>Ga0163216_100051_pt1 | contig 384159 bp, 320 predicted proteins | sample SynspAceP_FD_167610 | JGI IMG/M metagenome (GOLD analysis project Ga0163216, IMG submission 167610) | Saline lake microbial communities from Ace Lake in Antarctica - Synechococcus sp. Ace-P (Illumina Assembly) | ecosystem: Environmental > Aquatic > Non-marine Saline and Alkaline > Saline ...
TCAGCCTTTTTAAGCCTCCCTAAATTCACTTTTTAATATTAATTGATAAAAGAAAAACCTCTACAAAACCGTTCATATGACTTTTTTTGAGCCAAAATTAGGGACTTGTGCAACGGTTACTATTGTTAGGCACAGTTTTTATATTGATTTAATTGCCTTTGCACACTCTCCTTGATTATTGGTGCCTTTCTCAAAAGATACCAATTGTCCATTTTTTAAATTTTTCCAATCTGTCCAATTAGCTACATCTATAAAATCATATCTATGGGCAAAATAGGAGTCGTTATTTGACGCTATAAAAGCAAAATTATCTTGAGGTTTTTTTGTTCGTGTAAGATTACCAACTAACCTCTGTTCGTCATGTTCAAACTCAATTAAATTGTTTAATGAGTCATCAGAAAATTTGTCTTTGTAGGAAAGAATAATTTTTTCTTTTAAATCAACGGTTAAATTAATGTATCGATCATTTTCGGTTATTAATTTTTTTAGATATTGCTTTATCTCTTCGATTTTTACTACCGGAACAATTCTTATTAAGTTTAAAATACCAACACTAAAATTTTTAGACATTTTGTAATCAACTATATTGTCAACTGCACATTGATTAAATAACTCAAAAGCCTTCTTGAAATGGCTAATTCCGTTATCAGTATCAGTTTGAATAGTCAATAAACTTTTTCCAATTTCAGCATAGTATGATATTAATTCAGTATTGGCAATTCTTAAATTCTTAGGGTCTAATTCAACATTTTCTTTCAAATCCTTTACTATTTGAATGGCTTTATTATATTCTTGGGCAGTATTAAAACATCTTGCCATTAAGAAAGCAGTGAAGGGGTGATTAGGCTTCTGTTTGTATACTCGCTTTGCATAATCTAATGCACCTTCTACATCCTCTAACTTGAACATTAAGAATTGAGCATAGTAATAAAGTAGTCTTGGATTTTCAGGAGCAATCTCCAATCCTAATTGGTAATCTTCTTCAGCACTTAATAAATCACCTTGGGTAGCTTTTATGAATGCGCCAACCCTATAAACTTCAAAATAGTTTGGATCAATGTTTTTAGCTTCATGTACTTTTGATAATGCCTCATCATAATTACCATTCTTAGAAAATAATAAAGCCTCTTGTAAAAATTTGGCACTTATCATTTGATTTTGATTGTCATAAACAAGTGCATTTAATGAAAACTCATTGTATTTCTGTACTTTGTTGATTTGTCTAATCCCTGCATTCAATTCCTTGGATTTTCGAATATTTTCTTTGATATATGATTGTTCAATTGGATGCTTTTTTGAAAGAAAGTCTTTGGCGAATTCTGAAATGTGATAAATTACTTCTTCATAATTATTTCCGTCCTCAATTTGCCTAGAGATAAGAGTTGTTTTAAATAGTTCGATTAAATATTTTCTTACTTCAAGCGGTTCGTATTGTGATAGATAAATTATTTCTGCATTTGTTATTTTTTTTCTTGCCGCTCTAATCGTTTTTAGAATTGATATAGCGCCCTCAGAAAGATTTTCATAAACATTGGTCAAGCAAAAGTCAAGTAAATCATCTTTATTGTTTAATACTTCGTGAGGTGCAATCCCTGATTCAACTGTACTAACAAACCATTTAATCGCTAACGGATTAAAATATAATTTACTAGATATCTCAACTAAAGTTTTTTGAGGAAGTTTTAATAGTGTTTCACTATTCCTAATTCTAGCAATTTCACGAATTAGCTTTGCTGATTCAGCCTCTGATAAGCCACTTAATTTCCTTGGATATTCTAATTCCCCTAAGCCAATCCGAGAAGTAATCAAGATATTGCATTTAGTTTGAGCTTCTCTTATAAAATTTCTTACTTCTTCACTTTGAATAGTTTCTAAGTTGTCAATAATTAGCAATGTTTTAAAATAATCTAAGTACTCAAGTATTTCATCTAATTTGTTTGTCGTTCCAATGGAATCACTGATTTCAGAAACTAGACCAGTATAATCAGTTATGGTTGTATAAATATCTTCTATTCCTTTTGAAGTTAGCATTGTCGTTTTTGCGGATGTCCAAATAATCAATTCAAAAGGACATTTATCATTCATATCGACAATGTCATATGCTACTTTGAGGGCTAATGCAGTTTTACCAATGCCTCCATCTCCTAAAACAGATACAACTCTATTTGATAATATTAATTTTGTTAAGGCCTCAACATCTTGACTTCTACCAATAAATCCTGTCTCATCAAAATCCGCAACTGGCAAATTATGGCTTACCTTAGAAACTTCTTCTTCAAAATGGTTCGTTGGAAATTTTAGAGTTAGAACATAGGAAGGGTCTTTGTCAATCTTCTCTCTCGTATCAATAGTTATAGACCATTCAAATGGATCAGATTTCTTTAAAGTTGATACAAAATCGTAAGTAAAAGAAAAATCTCCACCTAATAAAGGCCGGGTGTGCATAACCCTATTTCTAATGGGAGTTAAATCACTCAGTTTTTTAAAATTTGATTTTAAATAATCAGAGGCTTCTTTTTTTAAGAATTCTTTATTCTTATTAAGAATTGTGAAAGTGTCGTGAAAATCTAGATACTCAACCACTTCATCAATATTTTCTAAATATGCGATTCCAGGATTATCTCTTTCAAATCTATCAACAATTTTTTTTTCTAGTTCTTCATCTTTAAAAAATGCTAAATTTTCAAAATATGGAGTGAGGTTTTTTTTAATACAATTCTTTAGATCAATTTCAACTCCATATATTAGAGCTGCCAACGTTAATCTTGTTTCTGTGATTTTTGACATTCTTTTATTTTAATTGTGCACAACAATAATATATATAACATTATGTCTTATAACCCTCTATGATGGAGTGTATGTAACATAATGTTCTATTTCTCTATTTTTTAAAAGCCCCTAAAATAAAGAAAAAAGCTACATGAAATTAAGGCTTCTCTGAAAATGTAGGTTTACTCTATGAGCAACCCAAATAATCGACCAATAGCACTTTTGGGTTTGTGCTCTATTTTAACAGAACCATATTAATAAACGCCAGGCTTAAAAACACAAAAAAGCCTGCCTTTTTAAGACAAGCTTTTTAGAATGGGTATGATGTGGTGTTTAATTGAACGCAACTATTCGTACGCGTGAAACCCTGCCGAGGTTTTGTATCGAGAACCATAGTCGCCGATAAGGGTTCTCAATAGTGCCACTGAGCGGAGTCGAAGTGCAAATTAGTTTTCCGCTAGTGCTACCCACTAATTCACTCGAAAAGACAGCTCTACTTGCACTTGAACTTGAACTTGAACTTGTTTTTGTAGCCCTCTATTTTAAAATACTGGTGTACTTCCCGGCGTCATTCAGCAGGGCTGTAGCGGTTAAAATGGCTTCGTCATGGGTTAAGTAATATTGAAAAAGACCTTCGGTATAGAAATAGCGTTTTACGATTTCATCTTCTAACTGCTTTACGATTTCTTTTTTAGACTTGTCTAAACCGGTGATTTTTTTGGTGTTTATTTCGGCCAATAAGCTGCGGTATTTTTCTTGTACACTGGCATCTAACAAATCACTATCGTTTAAGACCATGGCTTTATTTAAGGCTTTTTCGGTTTCTGTTTCAAAAGTAAACCCAGAGGTTTTTATATAGTTCTTAAAGCTTTCAAAATCGCTGTCGGAGAAGGTAAAGTTTTTCACCTCAGCCACCTTGTTTTTATAGTAAAAATCGGTCGCAAAGTCAAAAATGGCATTTTCACGTAATAAGGCCGTGGTTAAGGTATTTGTTTTTAAGGCGGTAATTTCTACATCGGGCAATACCCCACCCCCATCTTGCACTTTACGCCCGTTACGGGTTTTAAAATCTTGAATATCCACGGTTTTGGTGGCGTTTCCAGACGCATCACGCTGGGTATAATCAAGCGATTGTATACAGCGCCCAGAAGGAGTAAAATAGCGCGAAATGGTTACTTTAAGCTGGGTGCCATAGGTGAGTTTTAGCGGTCGTTGTACCAAGCCTTTCCCGAAACTACGGGCGCCCATCACTACAGCGCGGTCTAAATCTTGCAAGCTCCCTGAAACAATTTCACTGGCCGAGGCACTACTGCCATTCACTAAAACCACCAAAGGAATCTCGGTATCTACCGGCTGATTTTTGGTTTTGTACTCTGAATTAAACTTTTTGACTTTCGATTTGGTGGTCACAATCAGCTCTCCCTTAGGCACAAAAATATTGGTGACATTAATCGCCTCAGACAGTAAGCCCCCAGGGTTGCCTCTTAAGTCTAATATAATTTTTTCAGCGCCTTCTTTCTTTAAAGAAACTAAAGCGGCTTTGGTTTGCTCTGATGCTTTTTGGTTGAATTTTGACAATACAATATAGCCTGTTTTGTCGTTCACCATCTTGTAAAAAGGCACCGCATCTACTTCAATCGCTTCTCTCGTAATGGTGGTGGTTCCGGTAGCTCCTTGCCGTTTGTAGGTCACGTCCACACTGGTGTTGTTGGCTCCTTTTAAAAGTTCACTGGCATTGTCCTCAAAGTCGCTTACGAGAATATCCCCAATTTTAATGATTTCATCGCCCGCCTTTAAGCCTGCTTTATCGGCGGGGTAGTTTTTATAAGGTTCTACGATGACCAATTTGTCTTTGTAAGCACGCACAATGGCGCCTATACCAGAGTATTCGCCTGCATTGCTAATTTTATAAGCCTCTACGTCTTGTTCGTTTAAAAAGCGGGTGTAAGGGTCTAAATCTTCCAGCATGTTTTTAATTGCGGTATCCATCAACGCTGCGGGATTGGTTTCATCCACATAATTCATGTTCAACTCTTTAAAAAGGGTGGTGAAGATTTCTATTTGTTTGGCAATTTCAAAAAAATCGCTCTTAAAACTACTCCCAACCACCACAAAGACCAGGGCTAGAACAGGAATAATAATTTTCTTTTTCAGTATGTTTTTCATTTTATTTTTTTAAAAAATGTTTAGGCGTTTGGCTTAAAATTCAAAAATGGTAGATATAATTTGTACCCACTAATCCGAACAACAAACAACGCTCAACGCTCAGCAATTTTATCCTTAAATTTACCTAGCAGCTGTACCATCGCTTTATGCACTTGAGCTGATGCTGGCATTTCTTTTCCAAGATACATAATTAACAACGCATAGTTGGCTTGGCTATTGTTAAAAACAATGGCTTTATTTAGGCGGTATGCCTCGCGCAGTACCCTTTTAATGCGATTTCTTTTTACGGCACTCTTAAACTTTCGTTTCGATACGGTTACGCCCGCTTTTATGGCGACATCTTGTGTGGCATCAGTTTGTACATACACCATACGCAAGGGATAGTGCATTACGCTTTTACCTTCTGCAAACAGTTTTTCAAAAAGCTTTTTGCTTTTTAGCTTTTCAGCTCTTGAATAGGTAAAATTAGCGTTGTCTTCCACGTTGGGGCTTTAAATCGATACGAAAGAACAAAGATACATTTTCGATGCTTAACCTTTTGTTGTGGGTGCGTTTTATTAACGTGGGTGTATGACCCTAAGACGTCTTCGCTATGCCTCCCCGACCGGCGGGTAAAATATGTATCAAGAAGGGTTGGTAGTAACGAGGGTTCTCGATACAAAATCACTTTCAGTATTTCACTCGAACTGACATTTGAATTTAATTTATTAAAGCTTTATTTGACAACTGATGTCACTTCGAGTGAATTTTGCGACCTTTTTAGAAGCAAAATTTATATTCAGAAGCTGTTGTAGTAGCGAGGGTTCTCGATACAAAATCACTTTCAGGATTTCACTCGAACTTACATTTGAATTAATGTATTAAAGCTTTATTTGACAACTGATGTCACTTCGAGTGAATTTTGCGACCTTTTTAGAAGCAAAATTTATATTCAGAAGCTGTTGTAGTAGCGAGGGTTCTCGATACAAAATGGCTGGCAGGATTTCACCAGCACTGATCCTTATGCTCAAAAAAAAACCCAAGAAACAATAGTGTTCTTGGGTTTTAAAATATCTAGTGCCTAAAGCATATCGCTTACAGCCTAAAGCTTTCAGCTTTTTACTCCTCCTTTTGCCAGGTATTGTTTTCAGCATTTACATCCGCCATCAATTGCGAAGGATCGATCATGATTCCTTTTATAGTCGCTAAAGGCTTTTGAAGGACCATCTCATAGGTTGGGTTGGTCCAAGGCCAGTCTTGTAATACGGTGCGTTCTAAGGTCGGGTACGGGTTGTCTTTTTCACCACGCATCATACGTAACGGTGCATAGAATGTTTCTTGAGTACCGTCTTCATACACCACTAAAAGATCTATAGGCATGGGCATTTGTCCAATACGCTCTAGGGTAATCTTCGTAGTTTCACCATCAGCGCTCACTGTTTTAATCCCGTAATCGATAGTGTTTGTAGTACGTGTCCAATCGTTTAAATACCACTCTAACTCCATGCCTGAAACCTTTTCAGCGCTTCTTTTGACATCGTTTGGCGTTGGGTGCTTAAATTTAAAGTCTTCGAAATATTTTTTAATGGTTTCCATTAATTTATCTTGACCAATCACGTAACCTAATTGCGATAAAAATATAGAACCTTTACTGTAGGCAGCAATACTATACGGTGTATTTTCTGCATAGCGATCCGCGTGTGTGGTTTGTGGTTGTTCTTTTCCAGAGTTTACTAAATAATAATAGCCTCTATACGAACCTTCAAACGGATTCGCTTTTTTCTCCCCCATATATTCGTTCATGTACAAGCCAGAAATAAAAGAGGTAAAGCCTTCATCCATCCATTCGTACTTACCCTCGTTCGTCGCTAAAATATGCTGAAACCAAGAGTGTGCTAATTCATGCGCGGTAACCCCTACCAAACTACCAAACTTACGCTCGCCAGTTACTAGTGTTGCCATGGCATACTCCATTCCGCCATCGCCTCCTTGAATTACCGAATACTGCTCGTACGGATATTTGCCGATATTTTTACCAAAAAAGTCGATCATCTCAGCTGTTTTTGGCTGTAGATTTTTCCAGTTTTCTGCAATTTCAGGCTTGTTTTTATATAAAAAATGAAGCATAGGTCCATTTTCTACCTGTAGTTTATCGTGCACATAGTCAGGATCAGCAGCCCACATAAAATCGTGTACCATAGGCGCTTTAAAATGCCAAGTCAAGGTTTTCCCTTTTTGCTTTGCTATTTTAGTGCCTGCCGCTTCATAGCCGTGGCCTATTTCTTGAGGGTTTTGTAAATAGCCTGTTCCACCAACGGTATACTCTTTATCGATGGTTAATTTTACATCAAAATTACCCCAAACGCCGTGAAATTCACGTGCGATATACGGATCTGCATGCCAGCCTTCAAAATCATATTCTGCCATTTTTGGATACCACTGGCTCATAGAAAGGGCTACCCCTTCTGAGCTATTACGGCCCGATCGTCTAATTTGTAAAGGTACTTGCCCTTTAAAATTCATCTCGAAAGTGGCTTTGCCTCCTGCAGGAATAGGTTGGGCTAGTGTTACCACTAAAACGGTACCTTCTTCACTAAAAGTGACTGGCGTTCCGTTTTGCGAAAGTGAATTCACCTTTAAATACCCTATTTCATCCGGGCTTAAGGTCGCAATTCTACTTTTATCACCCTCCATCATTCTCTTATCTGGATCTACAATGGTCTGTAAACGCACATCCATTTCGCTGCCTGGTTGAAAGGCGTTGAAATACAAGTGGTAATACACCCTGTTTAATTGTTCCGGAGAATTGTTGGTATAGACCAGTGTTTGTGTTCCTGTATACTGGTAGGTTTTCACATCCATGTTTACATCCATGGTATAGTCAACATGCTGTTGCCAATAACTTGGGTTTTGTGCTGAAACAGCAACACCTGAAATGGCCATTAAAAACGATAGAAATACTTTTTTCATTGGAATAATTTGGTTTAAAATTTAATACTCATTTTTTATACGATAGAAAAGAGCTGCTCTAAATTCTCTCTACTCTCTTCTCTTTTGCCTTTTGCCTCAACTCTCTACCCACTACCCTCTACTTTCTACCCACTCTACCTATAACTTAACCCTACCGCCAGAAACCTGATCAGCAAGAATAAGGGCATTATACGCATTGGCCATCTTACCTGATTTAGATAAGACGTTAAAACTACCAGAAACCGATGGGTTTCCAGGCGTCACTACCTTGGTTTTGGTGGTTAAACCCGATTGTAAAATAATTTGTTTTACCTCACTGGCTTTTAATTTTGGATACTGTGATCTTATCAAAGCAGCAATCCCTGCAACGCCAGGTGCCGCCATAGAGGTACCGTTATTAAATTCGTATTTGCTACCTGGAACGGGAGCATAAATATCACTTCCGGGTGCAAAAACATCAACATTAATTGTACCGTAATTAGAAAACGAAGACACCATTTCTGAACCGTATTTGTTGGTTAATGAACCTACGGTAATAACGTTATCCGCAAACTCCATCCCATTATTTATTTGATCGTTCGGAAAATTAGCGTTTTCAGGATTGTCTAAATCCAAACCATCGTTCCCTGCGGCATGCACAAAAAGCACATCATTATCTGCAGCATATTGAATAGCATCATAGACCCATTGTGGGTTGGGTGAGAATCCTTTTCCGAAACTTCCATTGATTATTTTTGCGCCATTATCTACCGCATACCGAATGCCTAAGGCAATGTCTTTATCATATTCATCACCGTTTGATACCGCTCTAATACTCATAATGGCCACATTATTGGCAACGCCATCCACACCTTTGCCGTTTCCGCGTTGCGCCGCAATAATCCCCGCTACATGGGTACCATGGCTCTCTGCTTCTGAGCGACTTTGAGGGTTTCCGTTTCCGTACTTGGTATCCGTAATGTCATAGGGGTTATCGCCCACTACTTTTCTACCGTCAAAATCAACTTTTAGATTATAGTTTAATTGTTCGGTCAAAGCCGTAATTCCTTCTGAGATGTCTTTTATAAAACTAGGCACATCGTCAGCGAAACTAAAAACTTGGCCAATCATGCCTACACTTTGCTGCATGGCTTCGTCTTTAGGTTTTATGGCTGCCACTTCTTTTTTGGTGTAGGTAGCTTTCCCTAATTCTTTTTGAATAGCAGCATCGGCGGTTTTTACGGTTTGCAGTATTTGTTCGTAATATTGTTTGTTTTTAAGCGCCTCATCATACTTTTTATCTAAGGCTGCTTTTGCTTTCGCTTGATAAGCCGCATCGCCAATTTTTAAGCGAACAATACGCGCCATTTCCAATTGCTCATAATACGATTCTCCTAAAAAATTGTAGCCGTGAATATCATCTACATAGCCATTATTATCGTCATCTTTATTGTTTCCTGGAATTTCCTTGGTATTGGTCCAAAGCACGTTTTTTAAATCCTCGTGCGTTAAATCGATCCCAGAATCTAAAACCGCTACAATTACTTTTTCTCCTTTTTTGTTTTTGATAATTTCTGCATAGGCTCTTTCTACCGACATCCCAGGGATGGTATCTGAAATTAGATCTGCATGACCCCACCGTTGCTTTTGGGTTTCGGTGACGTTCGTGATTTTTAAAGGTAAACTATCTATGTTTTCAACGGGTGTACTTACCAATACAGGGGCTGAAACACAACTTACTAGAAATGCAGAACCTGCGATAAGGCCAAGCATTGATTTTGAAAAATTAAAATTCATAGGGGTTCTTTTTTGAAAACTATATGGTGTTTAATAGGAAATATACGTGATTTAAATTAGTTGAAAATTTCATCGAAAGTATGGCAATTTTTTAAATTCACTCTATTTTCTCTTTCGCCTAGGGTACATATTTGATTGTGTGCATCGTGTTCTAAAAAAAGATAGAACTCATTTTTTGCTGCGTTCTTGAGAAATTTTTCTTTTTCTGACAGTGTCAATAAGGGTCGTGTATCATACCCCATTACATAAGGAAGCGGAATATGCCCCACGGTGGGTAATAAGTCGGCCATAAACACTAAGGTTTTTCCTTTATAGTTGATGTGGGGAATCATTTGTTTATCGGTATGCCCGTCTGCAAATAAAATATCAAAACCAAACTCTGAGCCTTTTTGAAAATCTGTTGTGGTTGTTTTATTTATAAAATGCAATTGACCGCTTTCTTCCATAGGCAGTAAGTTTTCTTTTAAAAAAGACGCCTTTTCACGATTATTAGGTTCAGTTGCCCAAAGCCAATGCTCTTTATTTGTCCAGAATTTGGCGTTTTTAAAAGCAGGTTCGTATCCTGTTCTGTCTTTATTCCATTGAATACTTCCACCACAATGATCAAAATGTAGGTGGGTCATAAAAACATCGGTAATATCATCTTTGTGAAACCCGTATTTTTTTAGAGATTTTTCCATGCTGTGGTCTCCCCACATATCATAATAACTAAAAAACTTTTCCGATTGTTTATTGCCCATGCCGGTGTCAATCAAAATTAATCGATTGCCGTCTTCTATGAGCAAACTACGAGCGGCAAGGTCTATTCTATTGTTATCATCCGCGGGGTTGGTTCTGTTCCAAAGCGTTTTGGGAACCACGCCAAACATAGCGCCGCCATCTAATTTAAAATTACCTGTTTCTATCGGGTATAACTGCATGTATTCTAATTAATCTCGAAATTTAAGAAAATCAAAAAACAATTTAGATGAATTAAGAATTTTTAACGCTTTTAGGGACGGAAGCGCAAAGCGCACGGAATTCAAATCTTAAAAAAATTATTACTTCAAAAATGAAATTAAAATTCTCTAGTTTTAAATAGAATCCGTATTTTTCCGAAAAAACATCATACATGCTTGAACTTGCAGGAATTATTGTCTTGGGTATTATCGCGCAATGGGTCGCGTGGCGTTTAAAACTTCCTGCCATTTTACCTTTAATTTTAATAGGGCTCTTAGTAGGGCCTATTGCCACCTTATATACCGTAGATGGTGCGAAACTTATTGAGCCTATTTGGAATGGAAAAAAAGGCTTGTTCCCTGGTGACGGACTTTATTATTTTGTTTCCCTAGCGATAAGTATTATTCTTTTTGAAGGTGGGCTCACCTTGAAGCGCGCAGAGATTAAAAACGTAGGGCCAGTCATTACCAAATTAATTACCTTAGGAAGCATCGTTACTTTTTTCGGTGCCGCCATTGCTGCGCATTATATTTTTGAATTAACCTGGCAAATTTCGTTCTTGTTTTCTGCCTTGATTATTGTTACAGGACCTACCGTAATTACGCCTATCCTTAGAAATATTCCGCTTAAAAAAGATGTTTCAACGGTACTTAAATGGGAAGGTATTTTAATCGACCCTATTGGAGCTTTAGCTGCGGTTTTGGTGTTCGAATTTATTAGTGTTGGTGAAGGTCAGGCCTACACCCAAACGGCTTTAATTGAGTTTGGAAAAATTCTTTTATTTGGTTTTACCTTCGGATTTACCTTTGCACATGGATTGGCATTTGCTATTAAACGAAACTTTATTCCGCATTATTTACTAAACGTTGTTTCCTTATCTACCGTACTGCTTGTATTTGTAGAGTCTGATATTTTTGCTCATGAATCAGGACTTTTAGCCGTTGTGGTGATGGGAATGGTTTTGGGGAATATGGATTTACCCAATAAAAAAGAGCTGCTTTATTTTAAAGAATCTTTGAGCATTCTTTTAATCTCGATCTTATTTATTCTCTTAGCCGCCAATATTAATATCACTGACTTACAGCTTATTATGACTTGGCAGACCCTTGTGTTGTTTGCTATTATTGTGTTTATTATCAGGCCCTTGGGCGTATTTTTAAGTACCCGAGGCTCTAATCTAAAACTTAATGAAAAGCTATTTATAGGCTGGGTGGGCCCTCGTGGTATTGTTGCCGCAGGAATCGCATCCTTATTCGGCTCTAAACTAATTGCCAGAGGAGAACCGGGTGCAGAATATATTACTCCATTAGTTTTTATGATTGTTCTAGGTACGGTGCTCTTAAATGCTACTACTGCCCGACTTTTTGCTAAACTTGTAGGGGTGTTCTTGACCAAATCAGAAGGGATTTTAATTATTGGTGCCTCTAAAGTTTCAAGGCTTATCGGTGGCTATTTAAAGGATAATGATCGGCATGTGGTCTTGATTGACAATAACGCAACCAACGTCAACAAAGCAAAGAAAATGGGGCTTGAAGCCATCGAAGCAAATATTTTTTCTGATACCTTAACAGACAATATTGAGCTGAGTGATGTCGGGTATTTAATGGCCTTAACAGGCAACTCTGATATCAATAGTTACGCTATTGATAAGTTTACCAAACAATTTGGTGAGCATGGTTCTTTTCGCTTGGTTTCTGGGGATGAAATGGGCGATCCCAACAACAACCCATCAGAGGGTTTATTTTCACATACAGATGATTTTATAAAACTCACCGAGACCGTAAGGCGCTATCCCATAATTCAAGAAATCGCATTAAAGTCTACCGAACACTACAATAGTTTAATAGAAATTACCAAGGCGGATACAGATATTATTCCTGTTTTTCTAAAAACAGCTGATGGTGATTTAAAAATAATATCTTCGTTTAGCACTGAATTTGAAGATATTACCGAAGAGTTTAAACTCGTATATATCGGTAAAAAGTTCGAGGTTGATCCGGCTGCTGACCAGGCCTTAGTTCTAGACAAGAAAGCAAAAAAATAAACCTGTAGCAGTTACAATACACCATAAAAAACCCATCATAATTGCGTATGATGGGTTTTTTACTACCTCTATTTTCTAGTCAGAACTTAAACTTTAATCGTTTAATTTAAGAACCGCCATAAATGCTTCTTGTGGAATTTCTACGTTTCCTACTTGACGCATTCGTTTTTTACCTTTCTTTTGCTTCTCTAAAAGCTTTCTTTTACGAGAAATATCACCCCCGTAACATTTGGCTGTAACGTCTTTTCGCAAGGCCTTAATGGTTTCTCTTGAAATAATTTTAGAACCGATGGCGGCTTGTATCGGAATATCAAACTGTTGCCTTGGGATTAATTCTTTTAACTTCTCACACATTTTTTTACCTATAGTTGTGGCGCTATCAAAATGTATTAAAGCCGATAAGGCATCAACAGGTTGTGCATTTAATAAAATATCAACACGTACTAATTTGGAGGCACGCATACCAATAGGCGTATAATCAAAAGAAGCATAGCCTTTAGAAACCGTCTTTAAGCGATCGTAAAAATCAAATACAATTTCAGCCAAGGGCATATCAAAACTTAACTCAACCCGATCCGTGGTTAAATAGGTTTGGTTGGTAATAATCCCTCTTTTTTCAATACAAAGAGACATCACGTTACCCACAAAGTCTGACTTTGTGATAATCGTAGCTTTTATATACGGCTCTTCTACACGATCAATCGTGGAAGGGTCAGGTAAATCCGTGGGGTTATTAACAATTAAAGGAACTTCAGAATCTTTTCTGGTAAAGGCGTGATAACTAACGTTGGGAACGGTTGTAATCACCGTCATATCAAACTCACGCTCTAAGCGTTCTTGAATAATTTCCATGTGTAGCATTCCTAAAAAGCCACATCGAAAACCAAAGCCAAGAGCAGCACTACTTTCTGGTGCAAACACTAAAGAAGCGTCATTCAACTGTAATTTTTCCATCGAGGAACGTAGCTCTTCAAAATCTTCAGTATCCACAGGATAAATCCCTGCGAAAACCATAGGTTTTACATCTTCAAAACCTCCGATAGGGTTTTTTGTAGGGTGTAAGGCGTCGGTAATGGTGTCCCCTACTTTAACCTCACGTGCATCTTTTATCCCAGTAATTAAATACCCAACATCGCCTGCCTTAATGCTTTTTTTAGGGTGTTGAACCAGCTTAAGTGTACCCACCTCATCTGCATAATAATCTTTGTCAGTAGCTACAAATTTAATTTTTTGTCCTTTTTTAATTTCTCCGTTGATCACTCTAAAGTAGGTTTCTACCCCTCTAAACGGGTTGTAAACCGAGTCAAAAACTAGGGCCTGTAGCGATTCATCAAGATTGCCTTTAGGCGCCGGGATGCGTTCAATAACAGCGGCTAAAATTTCTGCAATACCTAATCCTGTTTTGGCACTTGCCGGAATAACATCTTCTGCTTTGCAGCCTAATAAATCAACAATATCATCGGTAACTTCTTCAGGATTGGCACTCGGTAAATCGACCTTGTTAAGAACTGGAATGATTTCTAAATCGTTTTCTAAGGCTAAATATAAATTACTGATGGTTTGTGCTTGAATACTTTGAGCGGCATCAACCACTAATAAAGCGCCTTCACAGGCCGCGATAGACCTTGAAACTTCGTAAGAAAAATCTACGTGACCAGGAGTGTCTATTAAATTTAAGACGTACTCTTCTCCTTTGTAGGTATATTCCATCTGTATTGCATGACTTTTGATGGTGATACCACGCTCACGCTCTAAGTCCATACTGTCTAATAATTGCTCTTTCTTTTCACGATCCGTAACAGCCCCTGTAAACTCTAATAACCTATCGGCTAAGGTGCTTTTACCGTGATCAATGTGGGCAATAATGCAGAAGTTTCTTATGTTTTTCATGTATGCTGAATATTTTCAGTAGTCAATTTTTTTAAAATAGCGGTACCTTAGGTTGATTTAAGCAACTGCAAATATAATTCATTTGTTATCCACTACTTAGGGGAAACATAGAAATATAGTATAAATAGCTATAAAGCAAGAAAAAACTTCAAAAGATTACATTTTTTGTAAATAAAAACTTAAATAAAACTTAAATTTGAGAATTACTAAAAACCAACCGTTTCTTGAATACACGAAAAAGTTTATTCTTTTTATTTTTTGTTTTTTTGGCAGAAGTTTTAAGCGCACAGTCGTTTAAAGTTTCTGGTCATGTACGGAATACCAGCAATCAAAATATTGGTTTTGCCAATATCGTATTGCTGAGCATCACTGATTCTACCATGGTCTCAGGGGTTTCTGCTGATGAAAATGGGTTTTTTAGCTTTGTCAGTATTGCACCAGATATTTATTTTTTACAAGCAAGTTATATTGATAAAAAATCGGCTTTTTTACCTGTCGATATTTCAAAAGATATCAATATAGGGGCTATTATTCTTGAAAATGATGTTGAAACCTTAAACGAAGTAACCGTGTTTTCAAGGAATCCTACCATAGAAAGAAAAGCAGACCGATTGCTTTTTAACGTTGAAAACAGTGTCGTTTCTCAAGGAAGTTCTTGGGATATTTTAAAACGAACACCGGGTGTTATAGTACTACAAGATCAGTTAAAAATCAGAAATCAAAATGCTACTTTTTATTTAAACAACAGAAAAATACAGCTTTCAGCGAAAGAGGTTAAAAGTTTATTAGAAGGGTTTTCTGGAGTTAATATAAAGGCGATAGAGGTGATTCATAATCCTCCTGCCGAATTCGAGGCAGAAAGCGGGGCCATTTTAAATATTATAACCAGTAAAAAAATAATTCCGGGGTATAAGGGCAGCGTGAATGGAAGTTTTACCCAGGCTATTTTTCCGAAGTATTCCGCAGGAACAAGCCACTACTATAAAACAGACAAACTAAATGTTTTTGCCAATTACAGTATCAATCCAAGAAAAGAATTAAAACGAGACGATAGTAACATTACATTTATAGATGCTACAAATACTGAGTTTGCTGATTGGGATACACAATTTAGCCGAACAACAAGGTCCTTGGCGCAAAACGCTACTGTAGTTTTAGATTATGATTTCGATGCCAGAAACTCCCTTAATATCACATCAAATTTAGCCTTTTCGCCCAATAAACGCTATGACAATACCCTCGCTACTGAAATGCGCAATGGGCAAGCCCAACTAGATTCTACCCTGTTGACGAATAGCGATTTAGAAAACGACAATTTAAATTTTGGCGCCGACCTTTCGTTTCAACATAAATTAGCGAAACCAGGCGCATCGCTAAATTTTAGTGCTCATATCACAAGCTTTAATGAAAATCAAAATCAAGTTGTTTTTTCGGATTATTTTGATGCCAGCAATCAATTTATTAGAGCATTTGACTTTTCAACGGATTCCGAACAACGTATTGACATCATCACAGGTCAAGTAGATTTTAAAACACCCATCGATAAGCTCTCTTTTAATAGTGGGTTGAAATACGCAGCCATCGAGTCTACTAGTGGTATTAATTTTTTTAATGTTAACGGCAATACATCAATTTTAAACCCTGCTCTCTCTGATGTTTTTAAATACCAAGAGCATACCGCTTCAGGGTATATCAGTGCTTTGCGAGATTGGGATAAATGGTCCTTAAAGCTAGGTTTACGAGGGGAGTATACCGATGTTACAGGTACATCTTCAAGCACAAACCTACAAAACGTTCAAAACTATTTTGAAGCTTTTCCTAGCCTTTATGTTTCCCATAGCCCCGCTACTAATCATAATTTTTCATTAGATTATAGTCGTAAAATAGCACGGCCAAGGTATGAGGAACTGAACCCTTTTAGTTATTTTTTAAATGAAAATAGTTTTAACACCGGAAACCCTAATTTAACTCCTGCCTTTGGTCATAAATTAAATTTTAATTACACCTTAGAAGATACCTATTATTTTGACCTGTATTACCGAGATAATGGTAATTTTATTAGCACTTTAGTTTTTCAAGACAATGACAACCAAACCATTAGAGAATTAAATCAAAATGTTTTAGAAAGCGAATCCTATGGTTTAGACTTTACCTACAGCAAGGCGCTCACTAAAAACTGGTATGTGTATGCGTACAATTCTATTTTCTCAGAAAAAGAAACCTTTTTGGCGGTAGAAAGTAATAATCAAATAGTAACCAATGAGGTTCAGGGTTTTTATGGCTCATTAACCAATTATCTTAGCTTATCAAAAGACGGTACCTTCACGGGAGAGCTAGGCCTTGTTTACATGTCAAGCTTTTTAGAAGGCTCTTATGTTTTTTCAGAAACGACCAACTTAACTTTTGGTTTGCGAAAAACACTATGGCAAAAAAGAGCGGTGGTTTCTTTAGTTGCTGAAGATCTATTAGGTAAAGCAAATGCAACCCTAACTTCAAGGTATTTAAATCAAGATAATTTTAGATTTAGCCGACCAGAAACCCAATTTGTTCGTTTTGGGTTTACCTATAATTTTGGAAATTTTAAGCTTTTAGATAATAAACGCAACCTTGAAAAAGAGGAGCGTGAAAGGTTAAATAAAGAGTAAAACTCAAAACCAGTAGCGCTATTGCATGATCATAAAAAACGAAATAGCAGCCATGTTGGTTTATATAGCTTGTGTTTTCATCCCCCAGCCCGTCCAAAAGAGGGGAGTTTAAATACTTTATGGATAAAGTAGAGTACAAACCCTTATTATTTTAAAAAAATAGTTAGCCTTTAGGTTTTGGCTCCCCCTCACTGTGGAGGGGTCGGGGGAGGCTACTTATTCTTGCCACTCCGCTATAAACAAATTGGTATCTCTGCCACCACCATTATTTCGGTTACTTGAAAAAATTAAGCTTTTACCGTCATTTGAAAAAACTGGAAAAGCATCAAAAGTTTCGCTATGCGTTACGCGTTCTAGATTTTTTCCGTCCAGATCAATCATATATAAATTGAATGGAAAACCTCTTTCGGCTTCAAAATTACTAGAGAACAATATTTTTTTTCCTGAAGGGTGAAAAAACGGACTCCAATTGGCATTTCCTAAAAATGTTAATTGTCGTAAATCGCTCCCATCTGCATTGCAAATAAACAATTCCATATCGGTAGGTTCTACCAAACCATCGGCCAATAAATCTTTATATTTTTTAATCGCTTCAGGTGTTTTTGGGCGCGAGGCTCTAAAGATAAGTTGCGTACCATCGGGTGAGAAAAAAGCACCCCCATCATAGCCTAATTCATCCGTAATCTGTTTTACATCAGTACCATCTAAATTCATGGTGTACAATTCTAAATCACCACTACGGGTCGAAGTAAATACTATTTTATCGCCTTTTGGAGATACCGTAGCTTCCGCATCGTAGCCTGGCTCTGTGGTTAATTGTGCGGTGATGTTCCCTTCTAAATCAGCAACAAAAATGTCGAACGAATCATATACTGGCCATACATAATTTCCATTTTTACGCAAAGGCACTTCCGGACATTCTTTATCAGCCAAATGCGTAGAACCATAAACAAAGTGTTTGTTGTCGGGTAAAAAATAAGCGCAGGTAGTTCTGCCCATTCCTGTACTCACCATGGGCGGTTTTTCCGTTTCAAAGCTTTCAGAAGCATTCATCAAAAACATTTGATCGCAATTTAGCCCCCAATCAGCATTATTCGATTGAAAAACCAGTTGCTTATCGTCAAAACTCCAATAGGCTTCAGCGTTATCGCCACCAAAAGTGATCTGTCGGATGCTTTTAAAGTGTTTCTCCTCAGGAAATATTAAAGAATCGGTACCCGCTACTAGTGTTTGTATTTCTTCTTTTTCGGTGATTTCTGCTTTTTTTGGCTCGCTTTTACAGCCTGTTAATGAGATAATTGAAAGGAATAGTAAAAAATTCTTCATGGATGCTTAATTTTACACAAAATTACAGCAAAATGATAAATAGAGTACTACTACCCGTTTTTTTATTCCTAATTCTTGGATGTACATCAGATACTAAAAAGGTAGTAAGCCTTGCTGACGACGTTGCTTTTTTAGCGAATGATGCTTTACAAGGCAGAGAAACAGGTACAGCACAAGAGTTAGAAGCTGCTGAATATATCATGAACCGCATGAAAACAATCGGGCTAACACCTAAAGGTCATGCAGGTACCTATTACCAGACCTTTACATTTAAACCCAAAAAAGATCCGCACGGCCAGGTAGAATATGTGGCTGGAGATAGCACCATAACAGGAACAAATGTTATTGGATATATCGATAATAAAGCCACTAATACCATTATTATTGGCGCGCACTACGATCATTTAGGCATGGGTGGCGAAGGTTCGTTATACCGCGACGGAGAAGCCATTCACAATGGCGCAGACGATAATGCTAGTGGTGTGGCTATACTTTTGAAATTGGCCGACAGCTTACAACAGGTCAATACAAATAATAACTACCTGTTTATGGCTTTTTCTGGTGAAGAAATGGGACTTTTAGGAAGTAACTTTTTTGCTAAAAACCCTACGATCGATTTATCAACAGCGAATTATATGCTCAATATGGACATGGTTGGGAGACTGCGAGAAGACAAAACCTTATCGGTAAGCGGAACAGGTACCTCGCCTATCTGGAATCAAGTATTGAACTCCTCAAATACCGCTTTTAAATTGGTATTACAAGAGTCAGGGGTTGGACCATCCGATCATACTTCTTTTTATTTGCAAGACATTCCAGTATTGCACTTTTTTACGGGCCAGCACGAAGATTATCACAAACCAAGTGACGATGCCAATAAATTAAACTACGAGGGCATGCAGCTGATCACCGAATATATTTTTGAGGTGATATCTGAATTAAATACGGCAGAAAAATTAGCCTTCCGGAAAACAAAAAATGAAAGTGAAGAGGTGCCTCGTTTTAAAGTGGCTTTAGGTGTTGTTCCTGATTATTTATTTGACGGTAAAGGCATGCGAATTGATGGCGTAAGTGAAGATAAACCAGCTCAAAAAGCAGGCTTACAAAAAGGCGATATCGTAATTCAATTAGGGGATAGTACCGTTATAGATATGATGAGCTATATGCGTGCGCTTTCAACCTTTGAAGAAGGAAATACAACCAAAGTTGTGGTGGATAGAAACGGAACAAAAGTAGAAGCTGATATTTCTTTTTAAAAAGATGTAAGGCCTCACCCAGAATTATTAAAAAATTATACTGTGCCAAAAATAGGAGACATACAATTACCAAATTTCCCTTTATTACTTGCACCTATGGAAGATGTAAGTGATCCACCTTTTCGTGCCTTGTGCAAAGAACAAGGGGCTGATGTGGTGTATACCGAGTTTATTTCCTCAGAAGGGTTAATACGCGATGCTGCAAAAAGCGTGATGAAATTAGATATTTACGAGAAAGAAAGACCCGTAGGTATTCAAATATTTGGCGCTAATTTAGAGTCCATGTTGCAATCTGTCGAGATCGTAGAAAAATCGAACCCCGATATTATCGATATCAACTTTGGTTGCCCTGTGAAAAAAGTAGTAAGCAAAGGAGCTGGAGCCGGAATTTTAAAAGACATAGATTTAATGGTTTCGCTAACCGAAGCCATGGTAAAGCACACGAAGCTACCGGTTACGGTAAAAACGCGTTTAGGTTGGGATGATGACTCTATTAAAATTGTAGAAGTTGCCGAACGTTTACAAGATGCGGGTTGTGCCGCTATTGCCATTCATGGGCGAACGCGTGCTCAAATGTACAAAGGCAGTGCCAATTGGGCACCTATTGCCGAGGTGAAAAATAACCAGCGCATGCATATTCCTGTATTCGGAAACGGTGATGTGGATACGCCAGAAGCCGCTATGAAAATGCGAGACGAGTATGGTTTAGATGGCGCTATGATTGGACGCGCCAGTATTGGTTACCCTTGGTTTTTTAGAGAAGTAAAGCATTTTTTTGAAACAGGAATGCACTTAGACCCTCCCACCATGGAAGAGCGGGTGTCTGTGGCAAGGCGACATTTAGAAATGGCTATCGATTGGAAAGGCGAACAATTGGGTGTTTTTGAAACCAGAAGGCACTATACCAACTATTTTAAAGGCATACCTAACTTTAAAGAGCACCGCATGAAAATGGTGACCAGCGACCACGCTGTTGATGTTTTTGCTGCCTTTGATGAAGTTTTAGAGGTTTTTGGGGGTTACGAATTTTCGTAATGATGTCATTAAATCAATCATTGTTACATTTTCACATGGATTTCATCACCTAATTAAGCCAGTAACCCTTTATTAATTCTGCTGCTTGCAATTTTTGAAGCGATGATGCCTAAAACGGTAATGGTACCTAACACAATCAATACATTAATCCATTGATAGGCTACAGGATAGGCTAGATTAGCACTGATTTTTAACCATTCAAAAGCCAATTGAGACCAAATCAATAGCGAGCCGATAAGCACGCCTATGAATCCCCCAAAAAACGTAACGATAATGCCTTGTACAAAATAAATACGTCTTAATTCTTTAATAGTAGCTCCTAAACTGTATAAGGTTTTTGAATTGCCTTGCTGATCTAAAATCATCATGATAAAGGCGCCCACCACATTAAATAAAGCGATGATTAAAACTAAAGTAAAAATTAAATAGGTGGCCATATTTTCTGTGTTCAACATCTTATAAAGCGTGCTGTTTAGTTCTTTCCTGTCCTTTAATAGAATATCATTATTGAAAATTTTCTGAATATTATTTCTAACTTGAACCACATCTGCATTTTGGGCATATTTAAAGTTAACGCCTGATATTTGGCTGCTGTCTTTTTCTAATAAAGCTTGAACCAAAGCAAGGTCTGCAAAAACATATTTATTGTCTAATTCTGCTTCTACCGCATAAACACCACTTAAAACCACCGGAAACGTATTGAAAAATTTAGCGTTTGGTCCTTGTTGTGTAAGCGATGCAGTGCCTGGCTTTGGTACTAATAATTCTAAAGGACTGCGATAACTATTGATACTTAAGCCTAATAAATTAGCGATACCAATACCTGTCACCACCTGTTGTTCATTAAACCAATCCCCCAGATACAAGGTGCTATCCATAGCAATCACTTGGGTGTAGTTTTGATCAACACCTTTTATAAATGCAATATGATCTTTTTGTTTGTGGGACAAATAAACGCGATCTTCTAATTCATTTGAAAAAGCTACAATGCCATCTAGACTTTTCAATGCTGCTTTTTGTGATTCGGAAATGGAAAAAGACTTTCCTATTTTCGGTAATGCCTTTAAATCAGGATCAAAGGAGTTGGTATACGACAAACTAAAATCTTTTAGTCCCGCAAATCCTGATAAAACAATAAAAAGAGCTGCTGCACCAATAACGATAACCCAAAAAGTAACAGCATTTATAATATTAACCGCCGTTTGTTTGCTTTTTGATCTTACGTAACGCTTAGCGATGTAGAGCGAGAAATTCAATTTATGACTTTTTTCTTTTCTCTAATAAATCTGGGTTTTCAATAGGGTTATTAACACCCTTTAATGATTTTTCAATACCGTCAATATATTCTAAAGAGTCATCTAAAAAGAACAAGAGCTCAGGCATTCTGCGCAATTGATGTCTGGTGCGCTGTGCCAATTCGTGCTTAATGATAGACTGGTTAGATTTTATCCCTTTTAAAAGCTCTTGAGCATCTTTTGTTGGAAAAATACTCACGTATACTTTTGCTATAGAAAGGTCAGTTGTGACCACTACTTTAGATACTGAAATTAAGGTACCTCTGAGTCCACCATCTGTTGCGGCTCTTTGTAAGACATCAGCGATATCTTTTTGTATAACGCCCCCTATTTTTTTTTGTCTTTGTGTTTCCATGCCACAAAAGTACACAGATTATGCGTATTTTAGGGGTATAGGAAGGAGATACTCGTATAAAAAATTAAGAATGAATAAAATAGAACATATAGGGATTGCTGTAAAAGATTTAAAAACATCAAATAGTTTATTTGAAAAACTCTTAGGAGTAGCCCATTATAAAGAAGAAGAAGTACTTTCAGAAGGCGTAAAAACCTCCTTTTTTAAAACAGGTCCAAATAAAATAGAACTCTTAGAAGCGACAAATCCCGATAGCCCTATTGCTAAATTCTTGGATAAAAAAGGAGAAGGTGTTCATCATATTGCCTTTGCTGTAGATGATATTGTAGCAGAACTCGCACGACTCAAACAAGAAGGTTTTACGGTTTTAAACGAAACTCCCAAAAAAGGAGCTGATAATAAATTAGTTGCTTTTTTACATCCTAAAACCACCAATGGGGTGTTGATCGAGTTGTGTCAAGATATTTAAGCGCAGCAGTACTTTAGGTTTTCTACTTCTCCGCTACAAAGAATCAAGCGATAAAAACCAAGATAAAAAAGTCTGATGACGAGTTCGGTTAACTGGAATAATCCAAGCCGGAGAATTTTTTTATTAAAAATTAATGTTTGCAACGTTTAAAAATAAGTGGTAATATTGCATCCGCAAATTGCGGTATTTCAATCTTATTTTGAGGCTGAAATATAAAAATAATCAACGGTCCTATAGCTCAGTTGGTTAGAGCACCTGACTCATAATCAGGTGGTCCCTGGTTCGAGCCCAGGTGGGACCACTAGTAAAATCAAGGCTTTCAAGAATTAAATCTTGAAAGCTTTTTTTATTTGCACATAATTTGCACATAACATCCAAACTTTTATTTTTTCTTATTATTTCTTGGCATTTAATAGCAAATGATATAAATTTTAATTGTTTGTAGACTTCAACTTCCCCAAATCTTACCATAACTTATCTGTGCGTGGATCCAGTTGGATTTCTTTAGTGTTCGGATTGATAAGCGTTAAGAAGAAATCCAGCAGGGCGCAACCTACTTTTGATTTGGAATACTTTCTTGTTTTTCTAACTTTAGAATTTTAACTGCGTCATTTTCATGTTTTTTGGTAAGTTGTGTTTGATTAAATATCAAGTAGCCGATTATAATCAAAGAAATGAAGTAAATCGTGTAATGAATCCATAGCTGAACTTTTGGAATTACGCTTGATTTAGATAGCTGCTTTGCAATACTTTGAATAACTTCTTGAAGCCTGCCGTTTCTTTCTTTTTCAGTTCGTAAGTGTTCTTTGAGTAGATATTCAATGCCCGAAGTATCCGCTTTGATTTTTATGTTCTCTGTATTTTGAGTCAACTTTTTTAATCTTGTTATGCTCTTATTAAATCCGTCTAATTCGTCGCTTAGCAGCTCCATGACTTCATCTAATTTTTTATAGCCCATTATTTCTTATTTTAAAATTCTATTCCCTTAGTAATACTTCTTTTAATTACTTTTTTTATTTTACTCTTGGCGATACTCGCTGCCAAGTTTACTGTAAGTTCTGTTGGTTTTCCAAGAAGCTTCACTGTATTAATTGGTTTTAATTTGTTTACGATGCCTCTATTTTGGGCTAGTTGCCCCATGATTCTCCCACCGGACATAGAGCGATGTACTTAGCTTGCTTTTAAATTATAACCTTTGTATTCCAATCTAAAGCCTTGTAGTTTGTTGGCCTTGTTGATAGTTGGAATGACCTGTACATTTTGTTGCTTCATTGCTTTGATGTAATCCTCTAAGTTCTTTGGTCTTTCATTTTCCATAACTTTTTGATGGATGTTTTTAATTTCTAAACGTATCGGTTGTAGTGTTATATTCTTTTCTTGCTGTACTTCCTTGACGGTGGTTAGTCCCATTTGCTTAGCCACGCTTTCAGCCGCTACCTGGCTTCGTTTTCCAATAAAGCTGTCATTGTATGCTTTTCCATCAAAACCTATTCTATTCACATAAGCGTGAACGTGTGTATGTGCTTTATCTCTATGAACAAAGGCAACAGCTTGGTGCGCTGTTAACTTCATTTCTTGAATGAATTTCTGAGTCATTTCTCCTAATTGTTCTTTGCTTAGTTTTCTTCCATCTTCTTGGGTAGGACTTAGTATAAAACTGAGCGTATTTTTATGACAGCGTACATTCTGGTCTTGGATTATTTTAAATTCTTCGGTGATATGCGCTGTAATATCTCCCGCTATATGTTGGCTAAAAACTACTTCGGCATCTTTCTCTTGATTCCATCCATAGGATATTGATGCTCCAGTATGTGTTATAGATTGCCCTTTTCCGATCATGACTTTATTTTTTAAAATTGTACAAGTGATTTCGTATTTCTTCGGCTAATTGAATAACCTCATTGGCTAGTTTAGGATTGTGTTTTTTGAACATGTTACTAATGCTTGTAAAGTTGTTTTTATACTTTACCAACATTTGATAATATGCCAGCTGCTGAGAAGTCAAACGTTCGATGACCAAATTTTCAAAAGCGGAATTACGACAATATTCAGAAAGGGATATTCCTGCTCGTGCTGCTCTTTTTTTAAGTAGTTTCTTCTCGTAAATAGAGCATCTAAATTTGATATAGGTCTTCTTCATTTTTTATTTTCTTTGCAACCATCGGGAGTAAAGCAAGTTTGTTTTTGTGGCAACAAAAACACATCTTGCGCCTCCTGACTAATTCCCTTTTTAGCACGATCTATCAGCCAATCGTTCACATCTTTAAATCCTTCATATAGTTTTGATTTGTCTTTGAATTTATTAGATACTTTAAGTAAGTTTTGTGTCGTGAGTTTTCCGTTGGAATCATTGTCTAGATAGAGGTCTACTGTTTCATATTCTTTGCTTATTAATTTTACTTTTTCTAAAAAACCAATCGAGTTCATAATGAGAAAATCATATTCATATGCTAGGTTTTTGTTTATTTCAGTTAGGGATAGTATGTCAAACATCCCTTCTGTAATTAGGAGTTTTGAATGACCTTTTTTCATTGAGGTCATATCCTTTGGATAACATGAATTCTTTAGGTATTTATTTCGTAGTTCCCATCCTCCTGAATCATTTTGTAATCCGATTGCGAAATACTGTTTACCCTTAACTTGGTAGTGGACTTCTTTGACGAGCTTCTTAGCTGTTTCTACACCTATACTTCTGGCTTGTAAATATTGTATTAAAGCCGGATGTGTTAGGTCCTTGACTTTTATAATAGTTAACGCATGGTTTGCTTCAAACTCTTGTACTTCTTCTTTTAAAATAGGTTGCTGTTGAAGAAAAAAAGAGTTTTCCATTTGTTCTTTAATAAACGCTAAAGCACTCTTTACAGAACATCGTTTAATTTGACATACTAGATCGATTACATTGCCACCGATTCCTTGACCATGGTCGTACCACCTATTTAGTTTCTTGGACAACTTGAAAGAGGCTTGGGTTTCTGAGCGCAGTGGACTCAGAAACCAAGCTTCTTTCTCCGTTTCTCTGGTCGGAAAGTGCTCGAGTTTTGCCAGCGCCTTTTCGATGGGAAAAGCTCGAGCTCTTTCACACGAAAGTCCTGTTGTTCTTTTTTTTTTCATGAGCAATACCTTTTAAGCCAAAAAGTGATATTATGATGATTTCGGTTTTTAAGCCTTATGGATAATAGCTTTAACATATCATCAATCCTTCATCATTTCATCATTTTTATTTTGTTACACTTTAATCTATCATCATTAATATTATTGATGATAAAAAAATGATAGTTTGATGACAGCTTTAGCCCTCTATAATAGTGGGTTCTACAATTCTGTCATCGTTTCATCAAAATTCTTGGTCAAAAATTCTTTTTCGACTGTAAAGTAGCGTCCTTTAGCATCCACCAAAGTCATATCACCATCCGTCCAAATCACAAATTTTCGATAGCTATTAGAATTATCCTGATTGCTTAGTTTCCAGTCTCGTTTAAGTAAGCTTCGAAGTTGGGTTAGATCTGTTTTTACTCTTGTTTTGTTTAAAGCGAGTAAGGCATCCATAGGACATAGATCTACTTTGTCTATATCAAACTTTTCAATAACACTTAGTAAAATGCTGGCCAGTTCTTTCTCCACCCGATTGCGATTATTCTGAACAAGTTTTAGTAATGCCTTTGTTTTGATTTGATGTGCTGTAAACCACATGCGGGTTAGATGTTTGCTGCTAATTTCTCGTTGTTGTAAAAAATGCATAAAAGCAGGTATCTCTTTTATTAGATTCTGTAAAAAGTAAGTATCTTCTTTTTCTATGGAAGGCACTTTAATAACCCAAAATCGTGTTTCGTTGGCATCAATTTTTATAAAGCTGTCTTCATTATTACTACATAGAATAAATTTTCCAAAGAATTCTACTTCGCGCTTGTCCTTTCCCTTGGCTTCTAATTTATTGATGTTGGTGGTACTTAAATATTTAATGCGTTCAGTAAGCTCCTCTTTATTGAAAAGTACTTCATCAATACAAATCAGCAGCTTGTTCGCCCAATCGGCATTAAATTGGCTACTAAAGCTATCATTCGTTAAATAGGTAAGGTTATTGTCAAAGATTTCCTTGAGCCATTTCAAAAAAGTACTTTTTCCTGTGGAGCGCTCCTTAGCGACTAAGCATAGTATTGGTAAGACCTGAATTGGTTTTAGGTATAAGAGTTGCAAATAGTCTAATCCTAATTCATAATGACTTCCAAAAATATGTTTTACAAATAATAATGATAGGGGTATGTCTCCTTCTTTGGGTGATTTACCTAGGGGAGAATAGATATTATAAAAACCAAGGTATTCCTGTCTGAAATCTACATGACTTGGAATACAGGTAAAGCCATCATATTTCGGAATCTTACTTAAATGATCCTTGCCATGGTCTTGTTTTATGGTTTCCATATTCCAGTGCACTAAAATATCATTAAAGTGCCCTGCAATGGTTGGGGCTTGGACTTCCTTGTAATAGGAAGTTCCAACACGTATATAGGGTGTTTGTTTCATAAGAATAATTTTATCACCTTAAATAAGGTGTGATTAATTATATAGTAAATTAAAAGAAGTGTAATTTTTTTTAGTCCTATGTTAAGCTCTTCATCTAGGCGATGATACTTTATTTTGAAGCAACCATTCCACCAATTTTGTTTTCTCAAAAAATAGCAGTTTACCGTTGGGCTTGGAGTGTGGAATTTTACCCTTAGCGGTAAGCTTGTAAAGGTAGCTTCTTGAAATTCCTGTGTAATCACAGGCTTCATCTAAGGTTAAAATTTCTTTCTGACCTATGAATAATTTTTCTAAACGATTTAGGCGATCTAGTATTAAAATTGTGTCCATCTTAAATGTATTTTTAAGGTTATAAAATGAACAAAAGCGCTTTTGCTTTCCCTTATGGGAGTGTTGTTATAAAGGTAGAAAAACTAGGTTTTGAAAAAAGAAAACAGGATAGTAAGTTGTTCACAAATAACTGGTTATAAAGTTGTTATATCAATTTAAGCTGAATTATAACAAATAAAATGTTGGTTAATTTTTTTTGGTGGTATTTATGGTCGAATGTCCAATTTCTGAGTAAATGAGCTTTAAATCACATCTGTGCTTTAGCTACTTATTAACAACAAAAATCAGATAAAAAAATAAAAACTACTGAATACCAAAAAAACAACTTGTATAGTAGTTTTAGATATTACAAATCAATACCTTGTACACAGTTAGGAGTGTTATCAAAATAACGTCATTACAAAACAATTAGTTTAGAATTGGATTTGCATACCAAAGCACCCTGTAGCTAAATGATGAGTGAACTGTTGAAACATGCTTTAAAATAAAACCAGCCGCTTAATGTCTCAACCGATAAAAATATTGATAGTAGAAGATGAAATGATTATTGCCGCCAATATTTCATTGCAATTGTCAAGTTTAGGGTATGAGGTTACAGGCATTATCCCAAGGGGTGAAGAAGCGCTGAACAGCATCAAACAAAACCAGCCCGATATTTTATTGATGGATATTTCTTTAAAAGGCGAGCTCGATGGTATAGAAACCGTTCAGTTAATGCAAAAGGACTACAACATACCTGTTATTTATTTGACTGCAAATGCGGATGATTTTAATTTTAATTGCGCAAAGGGTACCAATCCGCACGCATTTATATCAAAACCTTTCAAAAAACTAGATTTACAACGAGCTATTGAGTTGACCATAAGCCGTATTCAAATAGAAAATAGTTTAGAAAAACTAAGTGACAAAGATACAATAGTACCCTTTATTTTGAGTGATTGTCTGTTTGTTCGATATAATGATAAGATGGTGAAGGTAGAAATTAAAGACATCCTCTATATTGAAGCGGAACGCAATTATTGTCGCATCTATTCCAAAGGCAAAGAGTATCTTTTGGTCATGACACTTAAAGATATGGGCGAAAAATTACCACAAAAACATTTTATACGGGTACATCGCTCCTTCATCGTCAATCTTTCACAAATAGATGAAGTTGCCACAAGCCATATCGTAGTTGCTAAAAAAGCCATTCCTGTTAGTAAAACATTAAAGGAAGAATTACTCAAGAGATTACAGACCATTTAAAACTCCTAATTTCATTTTTTTTAAACTTCCGATAAATAATACAAGGTCTTCGGACAAGATTTTTTGCTCTTTGTCCTTAATCACTTTTATTTTTTTACAGTTTACAGTAGTTTAACCTCAGAATTTCAACCACCAAGGTTTATTGAACATGAAAAGCATTTGTGGATACAAATTTCAATCGATATAAATTAGTTAAGATTTAGCGAAGTCGTTCTATCAAACTTTTTACATCCAATGATCTGTTTTTTAACTGTACAATTTGAAAAATTATTCCTTTCACAATTGGGATAATTTAACCATAATGAAAACAAAAAAATTAAAGACCGAATATGAAAACATTTCCAAATGCAATTGTCATAATTCTATTGGTCATATTTCTTGCATGGTTACTTACCTTTATAATTCCCCAAGGCAGCTACGAGCGGATTTTTGACGAGGCTACAGACACCACTATTGTTGTACCCGATTCCTATCACGTACAAGAGGCATCCCCTCTTTCTGTTTTTGATTTATTGCTCGCCATCCCAAGAGGAATTGCGGGGCGAGCTGAGCTAGTTGTTTTGATACTCCTGCTCGGTGGCTGTTTTTACCTCATTGAAAAAACGGGCGCACTCAATCAAGGCCTTAACCAGCTCATTAAAATCTTAGCAGGAAAAGAGTCCTTAGCATTAGTCATTATTACGCTACTATTTATAACTGCTGGCTTTACCATTGCTTTACAAGAAGAACTCATCGCTATGACCCCAATATTGCTTCTATTTGGTAGAAGTATTGGGTACAATGCAAAAACGATGGTTGCCGCAAGCTTAGGTGGTGCCGTTGTAGGTGCCTCCTTTAGTCCGTTCAATCCTTTTGGAGTCATCATTGCGCAAAAGGAAGCCGGGGTAGTACTACTCTCTGGCTACGAGTTTCGGCTGGTCGTTTTGTCCATTGCTGCTATCGTATGGGTTCTATATGTCTTACATTATGGTCGTAAAAATCGAATCGAAAAATTAGATTTGAATGTAGAAACAGAAACGTTCTCCATTCGAAATAAAATGATTCTAAGCCTATTGGCACTTACGTTTGCCATTGTTACCTACGGTCTTATTGCGCTAGGTTGGGCATTTAATGAAATGTCGGCCTGCTTTTTTGTTTTAGGTTTGGTATGTGGCACAATCGCGGGCTTTAGCTTTAATAAAACGACTGAAGTTTATATCGACGGTTTTAAGGAAATGGTTTTTGCGGCCTTGATTATTGGCTTAGCAAATGGAGTCTCTCTTATTTTGAAGGATGGGATGGTCATTGATTCCATCGTTTATGGACTGTTCGGACCTTTAGAACAGCTTCCAGCAACAGCATCCGCAGTACTTATGATGGGTTCACATGCTATAATTCATTTTCCAATGCCAAGCACATCGGGTCATGCAATTTTAACCATGCCGATATTGAGCCCCTTGGCCGATTTAATTGGCTTATCGCGACAAATTTGCGTGCTTGCGTATCAATATAGTGCCATTATGATGGATTTAATCGTGCCTACCAATGGTGCTACCATGGCCGTCATTGCATTGGCGGGTATCAACTATAAAAACTGGCTGCAATTTATTGTCAAACCCGTTTTGATTATGTTGTGCATCGGTGCTGTTGCAATAGTGGTAGCGGTACAAATTGGCTACCATTGATTGTGAAAAATAAGGATTATTAGATAAATGTTTTTCGAAAAAATAAAAACTATTAAAAGATTATAAAAAAATAACTTAAAAAATGAAACATCTCTTACAAATACTCGCATTCGCAATCCTATTTACAAGCTGCGCCGATAAAAAAAAGGAAGTAGAAAAAATAGCATTACCTCCTATTTCTGAAGTCTATGATAGCTTTTACGAAGGGAGTTTGGCCTTGAACCCTTTATATGGAAATTTTTATGGTATCAATAGGTATTTTGACACGCTACCCAATAACCTGACGGATGAATTTAGAGCTAAGGAAGTTGCCCATTATCAAACACACCTCGATAAGATTCAGCAATTTGATAGAGCGCAACTCAATACATCAGACCAGCTTAATTATGATATTATGGTCTGGTACAGCAAAAACAAACTGGGCACCAACCACAATTTTGTAAAGTATTTGCCCATTGACCAATTTAATTCGGTAAATCTTTACATTGGGCAACTGGCTTCGGGAAGTAGTGTACAACCTTTTGCTACCGTAACAGATTATGAAAACTGGATAAAAAGACTAGAAGATTATAACGCATGGCTAGACACGGCATTAGCCAAAATGAAGGAAGGTATTACGCTAGGTTATGTGCATCCAGAAAGCATAGTAAAAAAAATAATCCCGCAATTTGAAGCTATGGCACAAGGCGCTGTAACTGAGCACTTATTTTACAGCCCGGTTAAAAATATGCCTGAAAGTTTCACGGAAGCTGAAAAGATGTCGATTGACAGTACCTATCAAAAAATCATAAATGAAGATATCATCCCGAGATATGAAAAATTAGCCGAATTTTTTAAAAAGGAGTATTTAGCTGCTGCGCGATCTACTTCAGGGATTTTAGCATTACCGGGCGGTGCTGAACAGTATAAAAACCAGATTGAATATATGACTTCAACAACCCTTTCAGCAGATTCTATATTCGCTTTAGGAAAATCTGAAGTCGCCAGAATTAGAACAGAAATGGAAATAGTAAAAAACGAAGTCGGTTTTAAAGGAAGCTTGTTAGAATTTTTCAATCATGTACGAACCAATAAGGACTTAATGCCCTACACAGACCCACAGCAGGTTTTAAATAATTTTGATACCATTCAAAAACGCATGGCGCCCCAACTTGCCAAGTTGTTCGATAAAAAACCTAAAACACCTTTTATAGTAAAACGTACCGAAGCTTTTCGTGAAAAATCGGCAAGCGCACAATACAATGCTGGTACTCCTGATGGCTTACGACCAGGCGTATTTTATATTCCCATCCCAGAGGTCACCAAATATAATGTGAACACCGATGAAGCCATATTTTTACATGAAGCCATTCCTGGACATCATTATCAAATGATGTTGGCTATAGAAAACAAAAGTATTCCTGCTTTTAGAAAATTTACAGATTCTGGCGCTTATGGAGAAGGTTGGGGTTTGTATGCGGAATCGCTCGGAAAAGAATTGGGATTGTACACAAATCCCTATCAATATTTTGGCATGCTAACTACGGAAATGCACCGAGCCATAAGATTAGTGGTAGATACTGGCATACATCATAAAGGCTGGACACGTGAAGAAGCCATCGACTATTCGCTTGAAAATGAAGCATGGCCAGAAGCTGGTATTATTTCAGAAATTGAACGTTATATGGTAATACCAGCACAAGCATTATCCTATAAAATTGGACAACTTACCATTTTGAGATTGCGAAAAGAAGCCGAAAAGAGTTTGGGTAATGCTTTTGACATCAAAGGCTTTCATAATATTATTCTTGATGCCGGTGATATGCCGCTCTCTGTTTTGGAACAGCGAGTTCGCACGTGGATTGATAAAGAGAAGAAATAGCTACCCTTTAATTTTTGGATATCAATGCCAAAACTATACCCGTTAGTTCCGTATAGATGATAGACAAGTCTCATAGCTTAAATGACACACGATGAAATTCACTTTAAAAATTGGTTTAACGTTTACTTGTTTCGTTGGGTTCAACGGTACAGCGCAAACTCCGGTTACCACGACCTCTACACAAGTAACCGAAACAGCTAAAAGTTACCAAAACAAAGCGCTATTTTTTAGGGAAATTCCGAAGTTTAACCGGGATAGTACGGTTATTTATTTTGATAAGGCTACCGCATTATTAGAAAACTCAAAACCGGTGCAACACCAACTTCTAGCCGAAATCTACAATGATATCATTGATCGGGCAAACCGCTCGCACCCCTTTACTAGAGTAGACTCCTTGGCAATGAAAGGCATGGACCATTTCAATAGTATTCCGAAAAAAAATCAGGATATACTACTCCAATACGACCTTTTAAGACGTTGGGCATCTATAAAAGTCGAAGAAGGGGAACTAAAAGAGGCGATTACATTATTCACCAAAGCGTTGGAACTTATACAAAACGATAAAAGACCGGCGGTTAAGGCTAAATTTTTGGGCGACAAAGCCTATTTTTTAGAACGGTATGCTAACACGGACGAAAAGAAAAATGCCAGCAACTATTTGAATGAAAGCATTGCGATTTACAAAACGCTAGACCCGATAAAATACGCCACCGAAATTTCACACTCCAACCAGTTACTGTTTTTAAGGCATGACGGTATCAATAAGGACTCGGCGCAATACTACAAATCATTAATGAAGCAAGATTTACCCCTTAACAAAAACCCATTTTATCATGGATGGCTATATTCTATAGAAGGTTATGATTTACTCGAAGAAGAAAAATATGACGAAGCACAACAGGTCTTACAAGAAGGAAAATATTTTTTAGAAAACTATAAAATGACCAACGTAGATAGTTACGTGTCTATCGTAATGAGCTTAGGGGAACTATTAGTAGAGGAAGGGAAATTTGACGAAGCCGTCAAAGAATTCATAAGCATACGTGAGGTCTGTATAACTAATAATTTCAAATACTTTGGTATTGACGTACTTGCCCTGATTTCTGAGACGTATGAGAAACAAGGCAATTACAACCAAGCCTTAGCTTTTTATAAACAATACGAAGCAGAAAACTTGGGGCTCGAAACCGAAAAAAACGCGCGAAGCCTTCGTGAAAATGAATTGAAGATAAATGTATTGAATCAAGAAAAACAGTTATCGCAAAACAAACAAACCCAACTCGTTTTAATCCTTTTAATGGTTGCAGGTGTTATTTTACTGGTTTCGTTGTATCGCTACTACAGGCTAAAGCAGCGCAATAATCTAAGCCTAAAAACCCTTAATGCGGAGTTGAATTCAAAAAATGAGCTGCTCGATAAAAAAGTTTCTGAAAACGAACTTCTATTAAAAGAAATCCACCACCGGGTGAAGAATAACCTTGAAATCGTGTCTAGCTTATTAGAGCTGCAATCGTCGCAAATTGATGACCCAACAGTACAGGCGGCAATGCTATCGAGCCAAAACCGGGTGCATTCCATGGGGATTATTCACCAAAAACTCTACCAAAGCGAACACCTTACTTCCATAGAAATGCGTGATTATTTTGTCAACCTAGGTGAAAATATCCGCAACTCATTCGATGCCAAAGGAAAAATAAAAATTAACTGCGATATGCCCGAACTGGTTCTAGATGTAGACACCGCAATTTCGGTGGGTCTAATCGCCAATGAACTGCTCACCAATGCGTTTAAGTATGCTTTTGAAGGAAAAAAAGACGGCACCATTCAGGTGAATTTAACCCGCAAAGGGCCAAATGATGATAATCTAGAACTTCGGATTTCAGACGACGGAATCGGAAAAGTAATTGACGAAAAAAGCAAAGGAACGGGCTTCGGAACCATGCTCATTGAGCTACTCACCAAACAATTAAACGGTACAATCACCTACCAAATAAAAAACGGCACAAATGTTTCGCTAATTTTCGCAAAGCCTAGTGTTTCTCTATGAAATTGAGTACTTAAATTGGAGCTCCATTGGGTTTACTCCTGTAGGAGTGCCTTGCGGCCTTCAAAATCAACAACAAAAAACTATATTATCAAAAGAATGCAGACTTGCCAGGGTATTTTGTAAATTACAGAGCCAAAACTTATGATAGCTATGAATTGAGCATTAACCAATAGTGGGCAACAACCGAAACCCTAGGTTCAAGATGCTTTAATAAAAAATAAAGTGATGTAAAATGCCCTAATGAGCAAATTACCCAGCTTTAGACAGACAAATCAGATTTAAAAAATAAATAAATAGCAACACATGAAAACCACGATTAAAGCCGGCTTTAAATTACCGCTATATATTCTTTGGCTTATGCTCTTTTGCCAAGTAACCTATGCTCAAGATGGTAAACTTAAATTACCCGACTTTCAGTCTTTTCCAATTGATACGGCAATTGTGAAACTAGGGGATGCCATCAATCAAATGAATGGAGAGAATGATGCCGAAATTAAAAAGGAATTATGGAGTACATTAAGCCGTGCACAAGCTGGTGAAAAACCAATAGTAATCGCTAAGGTTTTTAAAGAATTAGCAAACTGGCATTACCTAAGTATTTCCTCCGAAAATAAAGATTCTATTTATTTCTATGATAATAAAGCACTTCAAGAGTTTTTAAAAACTGGCGATAAAGAACTCATAAGTAAAGCCTACAGAACGGTGGGCTTTGATTTAGACTTTATGCAACGTTATGCCGAAGCTGAGGTTCAATTTTTTAAAGGACTACAAATTGCACAAGACATTAATGACAAAAAAACGATCAATGCCATATATGCCTCTTTAAGCAACCTATACGCCAATACTAAAGATTATACATCGGCATTAAAATATAGTAAAATGGTCGTTTCCGCTTACGAAAAAGAAGAAAACACCCATCCTTTGATCAGGGCATTAATGGGGCAAAGTAATATTTACGTCAAAACTAATGAGCCAGAAGAAGCCCTAAAAGCAGCAAATAAGGGTTTAGCACTCATACCTAAATTGCCCGAACAATACCAAAAATCAGAAACGTTAAATGTTAGGGCTTGGCGAGCACAAGCCTATAGAGGTTTAAAAAGATATGACGAGGCACTTGCAGATTTTGAATTCTCATGGAAAGGAATGAGGGAAAAGTACGGCGACGAAATGGCCAACGGCTGGAAAGGCGGCATTGGTAGCATCTATTATTTACAGGAAAAATATGCCGAAGCAATTCCATATTTGAAAGACTATGTAGCGCATTTCAGAGAAAAAAAGGTATATAGTTCTGATGAATTAAAAGATCATTATGTATGGCTCGCAGAAAGCTATAAAGCGCTCAATCAGCCAGATTTGGCCTTCACATACATGTCTGAAGGGAAAGATATTGCCATAAATGCCCTAAATCAAGAAACGCAAGCACTAAAAAGTGAACTAAGGGTAAAGTACGAAACCGAGCAAAAAGACGAAACCATTTCTTCTCAATCCACATTGATAACCCAACAGCAAAAAAACCAGTTATTAAGTTATTTGATAGGTGCCATGTTGGTATTGATGTTGGGTGGTTTGTTATATACTTTTAATAAAAACAAGAGAAAAAATCAGCAATTGGAGGGTTTGAACAAAAACCTTGAAATTTCTAATATTCAACTTGACAAACGCCACAAAGAAAACGAACTACTTTTAAAAGAAATTCACCATCGGGTTAAAAACAACCTTGAAATCGTGTCTAGTTTATTAGAATTGCAATCGGCACAAATTGATGACCCTTCTGTACAGGCTGCCATGCTTGCCAGCCAAAATAGGGTGCATTCCATGGGGATCATACACCAAAAACTCTACCAGAGCGAATACCTGACTAGCATAGAAATGCGGGATTATTTTGTGAATCTCGGTGAAAACATCCGTAACGCCTTCAATGCCGAAGGAAAAATAAAAATTGACTGTGATATGCCCGACCTAGTGCTCGATGTTGACACCGCAATTTCGGTAGGTTTAATTACCAACGAGCTGATGACCAATGCGTTTAAATATGCTTTTGAAGGCAAACAAGAGGGTACTATTCAGGTTAATTTAATCCGTCATGAGCTAAACAAAGACAACTTAGAACTTCGTATTTCGGACGATGGCATTGGGAAAATAACTAATGAACCATTAAAAGGAACGGGATTCGGTACCATGCTCATTAACCTACTCACCAAACAATTAAACGGGACAATCACCTACCAAATAGAAAACGGAACGAAGGTTTCGCTGGTCTTTTCAAAGCCCAGTATGTCTTGATAGTGTAAATTAATCAAAATAGTGCTGATTAAGTTTTTCCAACAGGGCAGGGGCCTTCGGTATCCATTCCGCCGAGAGTAAAAAAAACCGTATCGTTCGCGATAGTTACCGCAATTCCAATCTTCAAAATTTTCTCCGAAAAGTATTATACCACCTTCGGACAAGAAAAGTGGGTGTCCGTCCTTAATGGATGACTCTTAAAAGATCTTTGTTTTAAATTTAGTAAAAAGATAGGTTAAACTATTGTACGCGAAGTTGGCGATTGGTAAAATCCTATACCAGTAATTTAAAATGATAAATGGTATAACTGAGAGAATAAACAACCACGTAGACATAATTTTTAACTAATCCCGTGCTATGTCGGAACCTATTGAAACAAAAGCATTGTACGGAATGGGTGGCATGCATTACCTTGTAGATGGTGTCAACTATCCCGCAGTAATCAATATAGCCGGTTGGACAGACTCGCGTGTTGTGGCTTGGCAACCCGGAAAATTTGCAGCAGCGCTTCAAAATTCAAGTGCATCTGGCAAACCTGTTTTAATGAAAGTAAATTATGATAATGGCCACTTTACTGAAGATAGAGAAGTGACCTGGGCCAATTTTGCGGATCAATTTGCCTTTGTAATGTGGCAAAGTGGGCATCCTGATTTTCAATTGAAAGAGTGATTGTTGCCTATAATTATTGCAATACTGAAACAATTAAATATCAAAACCACGAAAAATTCTAAAATTATGACTAAAGCATTTTCAAAAATAGCAACTTTAGTGTTGCTATTCTTTAGTTGTGTGCAATTGCCTACTCAATTCATTAAATAACAAAAAAATAAAGAATTTATATATGATATATTATTTGGTTGCACATGCTTTACATTTATATAGGCGCGAAATTATTTTGGAACAAGGTTAATATGACATCAGATCTTTCTAGAATTAGAACTGTCAAAATATTAGATTGTGATAGTTTGAGATACATGGCTAATTCTAAATACTTCTATTACATGGATTTCATAAGATTTGAAATACTTTTTAGATCAAAGCTATTCGATAATACATTTAAGAAAGGAATATTTCCAGTTTTAGGTTCTCAAAAAATCATTTACAAAAAACCCTTAAAAAGATGGACCAAATTTAAAATCACAATAAGTCTAGAAGGCTGGGATGACAAATGGGTGTATCATAGCCAGACGTTCAAGCAAAAAGGAGAAATATATGCAGTAGGATATTCCAAAGTTGCATATTGGAAAAACAAAAAAGCACTAGACATGAGAAAAATTGTTTATGATAGCGGATATCATGCTGCAGACATAAACCCATCAGCTGATATAGTAAACATGTTTAAAGATGATTACGACATATTGAAAACTTTAAAACACTGATAAAACTGCACACAACAACGTTAGCCATTATTTAAAAAAACATACTAATAAAAAAACAGAAAATATGAAAACAGTTGGAATTATTGGGGGTTCAGGCTTCATAGGAAGTCATACCACAAAGAAATTTTTACAAGAAGGATTTAAGGTCAGAGTATCGGCTACGGACATTTCCAAAACAGAAAAATACAGCCATTTGAAAGAACTACCGAATGCAGAAAATCTTGAAATTCTTCCTCTAAAAGTAGAAAACAAAAATCAACTAAAAGAATTTGTTAAAGGATGTGATATAGTCGTTCACGGTGGAACTCCTTTCCAATTAGATGTTAAAGACCCAAAAACTGAATTGTTTGACCCAACAATTAAAGGAACAGAAAACTTTATTGAAGTAATTAATGAAACACCTACGATTGAAAAAATAGTTTTTATTGCATCTGTTGCGGCATTCAACACAAATTTTCCATTGCCTGCTGGCAATAAGAGTCCTCACGACTTAGTAGACGAAAATGATGCTCCATTTATGAGTGAAGAAAGTCATCCGTATGCACAAGCCAAATTTATTGCAAACCAGACAGTAGAAAAGTTTATAAACGAACATCCGAATATTCATTTTGAAATCACAACTGTTTCACCTACTGGAGTAATGGGAAAATCCTTGTCAAATAGAGAAGATTCAACTTCTTCAGGTTTACAGTTCTTATTTAAGAATAAAATAGCTCCCAATCCATTTATACAAATGTTTTATGACAATGACATTGAATTTGCACTAGTGGATGTTAAAGACGTAGCTAATGGAATTTATAGTGCTTGTACTCAAAAAGGACTGCACGGAAAAAATTATTTATTAAGTAGCGAAAGTTGGAAAGTTTCTGATATTACCAAAATGCTGAATAATGAAAAACCAAAGGGAAATGCTCGCATCATCTATAAAAACGATGCTGCTATACAAGATTTGGGAATTGAATTTAATCCTGCTGTTATTCCGCTGACTGAATTTAACACATAGAAAAAAGCAAAGGTTAACAAAGTAAAAAAAGGACTTACATCAATTCAGCTTAGAATTTACACTAAACAAAATCCGTAAAAAATCCTAAAATTATGATTAACCCATTTTTAAAACTACTAGCTACAGTACTGCTATGCTGTAGTTGCCAATCCACAGATAAGCATTCGGTTTTAGAGCAAAATAAAGCTATTGTTTTGGAGTATCACAAAGTTTGGAATGAGGGTAATTATGAAAAATTGAATGATATACTAACGGATGATTTTGTGTGTCATTATTTAACAAGTATAGAATGGACAGGAATTGAAGCTGCTGAAAAAGCAATTACGGACTGGAGAACCCTTTTTCCCGACTGGCAGGAAGAAATAGTGGATATCATTCAAGAAAATGATAAAGTCGTAACACGCTATAAAGCCACCGCAACCCATACAAGACCGTATGAAGGCATTGATGCTACAGGAGCTAAAATTGAAATATACGAGGTTTCTATTTATCGAATAAAAGATGGTAAAATAGCGGAACAATGGTGCTTTCCTGATGACCCAAGTATAAAAACTCAAATTCTAGATTTTAAAGAAGAACAGAACAACCTTTAAACAAGTGTAAATAAATAAAGGTATCAAAATAAAACAATTATTAAATTATGAAAAATATAATCCTACTACTCATTTTAATTCAGTTTTCAACTGTTGTTATCGGACAAGAAAACAAAGATTTCTCTCTTTCCTTTAACCACATGGCGCTGTCAGTTACAGACGTAAATGTATCGGCAGAATTTTACACAAAGGTTCTTAATTTGAAAATAATTCCACTCCCACCAGAAGTTGAAAACGTAAAATGGATGTCATTAGGTGATGGAAAGGAATTACACTTATTATCAATTTTTAAAGATGACATTAAGACAAATAAGGCGATACATCTCGCTTTATCAACTGTGAATTTTGATGCATTTGTTCAGAAACTCACCGCAATGAATATTGAGTACTCTGATTTCCCAGGAAAAATAAATGAAATTAACGTGAGGCCTGATGGAATTAGACAAGTGTTCTTTCAAGACCCAGATGGCTATTGGATAGAAGTGAATAGTATTATAGAGTAAAATAAAGTCTAAATAATCTAATCGATGAAAAATAAGAAAAACATTCTCGCCCTAATGCTGTGCACTGCAATGCTATTCAGCTGTACTAAAACTGAAACTTATGACATTCTAATCAAAAATGGTCAAATCGTGGATGGCTCTGGAAAACCATCTTTTATAGGTGACATGGGTATTAATGCGGACACCATTGCCGCCATTGGTAATTTAGAGAATGCCAAAGGTCGTCAAGAAATAGATGCCACAGGTTTAGTGGTTGCGCCCGGTTTTATCAATATGTTGAGTTGGGCGACAGAATCGTTGATCGAGGACGGGAAATCACAAAGCGATATTCGACAAGGAGTAACCCTGGAAGTCTTTGGTGAAGGTTGGTCTATGGGACCGGTAACGGAGGCTTCAAAAAAGTCAATAAGGGAGTTTGGTTACGGAAATATAGCCTATGATTTTGAATGGGAAACCTTGGGAGAATACCTTGAATTCTTAACCCAAAAGGGGGTTTCCCCCAATGTTGCCTCTTTTGTGGGTGCTACTACCTTACGGATAAATACAATGGGTTTTGAAGACCGAGCTCCTACCGATAAAGAAATGGAGCAGATGAAAAGCATGGTAAAAAAAGCAATGGAAGAAGGTGCATTGGGCATTGGTTCGTCATTGATTTACGCTCCCGGTTTTTATGCAAGCACCGAAGAATTAATAGAACTCTGTAAGGTTGCCTCCGCTTATGATGGTATGTACATTTCCCATCTGCGTAGTGAAGGAAATCAACTTCTGGAAAGTTTAGATGAACTGATTCGAATTGCCAATGAAGCACATATTCGGGCTGAGGTGTATCATCTAAAAATGGCAGGCACTACTAATTGGGACAAATATGATGCTGTGGTCTTTAAAATTGATTCTGCAAGAGTAACCGGACTAAAAATAACAACGGATATGTACACCTACACCGCAGCAGGAACAGGTCTTAATGCTACCATGCCGCCGTGGGTGCAAGAAGGAGGTTATGAAAAATGGGCCGAACGCATGCAAGACCCCAAAATTAGGAAGCAGTTGATAAAAGAAATGACCACTCCTACCAATGAATGGGAAAATTATATGATGGCGGTCGCATCCTATGACGATATGCTACTAGTAGGTTTTAAAAATGACAGCCTGAAATATTTAACCGGAAAGTCATTGGCGGAAGTGGCAAAAATGCGTAAAACGTCTCCAGAGGAAACTGCAATGGACTTGGTGATTCAAGATGGTAGTAGAGTAGGAACTATATTTTTCTTGATGACCGAGGAAAATGTAAAAAAGCAACTCACACTTCCCTATATGAGCTTCGGTTCCGACGAAGAATCTTCTGCTCCTGAAGGGATCTTTTTAGAGACGAGTAACCATCCTCGGGCCTATGGAAATGTCGCGCGCCTTTTGGGGAAATATGTTCGTGATGAAAAAGTGATTTCTCTAGAGGAGGCTATTTACAAACTTACCACATTACCGGCTACAAATTTGAAAATCAAAAAGCGTGGGGCATTAAAGACAGGATACTTTGCGGATGTCGTATTATTTAACCCAAATGAAATTCAAGACCACGCAACGTTTGAAAAACCACAGCAGTTCTCAACAGGTATGGTACATGTTTTCGTCAATGGAGTACAGGTACTTAAAGAGGGAGAACACACAGGTGCTTTGCCCGGACAAGTCGTTAGAGGGCCTGGATATAAATCAGAAAACCCGTAACAATAAAAAAACGGTATTAAAACGTTCGTTTATTGCAGTGTTCGTTGTAAAACAAAACAAGAGACACAGCTAAAAAAAATAATCCACTAACAATAAATAAAAAAATGAAAAAAATACATCTTACTTTTTTGCTTAGTTCCCTGTTCGTCTTCACTACATACAGTCAACAATTTAAAGCCAGTTATGCGCCATCTGTTTTTGACAAGCCATTTACAGGTCATGTTGTAGTCTATATGTCCAAAGAAAATAAGGAACCAAAAAGTGGTATGGTTGGGTTGGAAAGCTTTCCAGTTTTTTCGGTAGCGGTAGAAAATGTAAAAGCTGGCGAATCTATAACTATTGATGATAATGCAAATTCGTATCCTACGGTATTGTCTGATATGGAACGAGGGGACTATTATGTTCAAATTGTGTGGGACAGAAATCTTGGCGGACGTTCCATAGCTGAAAGTCCAGGAAACCTGTTCAACCCTTCTGAAAGAATTTCAATTACCAAAGACACCAAAAAAGTATTCAGTATTACGGCTTCAGAAATCATTCCAGAGCTTCCAGATTTCAAGGAAACTGAATTTGTAAAAGAATTAAAAGTACCTTCTACATTACTTACTAAATTTCAAGGAAAACCAATGACGGTTGATGCAGCTGTTATTCTTCCGAAAGAATATTACACAGAACCCAACCGAAAATTTCCAGTATTATTCACTGTTTCAGGTTATGGTGGCGATTATCGAAGGTATTCAGGTACCGAAAAGCCAAGTCCAGAGATGGATAGCATTGCTGTGATTAAGGTGTTTCTTGATGGCAATTGTGCTTTAGGACATTCGGTGTATGCAAACAGTGCAAACAATGGACCTTGGGGTGATGCTTTGACCAAAGAATTTATTCCGTTACTAGAAAAAAACTACAGAGCTAATGGTGCACGCCTAATAACAGGTCATAGTAGTGGTGGCTGGACGGTATTGTGGCTGCAAACCCAATATCCAAAAGTATTTGATGCTTGTTGGTCTAGCGCACCAGACCCAGTTGATTTTAGAGTCTTTCAGAGAATAAATATCTACAAAGATAAAAACGCTTATTATGATAAAGATGGCAAACAGTTTATGGTAGCCACCGTAGCAGGTTATTTTCCTTGGGCTTCTGCAAAAATGGCGTATCAAATGGAAAATGCTGTGTATCGTGGGGAACAAATGCGCTCCTTTGATGCTGTATTTAGCCAAAAAGGGACAAATGGATTACCAGTAGGTATTTGTAATTCTCAAACAGGAGTCATAAATCCTGAGGTGGTTACGCATTGGAAAAAATATGACATCGCATTAAACCTTAAGAATGATTGGGATGTTTTAAAGTCCGAATTAAATGGAAAAGTCCGCATCTCCATTGGCACTAGAGATAATTTTCTTTTGCACTATGCCGTACAATCTTTAGAAGAACAGATGAAAGCCTTAAACTCCACATTTGAATTTGCCTATTACCCAGGCGACCACTTTACGGTTTGGACACCCGAATATGAAAAAGAAGGGATGCAATTTCTAAAACAGAAATATGTGGAATGGATGGCGACATCTGCTACTGAAAAAAAATGAATATCATCCATCCGAACAAACTAAAACAATGAAACAAACTACATTTTTAGTCATCGCAATAAGCTTGCTAATAGCAACAAGCTGCAAAAACAAACAAGAGACTACAACAGCAGCTCCATCTCAATTGGAAGTCTATGCCGACTCTCTTTTTCAAGCAAGCATTGACAGTGCTCAAATTGCAGGAGCTTCAATTTTGATTTTTCATAAAGATAAAATACTCTTAAAAAAAGCCTATGGCTATGCAAGTTTAGAGCTATCAGCACCTATGCCTACTGATGGAAATTATTTTATTGCCTCTCTCACCAAACAATTCACGGCTGCCGCCATTCTCAAATTAGTAGAGGACAAAAAATTATCATTAGATGATGATTTTACCAAGTACCTCGAATTTGATACTAAAGGAAGAAAAATTACGATTGCGCAATTGCTCGACCATACCTCGGGTCTTGCACAAGCGGAGAGTAAAGAAGAATTCATGCAAATGACCTTCGATGAATTTCCTCACAAATTGATGGTGACATTGGTAGAACCAAAAGATTTTTTACACGAACCCGGGGAAGCAATGATCTATAACAATACCGCTTTTGTTTTCTTAGGATTGATTATTGAAAAAATAACGGGACAGTCTTACGAAACGTATTTACAGGAGTCCTTTTTTGACCCTTTAGGCATGAGTAACACATCCTATACTTCCAACACCAAAGTGACTAAAAACAAAGTGAATGGCTATGTTCATACCCCAAAAGGTCTTCAGCAAAATGGTTTTTTGAATTATGACATTCCCTATTCTGCAGGTGCGCTTTCAAGTACCACCGAAGATCTATTTAAATGGATGCAGGCATTACATACTGGTAAAGTACTATCAGAACCTATGTATAAATCACTAATTAGTACAAGTAGTTTAAATGATGGCGCGCCCGTAAGGTATGCTAAAGGATTGGTTAATTTCTCTTACTACGGTCACCAAGAAATTGGTCACAACGGAGGAGGTTTCGGATTTCTATCTAGGACAAGATATTTCCCTGATGATGATCTGTACATCATATGTTTATTAAACACCTATGGACCAAAAGGGGGAGATTTTTTTACCGATAATATTACTTTGAAACTACTCGATAAAAAGGAGTATCAAAAGGCGACATTAGATATTGATGTGAACGCTATCCAAGGCATATACAAAGGGCAAACACGCGATACCATACAATCCATAGAAATCAAATCCATCCAAAATGGAATTACACGACAGGTCAAGGGCAAAGAAGAAATAGACACCTTAAAAGTTTATATCGGCAACCATACGTGGATGGACGGAAACGATAAAATCACCATTGAAAATAACGAGTATCGTGTGGATAAAATTTACAATTATTACATTTTTAAAAAGGAAATAGAATAGTGAAAAGCTAAAGTCTAATTAAAATACGCCTGTCAATTATGAAAAAAACGAAGTTCATCATCCCATTAATAGTGCTTTCGCTACTGTTTAGCTGTAAAACTGAAACCACAAAAGTTACAGATGCACTATCTGAAAAATTTTATATGCCTGCCGAATGGGAACCACATGATGCGGTTTGGCTTGGTTGGGAATCAGATAGCACGTATGGCTTTTATCCGGTAGTCACTAAAATAATTACCACTTTAACACCACAGGTAACCGTAAAAATGGCCTTTAATTCGGATAGCTTGATGCAAACAGCCAAAGACTACCTTAAACGTCATAGCATAGATACTACAAATATGGAATTTCACACTATTCCCGGTGATCGTTATTGGATTAGGGATCACGGAGCCGCTTTTCTTGTAAATGATAAAGGCGATTTAGGGGTGGCGGATTTTGGCTGGAACCATTATGGCTATCCTGTATTCCTGAAAGAAAAATATAAAGGTAATAAAGATAGTATTAGCAAATACCTTAACCGAAGGACAGCGGCCATAAATAGAACGGGGAAAGTAGATAGCCTAATGGCAAACATAGAAGGGGCCAAAATACTAAAGACCGATGTGATTACTGAGGGCGGAAACATTGAAGTGAATGGTAAAGGAACGCTTATTGTTTGTGAATCGGCAATGAAACACCGCAATCCGAATTTAACAAAAGACTATATGGAGAGTGAGTTAAAAAGGGTCTTGGGCGTATCAAAAGTAATCTGGATAAAGCAAGGCCTGGCAGATGATCCCAATGGTTTTTACCGACGAATTACAGGCAATTATGTGGGTGGTGGTGTGCAGCATTCAGATGAATTTGTACGATTTTCAAATGCAAACACCCTTTTATTGGCTTGGGTAGATGAGAAGGAGAAGGACTTGAATCCTATAAATAAATTGAATTATGAAAGCCTTACAGAAAGCTATAACATACTAAAAAATGCTACCGACCAAGATGGCAAGCCGTTTACAATTATCAAAGTGCCGCTACCCGATTTAATAACAAAAAGTATCACTGCTACAAAAGCCTATTCAAATGAGTTCTCGTATGACATTCCTGCAGATCGGTTTTATCAGTCCGAGGCACCTGCAGTTGGCGATATCTTACTTCGTGTGCCTGCCTCAAGTTATCTCAATTATTTGGTAACTAATGGGCTTGTTCTTGTATCAACCTACATTTCAGAGGGCACGTCAAAGGAAAAAGAAGATCGGGTAAAAGCCATTTTTGAAACTCAGTTTCCCGATAGAAAAATTGTATTTATCAACGCCATGCCGCAAAATTGGGATGGAGGCGGTATTCATTGTTCCACGCAACAACAACCGAGCAAAAAATAAAATTGTCCCATTATGTGCATCAATATAGGATGCTTTAAAAAATTGAACAGACCGTAACTTTTAAAAACCAAACACAGAATGAAAAAAATAACCCTATTACTATTGACCGTATTAGCAATTAGTCAATTCACATCGGTACAAGAAGACAACTACCTCTGGCTTGAAGAAGTGGATGGCAAAAAGGCTTTGGAATTTGTGGAAGTCCAAAATAAAGCCACCCTTGCAGAACTAACTGCCGAAAAAGACTATCAAGATATTTGTGACAAGAATTTAGCGGTACCTAATTCTACCGAAAAAATTGCTTAACCAACTATTTATGGAAACAACACCAACCGCGCTTACACCTTTAAAAGCCCTCGACCGCATTCAATCTATAGATGTGATGCGAGGCATTGTGCTTTTCGGGATTTTGTTAATGAATATCAACATGATGGCGCTAGCTCATGCTTATGAAGACCCAACGACATCTGGCGGTGCTTCGGGCTGGAACCTCTACACTTGGATTACGACCAACCTGCTTTTTGAAGGAACCATGCGAGCCTTATTCTCGTTACTATTTGGAGCTGGCATGTTTATTTTTTTAGATCGATTAGAAAAGAAAGGTGCAGGAATCAAAGCTGCCGATATTTACTTTAGACGTATCCTTTGGCTGATGCTTTTTGGAATTATTCATGCCTATCTACTCTTATGGAAAGGAGAAATTTTATTTAGCTATTCGGTGATGGGCTTATTAGTGTATTCATTTCGGAATTTGGCGCCTAAAAAATTAATAATTATTGCAGTAGCGTTATTTTCAGTAAGTACTATTTGGAATTATGCCGACTATAAAGCAACCGTCACTTTTATGGAAAATGTCGAAATGGCAAAACAATTCAAATCAGAAGGTAAAGTACTTACCAATGAGTTAGAAGAAGCTACTAGAGAATGGGACGAGATGCAAAAAGAACGAACAGCAGAAGCCATTGCAGAATACAACACCAACATGCAACAAGATTATTTTAGTGTAGTTGCTTTTTTGGCACCGAAAAACCTAGAATTGGCTCGTAAATATACATTTCGTTATGACCCTTGGGATATTTTGAGTATGATGCTTTTAGGTATTGCATTTTTTAAACTGAAAATCCTATCTGCCGTAAAAGCCTATCGCTTTTATGGTATTATGATGCTAATTGGTTATGCCATCGGGTTGAGTGTTAATTATTACGAAGTGAAAACAATTATCGATAACAACTTTTCAGTACTAAGCATGTCACAAACTGCTATAACCTATGATTTGGGTCGGGTTGCAGTTTCTTTAGGACATATAGGTTTCATAATGTTATTCTGCAAATTACCAGTTTTAGCATTATTGAAAAAAGCACTTGGCGCAGTTGGTAAAATGGCACTCACCAACTATGTAATGCACTCCCTCTTCGCCTTATTCATTTTTACAGGTGCGGGATTTGGATTGTTCGGAACATTTCAGCGTCACGAACTTTTGTATATCGTTTTCGCTATTTGGATTTTTCAGCTCATTGCAAGTCCACTTTGGTTAAAATACTTTGCTTTTGGGCCTTTAGAATGGCTGTGGCGTAATTTGAGTTATAACAAACGCCATGCTTTGAGAAAGAGACGTCCAGAATAATAAACAGAAAAATAATTAATCCATAATACCATAAAAACATGAAAACGATACCTAACAGATTACACCTTAAAAAAACTTTGAACGCTATATCACTGTTCATTCTAATGTTTTTCACGACCATTACCTTCGCACAAAAAGACTATAGCGAAACTATCAGTAAAGCGGCATATGAGCTGGAACAAAAAGTAATTGCTTGGCGACACGATATCCATCAAAACCCTGAATTGGGAAACCGGGAATTTCGTACCGCGGAACTCGTTGCAAAACATTTAAAATCTTTAGGAATTGAGACACAAACAAACGTAGGAATTACGGGCGTGGTGGGTATTTTAAAGGGCGATAAACCTGGCCCAGTTATCGCATTGAGAGCAGATATGGATGCTTTGCCAGTTGAGGAGGCGAATAACTTACCCTTTGCTTCAAAAGTAAAAGCCATGTACAACGAAAAGGAAACCAGCGTAATGCATGCCTGCGGACATGATGCCCATGTGGCTATATTGATGGGAGTTGCTGAAGTTTTGGCAGGAATGAAAAAAGACTTGAAAGGCACCGTTAAGTTTATCTTTCAACCCGCCGAAGAAGGAGCACCAAAAGGAGAAGAAGGCGGAGCTGAACTTATGGTAAAAGAAGGTGTATTAGAAAACCCGAAAGTGGAGGCTATTTTTGGCCTACACGTAGACTCGGCAATAGAAGTTGATAAAATAAGTTACCGTCCGGCAGGGTTTTTAGCCGGTGCGGCAGATTTTAAAATTACTGTAAACGGTAAACCAAGTCATGGCGCTGATCCATGGTTTTCGGTTGACCCTATTTTTGTTTCAGCCCAAATAATTACAAGCCTACAGCAAATAGTAAGTAGAAATGTAAATATCACCGAAAATGCTGCTGTCGTCACTATTGGAGCTATAAACGGCGGCAACCGAAATAATATTATCCCTAATAAGGTAGAGATGTTGGGTACGGTTCGCACCCTTAGTAATGATGATAAAACCTTAGTCTATAATCGGGTAAGGCAAATAGCAGAAAAAACAGCGGAAGCAGCAGGTGCAGAGGCCATTGTGGAGCTTCCTTATACAGGATATACTCCAGTAACCTTCAATAATGTAGCACTCACAAATGCCATACTTCCTTCCTTACAGAAATCTGCGGGAATTGACAATGTACTTTTAGTGCCTGCCATAACAGGAGCGGAAGATTTCTCCTATTTTTCTAACAAGGTACCTGGTTTTTACTTTATGATCGGTGGCATGGCCAAGGGTAAAGATCCAAAATTAGCCGGACCACATCACACACCAGAATTTATCATTGACGATACTGCATTTAACACAGGAGTAGTTGCCTTTTGCAATTTGGTGTTTGATTATGCAGAAACGAGTAAAAAATAGAAATATAACCATGAAAAATCTAACCATCATCTTATTAGCATGTTTATCAATAAGTTGCAATAGCGAAAAGAAAAATCAAGCAGCATCTACCATCGATTTGGCAGAACTCAAAAAACAGGAAAATTCCCTTAAAATAGATTCTGTTGCCGTAACCCAAGTAGTGTTCTCGATGCTTGATGACGCTATGACCAAAGACCTATCAGATAGTCTTGTATTTAATCAGTGGACCAATTTCTTTACCAGCGACTTTTTATATGGGGAGTCTGAAGGAAAGCCTGCTATTGAGATGGGCAAGGATGGTTTCAAGCTAGTTCGCGAAGCATTCAAAGAAATTAGAATCAACTACGATGACATACTAATTGACCACGTGGAAGCATCTGGCGACTTAGGGTATGTTTCTTACCATTATAATGCCACGGTAACAACAATTAAAACGAACGAAACCCAAGGAATATCCCGTTCGGCACTTGCCATATTAAGAAAAAAAAACAGCAGAATGGAAAATAGCGTATCAATCATTTAATTAACTATTCCGTTGATGAACGAAATTTCAGCCTTTAAGTACCATAAATAATAAAACAAAATGAAGCACATCCTATTATTACTAAGCCTGGTACTATTTCTTACAACTACCAAGAATGTACAGGCGCAAGAAGCTAAACTACCTAATGGCAATATCGCTGAAAAGCTCAGCTACATAAAAGATAGCAAGAATTTCACTAGCGAAAGTGAACGCTTAAAAGTGCTTTTTGCAGTCTATACCCAAAGCAAATTAGAATCTTCGCCCATAATGGCTACTTTTTTCGGTAAACCTGGATACAACAATGTATGGGATGATGTTTCGCCAGAAGGATCAAAAAAGAAATTGGCAGTACAAAAGATTTTCAATGAATCAAAAGACTGGTTTGACCTCAACGATTTATTGGAGGAGGATAAAATTAATCTCAACATTTTCAATCGTTCTGTTGGCGATCAATACTTTTTGAATAGTCAGTTTCCAGAGCAATATTTATTGATCAGTCAAATTTCCGGAATACATACGTTAGTACCCGCGGTGATTCAAATGATGCCCACCAATTCACCAAAGGCCGTGGAAGACATTATTGCAAGGCTGGAGGGTATTTCAAAACTATTTCAAGGCATTGAGACGATGTTGTCAGAAGGGATTGAAAAAGGAATTGTGATGCCAAGAACCACCGTGTTGCAAGTGCCCGACCAGTTAGAAGGAATGATTGTGAAAACCCCAACAAAAAGTATTTTTTATGTACCATTCGCAAAACTGGAAGGCAATGAAGCACTTAAAGAGAAGGCTAGAACCATCATTTCTAAAAGTATTAATCCTGCCTTAATAAAGTTCAAAGCTTTCATGACAGAAAACTATATCCCCAATACAAGAGAAAGTTATGGCTTAAGCGATTTGCCAAACGGAAGGGCTTGGTACAATGCGCAAATAAAGTATCATACCACCACCAACTTAACCGCTCAGGAAATTCACGAACTAGGCCTATCGGAAGTAGCAAGAATACAACTTGAAATGGAAAAGGTAACATCAGAACTAAATTTCGATGGAGACCTAAATGCTTTTAATACCTTCCTAAAAGAAGACCCGCAGTTCTATTTTGACTCGCCCGAGGAATTACTTTCTGCCTATCGTGACATTTGCAAAAAGTTAGATCCAGTTTTGCCTCAACTTTTTGGAAAATTGCCAAGGCTCCCGTACGGTGTAAAACAAATTCCTGCCTATGAAGAACAAGCGACCACAACCGCCTATTATAATCCGGGTTCTTTACAGGCAGGTGTTGCAGGTTATTTCTTTGCCAATACCTACAAGCTAAATACAAGACCAAAATGGGAAATGGAAGCCTTGACTATTCATGAGGCGGTGCCTGGTCATCACTTACAGATTGCACTTGCCCAAGAGTTAGAGAATGTTCCTGAATTCAGGACTATGCTGTTTTTTACGTCATTTATTGAGGGCTGGGGACTATATTCCGAAAGCCTAGGTCCAGAACTTGGAATGTATCAAGATGCCTATTCACAGTACGGACAATTGACCTATGAAATGTGGCGTGCCATTCGTTTGGTGGTGGATACGGGTATCCATGCCTTTGAGTGGACAAGAAAAGAAGCCATTGACTATTTTTTAAAAAATTCAGGAAAAAATGAAAATGATATTACAGTTGAAATCGACCGATATATAGCCATGCCTGGACAAGCCTTGGCCTACAAAATTGGGGAGCTAAAAATTAAAGAACTTAGAAAAAAATCTGAAGACACCCTAAAAGACCAATTTGATATCAGGGCATTCCATGACGTAGTATTGGGTAGTGGAACAATCCCGTTAAATGTGCTGGAAGACAATGTAAATAGGTGGATTAGTGAGCAAAATGTAATGAAAAATTAAAATCATGAAAAAAGTAACTCTTTTCATCACTTTTATTTTAACGACTTCCCTTTGTCGTGCCCAAGAAGCATGGTTATCAACACCAGAAAGTATTAATCAATTTAGAGAACGAGTGGAGTCTTTCAAACCAGATACAAGTCAATTTGAGGTAACAGTTTTAAATAAAACGATTCCATTAGCTGGTCGGGATCTGGACATCCGCATTTACAAACCGAAAGGGTCAGGTTTAAAACCCACATTAATTTATGTGCATGGTGCCTGTTGGGTTGCCGGGAGTCTCGACAGTCATGATGAAATTTGCAGGTATTTAGCGTTGCAAAGCGATGTGAACGTTGTAGCCATAGATTATAGATTGGCACCCGAACATAAATTTCCTGCGGCTCATAATGATGTGTATGATGCCACCGAATGGATTTGGAACAAAGCAACTGAACTTGGCTTGAGTACAGAAAAATTTGCCATCGCTGGCGAAAGTACTGGAGCATATTTTACTGCTGCCACGGCACTAAAAGCGAGGGACACCAAAGGTGGCCTAAAGCTCTCTTTTCAACTTCTAGTTTATGCTGCGCTTGATGGTGGAGGGTCTTCGTGGAGCGAATGCAAGGATCTGTACTTTAATGATGTCAATGATGTTAGAAGCGTTTATGGTTCCCCACTATGGGCAGAAAACCTTTCCGACCTACCATCCACTTACAATATTTACGGGCAATATGAGATTTCAAGGGCAGAAGAAGAATTATTCATGCGTAAATTAACCGATGCAAATGTGAGAACAAAAAGCTTTATGAACGAAGATGTTGGTCATGATGTAGTAAACTGGCTATCCGTAGCATCTGAAACGCCTGCACATATAAAGGCGGTTGAATATATCAAAGCTGGATTTGAATCAAAGAATTAATAAATATGCTTAATCAAAAAATAGTATCTAAAATTTTAAAACTCAAATTATGAAACCAACAAAATTATGCTTACTAACCTTGTTTTTAGTTTGTACTACAATGACCATTCAAAGTCAATCTATAAAGCATAAAGACATACGAGTAAATCAGGATCGTATTGAAAAGAGAATATTTGAACTTGCGGAATTTGGCAAAGAGGCTAGCGGAAAAGGCTATCGGGTAGCTTATACACAAGGAGATGTGGAAGGACGAAACTGGTTTATGGCCCAGATGAAAAAAGCAGGGCTTGAGGTTACAATCGATGCCGCCGGAAATATCATTGGAAAACGAAAAGGCAAAAATCCAGCTCTAAAACCAATCGCCTTCGGTTCGCATATAGACATGGTGCCCGATGGTGGTAATTACGATGGTTGCGTGGGTTCTATTGCTGCTTTAGAGGTAATGGAAATACTAAAAGAAAATGACATGATGACAAACCATCCTTTGGAGCTTATGATATTTTCAAACGAAGAAGGCGGTACGAACGGCAGTATGGCTTTGGTAGGTCATTTAGCCGAAGACGGCCTTCAAGAAAAAAGCCAAATGGGTTTAACCTATTCAGAAGGCATTAAACTTATTGGGGGAAATCCAGAGGCTATTTCAAGTAGTATGCTAAAAAAGGGAGATTTAAAGGCCTTTTTAGAATTGCATATTGAACAAGGGGGCATTTTAGAACAAGAAAAAATTGAAATCGGCATCGTAGAAGGTATTGTAGGCATTGCTTGGTGGGAAGTTACGGTGGATGGCTTTGCCAATCATGCTGGCACCACACCTATGAAACTTCGAAAAGACGCACTACTTGCTGCCTCTAAATTTATCATTGCTGTTAACGAGATTGCTTTGAAAATTAAAGGCAACCACGTAGCGACGGTAGGCAAAATTGATGTGCTGCCTGGTGCTTATAATGTTATTCCTGGTAAAGTGGTAATGGGTTTAGAAATACGAGATTTATCTACCGAAAAAATAGAATTTCTTTTTTCGGAAATGGAACAACAAGCAACAACGATTGCTTTTGAAACCAAAACCAAGATCAGTTTTGAGCGTCGAGCCAATTATGTAAGACCTGCTTTAACCGATAGCACTTTGCAGCAAACCATAGAAACATCTGCCAATGCCTTGGGCTTAACTACAAAATATATGCAAAGCGGTGCAGGACACGACGCTCAAGAAATAGCCTCAATTGCCCCAATAGGGATGATTTTTGTGCCAAGCGCGGGTGGCATCAGCCATTCGCCAAAAGAGTTTACCTCCGCAGTAGATATGGCTAATGGAGCGAACGTGTTGCTTCAGACCATTTTGGAATTGGATAAGAAATAAAAAGATGATTTTTTGAAAAACGACTGCAATGCATGCTCATTTATTGGATTTAACTTAACACCATGAGAATAACCTCTTTTTTAGTATTTAATAACAACAACTAACAATACAGCAAATAGTATAATACAAAACATATGAAACTAAAAAAGGTACTACTCATCCCTTTCATTTGTCTGCTCTTCGCCTGCAATGAAAAAACAAACACGCCAACCATCAAAACCGTAACCAAATCGGCCTATTTTGATTATTCTAACAGTGAAGACCAAAAAACAGGCGGCATCAAAATGATTCCTATTAAAACTGCTAAAGGCACCTTCAACGTCTGGACAAAACGTATGGGCAACAATCCAAAAATGAAAGTACTCTTACTTCATGGCGGACCCGGTGGCACCCATGAGTTTTTTGAAAATTTTGACGGATACCTTCCCAACGAGGAAATAGAATATATTTATTACGATCAGTTAGATTCTTATTACAGTGACAAGCCTAACGATTCCACCCTTTGGACAACGGAACATTTTGTTGAAGAAGTAGAACAGGTTCGAAAAGCCTTAAACCTCAACAAAGACAATTTCTATTTGTTAGGTCAATCTTGGGGCGGCATTCTCGCCATGGAATATGCTTTGAAATATCAAGATAATTTAAAAGGTTTGGTCATCGCTAATATGATGGCAAGCATTCCTGAATATGAAAAATATGCAGTAGATGTTTTAGGACCACAATTACCACCAGACGTTTTGAAAGACATAAAAGCCATGGAAGCTGCCGAAGATTTTGGTAATCCGCGTTATTCAGAACTCGTAACGCAACATTATTACACGAAACACGTCTTGCGAAAACCTTTAAATGAATGGCCAGAGTTTATAAATCGTAGTTTCTCACATCTCAATCCTAACATTTACATCTACATGCAAGGCTATAGTGAATTTGGAGTTACAGGAAATGCAACTTTAAAAGGTTGGGATGTTTCTGATAGATTGAAAGAACTGAAAACTCCAACCTTAATGATTGGAGGCACGTACGATACCATGGACCCAAAATATATGGAATGGATGAGTACTGAAGTACAAAACGGAAGAAGTCTAATCACAAACTCAGGACATATCTCACAATATGATGACCCTGAAGCTTATTTCTCTGGCTTGGTAAAATTTATAAAAGATGTGGATGATGGCAACTTTTAAAAAATTACCTAGTAACAAAATAAAATATGGATTAATAGAATTTGAAGGTGCTAAAAAATAAAGCTTTTGGTATTCATTAATAAGTCCGTTTATAAATATGAAGCGGATTGATAAATAGAATAAAATAGCTCTTAGATGTTAGCGCGGTTTAGGGTGTTTCCCGATACGCATGTAAAGGCAATTCAAAATATAAAATAGGATTTAAATCAAATAACCAATAAATAGTACAATGAAACTAAAACAAATTACATTAAGCATACTCTTATTGGTTTTGTTAGGTGCCACGGTAAATGCACAATTTAGCTTTGGCAACTATGCCATTCAGCACGTAAATATTATTGACGTAAACAGCACCTCTATACTTTATGATTATACCCTAGTCATCGATGATGATACCATTACCGACATTTTACCATCTAAAAATTACATCGCAAATGATACGGTTCAAGCCATTATTTTGAAAGGAAAATTTGTAGTTCCTGGTTTGATTGATGCTCATGTTCACTTTGCAACCGATCCAACAGAAGAAAGAAGGGATAATGCAGAACAAGTACTTAAAGAAATGCTGTTAACGGGGGTCACCTCGGTCAGGGATATGGCGGGTGATGCGAGAGCCTTGTCCAGTTTGTCAAGAAACGCTTTGGTGGGCGATATTGTAGCGCCAAATATTTATTATTCCGCTTTGATGGCGGGTTCAAAGTTTTTTTCTGACCCAAGAACCATTGCAACCGCTCAAGGCGGAGTAAGCGGACAAATGCCCTACATGAAGGCTATTGATGATACTACTGATATAGCCTTAGCTATTGCACAAGCCAAGGGAACTGGGGCTCATGGCATTAAGCTTTATGCGAGTTTAACCAAAGAGCAGGCTCAGGCACTTGTGGCAGAAGCAAAAAAACAAAATGTTCCTGTTTGGTCTCATGGATCTTTAATACCCACTTTGCCCGCAGCTGTAGTTTCTTCTGGAGTTATTTCCATTTCCCATTCAGACATGCTTGTTCATCAGACCTATCAAGTGAAAAAAGATATTCCCACACCTTGGAAAGGAGCTAAAGCATTAGAAATGTTACCTGAATTTTGGGATGAAGGCTACAACAAACTTGAACTGAATACCATCTTTGAGCTCATGAAACAATATGATGTCGTGCTCGATGCAACACTATCCGTTTACGAAAATGATAAAAATTCAGAGCATTCACATTGGAGGTATGAGATGGCAAAAAGAATAACCAGAGGTGCAAAAAACGCAGGCGTAAAAGTAGCGGCAGGTAGTGACACCGACCAGGAAACGTTTGTGCAATATGAAATGAAGCTATTGGTCAATGAGTCAGGTTTTACTCCTTTTGAAGCACTAATTGCAGCTACAAAAAATGCCGCTCAAGCAACGGGTATTCTTAAAACAGAAGGAACAATAGAAGTTGGTAAAAAAGCGAATTTGCTCTTTTTAAATGCTAATCCCACAGAGAATATAGCGCATATAGATAATATCTTATTAGTAATCAAAAATGGAAAATTATTTAATAAAAAATAGGCTTAAAATTATAATGATGAAAAATACACTCTTTATCTCTTGCAAATCGCCAAAGAATGAAAATGCAGAGTCAAAATCCGCTGAATTGGAACGAGCGGTGGAGGAATTGCTTAAGCAATTGGGAACGAAACAGACTATTATACCACCAAAATTCCTGATCCCTGCAACAGGGAATCAACAGAATTAATATGTCTTCTTTAAAGGAGTCTATAATAGAATACCTAATATTTTAGAATTAAATAAAACCAATTAAAAATACGAGTATGAAACATTTTGTAACCTTATCCTTATTAGCCATTATTAGTTCCACCTTCGCCCAAACGGATGTAGAAAAAACAGCAGAAACCGTAGATAAAAACAAGATAGAAGGCCACATCTACTTTCTAGCGGACGACCTTTTAAAAGGGCGCGATACCGGTACTCCAGAAAATAAAATAGCGGCCAGTTATTTGGCGAATGCCCTTAGAAGCTATGGTATAAAGCCAGATCCTGCCACCAATTCCTACTATCAAACCTTCAACCTTACACAAACGGCACCGCCAAGTATGATAAAGGTGGGGCTCAACGGGGAGAAGCAGCCCCATATCATTGCCGTAAAGGCAAAAGCGACAAAGCTTTCTGGAGATGCCCTATATCTTGATTATGGAGATGAAGCCGATTACAAAGGAAAAGATGTTAAAGGGAAATTGATCGTAGTTAAGGGCGGAACCCCAGAGTCCTCCGAAGCGAGAGCGGTTTTTGCAGCACACAAGTACAAGCAGGCCTTGGCGATGAAAAATGGAGCTATCGGTCTTGTAGAGATGACCTTGCTGGAAGAGGAATTGTGGTCCCGCATTTCTCACTTTATGGGAGAAAGTGTTCAGATTCCTGATGCTGAGGACTCTGAAAACATGTCTACCAACTTTATCCATTTTTGGGTAAATACAACTGCTGAAAAACTGGATGCCATGAATACCTCCAAGCTATCCTATGAAATAGAAACAGACGGTAAAAAAGAGGAAACTTTGGTAACCCAAAACGTTATTGGCGTTCTAGAAGGTACGGATCCAAAGCTAAAGGAGGAATATATCATGTATTCCGCGCACTACGATCATATAGGTATTGGCAAACCCGATGCGGAAGGAGACAGTATTTACAACGGTGCACGTGACAACGGTATTGGTACCACGGCCGTGTTGAGCATGGCAGAGAATCTTGGGAAGTACCCCACCAAACGTTCCGCTGTATTTATCTTTTTTACTGCGGAAGAAAAAGGGCTGTTAGGGAGTAAATACTATGTGCAAAATCCAAGTTTTCCATTAAGGCAAATCGTTTACGGGTTCAATACCGATGGCGGCGGATATAACAATACAGCTTTGGCCACGGTCACAGGATTAAGCAGAACCACGGCGCAAGAACACATTATTGCCGGTGCTGGTGCTTTTGGACTCAAAGCCATTGACGACCCTGTGCCGGAACAAGGGCTGTTTGACCGTAGTGATAATGTGAGCTTTGCGAGTGTGGGTATTCCCTCGCCCACCTACTCTACAGGGTTTGATGCCTTTGATGATGAAATAAATAAATATTACCACCAAGCAGGGGATGAAGCGGATAGTCTAGATTATGAGTATCTATTAAAATTTTACCAAGGCTATGTACTTTCCGGTCGTTTGATAGCTAACGACCCCGTAAAACCCTTTTGGGTAAAAGGGGACAAGTACGAAGCTGCGGGTAATGTGCTGTACAGCAATACACCTACTGTTCCCATAAAGGAATAATGTTTTGACAGGAAGTAAATTGGAGTATGGAACGTTTGTGCAATATGAAATGAGACTTTTGGTCAATGAAGCAGATTTCACCCCTTTTGAAGCATTAATTGCAGCTACAAAAAATGCCGCTCAAGCCATAGGTATTCTTAAAACAGAAGGAACAATAGAAGTTGGCAAAAAAGCGAATTTACTCTTTTTAAATGCTAATCCAGCAGAAAATGTAAGGCATATAGACGATATCTTATTAGTAATAAAAAATGGAAAATTATATTGATGAAAAAAACACTCTTTATCTTAATACTACTTATTATCTCGTGCAAATCACCGAAAAATGAAAATGCTGAATCAAAATCAGTAGCACAGCTTGAAGCAAAGGTAGATTCTCTAGTGAAGGAAAGTATAAATCCTAACGACCCAGGAGTAGCGATTTTAATTGCTTATGACGGCAAAATGCTCATAGGAAAAGGCTATGGCGTCAGGAATGTGGACACGAAGGAACCCATAACGAAATCAACTAATATGGAAATGGCCTCCGTGAGCAAACAGTTTACGGCATTGGCAATTTTAAGCCTTGTCAATGATGGGAAAATCTCGTTGAGCGATACGGTGTACAAATACTTACCAATAAAATCGTTTGAGAAGGTGACCATAAAACAACTCATCAATCATACCTCAGGACTTGAAGATGCGGAAACCGCTTTTGAGACGGAGTGGGATGCCAGTAAAATTGCTACTAATGATGCTATTTTAAAATGGTATGCGGCACAAAATCGCACTAAAAATAGAAGCGGCCAAGTTTTTGAATATAACAACGGCGCTTATGAAATACTGCCTTTGCTGGTAGAAAAAGTAAGCGGAGAAAACTATGAAGCCTACATAAAAGAAAAGGTGTTCAAAAAAGCAGAAATGCAAAGGACTATTGCCTTTAATCTAAATCATCCTGTACCCATTGATGAACAGGCTTTTTATTACCATAAAGATAGTTTAGGTATCTGGAATAAAATGGATGGACATCCAATGACAGGCGTTTTAGGAGCCGGAGGTATTTACACAAGCGTTGATGATTATTTTAAGTATGACAATGCTTTAAGAGCTAATTCGATTTTTTCTAAAGAAATACATCAGCTTATATTTAAGAAGAACGATAGCATAAAAACTGATAGGATGCCGATTGCACCAAAAATGTCATATGCCATGGGCTGGTTTGTAAATGACAGCACAGCACAACATTCTGGCGGTTGGTTTGGTGTTAACACGTTTACTAAAAGATATTTAAAGAAACCATTGACCGTTGCTGTTTTTGGGAACAGGGATGATGTATCACAAGAATTAATTAAAAAAATAGATGCATTGGCGGTTCAATTTGTCAACAACCAAAACGCTACTGACAAAAATGCTGATAATAATAACGGTGCTGAATTCATACAAACAACTAATTCTGAAACTGCAACCAAAGAATTAGACGCAGCATTCAAAAAAATGTGGAAAAACGTAACACCTACTAATGCCGTAAACTATTTTAAAACCGATGTTTCAGACACCTTCTTCACTGTAAATGCAGATGGTATTATTCAAAATAAAGAACAATTTCTTGTAGATACTGAAAGACAGAGAATGCTGGAAATTTTAAATTTCAAATTCTTTGACCAACAAATAAAAGTGTTTGGCGATGTTGGCATTATCAACGGTAGAATTCAAGCCTTTTCCGAAGAAACCTATGTTGGCGAAGTTTTTTACACGGCAATATTTGTAAAATATAATGATACTTGGAAATATGAAAATTGGCAAGGCACTTGGTCTATAGATTCGCCTCCGCCACCATCTTTTATATCAGAAGATTTAAAAACAAAATAAAATGGATAACATCATCACTTTACTTACAAGTTTCGACACAGATTATATGTTTGTGATTCTTTTGGGTTTATTCTTTACTGTTGGGCAACTCCTAGAAAAAGGTACAGCATTAAAACAAAATGGTATTCATCTATTTCATACCGTCCTGTTACAGGCAGGCTATATTGTGTTAAATATTGCCTTGGCATTTATTTTTGTTTTGGTCTTTGATTGGGTAAGCGCTGACAAAATTGGTATGTTCAATCAATTTGAAATACCCTACATACTTAAAATCGGTATCGGCATTCTTGCTCTTGATTTTGTTGGGTATTGGGCGCATCGTCTCAACCACAATTGGCATTTGTTTTGGCGTTTGCATCGTGTACATCACAGTGATACAAAAATGGATAGTTCTACCTCCTTTCGCGCACATCCTTTGGACGTGATTTTAGACAATGCTTCAGTGATTTTCGGAGGCATTCTATTTGGTCTAGACCTCAACATCATCATACTACGATGGGTTATTTATATGCCTTTATTTGTGGCGCACCATACCTGTTATACCTTCCCAAAATGGGTAGATGACTTCTTTGGAAAAGTTTTCGCCACTCCTAATTTGCACAAAATACACCACCATCAAGACCAAGAATACACGGACTCTAACTATGGGAATATTTTCATTATTTGGGACAAACTTTTTGGAACCTATAAAGAACTAGCTGTTAAAGACATTAAATATGGATTAATAGAATTTGAAGAACCTTCAAACCAACAGTCTTTGTATTTATTTGTTAGCCCTTTGTTGAATTTCAAAAAGAATGATAAATGATAAAACTCTTCCGCAACATCCGCAAAAACCTTCTCGCAAACGCGCCTTCCGAAGCTTCTGCGAAGGGAGGAGGCAAAACGACAAAATACCTAAAATATGCCATTGGTGAGATTGCGCTGGTGGTTATTGGGATTTTGATAGCGTTGCAAATTAACAATTGGAATGAGGGTAGAAAAGAAAACATCCATCAGCGGTCTGTGCTCACTAATCTATTACAAGACCTGAAATCAGACTCTATATCTTATAGTCAAAACCTTCAAGAACTAAAGAATGTAGATTTTTTACAGGAACAATTATACAAAACAGGTGTAAAAAATGATACTACAATTATCATAAAGAACCCAAGCATCATTAGATTTTTGCCTTATTATAATCCAATAACCAAAGAAAATGATCCGTTCATAGCCTCCAAAATCATTAATGACAGCATAAGAAAGGAGGTTTTGATTTACTTCAGGAAAATGAAAGATATGGACGATATCTACTCTGATCTAGACGATATTATAAAAACTAAAATGCGTGTTTATTTAGGACATAAAAAAATGTACAAACTTACCAATTGGTTTGAAAATAAATATAAAAATACAGCCGTAGAGGACTTAACTTACGATTTTATTGATAGCACAGAATTATTGGCACTTTCAAAGGACGCCGAATTCCAGCAAATACTTTTTGAAGCCTCTCTAAAAATTGTAAATAACATTGATGTTTTAGAAATTTTAATAAAGCGAAATGCGAATTTAATCCGTGTTATTGAAAATGAATTGAATACACTATAAACATGATAAAACTCTTCAGGAACATTCGTAAAAACCTTCTCAAAGAGGGCAAGACGACAAAATACTTCAAATACGCCATTGGCGAAATCATCCTTGTAGTTATTGGGATTTTGATTGCGTTGCAAATTAATAATTGGAATGAACACCAAAAGGCAAAAACAACAGAAATTTATGTTCTAAAAGAAGTGTTGAGCAATCTCAATGAAGATGGCATTATACTCAATGAAATTATAGACCAAAGGCAAAAAGCAAAAACGTCGGTTGCAAATATGCTCAACTATTTACAAACCGAAAACATCAACAAAGATACTTTAGAAAAGGATATGTTACATTTTTTAACCTTTGAGCGCTACTTTCCAATAAACAATGCTTATGAAATTCTAAAATCTAAAGGATTGCAACTTTCTAATAATGAATTAACCACCCAAATATCTCGCTATTATGATTATGAACAAAAAAAGATGAATGCTAGTATTTTGGATATCGAAAATGCTATTCTCAGTATTTTAGAAGACCAATCTGGTACTGCTTCATTTATTGAATCGCTAACCCTAAATGAAACTATAACTATAAATAATTACAACGATGCTCACTTAAAAAAAGAAATATATAGAAATATTGTGCCCTTCAAAAACAATAACATTGGCACATTAAATAAATTAATTGTGTTTTACGAAAACAATAAATCCCTAAGAAGTGCTATTGAAAAAGAGCTTAAATTATAAAATAAGGAACCATGATAAAACTATTCCGAAGCATCCGAAAAAACATCCTCGCAAAGGGAAAAACCACAAAGTATTTCAAATACGCCATTGGCGAAATTGTGCTCGTGGTGATTGGGATTTTGATTGCACTTCAAATTAACAATTGGAATCAAGAACGCATCTTGAAAATTGAAGAAAAAAGTATCGTAAAAAACTTACACAACGAATATTTACAGAATAAGAAAATCATCCAAAAAAGTATCGGTGACTATGACAATTGCATCCATACGCTCGAAAGCCTGATGGAACTCATGGGCAAGGACGAAGAAATAATAAAGCAACAAAATATCGATAGTTTATTATTTTATGCATTTGACCCTCCAATTTTTAGGCCGTCCGAGAATACAATTTCCGGACTTATACAATCTGGACGTTTAGAGTTACTTCAAAATCAGGAGTTAGTAGATTTAATATATGAATGGGGACGCACCATGAAAGCCTTAACCGATAGTTCAGAACGCATATTGATTAACCTTGATGACCGCGTCTGGCCTTATTTATCAAAGCATTATTCCTTAAAAGATATGGACGCTTATGGCGAACTGCAGTGGGAAAACAAAACCATTTTAGAGATAGATAAGCTTAAAATTTTTGAAAATATTGAATTTGAAAACATTACGGACGATTTCATATATAGAGTACTCTATATCAAAAACAAGCTCGTAGAACTAGAAACCATTATTAACAAAATTCTAAACGAAACTGAAAATGATTAAATTCTTCCGTAAAATCCGCCAAAACCTTATCTCAGAAGGCAAAACCACCAAATACTTCAAATACGCCATTGGGGAAATTTTTCTTGTGGTTATTGGTATTTTGATTGCTTTACAGATTAATAATTGGAATGAGGATCTAAAAAATTCTAAACAGGAACAGGAAATCTTAACGCAATTAGTAGCTGAATATCAGAGTAACTATGAGCAAATAGAAACTAAAATAGGCCTGAGAAATAATATGATAACATCTTGCATAAAGGTTTTAAATTATATGCATAATCGCCCAGAAAATTTAAGCGTCGATAGTGTGGATTATCACATATCGCAGATCATACTAAGACCTACTTTTGATCCACAATTGGGTGTTAGCAATGAACTCATATACTCTGGTAAACTCTATTTAATTAGAAATTCCAAATTGCGAAATAGAATATCATCCTATTCAAGTTTTTTAGAGGAGCTTAAGGAAGAAGAACAGGCTCTGTTCAATATTACAGAAGACCAAATTCTTCCTTTTTTAGTAGAGCACTACCAAATTGGAGGTCTTATTACAAATTATCTGTTTGATGACGAATTAAGATCCAAAGTTGTTATAGGCGAACAATTAAGTGATTTTTCAGAAATAAAAGAGTATTTAAACAAAAAAGCAGATTTCAATGAGCTTTTAGGGCATCCAGATTTCGAAGATAACATTATGAGAGTGTTAAGCAGCATACCTTACACCAACGAGCAATCCATAGGTGTTAAAGATAAAACAGCAGAAATCATTCAACTAATTAAATCGGCGAAAACCACAACCAATGATTAAATTCTTCCGTAAAATCCGCAAAAACCTTCTAAATGAAGGAAAAACCACCAAGTATTTCAAATACGCCATCGGCGAAATTATCCTTGTAGTCATTGGGATATTGATTGCCTTGCAAGTTAATAATTGGAATATAGAAAGGCTTAATAAGATTGAAGAACAAAGCTATCTTAAAGCAATTAAAACTGACCTTACAAAAGATGTGCTACAGTTAAAAGAAGAGGTGAGTAATATTGATATACAGCTTACTACTTTAGAACAGACACGAAAAGGCTTAGCATCTGATAGTACAACTATTAATCAAAATATAGCATTTACAACATCCCTAGTTACGACGTTTACTTTTGTTCCTGAAAATGCCACTATTGACGATTTAAAATCTAGTGGCAAGCTAAACCTACTAACAAATAAAAAAGTAAAGGACACCCTTCTTTCCTATTACAATTTTGTTGACAGTAGAATTAATGCAGTAAACACGTCAATTATAACCTATGCTAGAGATATTATTGCACCTTCTTTAATGGCTAACTATACCTTAGAATACGATTATCCTGAAAGTTTGATTACTGAAAAATCAAAAATTGTAAACCTTAATTCTGAACAAAAAGCAAATCAGTTTCTCAATAATGCCGTAAAATATCGCCTCTTTATTTTAAGTGTCCTAAAGGAAGACTATGAAGACCTAATCATTCAAATAAATGAATTGCAAACCACATTAGATACCGAAATTAAATAATAACGAAAACACAAACTACCAGCAAATGATTAAATTTTTTAGAAATATTAGACAGCGTTACATTACCGAAGGCAAAACAACCAAATATTTTAAATACGCCATTGGTGAGATATTTCTTGTGGTTATTGGGATTTTGATAGCGCTACAGATTAATAATTGGAATAACAATAACAGCAACAAAAAGATTATTAATAAAAATAGTAGAATCTTAATTGAAAATCTTGAAAAAGATAGCTTGCATATAATAGACTTATTAAAGGTACAAACCAAACAAAAGAATTTACTACTTGACTTTGAAGAACGCATATCCAGTACTACTTCAACCATAGACACCCTTATTAAAATAGCAAGATTTGAGTTTAGCCCATATGTAGGAACAATTAAATTTCCTAACGATAATGCATATAACACTATGGTCGTTTCTGGTGAAATCAACCTTTTCAATAGATAATTAACACAAACTATTTATAACCTATACAGTCAACACAATAAACTACATCAAGATGCATCGAAAGCTTACGATACCTATAGCCAAGCTATAGAAACCTATTATGACCGCTATACGTTCAACATACCAAATAATGTCCTTAAAGGCCGTTTGGCTAATGAACTTTGGCAAAATATCGATACAAAGGATTTAATGGCCAAATTCAATAAACTTGTAGGTTTTAAAAGGTTAAGTTATAGTAGAATGGATGAATTAGAAGCGATACTAAAAGAAACAAGTGTTCTACTTACAGAACTAAGAAAATTTGATGACTTATGATAAAACTCTTTAGAAACATCCGCAAAAACCTTTTAGCAGAAGGAAAAACTACCAAGTACTTCAAATACGCCATCGGCGAAATCATCCTCGTGGTAATTGGTATATTGATTGCCCTTCAAATTAACAATTGGAACACTAACAAAGCCAATGAAAAAGAAGCCTATAACCAGTTGCTAGAAGTGCAAAAAGAAATACTGAATAATATTATAGAATTTGATAAAAAAGGTAGTAATTATTTTGAAAAATTACGCGATGTAAGACGTGTATTTGCAGACACCTTAACACTAGAAGATTATCAAAACAGTAGTACCTTACGTCGGATTATGCTATCTAGCCCAAACATAGTAACGCAGAATGAAGCTTATAATAAACTCATACAAAATGCCGATAATTTACCAGATAAGTATAAACCGTTAGTAACAGATTTAAAGAACTTATACAATCATTCGAGGTTTGAAAATTCGTTTGATAATTTAAGAGTGCTACAGAATCAGTCCTTCGATATTATTTCAGGGTTTTCTGAATCCCTATATCGTGAAGATTTAGATGCATATTTCGAGTTTTTACTCACTAGTAAAGATTACAAAAACAGGTTGGGTCGATTTAGCTGGACACTGGATGACTTAGCACCAGAACTAGTGGATAAAAAATATGATGCCATTACCCTCTACAATCAAATGGTAGCACTTGGTTTTCCAGACGATGGTAAGGCTGTTTTAAAAACAATGTACCAAGATGTTACGCCAAAAATAGCAGAGTCATTTATAGGGAGTTATACCAATGCGGTAGATACGGTGCGTATCTATTTTCAAAACAAACAATTTTTAGGATATGTGTCTAAATATAACTTTTCTGATAAATTACGAATAAGGGATTCACTAACATTAAATTTAGGCGGATCCGACCTAGAATTCAATACCGATAAATCTGAATTTTATTTTTTAATGGAAGCTCAAAAACCGATTTTTAAAAAAATTCCTGAAAATGATAAAATTCTTTAGAAAAATTAGACTAAACATGCTTTCCGAAGGAAAGACTTCAAAATATCTGAAATACGCCATTGGCGAAATCATCCTCGTGGTTATTGGAATTTTAATTGCATTACAGATTAATAATTGGAATGAACACAGAAAAACTGAGAACAAAATTAAAAACTCACTCGAAGCATTAAGAAGTGATCTAATACAAGACACTTTATTAATAACTAAAATAGAACCTTTTATTAATGAACAATATAAATTAAACGAATCTTTAAGAAGAAGAGTCGCTGGAGAAAATGCCACTATTGATACCTTGATTCATATTATGCATCGTGAATTCAACCCAAACTGGAAAGATCAAACTATCTACAATGCAAATGCCTACAATAGCCTCAACGAAAATGGTTTGATTGAGAATATTTCAAATCCGCTTAAAACTAATATTAAAAATTTCTACAATAAAAAATTCTCGCTTCAAAGTAGAGTTCAAAAAACCACCAATGATTACAGAGAAAAAATTACTTCATATGTAAACACATATACATTTGGTTCTACTCCAATTCATGACCAAGGAAAACTGATTGACTCATTGGTTTGGACAAACATTAACTACAGCCATCTTGCGGCCACATTCCAAGGTATTAGTAATTTTAAAAGAATTCTGTTTAAAGAAACTAAAGAAGAACTAAATTATTCACTTATTAATTCTCATAATTTAATCAAACAGATTAATAATTATTTACAATAGTTTTATGATAAAACTCTTCAGAAATATTCGAAAAAACCTACTTAATAAAGGTAAGACATCTAAATACTTCAAATACGCTATTGGCGAAATTGTGCTTGTAGTTATTGGTATTTTGATTGCGTTGAGCATTAATAATTGGAACGAAGAATACGCCGACCATAAGAGAGAAATCAAATATCTAAAATCTTTAAAAAATGAAATGGAGAGCAACCTACAATCCGTTAACATAGAAGAACAGCGCATTTTAGATTTTATGAAAAGGGAAGAAGTATTGGCTAAAATAATGAGTTCCCCTAAGGCCATAGATAGTATAAGTGATAAAACAATTTTTAAATTCTATTTTGACATTTTTAATAACGACGTAATAACCAATATTGAAACGGGAGCCATAAATGAAATTATTTCTTCAGGAGGCCTACAGTTAATAAAAAATGATAGCATCAGGAAATTGATAGCCGCCTGGGACACTAACACCTATCTTGTAAAATATCAAGAAGAGAACTTAAAAGAATCCTCAAAAAAAATTGATAATTTATTTTTTGATGAAGAACTAATCAGTACCAGATACATTTACTCGTTCCTAGAATCATTTGATACCCAAAAGTTAGGAGAACCTTTGGCAACGAATTCGCTAAAACCCTTATTACAATCAAAAAATTCGAAAGCCTTTGTCTTTTACATTATGGCAAATCCCGTGTTATGATAATTAGAACTTATCCAAAATACAAAGCGAGTTTAAAGCAAATGATTGATTTAATAAACAGCGAACTCGATAAATAAAAAACTATTATTTGTTATGATTAAACTCTTTAGAAACACCCGCAAAAACTTTCTTAATCATAAAAAGCTAGCAATCAATAACTATATTATGAAAACAAAACTATTATTCTTCAGCTTAATCGCAACGCTTCAACTAAGCGCACAGAACTATCAAAAAATTCACAATAAAGCTATTTTAGTGGATACCCACAACGATTTTCTAACCCAAACCATGGAAAAGAATTTCGTTTTCGATACCGATTTAGAAGGCAAAACCCACAGTGACCTAAACCGAATGAAAGAAGGCGGCGTAGATGTTCAGTTATTTTCTGTTTGGAGCGATGGTGACAAACTGAATCCCTATGATTTTGCCAATCGCCAAATAGATAGTTTAGATGCCGTTACCAACCGAAATCCTGATAAAATTGTGAAAGTCGCCAATTCAAAAGAACTTTTAAAAGCTGTAAAACAGAACAAAATTGCGGCATTGATTGGCGTGGAAGGCGGCCATCAATTTGAAAACGATTTGGGTAAACTTGAAGCGCTTTACAATCGCGGTACACGCTACATGACCTTAACATGGAACAACTCTACCTCTTGGGCAACAAGTGCTTCCGATGAAACCAATCCCGAAGGGGCAAAAAATTCTGAAGGTAAAAACGGGCTTACCACTTTTGGAAAAGAAGTAGTTCAAAAAATGAACAGCTTGGGAATGATGGTAGATGTTTCGCACGTTGGCGAGCAAACATTTTACGATGTAATCGCCACGACTACAAAACCGATTATCGCTTCGCATAGTTCAGTTTACACAATCTGCCCGCACAAACGAAATTTGAAGGACGACCAAATAAAAGCCATTGCAAAAAATGGTGGCGTAATTCAAATAAATTTTAATTCAGGATATATTGACCCTTCAGTTGAACCAAGGGAAATTATATTTATTGAAAAACATCAAGCGGAAATAAATTCACTAGTACAAGATGGAATGAATTTTTTTTTCGCACTGGAAAGTATTTACACAAATTATGTAGATGAATCCCAACAATTTCGTGCGCCATTCGATTTTGTTATTCAACATATCGAATACGTCATCAATTTGGTAGGCGTGGATTATGTTGGCATCGGTTCTGATTTTGATGGAATTTTTCTTCCACCAAAAGAGTTGGATGATGTTACGGATTATTCAAAAATCACTAAGATTTTCGTAGATAAAGGATATAGCAAAAAAGATATCGATAAAATACTAGGTGCTAATCTCTTGCGCGTTTTAAAGGCTAACGAAAAAAAAATAATGCCTTATCATTATGATTAAACTCTTTCGAAAATTAGCAATAATTGCAAATAAGTATTCAACGATAAACGCATAAAAAATCTCATAGATTTAAAGCTGTCCCTTATCCAAGATGTGATTAATCATAGAGAAAATCTAGAGCATAAAACGTGACAATTAATAAGCTTAATCAACTCGGAAATAAATAATGTAAAATTGTAATTATGAAACTAAAATTAGTAATATTAAGTTCACTAGTATTGGTTGTTTGTACATCTGTAGAAAGTCAAATTCTTGACGAAAAATATAGTGCAGACGCAATATCAATACCCTCAATTATTGACGCGTATTACAATGTAATTTCAGGAGCAAGCACCGACCCTTGGCAGTTTGAAAGAGATAGTTATTTACATTCACAAAATGCCCTTATAACACGTTTAGATGAAAACGGAACAGCAGATACACATACCTTAGAATCAGAATACATTCCTATATTATTGATGCCAAAAGAAGATTTTTACGAGATAGAACTCAAAAGAGCTTTTAGCGAATTTGGGAATATGGCACAAGTTTGGAGTGCGTATGAAATAAGAACAGACCCAAAGACCACCTCAAACATTAGAGGCTTAAACAGTATTCAGTTACATTTTGAAAATGGTAGATGGTTTATTGATAGCTGGACTACACAAATGGAAACAGAAACAAATGGCATAGTTGAGGATTTTTTGAAAACAAAGTAAATTTTTTTAATACGGAATAATTATCGTACTCTTACTTACAAAATTAAATTATGTTAAGTTGTTCTTGATAGGAATCAATTATGTTATTCGGTAAAGATTTCAAATAAACCTGTGTCGTTGAAATGCTAGCGTGGCCTAACATTGTTGAGATTGCTGGTAAAGGAATCTGCCTCAACATGGCGTGTGTAGCAAAGCTGTGCCTCGATACATACGAGGTTAAATGTTCTTCAATTTGACAAATTTCAGCTATTCTTTGAAGTCCGTTGTTGTACCTTTTTCTAGCTCCATGTACGTCTTTATACTGTAACTCTAAAGTCTCACGCTTAATAATTGGAAGTATAAAATCATCTTTTTTCTTTCCAAGAAAATAAAAGTCTAGCAGTTGCAGCATTTGAGGTGTGATTTTGATATCATACAATTTGGATGTTTTCTTTCTCTGAAACTTAACCCTACCGTCAATTATGTTGTTCATTTTCAAAAAGGACATATCAATGAAGGACATACCAAAAAGCATATAGGAGAGAAGAAAATAATTTCTATAATGAAACGGCCAACTTCCTTTTTCCAATTGTAGAACCAATATTTTTTTTAGATTTTCGGTATTCATTGCTCTTTTTGCAGTAGGTTCCGTTTTTATTTGGTAGTCTTTAAATGGATAAGCATCCCTTGAGATAAGTCCTCTTTTTATTCCTTGGTTATAGATTGATCTGATCGTTCTCATATAAGCTGCCAAACCATTTAAGGAATTCCCCGATTTAGACAAATGAAACCTCTCAAACCCTTTTAAAAAATCATAGTTGACTTCATTAAACTTAATATCTGCAGAATTTGTTGAACTTTTTAAAACACTTATTACTTCTCGATAAGTACGAGCTGTACCTAAGCGCTCAGAAAGTATAAGATCCTCAGCAAGTTCAATTCCAAATTCGAAGAAAGAGTCATATTTTGATTTATTGACAATTTTGTTCTTTATCTGCCTTATGGACATAAAATCTAGCTGTTCAGAATCCTGTAACCTATTGAGGATGTCTTGGGCATTAGACAATTGTTTTGCTAAGAGATTATTTAGAAAATTTATTGATTTAATTCCCTTGTAACTATTTCGTATTCTTTGCTTTGAATCATCCCAGTGCTTAAGAGGAACCGAATGACCAGTAGAAATAGAAGTAGTTTTTTGAAAATGACCTAGTCTGATAATAATAGGGTAACTTCCATCTTTCCTTATTCTACGGGTATCTAGACTCAATTTTATACATGTTTGCATTTTTAAATCTACAAAAAAATTTGCACATAATTTGCACATAGAATTATGATATTAGATGAAATCAATTGATAACAAAAATTATTAAATAACTGATTTTCAATATAATATGTAATAATTTATTTCTCGTTGAGCATAATTCCGATTACTCATAATCAGGTGGTCCCTGGTTCGAGCCCAGGTGGGACCACAAAAAACCCTTAAAAATGAATCATTTTTAAGGGTTTTTTTTAGTTCAAGATTTAAAAATAGCTACTTCTTCTCTACGTCGCGGATCATTTCTATACCCTCTTGAATATTGGGTTTATCTTTTGACAAAAACCCTATTACAAGTAAACTAACATAATCATTACTAGAGACTTATACGTTTTCATCCCTCAATTTTACTTGCTTTTTTATAAGGTGACTTCTGACTTTAGTTTGTTTAATTGGGAGACCAATTCTGTATACCTTTCCTTGGCATCTTTGCCTATCTCTTTATCGGAATCATCAACGATATAGGACAAATAAGAAATTTGGGCCACTAGCATTTGTTGCGGATACGCACCCTTATCATTTTTAAGTTGTTTCAATATATTTTCAATTTTCTCCTTTTCATCCTTGTCTTTGGACTTTTCAAGTTGAGTCTCTAAAGCCGCTTGTAATTTTCTTGCTTCGGATAATAATTGAATTACTTTATTCTGAAAATTCAGTTGCTCAGCAATCATTTGCTGTGAAATACCTTCCATTTCTAGCCTTGGGTCTATTAGGACTTGAAACGATTGTTCAAAAACTTCTTTACCTACCGTTAGCTTAACGCTATAGCTACCAGGAGGTACTATAGGGCCATTCTTAAAACTACGTGCTTTTTTATCGCTCCAAGCGCCTTTTTGACGCAAATCCCATGCAAATCTATTCAGTCCTTTTTTTGTTTCCAGTTTGGCATCCGCATAACTAAAAGTCATGCTCAAGCCCATGTCTACAACCTCTTCTGAGGTCGAAGATAATTGGGTAGAATCACTAACTATAGTAACTACCGATTGCTTATCTGCATCTAGTACTTCTAATTGAACTCCTTCTTTAAATTCCTTTGGTAAGTAGTAATCAATGCCTACCCTATTGGAAGGATAGTTTGGGAATTCACTTGAGCCCCTTGACGTTCTATATCTAACAGTGTTGTCTGGTTTAAAAAGTACAGGGGAGCTCTGTAAACTAGCCATTTTAGGATCTCTTAAAGAGGTAATATTATCCAAAATCCAAAATCCACGTCCCATGGTACTCAAAATTAAATCTCCTCGATGAATAACAATGTCTGTGATTGGCGTAACCGGTAAGTTTTGCTGAAATTTTTTCCAAGTGGTACCGTCATCAAAGGAAACAAACATTCCAAATTCAGTTCCGGCATATAACAAGCCTTTCGTTTTTGGGTCTTCCCTCAAGACAAGGCTAGTAAAATCAGAAGGAATTCCATTGGAATCAGTACTAATTAACTCCCAGTCTTTTCCATAATTTTCCGTTTTGTAAAAATAGGGCTTTGCATCGCCTAACAAGTGTCTATCCACTGCAATATATGCCTTGGCTGGGTCAAATTGTGAAGGTTCTATAGACTCTACACGCCCACCTGTGGGTAGCTTTTTTGGGGTCACATTTTCCCAAGTTTGGCCTGCATCCTTGGTTAAGGATATCACACCGTCATTAGAGCCTGTCCAAATTAAACCTGGTTTTAGTTTTGATTCTCTTATAGAATACAAAGTACTGTAATACTCCTCTCCTGTAATATCACGGGTGATCGGACCTCCAGAAATAACCTGCTTATTTTTCTCAAATGCCGTTAAATCTGGAGAAATAATTTCCCAAATAAGGCCGTCATTTCTAGTTTTATGAACAAATTGTGAGCCCATATAAACCACATTTGGATCATGTGGGGATACATGAATAGGTGCTACACGTTGAAACCGATAGGTTAAATCTTTTGGGTTGTGCCCATAAATATTAGAAGCACCGATGGAGTATTCCCGATCTGTTCCTGTTATTTTATTGTATACACTAAAGCGTCCTTTACAATTATTATAAACTATGTTGTGATTTCCAGGTTTTGGAATCGTTGGGCCTGTTTCACAACCCCCTACATCTATCATTAGCTGTGTTCCTTGTGGTGAGGTTCCGCTAGGAGCAACACTAGGAATGGCAATCGTGGTATTGTCTTGTTGAGCTCCATAAACCCAATAAGGGTACTGGTCATCTACTGCTACTTGATAAATTTCCGCAGTGGGTTGATTGAATTGGGTAGACCAGCTTTTACCTCCATTATGAGAAACGTTTGCACCCCCATCATTAGATTGGATTAATAAATCAGGATTGTTAGGATTAAGCCAAATATCATGATTATCACCATGGGGTACAGCCATCTGTTTCCAAGTTTTACCACCATCTTTAGATTTTAACAAGGGGTTGGCATTGGAGTAAACAATATCAGGATTGGTAGGGTCTACCTCTATGTTCGTATAATAAAAAGGTCTATTAACCAGACCTTCGTTACTCGAAGTTTGTTCGAATGTTTTTCCTTGGTCCACCGATTTATATACTCCCCCTTCATCTCCAGGAGCCTCAATAACCGCATACAAAATACGTGAATCTGCAGGTGAAACGGCCAAATCTATCTTACCGATTAAACCTTTTGGCAAGCCATGTTCTAATTTTACCCAATCCTTACCTCCGTTAATGGATTTGTAGATGCCTCCTTCCTTATTTTCTCCCCCCGAAATAATGTTCCATGGGGTACGTTGAGCTTTCCATGCCGCTGCATACACAATATTTGGGTTGCCTGGTAGTAGTTCTAAATCGGCAAATCCTGTTTGCTCTGAAATAAACAAAACCTTTTCCCACGTTATTCCACCATCTGTAGTTTTATAAATCCCACGTTCTGAGTTGGGTTTAAAAGCATTTCCAATCGCGGCCACCCAAACAATATTGTTGTTGGTAGGATCTATTTCAACAGCTCCAATTTGCCCAACATTACGTAAGCCAATATGCTCCCAGGTTTTGCCAGCATCTATAGATTTATAAACCCCTTTACCTTCAATGACATTGCTCCGGAGCCCGTCAGAACCGGTGCCCACATAAACAATATTTGGATCATTTGTAGCAACTTCAATAGCCCCTATAGAAGGTGTTTCAAAGAATCCATCAGATACGTTGTTCCAAGTAGTACCGTAATCATCAGACTTCCAAACGCCACCGCCTGTAGCCCCTAAATAAAAAGTGCCCGGTAGCATGGGAGTGCCTGTTACCGTCGTTACACGACCGCCTCGTTCTGGCCCCAAGTTGCGATATTTAAACACAGAAAAGTCCTGAGCAAATAAACTCATGGAAACAAAAATTGATAGTATACTAGTTAATAAACAGGATAAGGTCTTCATAAAATTCTCAATAAAGGTTGGTAAAACATAAAGTTAGTTAAACTGAAATAGATTACATAGTCGTGGTCGTATTTTTACAATTTTATAATCGCATTTAAAAAAAAACTATCTACTCCAATAATTTTATACTCTAGCAGAGGAATTTAAGCATTAATTGAAAATAAAATTTTAAGGCTTTAATGCGTATTAATTCAATGCATAGCACCTGGTATGTATGCTATTTTTAATCTGTAATTTAAGTACTAAATAGTTTAAAAATAGTTACTTATGCTCTGTGTCTCGGATCATTTCTATACCATCTTGAATATTGAGTTTATCTTTAGGTAAAAACCCTTTTACAATTAAAACAAGACCACAGATAATAAGTACCACGCCTAGTCCTTTTTTAACTAGAAAAATACGTTTGGGTGTTAGTTTTTTACGCAGCTGTTTCGCTAATACTATCTTTATAAGATCTGTTGCGAAATAAGCGGCCATTACGGTCGTAAAAAACACAAGGATTCTATCGTTGTTATTTTCTAAACTTGGCCCTACGATAATAATGATGCCTAACCAAAAAACGAGTACTCCTATATTTATAAAATTCAGTAAAAAGCCTTTTACAAATAAACTAATATAATCACCACTAGTAACTTTTACGTTTTCATCCCGTAATTTTACTTGCTTTTTTTTAAAGGTGATAATACCATATACGAGTAAAATAACACCCCCAAAAACATACAATCCTGGTTGATTACTTAAATTTTGGAGCAATTGAAAACTACTAAAATAAGCGATTGTTATAAAAATAATGTCTGCCAAGATAACGCCTAAATCAAAAATTAATGCGGCTCTAAACCCTTTGGTAGCACTGGTTTCTAAAAGCACAAAAAAAACAGGCCCAATCATAAAGCTTAAAAAAAAGCCTAATGGTATTGCTGCCTGTATATCGTCTATCATAAATCGTATTTCTGAAAATTCTTTATAGCTAATAAACTACTTTTCTGTATCTTTTAGTTTAGAAATCACTGCAAAGAAAATACTTAAACGCTTGCTTTTAAGTAGGTATAAATTAGTAAAAACTACATTCTTTTTATAGTGCCTCCAAAAACTGTTTTTTCATCCATTTTCTTGGGATCTCCGTAAACTAAAACTTCTCCTCCCGCTTTAACACTTGCTTTTACGTAATTAACCGCATATATCTCTGCTTTAGAGCCCGCATTTACATTTACGGTAGTGAAGTTGGTTTTAAAATTTTTTCCTTGGTAAATGCCTCCTGTGTTAATCATTACATCTTGATTATCCGAAAAACCTTTCGTAGTAATAATGCCACCAGTAACAGTCTTTATCAGTAATTGTTCTACTTGGGTGTTAATGATTAATTCACCACCTTCTTGTGCTTTTAATTCTAATAAGTCTTGTTTGATGACCTCTTTATTCACAATTTTAGCATCTTCGTTAACATCAATAGTGACTAATTTTTCTGTATAGTACAAGTCAATAAAAGTCCGGTATCCACTAAAAATTTTTACAAATTCCATACGCAATTTAAGTACTCCATCGCTATTTACAATGACTACTTTATTGGTATTTGCGCCTGTAACTACCGCTTTATTTACATCTGATTTAATCAAATTTATAGACAAGCCATCAAAGGCTTTGATAGTTGTAAATTTTTCAAGATTTTGAATTATTTTTTCGTTTTGCGCTTGTATAGTACCAAGCGTAAACACCGAAAAAATAAGAATCAAAAATTGTTTCATTTTTTTGTTTTTAGGTAATTGTATTCATTACTAAACAAATTCTGTTCCAAAGTACAAAAAATACCTACTCTGCCTTACCAATCAAAGTAAAATCGAGATGTCTTTTAACTAAATCGGTATTTTTTACCATGACAACTACTTCGTCGCCCAATTGATAAACTTTTTTAGTCCGCTCGCCTATAATAGCATATTGCTTTTCATCAAAGTTGTAATAATCCCCTTTAATGTCGCTAATACGCACCATTCCTTCGCATTTATTTTCAACGATTTCCACATAAATACCCCAGTCTGTAACCCCTGAGATAACCCCTATAAACTCTCTATCTTGATGGTCTTGCATAAACTTAATCTGCATGTATTTGATAGAATCACGTTCTGCATTAGCGGCTAAAGATTCCATATCAGAAGAATGCTTACATTTTTCTTCAAAAACTTCTTCTTTAGCGGTAGCTCCACCATCTAAATAATGTTGTAATAAGCGATGTACCATCACATCAGGATACCTTCGAATTGGCGATGTAAAATGTGTATAAAAATCAAAAGCCAAACCGTAATGCCCAATATTGTCCGTGGTATAAATAGCTTTACTCATACTGCGTATGGCAAGAGTATCTACTAAATTTTGTTCTCCTTTCCCCTTTACATCTTCTAAAAGTTGATTTAAAGAAGTACTGATCGATTTTTTATCTTTAAAGTCTAATTTATGACCAAAACGAGATACAATACCGTTGAGTGCCATTAATTTTTCTTCATTGGGTTCATCATGAACCCGATATACAAATGTTTTTTTAGGTTTTTGCTTCCCTATAAACTCTGCTACTTTTTTGTTCGCCAACAACATAAACTCTTCAATAAGCTTATTGGCATCTTTAGCTTCTTTAAAATAAACACTTTCTGGTTCTCCAGCTTCGGTTAAATTAAAACGCACTTCTACTTTATCAAATGAAATTGCGCCTTCATTCATTCTTCGAGAACGCATTATTTTAGCTAATTCATCTAATTTTAACGTAGCTTCTACGACATCATTGCCAACGTTATACGCATTTCCACGGATAGAGATATCCTCAGGAATAGTGTTTTGTTTTGTTTCAATAATATGTTGCGCTTCTTCATAAGCAAAACGCTCGTTCGAGTTCGTTACAGTTCTGCCAAACCATTGGTTAACTACATATGCTTTTTTATCGATTTCAAAAACTGCTGAAAAAGTATACTTTTCTTCATTCGGTCGTAAAGAACAGGCATTATTAGATAATATTTCAGGCAGCATGGGTACTACTCTATCTACTAAATATACAGATGTAGCTCTTTCGTACGCTTCATCATCCATGATGGTATCAGGTACTAAATAATGCGATACATCTGCAATATGAATACCAATTTCATAGTTGCCATTTTCTAAAACTACAAAGGATAGTGCATCATCAAAATCTTTAGCATCTTTTGGGTCAATGGTAAAAGTGAGCGTTTCACGCATATCTCTACGCTTCGCTATTTCTTCGGGTTTTATTCCTGTATCTAAAGTATTGGCATATTGTTCTACTTCAGCCGGAAATTCATAAGGTAATCCGTATTCGGCTAAAATAGCATGAATTTCAGTATTGTGTTCGCCTGGTTTTCCTAAAACGTTCGTTATTTTTCCAAAGGGAGAATCTGTTTTATCTGGCCATTCTATAAATTCAACAATAACTTTGTCCCCATTATTTGCCTCATTAATATTTTCATTAGAAATAAAGAAATCGGTATACATTCTAAAATCGGAAATACGAACAAAGCCAAATGATTTTTGCAATTCTACGACCCCTACAAAACTTGTTTTATAACGTTCTATAACCTTAGTAACTTCGCCTTCTAATTTTTTCCCCTTTCTACGTGGATACACATAAACTTGAACGGTATCTTTATGAAAAGCTTTATTTAATTTATTAAAGGGTACAAAAACATCATCTTCAAAACCTTCAATAATGATATAGGCATTTCCTCTACCTGTTACATCAACCCTTCCTGTATGGTAACTTTTTGTAGCTTCGATGGCTTTGTATTTACCACGAGACTCTTCTAGTATTCTTTTCTTTTCTTTTAATTCAACTAGCCTTTTTATTAAATCATTGCGATCTGTTGCATTTTCAATTTTTAACTTAGCTGCAATCTCCTTATAATTAAAACTCTTATTAGGTGCTGCTTCAAGTACAGTAAAAATACCTTTGGTAATTTCGCGTTGTTTTTGATTTGAAGCGCTTTTTTTTTTCTTTGACATTAATTTTTAAAATTTTTGGAAAATTACAAATTATATTCCATAGCAGTCATTAACTAGGGAGTAAACTAAATAATTTCTATTTTCTATTCACTTATAAACAAGTATACTATTTATATTTCTTTTTTTTTATATTAAATTAAATAAATGGTGATTATTATAGCTTGTTAATAGCGAGTATAATTACTTTTAGATAAACTTGATTTGTATTGATAAAAGAGTTTATTGAAAACTTATACCCTAGATTATATTTTAAAAATCAGCGATTTAAATAAGTTATGAACCTATCTTAATAACCTATTTAAACATACAATGTTTAATAAGTAAATGTAAATGAATTGTTAATTTCTCCTGAGTGAGGTATGAATATCTTCTTTGTATTCTTTTAGAAGTTTAAAGGAAAAGTATTAACTAGTTTTGTAATTCACTTTTTAAAGTTCTTATAAAAATTTACTAGTTACTTTTTGTTATCATGTTATGAACAGAACATAAATCATCCTAATACGCTAAGAAACAACAGGACTAGCTTTTTAATAAATTTTTGTTGTTAATAACCTAAATTCTGTTGTGAAAGACTAGGTATTTGTACATTTACGATATCTTAAATAATACATTATGAAAATTTCTATTGGTAACGATCATGCAGGTACGGAATATAAATTAGCTATTGTTGGGCTTTTAAAATCGATGCATGTCGAAGTTAAAAATTATGGTACGGACAGTAATGATAGTGTTGACTATCCAGATTTTGTTCATCCAGTGGCAAAAGATGTAGAAGCAAATGAAGCTGATTTCGGGATTATTATTTGTGGAAGTGGTAATGGGGCTTCTATGACGGCAAATAAGCATCAAAGAGTACGTTGTGCTTTATGTTGGAATAAAGAAATTGTGTCATTAGCACGTCAGCATAATGATGCCAATATCCTTAGTTTACCTGCACGCTATATTTCATTAGCACAGGCTTTAGATATGGTACAAACTTTTTTAGAAACCGATTTTGAGGGAGGAAGACATGAACGAAGAGTAGAAAAAATAGCCTGTCAATAAGTATTATTAAAGTAGAAAAAATTGTAGTATCCATAATAAATCGTTTCATCTAACTATACGAAGTAATGCTCACTATTAACGTAAAAACCTTTCAAGAACTTTCAACCCATGAATTGTATGCTATTTTACAATTGCGAAGTGAGGTGTTTGTGGTTGAACAAGATTGTGTGTATCAAGATGTGGACGATAAGGACCAGAAGGCATTGCATGTTATTGGTTTTAAAAACGACAACGTAGTAGCGTATACCCGTATTTTTAAACCAGGTGATTATTTTAAAGAATCTAGTATTGGGCGAGTGGTCGTTGCACATTCAGAACGTAAATATGGCTATGGCGTTGAAATTATGAATGCCTCAATTTATGCGATTCAAGAACATTATAAGGAAACTAGCATTAGAATTTCAGCCCAAACATATCTGCTTAAATTTTATGCTTCATTAGGTTTTAAAAAAGTGGGGGAAGAATATTTAGAAGATGGTATTCCGCATGTTAATATGATAAAATAAAAAAAGCACCTATTTTCATAAGTGCTTTTATAATTATTGGTTTTAAATGCTAGCTATAGTTTAATAGGCTCTTTATTAGATAGGTTAATATCTTCTAACATCATATCGGTAAATTTATAATGTCCTTTAGTGGTGATGATTCTAAAGCGATCTGATTTCATTCGGCTTATGGTATCTAAAAACAGCCATTTGCTCTTTAATAATCTTGGCTTTTTGGACTTTAAACTGATTTCAAAATAGTATTTTCTACCATTTTTTAAAGCTACAATATCCGGTGTTATTTTTGAATCGGTTCCTTTTCTTAAATAGGATTTCGGGATGTCGTACCCTTCCATATCAGCCTTGATTTGCTCAAAGCCAGTTGCTTCTAAATGTTGAATAGATTTTTCTAAAAAGGCCGAGTTTTGTGTTTTATCTGATGCTGTCATAATCTACAAAGTACAAAAATTAAATCAAAAATCAAAGTAAAATATATTGATTAACAGCGCATTAACAAAAAAAACAGTCTTGTTTGGTAAAGATTAAACGTAAAATCAGGTGTAAGTTCTTATAATTTTATAATTTGCTTATGTCAAAAAAGTACCATTTATGATTCAAAATGCCCTAAAAACGAGCTTTATTTTTTTAGCCTTCCTTTTTGCTTTTAGTTGTACTTCTAAAATTGAAAACACCAATTATTTAGTAGAGGAACTAGAAGCTATTCAAAAAGAATTTGCCCCAGACAAACGCGTGGCCTTATTGGCCATTGATGTCGAAAAGATTGAAAACACCTACGTTTTGAAGGGCGAAAGTAATTTACCGGATGCCATAGAAGCTTTTAAAAATAACTTAAATAAGGCTAATATTAGTTTTATAGATAGCATTCAACTACTTCCTTCATCAGCCCTAAATAACACTATTTTAGGTTTAGTGACTATTTCTGTGGCTAATTTAAGAAGCAACCCAAAACACTCCGCGGAACTTGCTACTCAAGCAACCTTAGGAACACCGGTAAAGATTTATAAGAACGATGGTAGTTGGTCTTTAATACAAACTCCTGATAAATATTTATCTTGGGTAGATAATGCAGGAATAACACCCATGACGCCCAATGATTTTGAAAATTGGAAGGCCAGACCTAAAATTATTTATACCAACATTTTCGGAAGTACTTATTCAGCGCCGGACCAAAAGTCACAAGTAGTTTCAGACATTGTAGCTGGGGGCATTTTAACCCTATTAGGCGAAGAAAGCAATTTTTACAAAGCGGAATATCCAGATGGAAGAATCGCATATATAAACAAAACAGAAGCCGAAGTTTATAAGGCTTGGTTAGCAGAAACGAATCCGTCAGAAGAAAATTTAGTAGCCACTTCAAAACAATTAATGGGTTTGCCTTACTTATGGGGAGGGACATCTACAAAAGGCGTTGATTGTAGTGGGTATACCAAAACAATTTATTTTTTAAACGGAATTATTTTACCCAGAGATGCGTCACAACAAATACATACAGGCGAGTTAATAGACGAAAGTGAAGATTTTAAAAACTTAAGGCCTGGTGATTTATTATTTTTTGGTAAAAAAGCAACCGATACTAGCGCAGAAAGAGTTATTCATGTAGGGATGTGGATTGGTAATAACGAGTTTATACACTCGTCGGGTCAGGTACGGGTGAGCAGTGTGGATAAAAATGCAGCTAATTTTGATGCCTATAACCTAAACCGTTATTTACGTACTAAGCGCGTTGTGAACAGTACAACAGGTGCTTTTATTAATTTATCGAAAACACCTGTTTTTACAAATTAAATTTTATGCCCTTTAGAGGTCTTACGATTAGAACTTTTTACGTAAAGCTATTATTGGTTTTCTTTGAAGTAATAAGGCCTAGAAAAAAAATGATTAAGGTAAACATCAACCTCATGTTGTTTTGAATCGGTTTCACCATAAGCGAAGTAGAAGCTATAAAACAAAACAAACCAATCAGTATATGACTGAGCTTTGTGAGCTTGATATTTACGAATAAAACATGTTTTGTAGAATCTGGATTTTCTTAATCGGCAATAACAAATGTAGTCCAGTATTTTTTATACGATGCCTATATAGCATACCAATATAGGAGTATAAAAAATTATAAAATGATTGGTATTTTTTGACGCGAGTTGTTCTAGGAAGAATAACAGTCTAGTGCTTTTTAAGCCATTAATTTTTGGGATACTTTCATCACCCACATCTTTTGCTGGTAAGCATTATTTATTTTTGAATAATAAGACACTAAGGCATTACTCCAAGAATCATGTTTTTTAAGGTAAACATACCGATAGTTATTTTCTGGATTTATAAAATAACTGGCGTTTAAACCTTGAGAGTTTAAAAGCTTTACAAAGTTATTTGCATTTTTAGCACTAGCAAAAACATTAGCAATGATATAATAACCACCATCCACACCTGATACCTTGTAGGTTTGTACTTTCGGAGTTGTGGCTATCGCCATATTATCTTTAGTAATCACATTATTTTGTAAATTAGGTATACTGTATTTTGAGGATTTTTCCCGTATTTTTTGACTATTTTCTGCATATGCAGTATTGTCATAAACGGAATTGTCAACATTCATAATCCATTTTTCGCCAGGATACTTCTGATCCACATTCGATGTATAAGAAGCCATTGCGCCATCTAAACTTTGATCATGTTTTAAATACACGTAATGTAATCCGGTTTTTTTGTTTTCAAAATAATCGGCATCAATTCCCTTTGCTTTAAGTTCATCTATAAACTTGTGCATATAATGGGTATTCTTGTATACGTTGGCCACCACATAATAGCCATCACGTACCCCTTCTAAGTTTCTAAATTTTCTACTTTTAATGGAGTTGTTTTTAGTCACTTGAGCAAAGGCATCTTTTTCTTGTTCTGGTACAATAGTAGTTTTTGCGCTTGTGCTTTGAGCAATCCCTGTTTTTGAAGGCGCAAAAGTTTCTTTAGTAGTTTCTTGCTGGTCAGTGTCGGGTTTCTTGTTATTAGATGCGACTGCAGCAGTATTATAATCTTCGGTATTTTTTGTCTCATTCGATGCCAAGCTTGTAGCATCTTGTGTTTTTAAGTTATTGAGTAAATATATTTGTTTCGCTTTTTCTTCGATTTCTGGGTTTTCACCATTGGTTTCTCTTCGCACCATGCGCATGACCATATCAAAACGACGTTCTAAATCACTATTTCTACTTGCCTCAATAGAATCTTGTCTAAACATAAGTTCAGCTAAAATTTCATTGTTTTCTGCTAAAGCTTTTCTTAATTTATCAAGTTCTTCATCTTTTGAACTTAAAGGCATTACATCTTCAAGCGTGTTTTCTACCAGTTCATTGTCGTCTTCAAACAACACCCGATCTTCCGTTAGGTTAGGTGTTATAGAATAGGCAAATGATATTTCATGGGTAAGACCGAAATCTGCAAAATTATTAGACAAGCCTTTCTCCATAGTATACCCAAGTGATAACCTTTTGCTAAGGTTAAACCCGATACCTGCCGAAGCTCCAAAAAAGTTATCATAGCCTCCTTGAACCCAACCCAATTTTGGTAAATCGAGAATTAAACTTCCACCCAAAATAAGATCACTGTCTGCAATTTGATATTTTTCACCCCCTTTTTTAATCCGCGCCAAAGGCATTAAACGTCCTCCTTCAAGAATGCCATTTCCATTTTCAAACTGATGGGTATATTGGATATGTCCTGAAAAGGTTTTATCTGCGAACTCAGTAAGTGAGCTACTTGTTTGTAAGTTATAATCGAAAAGGTTTTCGGCAAAAACTCCAAAGTCGAACTTGCCATAAGAAATATTAAAACCTGGCTGAAAGGTCAATAAATTACTATCAGGAATGCCATTTAATAAGGGATCGTTTGGATCTACAGTACTACTTCTACCCCTATCAAGACCACTGCGGTAATACGAAACGTTCGCACCAAAGGTAAAATTACTTTTATCGCTTAACTTAACGCCATAGGCGTAGTTCGCCAGTACACCATAATTACTAATGGCACCAAATTGTTGTGTAAACAAACTAAGGCCCAATCCAGTTCTATCGTTGATACGACCACTATAACTTAAAAAATAGGTTTGAGCGTTATCGTTGATTGTCGCCGATTGGTTTCTATGCAGTAAGTTAAAATACGATTTATCTTCCCGAACCGTAGAAAAGGTTGGGTTTATTAAAAATCGATTAAATTTTAATAAATTCTGACCCGGCATATCATAAGTTAAAAAAGGATTGCTATCCTGTGCATTAACTTTAAGTAGTGCTAGTAGGCCTATAAAAATAAAAAGTATACTCTTCTTAAACATATTTCAGATACTGGTTATTGAATAACGGTTACTTGATAACGGTTATTGTTCCTTGTTTCAATATTTCACTTCCTTTTTTAATGGTATAATAAAAAACCATATTTTGAGATGGGAATTCGGTGGTTGATTGTGGCCAATTATTTTGATAATCGGTTACATTAAAAACCTCTACTCCTTGACTATTATAAATTACCACGCCTATATCAGCCTTCTTAGAGTAGGTATTAGGCAATAACCATAAGTCGTTAATACCATCACCGTTGACTGTAATAACGTTTGGTATTCTAAAGGTATCTTTATAGGTAACTGTAATTTCTTTAAGGACTACACAGGCATCAATATAGGCCTTCAACATATACGTACCCTCTGTTGTTAAGGTCACTGTATTGGTGCTACTCATGCTTGTATTAGCAGCATCAGTCCACTCATAGGCTGTACCACCGCTGGCGGTAATCGTTTTAGAGCTACCCTCTGGGAAAACAACGGCTGTAGGCGTGTCTAGGCTGATTAGGGAAGCGTCAAAGGGTTGTATGGTTATTTCATTAGAAGTTACTGGACAGCCCCCTCTAGAAATAACCAATTGGTATATTCCAATTTCTGTGGTCACTAAGGTGGCGTCTGTTGTGTTGATGCTAACACCGTTTTTAAGCCACTGGAAAGTTTCTCCTGTTACATCGGTAGTAGTGGTGATACTTATTGGGTCTGTAGTATTACAAATCGTTATTTCACTTGCTGTAATTTCTAGAGTTTCGCTAGTGGTTAGAACAACACTTAAGCTATTTGATACCATGCTAAAAGCGTCTATACTTGCTTCTAAAACATAGTCTCCATTTTCTGTGACATCGCTTAGGTTTAAACTTGATGTGGTTCCTCCGCTAACGGCAACACCATCTTTTTTCCATTGATAGCTTAGGGTATTCTTTAGGTCTGCGGTTACATCGATTTTTGTACCATTTGGTGCTACGGCGTTAATGGCAATAACATCTAAACCAATAGTACTGTTTTTACAATTTTCATAGGCTGTAGTGTAATTGGTACTGAGTTCTAAACTCGCAGGGGCAACAATTGTTGTATTTTTCGAATTTGTTGTGGCTGCACAGGAACCACTTTGGGTTACTTGTACATAATACACACCGCTTTGAGTTGTGCTTAAGCTGTTATTGGTTGCGCCCGATACAGCACTTCCGTTTCGATACCATTGGTATGTTGGGCTATTAGCCGTCGTGGTAATACTTAAAGACTTTGTTTGTCCAGGAAGTATAACCATGTCTAAGGCGTTATTTTCAGTAATAGTAAATTCTCCTGTTTTAGTAATTGCTACGGCTGTTGTTGTTTCCGAGCAGATGCCGTCACCTTCAATTTTTACGGTATAATCCCCATTAAAGTCAGCAGTGTTGGTATCTATGTTATACGAAAATTTTCCTTGTGTTTTTGGACTCACTACTGTTCCGTCTTTATACCAGGTGTAAAAAATAGCGGCATTATTTAAAGTGGCCTCTAATGGCGCTGCTGCTTCTCCAGCACAGAATGAAGTCTGTGCAGGGGTATTGATAGAAATACCAATTTTTGTACCCGCTTCTACGGTAATTAAGTTCGATAAAGTTCCTGCAGAACCTGAACAAACTTGACCATAATCAATTTCAACGGTGTACATACCACTATCAGAAACTGTAATAGAAGGTCCTTTAGCGGCTAATACAGTAGAACTTTTTCTCCATATGTATTGGTAGGTCTCGGCATTTGGAACGTTGTCTACGGCTATAACCGCAGATCCCCCATCGCAAACAGATATTTTCCCATTTGCAATAACGCCACTTCCATTTTCCGTAATTCTAATGGGGCTTTTATAATCAATATAGTACATATTGTAGCCTATGGTTGCCGGGCTATATAAGACAGGACTTGTGCTTTTTACTCTTAGCTTGTAACCGCTCCCACGCGTATTTGTAGGGAGTACAAATTTTATATTGAAATCGATGTTTGAGTTTTTATCAGTGATGGTTGTTAAGGCGGTTGGAGTCGTAAAATCGCCACTAGCATTAGATAGTTCTAAGACAAAATTATTGTCACTGTTTACATTTGGACTGGCTACCCAAGTAAAATTGACAAAATATTCGTTGAATGTGGCAGAAGCACAGGCCGAAGTCCAAGCGCTACCACTTCCACCAAAATTGGGGTTTTTAATGGGCGTTGGTGTATTTAACGTTTGCGCTATAAGCCCTAGGCTAAACAGCAGGAGTGCAAAGGTTAAAACAAGGTGTTTTGAGTACATAGTAGGGTTTTTCATGAGTTCTAACTTTAGGTTAGCATTTGGGATTGTAGCGCTAAAACGTTCGGTATTGCTCAAAACTGCAGTTCAACTGATTTTTTCGACAAAACACCTCCAGTTAGCTCTGCTACAGGAATTAACACCAAATATGGTATTTTATAAAGCATTACAATATTTTATGTTGTAGCTGGGTTTAAATATGTTGTGAAATACATTTTTTATAGGGTCTGCCTTTTTTTATATCGAGCTATCCTTGCATTTTTGCTACCTTTGCAGGACAAAATTTTTGTAATGAGCGATGTGTCAAAGTCTCTAAATTTTATAGAGCATATTATTGAAGATGATTTATCAAATGGTTTCTCAAAAGATAAGCTGCGTTTTCGTTTTCCACCGGAACCTAATGGGTATTTACACATAGGTCACGCTAGTTCAATCTGCTTGAATTTTGGATTGGGGTTGCGTTATACAGCTCCTGTAAATTTAAGGTTTGATGATACCAACCCCGCAAAGGAAGAACAAGAGTATGTAGATGCTATCAAAAGAGATGTAGCATGGTTAGGTTTTACATGGGATAAAGAGCTATATGCATCTGATTATTTCCAGCAATTGTATGACTGGGCCATTGAACTTATAAAAGGAGGCAAGGCTTATGTGGACAGCCAATCCTCGGAAGACGTGGCGGTTCAAAAAGGAACACCTACTGAACCTGGTACAGACAGTCCGTTTAGAAATCGTAGCATCGAAGAAAATTTAGCGCTTTTTCAGGATATGAAGGCTGGAAAATACCAAGCGGGAGACCATGTTTTACGGGCTAAAATAGACATGGCATCAAGCAATATGCTTATGCGGGATCCAATTATATACCGCATTTTACACAAAGCCCACCACAGAACAAATACCGATTGGTGTATTTACCCCATGTACGATTGGACCCATGGAGAAAGCGATTATTTGGAGCAAGTGTCACACTCCTTCTGTACCCTTGAATTTGCGATGCATAGAGAGTTGTATGATTGGTTTTTAGACCAAGTCATTGAACCGAATAAGGTGCGCCCAAAGCAAAGGGAGTTTGCACGAAGAAACTTTAGTCATACGGTGGTAAGTAAGCGAAAATTACTTCAATTAGTCGAAAAAGGTGTCGTTACAGGCTGGGATGATCCAAGAATGCCCACTATTTCGGGTTTAAGAAGAAAAGGCTATACGCCCGAAGCTATTGTGAATTTTGCAAATACAATCGGAATTGCGAAGCGCGATAATGTTGTGGATGTTTCATTACTTGAATTTTCTATTCGAGAACATTTAAATAAAGTTGCACCTCGGGTTATGGCTGTTTTAGATCCTGTAAAATTGGTCATTACGAATTATCCAGAGGGACAAGAAGAATGGTTAGAAGCAGAGAACAATCCTGAGGATGAAACGGCAGGTACCAGAGAAGTACCTTTTTCACGAGAATTATTTATTGAACAAGAAGATTTTAAAGAAGAAGCGAATAAAAAATTCTTCAGACTTAAGCTGGGCGGAGAGGTACGCCTTAAGAATGGCTATATTATTAAAGCCGAGAGCTGTACTAAAGATGCTGATGGTACTGTTACTGAGATTCAATGTACCTATGACCCTAAAAGTAAAAGTGGTAGTGGCAGTGAAGAAAGTTTACGAAAGGTAAAAGGTACCTTGCATTGGGTTTCTATTCAACATGCAGTTACTGCAGAAATTAGAATGTATGACCGTTTGTTTACCGATGAAACTCCAGACCAACATAAAGATAAAGATTTTATGGATTTTATAAATCCTGATTCTTTAAAGCTTATTACCGGCTATTTGGAACCAAGTTTACAAAATGCAAAAGTGGAAGATATTTTTCAATTTCAACGTATTGGATATTTTAATGTAGATAAAGATAGTACTGCTGAAAATTTAGTGTTTAATAAAACCGTTGGGTTAAGAGATACGTGGGCAAAAATCCAAGATAAAAACTAGAATAGATTTCTGTTATTAAAAACAAAATAACGATTGGTATTTATTATTAAAAACGGCTCCATAGCACATGTTTTAAGAGCGTATAAAATAACAACAATGCTTGTGTGTCCTAGTATTTTCAAGTGCGCTGTAATCATTTTGAAATAGGTTTTTTGCTTTTTAATGATATACACCTACTCCTTGAAAGCCTTAGTGGGCTGGTAGAATGATGGGCGTCGTGTAAAATGAATTTCTGAAGCACTGAAGATTCAAAACTGACAAAATAAAAAATCCGATTGGTATCAATCGGATTTTTTTGTGCTGATATTTTTCTAAACCATAGCAGGGTAAAATTATGTATGAATTTGATTATTCAAGGAACGTTTCTTAATTCACCTGCTATCTTTTTATTTTTTTAAGTTTTATGAAAAGTTGTGATTATTTAGTCTTTTTTCTTAGGAGGTAAGCTTTTATTTTTCTTCATGCTTTCACCAATCATATTACTTGCTGTAAACGAAGCCACCATATTATTGAGCATATCGCTTCCTGCTTGTGGAGAATTTGGCAACAATATTAAATTAGCATTGGTATGTTCTCCTATAGACTGTAAGGTATCATAATGTTGGGTAACCACAATAAGGGCAGAGGCTTCTTGTGAATTTATCCCTACTTTATTCAATACTTCAACGGATTCTTCTAAACCTCTAGCAATTTCTCTTCGCTGATCTGCAATACCCATACCTTGCAAACGTTTTGATTCAGCTTCGGCTTTTGCTTTTTCAACGATTAAAATACGTGCTGCATCACCTTCAAATTGGGCTGCTATTTTTTCACGTTCAGAAGCGTTAATACGGTTCATGGCTTGTTTCACCTGTGCATCAGGATCGATGTCGGTAACCAAGGTTTTGATAATATCGTACCCGTAAACAGACATGTATTGTTGTAGTTCTCGTTTAACAGCGATGGCAATATCATCTTTTTTAACAAAGACATCATCGAGTTTCATTTTTGGTACTTCCGCTCTTACCACGTCAAAAACAAAAGAGGTTATCTGCTCATGTGGATATTCTAATTGGTAAAACGCGTCGTATACTTGTTCTCTTAGAACAACATATTGTACCGAAACTTTTAATTTTACGAAAACATCATCTAAGGTTTTCGTTTCAATAACTACATCTAATTGCTGAATTTTTAATCCAACGCGGGCTACAATTTTATCTACAATCGGAATTTTCATATGTAAGCCAGATGTTCTAACGCTCTGGAATTTACCAAAACGTTCAATGATTACAGCGGTTTGTTGCTTTACGGTAAAAAAGGATGAGAATAAAATGACCAAAGCAAATAGTACTATTGGTATTAAGAGAAAATTCATAGTTTTTATTTTAAGTTATGGAATGAAGTTACAAACTGTTTAGTATATAGGTATATACTTTAACATTATTGTTACATAGACTTAGGTGATTATGTTAAAACGGTTATAGCTGTTTTTATTCTTTGCATTGTCGCTTCCTTCCCTATAAGGGTAATGATATCGAAAATATGAGGTCCTTTCATGTCTCCGACAATGACCAATCTCAAGGGTGGCATCACTTTTCCAAAGGAATAGTCTTGTGAAGTTATCCAGTCTTTTACTATTTTTTCGATAGTTAAGGAAGAAAAGTCCTCAATAGCGTTCAAAATAGGAAGCAAGTTGCTCATTATTTCAGCAGAATCTTCTTTCCATTGTTTTTTAACGGCTTTATCTTCATAGGAAGTCGGGCCAGTGAAAAAGTAATTGCTTAAGTCCCAAAAATCGGAAACGAAAGTAGCGCGTTCCTTAATAAGTTCGATTATTTTTTCTAAGTGATGTGCGTCTTGGTGTAAAACACTATGTTCGGATAGTAGCGCCTGAAAGGCAGGAACCAATTCTAAACTATTTTTTTCTTGCAAATAGTGTTGATTATACCATTTGGTTTTGTCTGGATCAAAACGAGCACCTGATTTATGAACACGGTCTAAAGTAAATGACCCAACCAATTCTTCTAAAGTAAATACTTCTTGTTCTGTGCCAGGGTTCCAGCCCAATAATGCTAAGAAATTAGTGACTGCTTCTGGAAAATAGCCTTTTTCTTTATATCCAACAGAGTCTTTCCAAGATAAAGGGAACACAGGAAAGCCTAATTTTTCCCCATCGCGCTTGCTTAATTTTCCCTTACCTACAGGTTTCATGATTAAGGGTAAATGAGCAAACTCTGGTGCCTTCCATTCAAAAGCATCATATAATTGTTGGTGGAGGGCTAATGAAGGTAACCATTCCTCGCCACGAATAACATGGGTAATTTCCATTAAATGGTCATCAACAATATTGGCCAAATGGTAGGTGGGCATACCATCACTCTTAAAAAGAACTTTATCATCTAGAACATTGGTGTCAATAGTCATAGTGCCTCGGACAGTATCTAACAGGTGTAACTTTTCATCGGGGGGTGTTAAAAAGCGAATCACATAATCCTCTCCGGCAGCGATACGTTCCTGTACTTTTTCTGGTAGCATAGATAACGAATTATCTAACTTTAAACGGTTATGCCAATTATATATAAATGTTTTTCCTTGTTCTTCGTGATTTGTCCTGTGGAAATCTAGCTTTTCCGGAGTATCGAAGGCATAGTAGGCTTTCCCCTTTTCTATAAGTACATCAGCATATTTTTTATACAGGTGTTGGCGTTCACTTTGACGGTAGGGACCAAAGTTACCCTCCTTTCCTGGTCCTTCATCAAAAGGTATCTGGCACCAATTTAAGGCGTCGATGATATATTGTTCAGCGCCTTCGACATACCTATTTTGATCTGTATCTTCTATACGAAGGACGAATGTTCCGTTATTTTTTTTGGCAAATAAATAATTGTATAGTGCAGTTCTAACTCCTCCAATATGTAATGGGCCAGTTGGACTTGGTGCAAAACGAACACGAACTTTTGTGGGCATAGCTTGTAATTTTGTGTGTAAAGATAATTAATTCAAATGGTGTAGCTGAATAATACGAAAGGCTCTATTAGGTATAATTAACTAAAAATTATATTTTTTTTATTCGGTATGGACTAAATTTATATTGAAAATTAGTATACGAATGGCTAAAGTTCTTTTTTCCAGTATCTTAGCTTAAAAAATTGTAGCTTTTGAATAATTATAACATAGTACAAGATAAATTACAGGGCTTTATAAAAAAGTATTATACACTTCAGTTGTTAAAAGGTGCTATTCTTTTTTTAAGTCTTGGTGCCCTTATATTCTTCCTCGTGGTTAGTTTGGAGTATTTTTTATGGTTAGGGTCTTTAGGAAGATTAATCCTTTTATTGGTGCTGGTCGTACTAGAATTTGTTTTGCTATATAGGTATATACTGGTACCTGTGTTTTATTTATTAAAGATTAAAAAGGGACTAACAGAGAGTACCGCATCGAATATCATAGGAAACTATTTTCCCGAAATTAATGATAAGTTATATAATTTGGTGGATTTAGCGAATCAGCCCCAGCAATCTGAATTGTTATTGGCTAGTATTGAACAGCGTTCCAAAAATATGGGGTCCATTAATTTTTCGAAAGCTATAAATTTTAAGGGAGCAACTAAACAGGTGAAATTTTTGGTTGGCCCTTTGCTTATTATCGCATTGTTGTGGTTGTCCGGTAATATTAGTTCTTTTTTTGGCAGCTATGATCGAGTACTTAATTACAACATGGGGTTTGAGCCACCAGCTCCTTTTTCATTTGTCTTAGTTAACGATAAAATGACGGTTTTACAAAAGGAAGATCTTACGCTTAAAGTGATGACCAAGGGTAAAGTTCGACCCGAAGAAGTTTATATTGATATCGACGGCACTGAATATAGGATGCAACAAGGGAAAGAGTACTTTACCTATGAAATAAAGTCCCCATTAAAATCAAAAAAGTTCAGATTTTTTTCTGGAGAACTGAAGTCTCAGGAGTATTCTTTAGAAGTTTTAGAAACACCTGGCATTTTAGATTTTAGTTTACTTTTAGAATATCCAAAGTATATCAATAAGCAAACTGAACTATTGAAAGGTGTTGGTAATGCTATTATTCCTGAAGGTACTAAAGTGAATTGGCGTATAACAGCGCAGAATACGAATGAAATTCAACTTAAAGTAAGAGATACGTCCTATGGTTTTAATACAGATGCGAATCAATTTTTCTTAACGAAAGTAATTCGGAATTCGCTTGAGTATGCGATAAGTACATCAAACCAGCATATTGTTGATTTTGAAAGTTTAGAATATGCTTTTAAAGTTATTAAAGATGAATACCCATCAATAGAAGTGGAACAAGTTTTAGATTCATTACAACCCAATTCGCGTTATTATAAAGGTGATTTGGCAGACGATTATGGATTAAAGTCTCTTTCTTTGGTTTATTTTGAAACGGATAAGCCCCAAAAGACCATTAAAGTTCCGTTAAACACCATAAGTGGAGTGATGGATTCTTTTTATTATACCTATCCCTCGGGTATGGATTTACAGGAAAATGTTTCCTATGGTTTTTATTTCGAAGTCACTGATAATGATGGAGTTAACGGAAGTAAAGCTACGAAAAGCAGCATCTTTAAAGCATCACTGTATGATGAAAATTACCTAATGGATAAACAATTAGAAAATCAACAAAGTTTAATTTCTAATTTCGATAAATCTGTTGACAAGTTTAAAAAACAAAGCACATCTTTAGAAGAATTGAATAAGGATCAAAAAGAAAAGTCAGAATTGAATTTTAATGACAAACAAAAGGTAAATAGGTTTTTAGAAAATCAACAGGTTCAAGAAGCTCAAATGCAAAAATTTTCAAACCAGTTGCGGGAAAATCTTAAAAATTTACAAAAAGAAGACCAGTTAAATGAATTGCTGCAAGAACGCTTAGAGCGTCAAGAGCTGCAAGCAGAAAAGAATAAAAGGCTTCTAGAGGAATTGCAAAAGGTGGCGGATAAAATTAATAAAGACGAATTATCGAAACGTTTGGAGGACTTGGCAAAAAAGCAAAAAAGTGGTCAACGTAATTTAGAACAATTGTTAGAGTTGACTAAGCAATACTATGTGACAGAAAAAGCCTCGCAACTGGCTAAGGATTTAGAAAAATTGGGAGAGAAGCAAGAGTTGCTCTCTAAAATGAAAATCCTGGAGTTTAAAGAACAATTTGCAAGTGAAAACCAGTCTAAAGTAAATCAGGAGTTCAATGAATTAGATAAGGAACTACAAGAGTTAGAGCAAGATAATAATGACTTAAAGAAGCCTTTGGATTTGAATATCGATGAACAAATATCGAATGATGTAAAAGCGGATCAAAAGTCGGCTTTAGAAGAAATTAATAAACAGCAAGGCGTAGAAGAGTCTTCAGAATCAGGGTTAATCAAATCAGAAACGAACAAAGCAGCTAAAAAGCAAAAATCTGCAGCAGATAAAATGAAAGAGATGGCTGCGCGTTTGCAACAATCTTCTACAGGTAGTGGGGGATCATCAGTGGCAGAAGACGCTGAAGTGTTGCGTCAAATTCTAGATAATTTAGTTGTGTTTACCTTTAAACAAGAAAGTTTATTAGAGCAGTTAACAAACGATGAAGGAGCATTTAAGAATCAAGCTAAGGCTATTTTAGAACAACAAGAATTAAAAGCTTTGTTTTCTCATATCGATGATAGTTTATTTGCCTTATCCCTGAGGGTTCCAGAGATCTCTGAAAATATTAATACAGAGGTTTCTGAAGTGTTTTATAATACAGATAAAGCCATGGATGCTATATCTGAAAACAATATGTTCCAAGGAATATCGTACCAAAAATATGTACTCACCTCTGGGAATACCCTTTCTGATCTGTTGGCTTCGATTTTGGAAAATATGAATCAGAGTATGCAATCGGGAAAAGGGGAAGGTCAAGGGGAAGATTTTCAATTGCCTGATATTATTAAAGCCCAGAATAAGTTGAATGATGAAATGGGTAAAAAAGGGGACGGTTCTTCCTCTTCTCAAGGTGAAAAAGGAAAAGATGGGGAGCAAGGAAAAGAAGGCGAAGGAACAGCGAAGGGAGAATCTGGGTCAAATGGTCAAGAGGGTAAGGAAGGCCAACAAGGCGAGGGGCAAGGGTCTACTAAGAATGGGCAATTGGGTAAAGGAGAAGGTGGTAAAGGAGATTCTCAAGGGAACGAGAATGGTACCAATGGCAATGGTGGTTCTGGCAATCAAGGGATCTCAGAGGAGGAAATGAAAGAAATTTATGAAATTTACAAGCAGCAAGAATTAATAAAACAAAACTTGGAGGAACAATTAAACAATTTAATTGAGAATGCAGATCGGCAGTTTGCCCAAAAATTATTGCAACAGATGACCGATTTTCAAAATAACTTATTGGAAAATGGAATAACACAAAGTACAATAGATAATTCAAAGACGATACAATACCAATTGCTGAAATTAGAAGGTGCCGCTTTAAAGCAAGGAAAGAAAGACGAACGTGAAAGTAACCGGGCAAGAGGTAATTTTGTAAATCCAATTACGACGAAGCCGAAATCCTTTATGGATTTTAAGCAAGAAGAAGAGATTTTAAACCGACAAGCCTTACCTTTGCGCCAAAATTTTAAAAAGAGAATAAAAGAGTATTTTAGAAAGAATGATTGATTTTAATTACGAGATAGATTTTGAAATTAATAACGAAGTCTGCTATGCAGATTGGGTAACTAGGGTTATTATTTCTGAAAAGTGTGAAGTGGGTCCAATAGCCTTCGTGTTTTGTAGTGATGAATACCTATTGGATATAAACATTAAGTATTTAGATCATGAAACGTATACTGACATTATCACTTTTGATTATTGTGAAGGCAACATCGTTTCTGGAGATATTTTTATTTCAACAGAAAGAGTAAAGGAAAATGCAGGTAATTATCAGGTGGCATTTGATGAAGAACTTCATCGGGTAATGGCACATGGGTTGCTTCATCTCATGAAGTATAAGGATAAATCTGTAAAGGATAGTGAGGAAATGAGACGAAAGGAAGACGAAAAAATAAAATTGTTCCACGTGGAACATTAAAGGATATGTTTGAAAAAGAGTACGATGTAATAGTAGTGGGAGCAGGTCATGCAGGTTGCGAAGCAGCGGCAGCGGCAGCGAATATGGGATCGAAGGTTTTGTTGGTGACAATGAACCTACAAACCATAGGGCAAATGTCTTGTAATCCGGCCATGGGAGGTATTGCTAAGGGACAAATTGTTCGGGAGATTGACGCCTTAGGGGGGTATAGTGGTATTGTGTCTGATAAATCCGCTATCCAATTTAAGATGTTGAATAAATCAAAAGGTCCCGCGATGTGGAGTCCAAGAACCCAAAACGATAGAATGCGTTTTGCAGAGGAATGGCGTATGGCCTTGGAAAATACTCTAAATGTAGATTTCTATCAGGAGATGGTGTCTAGCTTGGTGGTGAAAAACAATAAAGTTATTGGGGTGAAAACCTCTTTAGGTTTAAGTATTTATGCGAAGAGTGTTATTTTAACGAATGGTACCTTTTTAAATGGCTTAATTCATATTGGAGATAAGCAATTAGGTGGGGGCCGTGCAGGAGAAAAAGCGGCCACCGGAATAACAGAGCAATTAGTAGGTTTAGGTTTTGAAAGCGGCAGAATGAAGACAGGAACACCGCCTCGTGTAGACGGTAGATCCTTAGACTATTCGAAAATGATACCACAGCCAGGAGATGAGAATCCAGAAAAATTTAGTTATTCTCCAACCAAAAAACTAAATTTTCAGCGAGAATGCCATATGAGCCATACCAGTGCTTTGGTACATGATTTGTTGAGGGAAGGTTTTGATAGATCGCCAATGTTTAATGGGAGGATTAAAAGTTTAGGGCCGAGGTATTGCCCGTCTATAGAAGATAAAATAAACCGCTTTGCAGATAAAGACAGTCACCAATTATTTGTGGAACCTGAGGGCTGGGATACGGTGGAGGTTTATGTGAATGGCTTTTCAACTTCCCTGCCGGAAGATGTTCAATTTAAAGCTTTGCGATCTGTGGTAGGTTTTGAAAATGTAAAGTTTTTTAGACCAGGCTATGCTATTGAATACGATTATTTTCCACCAACGCAGCTAAAACACACTTTAGAAACTAAATTAGTTGCTAACTTGTATTTTGCAGGTCAGATCAATGGAACAACCGGTTATGAAGAGGCCGCCTCACAAGGCTTAATGGCGGGTATAAATGCACACCAAAAGATAAATGAAAAAGAGGATGTAATTCTTAAAAGAGATGAAGCGTACATTGGTGTTTTAATTGATGATCTTATAACGAAAGGAACGGAAGAACCGTATCGTATGTTTACGTCAAGAGCGGAATATAGAACCTTACTTCGTCAAGATAATGCGGATTTAAGATTAACACCAAAGGGATTTTCTATCGGTTTGGCTAGGGAAGATCGACTGGTTCGTATGGAAGATAAGTTAGAGAAATCCGAAAAGTTTATTCAGTTTTTTAAAGATACTAGTGTGTTACCGGACGCTATAAATCCTATTTTAGAAGATGTAAATTCTGCTTTGGTAAGTCAATCGGATAAGATGTTTAAATCGTTCTCTAGGCCCAATGTTACCATGGGGCATATGCTAAGCTTGCCTGAGGTATCTAAATTTGTAAAAGAGCATAATCTCAATAGTGAGGTGTTAGAACAGGCGGAGGTACAAATTAAATATGCGGGGTATATTGCTAAAGAAAAAAACAATGCAGATAAATTACATCGCCTAGAAAATGTAAAAATCCCTACGGATTTTGATTACGCTAAGTTAAAGTCTTTGTCTACTGAAGCGAGACAAAAGCTGGCTAAAATTCAGCCCGTGACTATTTCTCAGGCTTCCAGAATTAGTGGAGTTTCGCCAAGTGATATTAGTGTATTGTTGGTTTTTTTAGGGAGGTAAATAAACCGTTTAAAGAATAAAACCCTCAATTGTTCCACGTGGAACAATTGAGGGTTTTTGTTTTTATAGAAGAATAGCTGCCATGCTAAGCTTTTGGTTTGGGTACTATAAGCCCCTTAAAGAATGGGGCTAAGGGTACAAAATAAATGTTGTAAAAGAGCTGGTAAATGTGGCTTGGTATTTTACTACAGCTAGGTCTTTTAATTCTATTTGTTATACTATAAGGATGTCGTTAATTTTTTAAAAAAGTTCAACACATTTAGAATTGACTGTAGTTGTTTTGAAGCTATAAGCGAAAGTAGATGGAGTAGTTCAGCAACGAATAAAAACTGGGGTAATTTAAAATTTAAGCTACAAAGTACCTACTAGCGCTTTAGCTGTTGCTGTTCATTATTGGCGGGTCTGCCTGTAGACAGTTTTGTGCTTAGGATATTTAATTTACCTGAGAACTTTGTTGTATTTTCAGCTGAAGTATTTGTTATGTGCTATTGAAATATTGGACTGATTTTTGAGGGTAGGTATTTGTAAATAGGTTTAATATTTCATGAGAAAGGCAATTAGTTTCCTGGTGTTATTAGGTATCGTACATTCCTGTATTCCTATACGGATTGCGCCTAGAATTGAAGATTATAAGCTTGTAAAAGGAAAGAAGTTTAAACGAAGTTTGCCAGAGCGTCACATGTTTATTTTTACAGATTCAAAAGAAGCTGATGAATTTTATAACTATATCAATACAAAGTTTCAACTACATCATACCAGTGTTTACGATGATATTCCATTTAAAATACATGAGGATCAATTTTTCTTTTCATTTTACGAAGTTGCTATTTCTGATAAAAGCTTAAATATAGCTACGCCATTTTTAGCGACTGTCGGGAATAAACTATTAGAAGTAGACGATGAGCCTTCAACCATATTTAATCCAGATACGAGCGTATTGCGCACTAGCAATTATTACATTGCTATAGAAGTATATTCCGATGATGAAAACGACTGTTTAGCTAAAGATTCAGTTTCAAAGGAGTCAGTTTTAAACTATCTTAGCGCATTAAAAGAACAATATTTAGCTACGCATAATTATAATGAAGTGTTATTTAAAAACTAAAGACTATTCAGTTTCCAAAGAAGAGTTTGAACTCAGGCATGACGAAAACCTCGATATGCTTTTAACTTTTCCCCAGCCGGAAGGTCTTGAGAAATACTACGAGAGTGAAGATTATATTTCTCATACCGATGCCAAAAAATCGCTAACGGAAAAAGCCTATCAAATAGTTAAAACAAGAAATCTTCAACATAAGCTTAGAATTATAAGCAGACACGCAAGTACAAAAAAAACCATTTTAGATGTTGGTGCAGGAACAGGGGATTTCCTAAATTATGCGAAAAGAAATTCGTGGCAGATCAGTGGCGTGGAACCAAGCGAGAAAGCGCGTCAGAAGGCTGCTGAAAAAGGGGTTTGTTTAAAGGCAAATATCGATGAATTTAAGGATAAAACTTTTGATGTTATTACCTTGTTTCATGTGTTGGAACATGTACCCGACTTGAACCATCAAATTACTAGGTTAAATGATTTACTAAATCCGGGAGGTGTCTTAATAGTAGCTGTTCCTAATTTTAAATCTTTTGACGCTCGTTACTACAAAAAATATTGGGCTGCTTTCGATGTGCCTAGACACCTTTGGCATTTTTCTCAAACTTCTATATCAAAATTATTTACGAAGCACAGCTTACATGTGACCAAAACCTATCCTATGGTTTTTGATGCTTTTTATGTTTCACTATTATCCGAAAAATACAAACATGGGAGACAAGGCTACTTTGCTGCATTTTGCATTGGGTTATGGTCTAATATGAAAGCATGGTCTTCAGGAGAGTATTCTTCTTTGATTTACGTGATAAAAAGGGGCAAATAATCGTTTTAAGCCAGTTTAAGCAGGTTTGTTGTATTAGGTTAGGCAATTTACTGTTCTGGTAGAGAAGAAGGGTTAAAGGGCGCAAAATACAGGTCTTTTTCGATTGATATCCGCAATGAAAACAAAATAAACAATAGATATTTCTTATAGCTATTTTTAAATGAACTTTTAAGACGTAGCAGCAAGTTGCTTTCTTTTATGATATTTAAAAACTTTTCGTACCGAGTTACATGATCGTTAGAAATCGAGTGTATTTTAAAGTAGCATGCACGTTCAAAATAGTACAGGTTAACGGTCTAAAATAAGAAGGATGTTAGAAGGCTATGATACCACATAATCAGGTACCTTAGTTTATGAAACACTTTTTTAAAGTACTTGTTGCGCTTTACCACCAAACTTTTGCAATAAATCCAAAAGCTTTTCTATTTTTGCGCAACATTTAAAATTAAAAGATGAAAAAAATAATTATGGCATTCGTAGTTTTTACTGCACTATCATGCCAAGAAAGTAAAATTGGCTTTATTGACAATCAAAAAATAATGGCTGATTACCAAGAGAAAAAAGACGTTGAAGCTAAATTTCAAATCAAGGTTGATGCGTTTTCAAAAAAGAGAGATAGTATTTCACAATCTTTCCAAATGAGAGGACAGGCTTTTCAGGCTCAGGCACAGAAAATGTCACAATCTCAAGTAGAAGAGCAATCCGCTCAATTTCAACAAGAAGGTCAGTTTATAGGCCAACAATTACAAAAGGAACAAGAACAACTGCAAATGCAAAACCAAACCGAAATGGATAGCATTATCAGTAAAGTAAAAAGAGAAATTCAGGCATATGGTAAAGCTAATGGGTATTCTTTTATCCTAGGTGGCGGTGATGGTGGTAGTGTTTTGTACGGCGAAGAAACGAAAGACGTAACAACACCAATATTAAAAGTGCTGAACGATACGTATAAAAAATAGGCCTCACCTACTTTTTAAAATACATAAAGCCTCAAAGAAATTTGAGGCTTTATGTATTTTAAAAATAGCCATCCAAAAGGCCCTGGTATTAAGACTGCAATAAAAACACTAAAAACATCGCTGGAATAAAATATACCGCAATTGTTTTTGCACCCTCATAGTCTTTGGCCATTCGCTGACCAAAAAGCAACATGAGTAAAGAAATACAAGAAAAAATGGCACCGTAAAAGGCAAACTCCGTTTTCTCTAAAGCCAAAATTTGATACATACCAGCCACACAAAGTAGGCCGGCCAACATTTCAGTCAACAAAACGATACTGAGCAATAGCGGAACACTATTTTTAAGCGGGCTTTTGGCGAAATGCGACTTTAACCACGATAGATTTCCCGACCAATCGGTAATTTTATCAATACCACTTTGTAAAAAAGTGATGATTAAAAAAAGTAGTAGAAGTAGTTCTGTGGCGTTATTTAGTACGTTATTCATTGGTTTAAGTTTTAAATGGTTTCAGGTTTTTTATGAAGCAAACGTGTTAATTTTATGGATAAATCTGTCAAAATTATTTTTGCGTTACCGTTTCGTTCTATGTGATAAATGGCCTTTTCTAATTCTTCGGAAATCGTAACGATATTATTTTCATGCACAAAGGGTGCAAATTTGTTGAGGTCGAAGCCGTCGACATGGATTTTCATATAGGCTAATTCTTTTACATTATAATTTACAAGCATTGCTTGTCTGAAAATTGCAATACAATATAACAAGAATTTTTTTTGTGTTTCTCTGCCGGTTTTTGCTACTTCATTACTCCAAGAAATTAAATCGTGAATAACAGCTTTGTTACCGCTTGCTTTAAAGGCGGTACGGACCCACTGCACAAACCACTTTTCAAACACCAAATCTTCAGAATCATTGCGCATTAAATCCAAGGCTTTATTATAGTTTCCGTTGGCTTCGTGTGCTAATCGTAAGGCTTGTTCCGTTGCCAGACCTTGAATTACCAGTCCGTCAGCAATGGCATCTTCAGCTAAAGGTGGAAAATGTAAAACTTGACATCTAGAGCGAATCGTTTGGATAATTTGTTCTTCATCCTCAGTAATCAGAATAAAAACAGTTTTATCAGGTGGTTCTTCAATTAGTTTTAATAATTTATTTGAAGCAGCCATATTCATTTTTTCTGCCATCCAAATAATGCAAATTTTATACCCACCTTCGTACGACTTTAGGTATAATTTTTTGACAATGTCTTGCGCTTCATCAACACCAATTTGCCCTTGCTTTTTTTCAATATCAATTAAACGATACCAATCAAAAAGGTTGCCATAGGGTTGCTCCTTGACAAAGGTTCTAAAGTCACTGATGTAAGAATCGCTGATCGCATGACTTTTTATTTTATCAGATGTGGCCACAGGAAATACAAAATGCATATCAGGATGCGCCAAGGCATTGCATTTTAAATGACAGCTGTTTTTAGCCTCTTCTGTTTTTTGGCTTGCTATACTACATAGTATATATTGTGCATAGGCAATCGCCATAGGCAAGGTGCCACAACCCTCAGGCCCAACAAATAATTGTGCATGCGGAATTCTACCCGCATCAGCACTTTGGCTTAAATGCTTTTTAATGTGTGTTAAACCAAGAATATGATCAAATAACATAGGTCAAATATAGTGTATTTGCAGTAATCGTCTTTGATGTAAAGTTTTGCTCAAAAAGTATAAGCCATTAACTATTTATCTGATAATTTCTTAATAATCAATAGCATTAAAACTCATTTTGTTAAAACATAGCTAATAAGCATGTTTCAATGGCTATCAGTGCCTATAAATTTTTACATTTGTCGCTAGACAAAATTTGTAAATAATGAAAACGGTAGATAATTTTAATTTTAAATCAAAAAAAGCTTTAATCCGGGTAGATTTTAATGTGCCTTTAGATGGGAACTTAAAAGTTACTGATGCCAGTAGAATAGCAGCAGCAAAGCCTACAATTATTAAAATTTTAGAAGATGGTGGAAGCGCTATTTTAATGAGTCACTTAGGAAGACCCGATGGGAAGGCTAGTAACGCATTATCGTTAAAAAATATTTGTGATAAAGTGTCTGAAATTATTGGGGTAAATGTAAAGTTTGCATCAAATTGTGTGGGAGATGCCGCCAAAGAAGCGGTGAAAAATTTAAAGACTGGGGAAGTCTTATTATTAGAAAATCTTCGTTTTCACTCCGAAGAAGAAGCTGGCGACAGGTCTTTTGCTGAGCAATTAGCAAATTTAGGAGACATTTATGTGAACGATGCCTTCGGAACAGCGCATAGAGCGCATGCTTCAACAACAATTATTGCTGATTTTTTTCCAGATCATAAATGTTTTGGATATCTGTTGGCTCAAGAAATACTAGCGATAGATAAAGTCATGAAAACCGGTGAAAAACCTGTTGTCGCTATTTTAGGAGGCTCAAAGGTATCTTCGAAAATTACCATCATCGAAAATATTCTAGATAAAATAGACCACTTAATTATCGGTGGCGGTATGACGTATACCTTTATAAAAGCCCAAGGTGGCAAGGTTGGAAATTCAATTTGTGAAGATGACAAACAAGAATTAGCCTTATCAATTTTAAAACAAGCGAAAGAAAAGGGCGTAGAAGTTCACTTACCGGTTGATGTTTTAGCCGCTAACGATTTTAACAATGATGCAGAAACTAAAATAGTCCCTGTGACAGCTATTCCTGACGGATGGCAAGGTTTAGACGCAGGCCCGCAAACCTTAGAGAATTTTAAAAAAGTAATTTTGAAGTCTAAAACAATTCTTTGGAACGGCCCTATAGGTGTTTTTGAAATGCCAAGCTTTTCAAAAGGCACTATTGCCATAGGCAACTTTATTGACGAAGCCACTAAAAATGGTGCTTTCTCCTTAGTAGGTGGTGGCGATTCTGTCGCTGCGGTAAAACAGTTTGGCTTCGAGAATAAAGTAAGTTATGTATCCACAGGTGGTGGCGCAATGCTTGAAAGTTTAGAAGGTAAAATTTTACCAGGGATCGCTGCAATACGATAAGAAATAGTACGTTATCGATAACAAGGCCTTTATTATTTCGGGTCATTTTATGAATTATTATTTTATTTTTTGTAAAAAAAAGACGATTTTCGTCCACTGCATTATTTTAAAGGTCCTGTTATGATAAAAAAAACGCTTTTCTTCGGTTTATTTTCTTCCTTATTGTTTGCAGGAAGTATAGTCGCTCAACAAAATGAAGCGATTAGCGTAACGGAGTTTTCAGATCAACTAGAGGATACCAACACTAGATTGAAAAATCCTATTTCAAAAACCCTTAAGAAAAAAGATTCAACGCTAAAAATTAACCCAGACGGGACTACGGATCATCCGAACTTTAAAGTAATCAACAAAGAAAATCCAAATTTGCAAGACCATCCTTTAGCCGCTAAATACGATAGCCTTTGGCTAAAAGTCATGGCAGAAAGTACCGTTTTATTCGAAGAAATGTATGAAGAAGTTTCAACGTTAGAAGTTGATGAAAACTTTTTAGCCACGGTAGATACGGATACCTTAAAACTTCGTTTAGAAAAATTAAATCAAAAAACACCATTTAATATAGCCTATAACCCTTCGCTAGAAAGTGTTATTCAATCGTTTTTAAAAAGGCGAAGAGGATTAATAGAACGTATGCTTACCTTGAGTCAGTTTTATTTTCCAATGTTCGAAGAAGAATTAGCAAACCAAAATGTGCCCCTAGAATTAAAGTATCTTGCTATTGTTGAATCGGCACTAAATCCGCGAGCTAAATCAAGAGTGGGAGCAACAGGCTTATGGCAATTTATGTATCCTACTGGTAAAATGTACGATTTAAATGTGAGTAGCTACGTAGATGAACGAAGCGATCCTATTATGGCAACAAAAGCCGCCGCCGCTTATTTATCTAAATTACATACTATTTTTGGTGATTGGGATTTGGCCCTAGCCGCTTATAATTCAGGACCTGGTAATGTCAATAAAGCCATTAGACGTTCTGGAGGATATAAAAATTATTGGAACATAAGAGCTAATTTACCTAGAGAAACTGCGGGCTATGTTCCTGCTTTTTTAGCCACTATGTATTTATTTGAATACGCAGAGGAACATGGTTTAAAACCTAAGAATGCAGAGCGACCCTATTTTCAAACCGATACCATTCATGTAAAACGATTAATTACTTTTGATCAAATATCAAAGTTAGTTGACGTAAGTGTTGAAGAACTAGAAGTCTTAAATCCTTCCTATAAATTAAATATTATTCCTTTTGTCGATCATAAAAACTATGCGATACGGCTACCTGTCGATGCCATAGGAAAGTTCGTAGCCAATGAAGAGCAAATCTATGCTTTTGTGGAACAAGAACTTTTAGTGGAAGAAAAGGCATTGCCTCAATTCGTAAAAACACAAGATCAGATTAAATACAAAGTAAAAAGTGGTGATTTCTTAGGTAGAATAGCGGAGCGTTATGGAGTAGGAGTTAGTCAAATAAAAAGTTGGAACGGTTTAAGAAGCAATAACTTAAGGGTGGGGCAACGATTAATTATTTACAGTAAAAACCCTGTTTCTACAGCTAGCACCACCAAAAGCACAACGACAAAATCAACGACTTCTGACCTCGCAAAAGTTCACACCGTAAAAGAGGGAGACTCCCTTTGGACAATTTCTAGAAAATATTCTGGAATTTCTGTAGATAATTTACGAAAATGGAACGGTATTAGTGGTAACAATCTAAAATTAGGCACAAAATTAATTTTGTGTGATTGTCAACCCTAAACGAAGAACATACTATGAATAATTTTAAAAGTATTGCAGCACTACTTTTGCTTGTTTGCTTTGGCGCTTGTAAAGATGGTGCTAAAACTACGTATTTGCCACAATCTACAGGTGCCATAAACTCTTTAGTTGTGGTCATGGATAACCAACTGTGGAAAGGTGAAGTTGGTGATAAGGTTCGGGAACATTTTGCCGCGTCGGTCGTTGGCTTAAATATGTCAGAACCTTTATTTACAATAACCTATATGCCTGAATCTGTTTTTTCAGGAGCGATTCAAAAATCAAGATTGGTGCTACTAGTTGCGAAAGGCAGGGAAAGTAAAGTAGGCATCAAGAATGACGTTTATGCAGGGCCTCAAAGCCTAGCCATCATTACGGGAACATCAGTTCAGGAAATTAACGCAAATATTGACGCTAAAGCTGAAGAGATTATAAAAACATACAAAGATTTAGAAATCAATGAACAACAAAAACGTTTTAAAATATCCTTAAACAAGGAGCTAGTATTAAAGGAAAAATTTGGAATTTCATTAGATATTCCTTCTGCGTATAAGGTGGGTAGTCAAAAGGAAAACTTTGTCTGGATCGATCGGCAGGTACCCAAAGGAGCAATGAACCTCATTGTTTACACGATGCCTGAAAACGCTTTTGACAATGATACTACTTTTGTGCAAGATATTCTGAGCATGAGAGATTCTATCGGGAGTATTAATATTCCTGGTGAGGATATCCCAGATAAAAAAAACTATATGGTTTCTGAAAGAAACTTTGCACCTCATATATATCCCTCCGAAATAGCCGGTTTAAAAGCGGCAGAAGTACGAGGCTTATGGGAAATGAATAATTATCCCATGGGAGGGCCTTATTTGATGTATATTATCAATGATAAAGAGCGAAATAGAAAACTAATTATTGAAGGATTTATTTTTGCACCTGCTACTCAAAAAAGAGATAATATGTTTGAACTTGAAGCGATTATAAAAACACTCAGGTTTCAATAACACTTAAGATTTTTTGCATAAAAAAACCCCTAAAAAACTAATTTTAGGGGTTTGCTTTTTGAAATTTATAGGCTATTGAAAAGCATATCCTGTAGAGATTCTAAAGATAAGTGCGTATGACGCAACAGCTATTAGAACAAAACAAAACCAAGCAAAAACCTTTAAGTAGTTTTTTATTAAGAAATTCCCCAAATTCTTAAAAGCTTCTATATAAATTTCTCTAACGAGTAAAACATTTCTCATAATCCCCAAATTATAAATTAATAAAGCTGCAAGTTCTATAATCAATTAGGATCCAAGAATTATTCTTGACAAAACGACTATAAATCGGATAAAAGAAATAGTTGCGTATTTGTGATCTATAAACGGCTTTTTTATTCGACAAAAGGCATCTGAAGTTGTATGAAATATAATTTTTAAAGTTTTTGTGAATGGGTATTCCAAGCTCAAAAAAGGGAGTCCTGATTTTCCTATGTAAAGGAACTTAGGTACAGCCCTGAAAAGAAATAAAGCTTTACGATACCATCGAGAACGCTGTATATTTAAAAACCTTATGCTAAAATAGTGCGCAGTAAAGGTGCTACTACGTTATACAGTGCAGTGTTCAGTATTGGGTTTTGATTAAAACTTGAGGAAATAGCTCAGCGAATGGTCAAATCTAAACCCTACGAGGGCTTTTTAAGGCGCTTTTTAGTGATTATATACAATTGCGTTTAAATGAAAACCTTGTTCTTTAAAACGGCCCAAATCGCCTTGAACTTCTGGTTAATTTATGTTTTATCTCGATATAGGTAGTTTCCGGTAAAGAGGTACTTTAGTGTGGGCTGCACGGCAAGGTTTAATAATTTTAAACAAACATGCTAATGGGTTTGTCGCTTCATAGGGCATTATAGAATACACCTGTAGTTTTAGCGGATCAAGATTATAATTGAAGTATAAAATAGCACCATAAAAAAAGGAGCAAAAGCTCCTTTGATAATTTTTTAGGTTCTTAACAATTACAGCATAAATAGCTTTCTAAGCAATACGATAACTCCACTAAGAAAATTGTTACGATACACTTGAATTTCTTCTCGTGAGGGTGCGTGTGTAATTTGAGCTTCCATAGGTGACATGTTTTTTAAAAATTAAACTTGGGGTTTAGTTTTTTGTTCTGGTATAAACTTAAGTAAAAACGCTAATGTTTTAAAATTATTGTTGTGAAATAGCGTTAAAATGTTGTGAAATTTAAGGATCCTAATTCGTAGCATTCTAAAGCTTCATTTCAGGAATATCTCCATGAATTATTAAGTTACCCTCGGTGGCCTTTTTAATTTCGTCAACCGACACACCAGGGGCTCTTTCGAGAAGTACAAACCCCTTGTCGCTAACTTCTAAAACGGCCAAATTAGTGACTATTTTTTTTACACATTGAACTCCTGTTAGCGGTAAAGAGCATTTTTTTAGAAGTTTAGATTCCCCTTCTCGATTGGTATGCATCATAGCCACGATAATATTTTCTGCGGATGCGACGAGATCCATAGCACCCCCCATACCTTTTACCATTTTTCCAGGAATTTTCCAGTTGGCAATATCACCCCTCTCAGAGACCTCCATGGCTCCCAAAATAGTTAAGTCGACATGTTGCCCACGAATCATTCCAAAACTTGTGGCAGAGTCAAAAAACGAGGCTCCTGGCAAGGTTGTGATGGTTTGCTTTCCGGCATTGATGATATCCGCATCTTCGTCACCTTCAAAAGGAAAGGGTCCCATCCCTAGAACGCCATTCTCGCTCTGGAATTCAACACTGATATCATCACGAACATAATTCGCCACTAGGGTAGGAATTCCGATACCTAAATTTACATAATACCCGTCTTTTACTTCTTTTGCGATTCTTTTCGCTATACCTATTTTGTCTAACATTCTTTTTGATTATATGATTTGAAAATTTGATGCTACGGAAATGCGTTATTTAATGTGTCAATATAACAATGTAAAAATATATTTAATGTATCAATGTAATAATCGGATTAGTGTATCACTATATCAGTGAATTAATCACTTAACCTTTATTTATTACTATTTTTTTTACTAGTACTTACTATTTTACACCTAATTAAGCCAAGCTGATTTATACTGATTTTTAAGTTTTCACGTAAAAGCAACCAATATTTAATTTCTTCTAATTCTTTTAAAGGAATTCTTATTTTTTAAATAAAGTCCGCTCTACTTTCTGCGTTTTGAGCTTCATGAACGTTTGCTCCAATACTTGTTCCTGCTCTTAATAACTGATTGGCAACAACATATTTTTTTTTCATCCTGTAGTTTCTCACAAAAGTCAATAATCATTACTGCAAAACGAATAGACTTTTCAACAACAGGATTACCAACTTTTTCCATCTTGTAATTAGTTATAGTAAGAAATTAGTACAATTAATAACATTTTAAATACTTCTAAATTATTACATTAAGAACCATTATTACATTGCCATATTAGTAAATTGTCACATTAATTGTATTGTCACACGTACACATTAAACCCATTGCTACATTGTTACATTAACTTTTCCCTTACAGTGCGTTGTTCAATACGTTTTTCATAGTTTTTTCCTTGAAAAATTCGTTGAACAAAAATACCTGGTACATGAATTTGGTTAGGATCTAAGGTACCCGCAGGTACTAGTTCTTCTACTTCGGCCACCGTTATCTTGGCAGCACCACACATTACTGGGTTAAAATTGCGCGCAGTACCTTTAAAAATTAAGTTTCCTGCTTCGTCGCCTTTCCATGCTTTTACAAATGCAAAATCTGCTTTGTAAGCTTCTTCTAGCACATACATTTTACCATTAAACTCTCTAGTTTCTTTACCTTCCGCTACTTCGGTGCCATAACCTGCAGGCGTATAAATAGCAGGAAAGCCAGCTTGTGCTGCTCTACATTTTTCGGCTAAGGTTCCTTGTGGCGTTAATTCTACATCCAGTTCACCACTTAACATTTGTCGTTCAAACTCATCATTTTCTCCTACGTACGATGAGATCATTTTTTTAATTTGATGTTTGTGTAGTAATAAACCCAAGCCAAAATCGTCTACTCCTGCATTGTTAGAAATACAGGTAATGTCTTTTATACCGAGGCTTACGAGTTGTGTAATCGCATTTTCAGGAATGCCGCAAAGACCAAAACCACCTAGCATAAAGGTCATACCATTTTCAACGCCTTTTAAAGCTTCTTGAACATTCGAAACAGTTTTACGAATCATAATTATTTTTTTAATTCAACAGCTCCTAAATTACCGAATTTAAACTAAAAAAGCCCTCAACTTTTATAAAAAGTTAAGGGCTTTTCGTAGTATCTTTTATTTCAGAAGCCGAGGCTAGTTAAAAAATATTGGGTTAGCAGGTGCACAAAAAACCTGAAGTTGTTTCGTCTAGATTTTTTAAAAATCAAAATCATCTAAATCGTCATGCGCGGGTGCGTTATTTTCTTTTTTATCCTCTTGAAATTGGGCGCAATCTAAATTAATCGACATGTTTTCTGGAATTTTAAAATTACCATCCGATACGCCAATGTCTTTATTTTCATAGTTTTTAACCATATAAAGCCCCCAGATAGGCAATGCCATAGAGGCTCCTTGTCCATAAAGAATGTTTTTGAAGTGCGTGGCACGCTCTTCGCCACCGACCCAAACACCTGTAACTAAATTGGGTACCATCCCCATAAACCAGCCATCACTATTGTTTTGGGTAGTTCCAGTTTTGCCCGCGATTGGGTTATTAAGATTATAGGGATAACCAGTAATAATCTCTTTATACATTTGGGTATCTTTATTGTAACTATTCCTTAATCTTGAGCCAGATCCGCCCTCTACAACGCCCCGCAATAAATCTACCGTTGCATAGGCCACATCTTTGCTTAAAACATCTTTAGTTTCAGGTACATATTCATAAAGTACGGTACCGTTTTTATCTTCAATACGCGTCACTAAAACAGGCTTTACATAAACACCTTCGTTGGCAAACGTACCAAAGGCACCCACCATTTCATACACGTTTACATCAGGGGTTCCTAAGGCAATCGAAGGTACTTCAGGAATCTCAGCTGTAATCCCCATATTTTTAGCCATATTGGCCACGGTTCTAGGACCAACCTTGTCCATTAATTGTGCGGTAATAGAGTTGACAGAACCCGCTAATGCCGATTTTAAAGACATCATTTTGAGCGTAAACTTATTGTCAGAATTTTTAGGACACCAAGCTTCTGGGTTGCCATGTTTGTTTGCCTCAATACAGTATTCATCATCAGGAAATAGCGTACAGGGTGACAAGCGCAACTGATCTATCGCTGCGGCATACACAAAAGGCTTAAAGGTAGAACCGGCTTGTCGTGCGCCTTGTATGACATTATCATACTGAAAATGTTTATAGTTAAGGCCGCCAACCCAAGCTTTTACATGCCCTGTTTGTGGCTCCATCGACATCATCGCCGTTCTCAAAAAAGATTTGTAATAACGAATGGAATCTATAGGGGTCATGATAGTATCTCTTTCATAGCCCTCGCTATTCCAATCAAAAACCACCATTGGTGCTGGTTTTTTAAACGATTCCCGTATTTCTTTTTCCGAGTTTCCGTTACTTTTCATGATACGCCAACGTTCTGATATTTTCATTGCACGCTCAAAAATTCGCTCTATTTCATCATCTTTTAAATCTAAAAAAGGAGCGGTTTTATTACGCTCTGGGGTATTTTGATTAAAAAACTCAGCTTGCAAACGCTTCATGTGTTCTTTAACAGCATCTTCAGCATTCTGCTGCATTCGAGAGTCAATCGTAGTATAGACTTTTAATCCGTCTAAATAAATATTCCATTTATCGCGCTCGCCTTCTAAAGCGGGTTTCGGATTTTTAGCAATCCAACCATTTAAAAACTTTTGCAAATGCATTCTAAAATAGGTGGCCAAGCCATCTTGATGCGATTCTGGGGAGTATCGTAAAGCTAAGGGTAGCTTTTGCAACGAATCTTTTATCATTTCATCTAAGTAGCCATATTTAGCCATTTGTGCTAAAACAACATCTCTACGATTTTTTGTTCCTACAGGGTTTCTTTTTGGAAGTGGGTTGTATAATGACGAGTTTTTGAACATCCCCACCAACATGGCAGATTCAGAAACATTTAAGTCCTTAGGTTCTTTACCGAAGTAAATTTTAGCCGCTGACCTTATACCATCTGCATTATTGCCAAAATCATAAATATTAAAATACATGGCAATAATTTCTTCCTTGGTATATTGGCGCTCTAAACGCGTAGCGATGACCCACTCTTTAATTTTTTGAGTGTAGCGCTCAAAACCACGGGCAGCAGCCCCCGTAAAAAGCTGTTTTGCCAATTGTTGTGAAATAGTACTTGCACCACCCTTAGAGCCTAAATAAGCAAAGGCTCTAATAGTGCCTCTAGCATCAACCCCAGAATGCTCAAAATATCGTGCATCTTCTGTAGCAACTAAAGCATCGACCAAGGTTTTTGGAAGCTGTTCAAAAGGAATGGGGGTACGATTATCATCTAAGTAATATTTACCTAAGGTTACGCCATCGGTAGAAATAATTTCCGTGGCTAAATTAGTTTGTGGGTTTTCTAAACGCTCAAAAGTGGGTAACTCTCCAAACCAACCCCAAGAGGCAGATAAAAATATAAAAACTGCCGCGAGAATACCGGTGAGAAATAAAATCCAAAACCATTTTATAAATGTAAAAAAGCTTTTAGTAGGTGTTTTTTTTGATGCTTTTGCCATAGCGAATTAATTGGTTTTTTCTATTTGATACCCAACATCAGTGATGCCGTCTAAGTCTATAATGCCTTTAGCAGCGCCATTTTTTCGCATGGCATGACCTATTTTTAATGTATATACGCCTTTTACGGGAAAAACGATGTTTTCTTTATACCATAGTTTGTTCTCCTTAATACTACCAGTACCTTTTCCTAACCATTCCCCATCAGGCATCGTCATCTCGTACTCTAAAGTATCTGTAACCGAAGCGCCGTTGGGGTAATTCAATTCTGCAATTAAAAAAATATTGCTAAACGCGTAGGTTTCATCATTGCGTAAATTGATAAAAATATGGTGTTGTTTTAGGGTGTCTACTTCTGAGAAGGTAAATTCTAAAATAGCATCCTTATCCCATTTACCATCGGTTGTTGCCCTATATTCTGATTTAAGGATAGCTGAATCGCAGGAGGCCAAAACCAAAACGGAAAGCAAACCAAAAATATAATTAGTCATTATCTGTAGGTCTTTTTTTGTTATTTCGTCGCTTCTTATTTCTATTTTGATTTTTAGCACCAGAATTTTGCGTAGGGGATGAACTATCGCTGTTCGTAGGAACCGATGTATTCGGTTTTCTTGGTTTGTTTATAACGGTATTCTCCTTTTGGTTTGGAGTTTTATTGGTATTGTTTTGATGTCTATCGGGACTATTATTTTTTCTTTTTTTATTGCGATTATTTTTACTTGGTTTTGGCTTATCAAAACGAGTAAGACTGTCTTGGCCTACCACATTTTCGAACACTTTTTCCTTTTCTTTTTCCTTTTCTTCTGCAGGAATAATCACATACTCTTCTAAACTACCTATTTTTTCTTTTCGTTTGTTTTTCTCTAACATTTCATTGACCTGATCTTTAGTCAATGCATGCCAATTTGCCCAATCATCCTTGTAACAAAACCATAAGGTAGCCTTAAAAATATCTACTTTTTGACAAATGGCGACTCCTTTTTCTGTGAGTATTTTTGTTTCTTGAGAAGGAAAATCTTTGAGGGCATCTAAATACACATCTAGCTCATAGTTTAAGCAACATTTTAGCTTTCCACATTGCCCAGCTAGCTTTTGCGGATTTAAAGAAAGTTGCTGGTAGCGGGCAGCGGAGGTGCTTACGGATCTAAAATCGGTTAACCAGGTTGAGCAACAAAGCTCTCTTCCACAAGAACCAATACCACCTAAACGTTGTGCTTCTTGTCGGTAGCCTATTTGGCGCATTTCTATGCGAATACCAAAAGCTTTTGCCATGTCTTTTATCAACTGACGGAAATCTACGCGTTCCTCAGCCGTGTAATAAAACGTAGCTTTAGAACCATCACCTTGAAATTCCACATCTGAAAGTTTCATTTGAAGGTTCAAAGCAATAGCTAATTCTCGAGAACGTTTTTGAATTTCTGCCTCACGATCACGGCAAGTTTGCCAAATATCAATATCTTTTTGTGATGCTTTTCTGTACACTTTTGGTAAGTCTGGGTTGGAATACACCTCGTTCTTTTTTTTCATCTGAACTTTCACCAACTCCCCAGTTAGGGTAACGATACCAATATCATGACCAGAAGTAGCCTGTGTAGCTACCACATCGCCAATAGACAAGGAAAGGTTTTCTGAATTTCTAAAAAATTCTTTTCTACTATTTTTAAATCGGACTTCCACGCCATCAAACGGTTTTTCGCCGTTCGGTAATGACATGTTCGAAAGCCAATCGAAGACGGTTAATTTATTACATCCATCAGTACCGCAAGTTCCATTATTCTTACAGCCTTTTGGTTGTCCGTCTTTACCAGTTGAACAACTGCTACAACCCATATTATTTATATTGAAATCTTGCCAACCATCGGAAAACAAGAAAAAAGGTTCATACTAAAATTTTAATAACCGTAAAGATAGTGATTTTTCGATGCGATGGAAATTTTAAAAATCATCAGGTTTTATTTTGAAATGGGAGTTACGTTATTAAGGTTTCTGCCTTTGATGTAAGAATAAAAAAACAGCGCTAAAATTACCTTGTAAGGTATATGAGCGCTGCTGAAGAGTATTATAAACTTAATTCAAATGTTGACTCTAGTGAATCGGTTCTGGTGGTTTAAGGCAACCTGGCTATTTTTTATTGTGCACTCCAGCCTCCATCTAACACGAAACTAGTTCCTGTGATGGTTGTTGAGCTATCTTTTGCAAGCAATAGGGCCATATTTGCAATAGCCTCTAGGGGTACAAATTGTTTTACAGCTTGCTTTTTAAGCATTACTTTTTCTACAACCTCATCGGCTGTCATATGATGTGCTAGTGCTTGATCTTTTATTTGGCCCTCTACTAAGGGTGTTTTTACGTATCCTGGGCAAATAGCGTTGCAGGTAATATTAAAAGGGGCGCCTTCTAAGGCCAGAACTTTGGTTAGGCCAATAACACCGTGCTTGGCGGTAACATAAGCTGACTTGAATTCTGAGGCTCTCAGGCCATGCACTGAAGATACGTTGATTATTCTGCCAAACTGCTGTTCTTTCATTTGTTTCCAGACAGCCTTAGAGGCATAGAAAACAGCATTCATATTGAGGGCAATTATAGCTTCATATTTCGAGTTTGGAAACTCTTCAATAGGAGCGACAAACTGAATTCCGGCGTTATTTACTAAAACATGTAAGGCACCAAAACTGCGAATAGTTTCATGCACTAAATTTTCAACAGCAGCAGACTGCAGTAAATTGGCATTAGAAAAAGCAACTTTTACTTGGTATTTGTCCCCTACCTTTTTTGCTATGTCTAAGCCATTATCTTCTAAACCGTGAAACATAATGTTATAGCCTTCTTTTGCAAATTGATGCGCAATTCCCAAACCTATACCACTTGTACTTCCTGTTATAAGGACCGTTTTATTCATCTGCTAAAAATTTATGAAGCACTAAATTAAAGGCCTCTGGTTGGTCTATAACCACCCCATGTCTCGAGTTTTTGATGACCGCTAAACGTGCATTTTGCAACCTATTTACATATTCTTCTTTAAAGGAAACGGGCGTGTAATCCATGTCTGACGCTACAACGAGTGTTCTGGTCGTGATTTTGTTTAACCGATTCCCTAAACCCCAATTCATTAAAGTGACAAAAGACTGGTAATATGCATTGTAGTCGTTGTTTTTGCAGCGTGTTTCAAATTCAGTTCTTAACTTTAGCTGATGATGTTCTGGAAACATATTAAAGGAAATCTCTTTGGCTAAGGGTGCTAATCCTTGAGTTTCTAGAAACTCAGTTCTATTTTTTAACAAATCATCCCCAATTTTACCCATATTGTTAAAATCTGGACCACTGTTTACAATGACTAAATTAGCAAGATACTCTGGATATTTTGCAGCCATTTCAAAAGCAACTGCGCCGCCCATTGAAAAACCAACTACCGTTATTTTTTTAATATTCAATTGATCTAAAAACAACTTTACATCTTCGGCCATTAATTCTACCCCGTATGCTTCTGAGGGTTTTGTAGAGTCGCCATGCCCTCTTAGGTCTAAGGCAATAACTCGGTGTGTTTTAGAAAAGAAAGGGACTTGTGCGTCCCAATCTTTTTTAGTAGATCCTAAGCCGTGAAGCAATAGAAGTACGTCTCCTTTTCCTGTCTCTTCATAATCAAGATCGATATCATTAACGTGTAATTTTAACATACTTTAGAAGCTTAGTTAACGTTTGATGCTTTTCTTTTAAAGAAGTTTGTTTTGTATTTTAATTCAAAAGAAACAAGGGGTGAAATCACTGGCGATGCAACAAATTCTCTTATTTCAGCATTAAATAAATTCGTGATACTAAGACCCAATGATAGGCTTTCTGAAAAATTGTATCCTGCATTTGCATCTACTGTGAAACCTCCCAATTGTCCGTAGTTCCATGTTCTGCCAACCCGTGCATTTTCTACAATCTCATTAACACCATCTCCGTCTAAATCTTGCGTTTCAGCAGCTACATTGATACCCGAGAAAAAATCATATTTTTGAACGAATCTTCCATACATAGCGCCATAAAATTTAGATTTTGCGTAGTGAAATCCTAAACTAAACTTGTTGTTTGGCGTGTTAATAGGCAATTCACTTTCTAAAACTTGTCCGTCTAAATTTCCGTCATTATTAAGGTCATCTTTATCCAAACTACGACCAAAATAAGAGTAGTTAAATACGGCTCTAAAATTATCATTGAAATAATAATTTAAGCCAACATCAACCCCATAGGTATCAACGCTACCAAAGTTTAAGTAGCTCAATACGAATGCGCCATTAGAGCCCGGAACAAGCTCACCAATCGGGGTGCTTCCTACTAGTTCTACAGGGCTGCCGGCGGCAACATTAACTAAGGGACTAATAAAATTATCAGATTGGTTGTAATAGGCATTGGTATCGACAAATAATTTATCCGATAACTTTCCCTTATACCCTATTTCATAAGAATTAATCGTTTCAACCTGTAATCTTGGAATTACGGTACCATTGGCCAAGGTAAAACCTTCTCCATTCCCTAAAACTAAACCTCCAAATAAGTTTCCTTTTAGATTTAAGATCGACGGTACAGCGATTCCCTTACCATAGGTAAGTCTAAATGTACCATCATTAATTTTTTTAGTTACTGCTAATTTTGGAATAAAGTTATTGCCATATAAATCATGGTTGTCAATTCGGCCTCCTAGCAAAAATCCCCATCCAGAATCTTCTAGTTTGTACTCTAGCTGGGTATAAACCCCGGTTTGACCAATATCAATTCCTCCTTCATCTAAAAGATAGGTGCCTTTCGAATCTGCCATGTCTAATTGATATTGTGCCCCTAACGTAAGGTAGAATTCATTCCAGCGATTATTATATTGTCCTTCTGCGTTAAATCGTCTTGAATCATCTTTAAATAAAGCGCCACGTTGAAGAGCAACTCCTGTGTCTGGCCCTGTTGGAAACCATTGTTCTGTGAAAGAACGTTCCCGAGCTTCTTCTTCAGAAAAGCCATTTTGAATAAAAGACACATAGTTTTGGGTTCTTTGGTTAATCGCGTAAGTATCTTCGGTATTACTCCAGGTATAGTAGGTATTGGCAAAAAAGTTTTTAGAAACAAATTTTAATTGAAGTTCATCTATGGTCCAATCTTTAATTTGGTTTCGACCTGCATTGGTAATACCAATATTGCTATTATTACTATGTCCATAATAAGCAGAAAGCTCTGATCCTGCCGTTGGTTTGAAGAAAATATTTGCACCGTATTTTTCAGCTTCAAAATCTCTGTCTAGATCTAATTCGGTATAGCTATTGGTACCTACATAAACAGAATCTACATAGTCGAATTCAGTTCCTTGAGATCTTTCGAAATGAAACTTATATGAAAATTTATCATCAATCACCTGAGCATGTCGTAGTCTGGCTGTAACCACATTTTGATTTCCAGCACCTATAGCAAAAGTGGTTCCTTCTGATTGTCTTGGGTTTTTTGTAATGGTACTTACTAGTCCATTATGTGCATTAGGCCCATAAAGTGTTCCGTTTGGCCCTAACAATATTTCAACCCGTGCGATATCGTCTTTAGTTACGGTAGAAAACGATCCCATTGGTAATCCTGTTGCGATTAAGGTAGATAACCTATCATCGGTAACTTGTAAATTTTTAGAGTTAAAGGCAGAATTAAAGCCTCTAATGTTAATTCCTGTTCCTAAAACACCGCTTCTTACAAAATCAACCCCTTTTTGTCTTGCCGCTAATTCACCAATATTAAAACTAGGAAATTCTTCAATGTCTCTAGCACTGATAACATTAACTGTCGCTGGTACATCGGTAATTTTTTGTGGTTGCTTGTTCGCTGTTAATACAATTTCATCTAAAATACTACTTGATTCATTTAAAGAAGCGTTTAGGGTCGTGGTACTACCACCATTGACAAGCACACTATAATTCCCCGTAGCAAAACCAATATAAGAAACAGACACATCGTAGGTGCCGGCTTCTATGTTCTCTAAGGTGTAGAGACCATCAAAATTAGCTGTGGTGCCTTTCATTAAAATTTTGATAGACACAGTGGCTCCCGATAAGGGCAAACCGTTTGAGTCTGTAATTAAACCTTTGATTGTTCCAGTCTCTTGTGAACTCGCCACAAAAGAACCCATAAGTGTTAGTAATAAGAGTAGTTTTTTCATAATTCAAGAATGTTATTTATACGGCAAGCTATTGGGAAATCAAAAACTAATACGAACAAAAAGAAAAGGTTTTAAGTGTGACTTTTAAAGCTTTAATGGGATTAATTATAAATCAAAACCATTAATATCAGGTGTTTACATAAAAAAATTAGATGTGCGACTTTAATTTTAAAAATGCTTCTGGTAAGTTATTTGAAAGCTTATCAATAACCTTAATCATTAATTGCTTTTGGTTTTGGGTAGGTTTAATAGCTTTAAGAGGGGCTTTTATTTCATCTAGCAAGTGCTTAGAGTTTATTTTGCCTTCCATATACCTTGAAAGGGATATACTCCAGGAGATATTCGGTACATAATTATTTTGTTTCTGTCGCTGCACTTCTTTTTCTACGAGGTCAAATTTAGAGGAGAGCTTTAGTACTTCATCGTACTTTTCTTGAATCACCAATACATTGATATACGAGGTAAAAAAATGGTGCCAGCGATGGTTTAATACTTCATTCTTATATTTTTTCAAGAAGGTTTTTGCTGTTGATTCAGCAAGAGTATTTTTTTTAAGCTCTGTTAAAACACGAATTTGATAGGAACAATATCCAATTTTTTGATGGTAATTATGAGTTTCTCTATATAAATCTAAATGCTTTTCTAAAAGTTTAAAGGCCTTTTCAGGTTTGTTGTTTCGCAATAAAATAGCCACTAAATTATTGAGATACATAAGGGCATCGCTATTGTTTTGTCGAATAGATAAATACCCATAGAATTCTGCTTCCTTAAATTCATCTTGTTTAGAATGGAGCAACACTCTACTGGCATAATAATTAGATAGTAGCCGCCTAGAATACATTTCACCTTCACTAAAATAAAAGTCAATTTGATCAAAAATTACCTTTAACTTATCATTCTCGTTGTAATTCGTGTACATAAACGCTAGCAAAACAAAGGCTTGATACCTGTTTTTGCCATCCATAGTTTCGTCTTTAAACACTTGTAACAACCAAGTTTCTAAATGTTTGGTTTCATTGTTATTTAAGGTATATTGATTGGTAATTTCAGTGGTTGCGGTATATAATTTCTCAGCAATGTTCTTAGCTTCAACATATTGATTTTTATACGTTTCAATAAAATCAGCTATAATTTTATGATCTCTATACCGCATCCGCACTAATAAATAGGACTTGTACTCTTTAGCAAGGTCGTATAGATTTTGAAAGTTAAAATCTATGATTTTGTACCCTGAGATATAGTGTAGAAACTCTTTTTCTTCATGTGAGGCAATTGCATCGGTTAGAATCTTTTTTTTAAGAGACATAATCCATTCAATAGTTACATCAACATCAATACTTGCTAATTTTTTTTCAATCCAATTTTTAATATAGGAATACTTTCGTTTATCAATGGTATGGTCATAAGCGATAAGGCTATCTTGAGACAATGCATTGGTAATGACTAGCGAAATTATGTTAAGCTTTTCCGAATCGGTAAACTGGTGTCTGGATTCAAGGTATTTAGCTTCATTTGGTAAAATGGTTTTGCTAAATTCCGTGAATTTTTTCAGTTTACCCTTGCTCATTCCTCTATAAATTGCTGTATACGTGAATTCACTTCTTTTGGCTTTTCATATTGAACAAAATGACCAGCATCTTTTATAAATTCGATTTTTACGGTAGGAATTTTTTCTAAGGCTATTTTTCCTACGGCTTCAATCGTTAAGTCTGGATTAAAATACCGGTTGGGAATAAGCATGTCTTTATCGCCAAAAATCACTAAAGTTGATTGTAAAATATCTTTTAAATTTGCTGAAACCGGCTCATCTAGCATCCCTGAAATACTCTTCACAATAGCTTGGCAATGCGCCTCGAAATCTAGGGCTTCTTTTATTTGTTTTCTATCGTTTATCATTTGATGCACATCTTCCGGTTGCTTGTAAAAATTAAGGGCGTAGTTTTTTTCAATTTGAGCATCTGGAGTGTTTTTAACCGATTCAAGCGTAAAAAAAGCCTTCATAAAAGCAGCATTAGGAGCTGTAAACTCTTCAAGACCGGCCGGAGCAACTAAGATTAATTTCTTAATAGCATCCGGGTAATTTAGGGCTAATTTAATACTCGCCTGTCCACCCATAGAATGGCCAATAAGAACGATGTTTTTTAAATCTAGTTTTCCTATAAACTGATGTACTACCTCCGCAAAATAAGTAGGGGTATAAGCTACATTAGGCTTAGACGATTTTCCGTACCCAGGCAAATCTAATGCGATGCACGTGTACTGTTTTCTAAGCGTTTCAATATTTTTGGACCAAGCGTCAGCATTACTACTTAGACCATGAACAAAAAGTAATGTTTTCTTGCCTTTGCCTTCTTTCATGTATTTTATTTCTACACCATCGATAAGGATTGTTTTGGTTTGGTAGCTGTAATCTGAAAGGAGATCTTTCATTGGTTTTTTAGAGTTTTGAGAAAATAATGTAGCATTTATGAGTAACACTAAGAATATGGTTCCGAATCGTATCATTGTTGAGATTTTAATTGGTGATAAAAAGCATGTAGTTTTTTTCTAGAAACTTTTCCTAAACTGGTTAACGGAATATCATCTAATATAAAGATGTATTTTGGATGTTTAAAAGCGACAAGCGTTGTTTTTAACTCTTCCCTAATTTGCAATACCGAAAGGGTAGTATCTGCTGAGGTTACAAAGGCGATACCGCATTCCCCCCATTTTTCATCCTTTATACTTAAAACGACCGCTTTTTTTATAGCTTCTATCTGTTCAAGTTGTACTTCAATTTCTTGTGGATATATGTTTTCGCCACCGGAAATATACATGTCGTTTTTACGGCCTTTCATATATAAAAACCCATCTTGATCACTATAGGCAAAATCCCCTGTAAATAGCCAGCCTTTCTTAATTTTATTGCTTGTTTTTACCGAATTGTTCCAATAGCCAGGCGTTACAATATCCCCTTTAATACAAAGTTCCCCCACTTCATTTGGGGCAACGGGTTCACCATCTTTATCCACTATTTTTATATCTAAATAAAAGTTTGGCTTGCCAATAGAATTTGGTTTTAATGCTGCCATTTTATGATGCAATGATGTTATGCTAGGTCCTGCTTCGGTTAAACCGTAACCAGGTCTGATATAAATATTTTTTTCACTTTTCCAAAAACGCACTAATTCTGAGGGCACTTTTTCTCCACCAGAAATGATGTAACGTAATTTTTTAAGATTCACCTCCCTAAATACGGCGGTTTTCTGCATCATAAACAACATGGTTGGCAATGCCATAAATAAGGTGGTCTTATTCAACTCTAAAAGGCATAATATTTTTTCTGCATCAAACCTTTCTAACATACCCACATGAGCACCTTTGTGCAATAATGGCGTTACAAAAACATTCCATCCAGAGGTATGATAGGGTGGTAGGGTGTTTATGGTTGAATCTCTAAACGTGATTCCGAGTTGCATTGAAGTATTAAGACTGTTCCAAAACAGCATTTTATTCGTGTAAAGAACACCTTTTGGAGCGCCAGTGGTACCAGAAGTATAGAAAATAAAAAGTGGATTATCTTCTTTAATGTGGAAGGTTCTAGGAGTATTAATTTCTGAATTGAGATAATAAGTTGCTACCGCCTCAAGGGGTAACACTTTTATATTTTCAAGGGGTAATTGTGCTGATTTGCCTTTGTGGTTGCGGTTGTAAATCAATAGGCTAGGTGTGCAGTCTACGATTAGTTTTGCTATTTCATTTACAGATAAACGATAATTGAGGGGAACTAAAATAAGCCCCATGCGTTGACAAGTCACAAAAAGTACAATATATTCTGGGCCATGTTCTGCCAAAACAGCTATTCGGTCGCCTTCTTCGAGTTTTAGTTCTGTAAATTTGTCGACCAGACGATTGGCATAGGTATTTAACTCACTATAGGTATAACTTTTGTTATCATCATAGGAGGTGATAGCAATTTTATCAGGCGTATAATCTGCCCATTTAGCTGTCCAATCTGGAGTGTCCACGTGCTACTTTTTTTAAATCGATTTTATAAATAATGTACCCCACAACCAGCGATGTAATAATTCCGATAGCTGCTGAAACGCCAGGGTTGTTCACAGGTTCTTGCATGTATGAGGTAATTCGGCCATAATAAACCCCAAAATGAACTACAATAGCCGTAATACTTGCTATAAATACTGCTCTTGTAGAAACATGACTCAGAAAAGTACCAAAGAGCACAGGAACAAAAGCCGCTGCAAAATAAGCATACACACCATTTTGAGCAAAAATAGCCACACTTACCTCTGGATTTTTAATCTGTTCCCAACTCAGTAAAAAGCTCACAAGCCCTAAAATTATGATAACCACCTTGTTTATGCCTATCGTGCTTTCTGTAAATTTATCTTTAAATAATGGATTTATGATATCTGAAGTAATGGTAATGGACAGGGATTGAATTAAACTTTCTAAAGTCGACAAACCCGCAGAGATTAAGCCAACCACGATGATTAACCCAACACCTACCGAAAATTTAGTCACGACATAGGTGGGTATAATTTCATCCATCCTTAAGGTCTCGCCATTAACGATAAAATCTGGAAAACTGATGCGAGCATATAAACCAACAATAACCACCAAAAAGAAAACAATCATAAATGAAATACCACTAAATAAATAGGTGTTTATTTTACTCGAATCTTTTAGCAATAATGATTTAGTTATGATGTGTGGCTGACAAACAATAGCAACACCAATCACAATTTGAGTAACGATGATTTCAAAATAATCACGAAATAAAAAGCTCGATGTATTTGTTGGTTTGGTTAAATTAGGGTCGATATTGTTCAATTTTTCGAAGAAACCCTGAATACCACCTGTAAAATATTCAGATCCAGAACCAATTAAAATAAGCGCCACTATACACATAATAATAGCTTGAATGGTATTGGTGTATACCATAGAGTTTGCGCCACCAAACATCATGTAGCCAAAGACAAAAGTGGTAATTCCCAAAAGCACATAAAAGGGATCTGCATTTAGCGATTTAGAAATTACTTGGGTGAGTCCTACATTGATAAGAACAATAAACGTAATCAATAGCAGTGCTATAATCCCAAAGAAAAATGCATAATTTTTACTTTTATAGCGCTTGCCAATCCATTGCGCCATGGTGGTTGCTTTTACGGCATTTCCTTGTTTAACAAAACCTTTAGTGAATACAATTAGAGAAATAAAAGCAGCAATGGGGAGGACAATTCCGAAAGAAATAACGCCGGAAATACCATAGAGCGCTATAAACCCAGGGTTAATAATAAATGTGGCAGCACTGGTCATAGAAGCAGCTAAAGACAAGCCAACCACCCAAGAAGGAAAACCAATATTTCCAACGGCGTAATCATTTATATTCGTATTTTTTCGAGCACCCCGAATTACAAAAAATAAAATTACGCCAGCATAAACTGCCAGCAAAATCCACATAAACGTTACCAATTGTTCTGATGCTATCATGTCACTAAAATTCTTTAAAAACAAATAACAAACTTTATAATAGTTTAAGTTGGCTTATTTTTGTTTCTAAAGGTGCGACTTTTTTTATTAAGTATTGTAAAAATTCGATTGCCCCATTATTAACAAGTTATTAGAGGGTGTGTGACTTTTTTAAGCTACAAAGCGTAAGGTTAAAAATAAGAGCTTTGTAGCCTAAGCTTAAAATAAAAAAGTTTGAGTAGGCCTTCTATTTTTTTCCCTGTGGCGTGCGGAATAAAAAGATTCAATGGTCAATTGTAAAGGTATGCAACAAGCAACCCCTACTTTTTATATTTTAAAACCTCAGACCTACCTTTTTTAAAGATGAGATTACTAACCGTTTTTCCTTTTCGAAGTGCTTTTTGAGTTTCGAAGGGTAAGGCATGTACTTCTTTACACGCATGGGAGCAGCAATGATCCATAGCCTTTGCACATTCTTCACACTGTATAAATAGCAAATGACAGGCTTCGTTAGCGCAATTTTCATGCGTATCACAAGGTTTTCCGCATTGGTGGCATTGTGCAATAACATCATCGCTAATGCGCTCCCCTCTTCTGTGGTCAAATACAAAATTTTTCCCCTTAAATTTATTTTCAAGATTTTTGTTTTGTACCTGTCGCGTGTATTCAATAATACCGCCTTCTAATTGATATACTTGTTTAAAACCTTTGTGTTTGTAATAGGCACTTGCTTTTTCGCAACGGATACCGCCGGTGCAGTACATCACTAATTTTTTATCTTCTTTATGGTCTCTTAAATCGTGTTCAATACTATCTAAAGAATCGCGAAACGTATCTACATCGGGTGTAATGGCGTTTTTAAAATGGCCTATTTCGCTTTCGTAATGGTTACGCATATCTACCAAAACGGTATCAGGATCTTCAATAAGCTCATTGAATTTTTCAGCATCTACGTGAATGCCTATTTTAGTGACATCAAAAGTGTTGTCGTCTAAACCATCAGCGACAATTTTATCACGCACTTTTACCTTTAGTTTTAGAAAAGATTTATTGTCTTGCTCAATGGCGATGTTTAATCGTACGTTTTCTAAAAAACTAATGCTATCAATATGTTTTTTAAAGGCATCAAAATGCTCTGCTGGTACAGAAAGCTGAGCGTTAATACCTTCAAAAGCGACGTAAATTCGACCTAAAACGTCTAATTCGTTCCAGTTGATAAACAAGTGATTTCTAAAAAGTTGTGGGTTTTTAATATGCGCATATTGGTAGAAAGAGATGGTCAAGCGTTCTTGGCCCGCTGCTTCGATTAAAGCTTCTCTCTCATTTGCGCTCAAGGTATTGTACAGTTGCATGCTATACTAATTTTATGAGGTTAAAGAATGTATTTAATATGCAAATTTAGAAGTTTAAAAAGGGCTTGGCAAATTTTTGTTGATAGAAACTGTTTAGTTTTCTGCTTTTCGCACGCTAAAAACATCAAATGCTGGTGGATATACTTTGTCAGTGGTACAATAAAGAGGTGTCGTACTTTTTTTACTTTTAAATGCTATAGAAAGATTTTGCACTTGAAATTCCTTAGGAAGTGTACTCGTCATAATGGAATCATTTTCACCTAATTTGATAATAAAAACAGGTTCTTGACCACCACCACAAGAAGTTATATTCATTACAACACCTATTTTTTCATCAATGGTTACATTATCTTTAGAGCAAGAAATCAGTAGCATAGCTAAGACAATAAATGTGCTTTTTATCATTGTATCCCTATATATTTATTTAAAAAAGACCTTGAAATTTTCAAGGTCTTTAGTAGGTCGTTTTAATTTTCCTTTTTCATAGAACTCTAAAAAGTATAATTACGACCACCGTTGCCCATTAGTCCCAAAGGGAGAATGGTATATGAATTGAGTTAGTGTATACTAGATGCAAGAATTTAAAAATGGTTGCTTCTCAAAGTAAAATATTTTATATTTTTTAAGGAATATAAAAACTTTAAACTACTTCATTGTGATATGAAAAAAGAAATGGTAATTTAGCTTTTTAATACAAAAAAAATGAGCGCAGAAAAAGAAGCAAAGTTAAAAGCACTAAAACTTACACTAGATAAACTCGATAAAACATACGGAAAAGGTGCCGTTATGAAGATGGGTGATAAGGTTGTTGAAGATGTTGAAGTAATACCTTCAGGGTCTTTGGGATTAGATGTCGCTTTGGGTGTGGGTGGTTACCCTAGAGGTAGAGTAATAGAAATCTACGGCCCCGAATCATCAGGTAAAACAACCTTAACCCTGCATGCCATCGCTGAAGCTCAAAAAAAAGGAGGTATTGCTGCATTTATTGATGCTGAGCATGCTTTTGATCGTTTTTATGCTCAGAAATTAGGCGTTGATGTTGATAATTTAATTATTTCTCAGCCTGACAATGGGGAGCAAGGACTTGAAATTGCCGATAATTTAATTCGCTCAGGGGCTATTGATATTGTAGTTATTGATTCTGTTGCTGCATTAACGCCAAAAAGTGAAATTGAAGGCGAAATGGGAGATTCTAAAATGGGACTTCATGCCCGTTTAATGTCACAGGCACTTAGAAAACTTACAGGATCTATTAGCAAAACTCATTGTACTGTAATTTTTATCAACCAATTGCGAGATAAAATTGGGGTAATGTTTGGTAGTCCGGAAACCACGACTGGGGGTAATGCACTAAAATTTTATGCCTCAGTGCGTATAGACATTAGAAGGTCAACTCAAATAAAAGATACCGACGGTAATGTTTTAGGAAATAAAACAAGAGTAAAAGTTGTGAAGAATAAAGTAGCGCCACCGTTTAAACAAACAGAATTTGATATCATGTACGGCGAGGGAATTTCTAAAGTAGGTGAGGTGATAGATTTGGGTGTGGAATATGAAATCATCAAAAAAAGCGGTTCATGGTTTAGTTACGGTGATACCAAATTAGGTCAAGGTCGCGACGCTGTTAAAAATCTACTGCAAGACAATCTAGAACTACAAGAAGAGCTCGATGCAAAAATACGAGAAGCTATATCAACGGTTCAAGCTTAAAAAAAGTTCTGAAATATTTTTTTTGAATTCAAAATAAATTTTTTAGATCCTCGGATAAGAAACTATACAACCGTTTTTAAAACGATATGTTGAATTGAATTAGTAAAAATTCTCTTCATAATGCGTACTTAAGGATAGTTGCTTTAAAAAATGCTACTAAAATCTCGATGAAAATCGGGATTTTAGTCTTTTAAACGCAACCATTCATAATTTTAATCATCTACAAAATAAAAAACTATGAGAAATAAAGTTTTCTTTTCAGCAATCTTATTGGTTCTGTTAAGCTTTTCTGGATGTAGTCTAGAAGATCAAGAGAATTTTCATTTTATTGCTTTACCCATTACAAGTGTTGAGTTACCAGAATCATTTAATTTAAACGAAACCTATGAAATTAAGGTAACCTATCAGCGTACTTCTAGTTGTGCTTACTTTGAAGGTTTTGATGTAGTTAAAGAAGATACGACCATTCGTAATGTTGCTGTTATTGGTTCTATGCTAAGCGATTCTGATGATTGCGAAGAAATTTTGCAAGAAGTTGAAACATCGTTTAACTTTATTGTTTTGTATAGTGATACCTATTTGTTTAAATTTTATACCGGAAAAGATGAAAATGACGAGGCACAATATATAGAAATAGAAGTGCCAGTGAACTAAAAAGAATAACAACCACCTAAAGAACGCACCTATTTTGAGTCTAGAAGAACTCATTAAAAATTGCATAAAAGGCAATCGTAAAGCACAAGAGCAGTTGTACCGAGATTATTCTCGCGTATTGTACAGTGTGTGTCTTAAATACTCACGAAATAAGACAGAGGCCGAAGATAATTTACATGATAGTTTTATGGTGATTTACGACAAAATAGACCAGTATACGTTTAAGGGTTCTTTTGAAGGATGGATTAAAAGAGTTACCGTAAATACAGTACTTCAAAAATACCGAAAGGAGCCAAATTTAAGTATAGTTCCAGATCATTTAGAGGCGGAGGTTGAGGTAGAATCAGAGTATCTGGATATTGGCTTGCAACAATTACTAAGCTACATTCAGGAATTACCCAACAAATACCGATTAACCTTTAATATGTTTGTTTTAGAAGGCTACTCACACCAAGAAATAAGTGAACGATTAGGAACCTCAACAGGAACTTCAAAATCTAACTTGGCAAGAGCACGCATAATTTTAAAAGAAAGAATAGAATCAGATTTAAGACAAAATGCAATTTTATAAATGAGCATTTTGAAACATGAAATAGTAATTGCATAATTTTTTTGCAGTATGAATAAGAAAAGTATAGATGAATTGTTCAGAGAACGATTCCGAGAATTTGATGAAGTTCCAGATGAAAAAGTTTGGAAAGCTATCGAAGCATCTCTAGAAAAAAAGAAATCACGTAAAGTCATTCCTATCTGGTGGAAACTAGGCGGAATTGCTGCTGTTTTGTCGATCTTAGTTGTGGCGATAAATCCTTTTGAAAAAACTACGGAACAGGATCAAAATCAGGTGACAGAAACAAAAGGCAAAGACCCTATTGAGCAAAATCCTGAAATCAAAACCAGCGAAAAAGAAGCAGACTATAAAAACTCGAGCATTGAGCTCGTTGAGGAAAATCATCAGAATACAAGCAAAACGAATAAAGAAGTTATAAAGGAAGCCTCACATACCTACGCAAATAGCGCAAAGGAAGACGACAAGCTTACAAACACAAGTTCTACAAAGGAAAAAGTAAAAAAATCTTTGGTACAAAGCGATAAGAATAGTGCTTTAGTTCAAGAGCATACTTCAACAAAGACGACTGAAAAAAGTGACACCTATTCCCAGGCTAAAAATAGCAAGACCCATGAAGCTACTAAAGCTTCATTTAAGGAACAACTAGAAGAAAAAGAAGCATTAGCACAAAAGGAAGCAAACACGAATAGCGAGGCTGCTTCACGTATTGATTTTAATGCTGAGAAATCTCAAAATTCGATGGCTCTAAATGAAGAATTGAAAAAGGTTGACAAAAAAAAAGCTCAAAAGAAATCTATTTTTGAAGCGATTAACGATCAAGAAGAAGTTATTCTTGCGGATAATACCAACGAAAAATGGTCTGTTGGTCCAAGCGTAGCACCTGTGTATTTTAATGGAATCGGCGAAGGTTCTCCTGTACACACCATTTTTGTTCCTAATTCAAAATCGGGTAATATCAATATGAGCTATGGTGTTTCTGTGGCTTATGAAGTAAGTAAAAAACTAAAAGTACGCTCTGGAGTACATAAAGTAGATTATGGGTACACCACCAATCAAGTAAGCTTTTCTCCTTCGGCTAGAGCAGAAACGCCACAGGTACAAAATATTGATTACGCAGCGTCTGCCAAAGGAATTGTTGTGAGCAGTAGGGTAAATCCTGATGTGGGTGGAGAATTTAGTCCACTAACAAACGCTTTTGATACTACGGCTAAATCGGCCACCTTAGATGGTAATTTATCGCAACAGTTTGGGTATTTAGAAGTGCCTTTAGAACTTAATTATGCGGTTTTAGATACTCGCTTCGGGATTAATGTCATCGGGGGTGTAAGCTCTTTATTTTTAATTGATAATTCCGTTTTACTAAATTCGGGCGATCAAACTACCGAAATGGGAGAAGCGAACAATATTAACGACCTTAATTTTAGCACAAATATTGGATTTGGATTAAATTATAAGTTCTCCCCAAAACTTCAATTTAATATTGAACCTATTTTTAAATATCAATTAAACACCTTCTCCAATATAGCCGGTGATTTTAGGCCTTTTTCAGTTGGTGTGTATAGTGGATTTAATTTACGGTTTTAAATTTTTAGCTTATTGATGTTATTCTTTCTTTGAAGGTATTGAAACACCCATAATTTACCTTATAACTTTATTAATGACCTATGAAAAAAATATTTTTAGCCCTATTCTTACTAGGGCTTTTTGCCTCTTGTGAGGACGAAAATGACACTGTAAATAGTCAAGAGTATTTGGTATTTGGTCATTTTTATGGGATGTGTGTAGGAGATGGTTGCGTGCAAACTTTTAAACTTACGGAGAGCGAATTATTTAAAGATCAGGAGAAAGATTATTCTGGAGAAAACTTACAGTTTGTAGCTTTAGAAGATGAAAAATTTGAGCTTGTTAAAGATTTGATGTATGATTTTCCGAAACAACTGCTTACTGAAAAAGAAACTTTTTTAGGTTGCCCAGATTGTGCCGATGGCGGTGGACTTTTTATTCAATACTCGAATAATGGAAATGTAAAAACTTGGAGAATCGACCAAGTAAAAAGCAATGTGCCTGACTATTTACATAGTTTTATGGATCGCGTTAATGCTAAGATTGCGCTTTTGGGGGAGTAATTTTTATTAGTTATTAGTCAAGGTTTTTAAAATCAATTCACGAACCTCTTCCGATATACTCCTTTTACGTGCATCACCTAAAGTTTTGGTCTCAATAAACCGAAGCACTTTAACCCTAGATTTCCCCGGTTTCCCCTTGGTTATTGTAAAGGGCAATCTTTGTTTATTATCAAAAAACACCATAGGCACTATGGGTATTTCGTGGGCTATGGCCATTTTAAAAGCACCTCCCTTAAATGTGTCTAAAACAATGTGTTCTTCAGGAACACCTCCTTCAGGAAAAATACAAATACTTAGTCCATCAGCAAGCCTTTTCTGTGCACGACGGTATACGGCCGTTCTACTTTTGGTATCGCTGCGATCTACCATAATACACACTCTTTTATAAAAAAACCCAAAAACAGGAATCTTAACCAATTCTTTTTTTCCAACGAAAACAAAGGGGTTTGGACTCACTTTTAGCATCAACATAATATCTAACATACTCGTATGGTTGGCAACAAGCATGTAACTTTTTCCCCTTACGATTTGTTGCTCGCGTTTTATGTTCGGAATACAACCCATTCCGAATAAAATAAAATTCGCCCAAATGTTACGCGCAACCCAAAAAAAATGAGGATACCACTTTTCGGAAGCTGATAAAAGGATCAAGATTGGGAATAAAAGTAGGATAGGAATAGCCACCAAGATATAAAACCAAATCTGATAAAAAACACTACCTATTTTTTTAAAGATTTTTATCATAAAAGTAAAAGTAACACTTTTAGTGAAACTCTATTTTGAAAATGTAGCTTAGAATTCTTTATAGTAGTACATGGATCTAATCTCCCTTTTTTAGCGGGTTCTTTTTTATTAAAATAGAATCTGTTTTTTCAGGCATTAACCAGACTATTTCAGTGGATTTTTTATTTTACCTTTGCAGGATAATTTTTTAGAACAGATGGCTCGAATTTTAACAGGAATACAAAGTACAGGAACACCACATTTAGGGAATATTTTGGGGGCTATTATGCCTGCCATTGAAATGGCAAATAATCCGGAAAATGATTCTTTTCTATTTATTGCCGATATGCATTCGCTTACACAAATCAAAAATGGGGATGAATTACGAAATAATACCTATGCTGTGGCTGCTACTTGGTTGGCTTTTGGTTTAGATATCAGTAAAACTGTTTTTTACCGTCAAAGTGATGTTCCCCAAACGGCAGAGTTATCTTGGTATTTAAGTTGTTTTTTTCCATATCAGCGTTTAACGCTTGCACATTCCTTTAAAGATAAAGCAGATCGGCTAGAAGATATAAATGCAGGCTTGTTCACCTATCCAATGCTAATGGCAGCTGATATTTTGCTGTATGATGCTGAAATAGTTCCCGTAGGTAAAGATCAAATGCAGCATATTGAAATGACCCGCGACGTGGCATCCCGTTTTCATGCACAGTTAGGTGAAACTTTTGTCATGCCAGAGGGAAAAATACAAGAAGAAACCATGTATATCCCTGGAACTGATGGTGCTAAAATGAGTAAAAGTAAAGGTAACCTGATCAATATTTTTCAGACAGATAAACAGTTGCGCAAACAAATTATGGGCATTCAAACCGATAGTACGGCCATGGAAGATCCGAAAAATCCAGACACAGACACTGTTTTTGCCTTGTATAAAATTCTTGCGAATAAGGCACAAATTGCTGAAATGCGGGCTAATTACGAAAATGGAAATTATGGATACGGACATGCGAAACAAGCCTTATATGAGCTTATTGTAGCGAAATTTGCAGCAGCACGTGAAAATTTTGACTATTATATGAACCACCTAGAAGAAATTGATAAAGCTCTAGCCGTTGGCGCAGAAAAGGCAGGGATTATTGCTGATGAAGTCCTGCAAAGAGTCCGAACAAAGGTAGGGTATTAGCAGTATGCCTATGTAATACTAAAGACATCAAAACCGACTAATTAGTTGGTTTTGATGTCTTGTATTTTACAATGGAATGTCTTTTTTAAGTTTTATCAGAGGAATTTATCGACCATCTACCTAGTCTACGACTGTTTTATTAGTGTATTAAACGCAACAAACTAATTAGTCGGTTGTAGTTTAGCTAAAAATCATGCTAAAGAGCTTATTTTTAGTATCTAGATTAGCAATTTTTTAATAGAAAAAAAGCAGCACTCATGTGATGAGTCGACCTTATAAAAATATTACTTCAAGTATTTATTGCGGCGTGCTAGGAAGGACAAAACGTATCGAGAACGGCTTGTTAAGCTAAATTGTCTTGTATTGGATAAAGTTTTCGATCCAAAATTACTCACCCAAAAAATTTAAAAGGAAAAATAATTACACTAAATCTGTTCTAAGTAATAAGTAGTAAAAAAGAATTTTGTTACTTTTCATATCGTATTTGAAAAATAGCTTTTTTCCATCAACCATCAACCATCAACCATCAACCATCAACCATCAACCATCAACCATCAACCATCAATTAAATTCAAAGGGCTTCAAATAATTTACCGGGTAAGGGGCGAATAAGACCCTTCATTTCCATGGTCAACAAGGTAGATGACACTTTAAATATGGGAAGTTTACACGTTATCGCAATCGTATCTAACACTTGTTTGCCATTGGCTTGTAAGTAGCTATATATAAGCTGTTCGGTTTCATCTAACTCAACAAATAATTGTTTTTGAATGGGGCTAGACTTTTTAGCCTCTAAGTCCCAGTTCAATAAATAAACTAAATCTGCAGCGGAGGTTAGCATTTGTGCTTTTTGTTGTTTGATAAGGTTATTACACCCTTTGCTGTATTTATCTTCAGCGCGGCCAGGCACTGCAAAAACATCACGATTATAGCTATGGGCGATATCGGCTGTAACTAAACTACCGCCTTTTTCTGCTGATTCAATGACGATTGTGGCTTCACTCATTCCGGCAATTATCCTATTTCTCTTTAAAAAATTTTCTCTTTCTGGCTCGCTACTAGACCAAAACTCCGTATAAAAACCTCCGTTTTTTTCAACATCAGCTTTAAATTTCGCATGAACTTTTGGGTATATTTGATTTAAACCATGTGCCAAGCACCCAATGGTTTGCAAACCGTGTTTTATTGCAGCCTTCTGCACACAAATATCAACGCCATAAGCAAAACCACTAACAATTATAGGGTTTAAAGGGGCTATATCTTCAATGAATTGTTCGCAAAAGGCCGTTCCATAACTTGTAATATTTCGTGTACCAACAATGGCTATGATTTTTCGCTGCGCTAATTCAATCTTTCCTTTACTAAAAAGAACAAGGGGACTATCAATACAATGTCTTAGATATTCAGGATAATCGGCATCCATAAAGTAGGTAACTTTGATGTCGTTTCTTTTTATGAATTCTAATTCTGCCTGTGCTTCTTCGAGGTGCTGTTTGTCTTGTAAATGAGCGATGCTAAAGGCTCCAATTCCGTCTATTCTTAATAAGTTTTGCCGTTTATCTTCAAAAACGGCAGATGGACTCCCACAATGGGAAATTAGTTTTTTAGCGGTGATATCGCCGATATTGGGGATTCGCTGTAACCTTAAAGCCGCAATAGTATCACTATCAGTCATTTATAGGAAGTATCTTTAGAACTACAATGTACATGAAATAAAATGTTAATAAAAAGTTATGGTCAAAGTTTTACAAGCTATCTTTTTTCACAATCTTTGTTTCAATGAGATTAGAAAACTACATCGAAGAATTATTATACAGATATAATTGTGTCATTGTACCTGAATTTGGTGCTTTTTTAACGCAAACAAAGTCTGCTTTCTTAAAAGAAGAAACGCATACGTTTTATCCACCTACAAAAGAAGTTTCGTTTAACGCACAATTGATTTCTAATGATGGCTTACTCGTTTCTTATATGGCAGAAGCTGAGAAAACTACCTATGAAGAGATGCTGAAGCGCATTAGTGCCTTAAGTAAGAGTTGGAGAAACCAATTAGAAAAGGGTGAGCGATTAATCTTTACTAATATTGGTAAGTTGTGGTTGAACAAAGAAGGTAAAATTTCCTTTGAGCCAGCCCTTAAGGTAAATTATTTAACCACGTCTTTCGGTTTATCCTCATGTGTCTCTGCTCAAATAACAAGAGAAATTTTGAAAGAACAGGTAGTTTCCTTAGAAGAAGAAATTCCTTTTATGATAACCCCAGAGCAAAGAGAAAAAAAACAAATGAGGCCCTATTTAAAATATGCAGCGGTTATATTTTTGGGTTTGGCTTTAGGGTTTACTGGATTTCGTTTTTATACTGAAAATAAAGCCACCAACTTAGTGGTTCAAAGAGAGGCGCAAAAACAAGTGGCAAGAGAAATAGAACAAGCTACGTTTTTTGATGTAAGCCCGTTAGAGTTGCCCGTGTTAAATTTAAATGCCTCCTCAACCGCTGCCATTCAAGAGGATAAAGCTACGCAGTACCATATTGTTGCCGGAGCTTTTAAAGTGAAGGAAAACGCGGATAAAAAAATAAGTCAATTACAAACAAAAGGATTTAATGCGAAGTATATCGGCGTAAATAAGTTTGGTTTTCATGTGGTAAGCTTTGACAGCTTTGCTGATGCTGATAAGGCACTAAGCTATCTTCGAAATATAAAAAATTCTGAGTCTAAAGACGCTTGGTTGTACCAAGAATAACACCTCTTTTATTTCTTAAATCTGTTATTGAGGCTATCTTTGTGCAAAATTAAAAATATGACGGCCAAGACTCCAAGTGAATCTAGAACGATAATGACAGATTTGGTTTTACCTAGTGAAACCAACCCTTTAAATAACCTTTTTGGAGGTGAATTACTGGCGCGAATGGATCGTGCTGCGAGTATCGCTGCGCGAAGACACAGCCGGAGAATTACCGTTACTGCTTCGGTAAACCACGTGGCTTTTAATCAATCTGTTCCTGTGGGCAGTGTGGTTACTGTTGAAGCAGCTGTTTCAAGAGCCTTTAAAACTTCTATGGAGGTTTATATTGATGTTTGGATGGAAGATCGCTTCACAGGCACTAAAACCAAGGCAAATGATGCTATTTATACCTTTGTTGCGGTTGATGATACTGGCAAACCTACTGAAGTACCTAAAATTACTCCTGAAAGCGATTTAGAAAAAGAACGCTATGCTGCCGCCCTTCGCAGAAAGCAACTAAGCTTGGTTTTAGCAGGTAAAATGAAGCCAAACGAAGCTACTGAGTTAAAGGCACTTTTTATGACTAGTTAGTAGTTTATTTTATTTGGACTTGAACTCCAAAGCTGATTGTTGAAAAAGTAGCATTATTCAAAAAATCCTCTTGCTCTGGAGCCGCCGAGATACTTAAAAAATCACGAGCTAATTGCATTGTGCTAAAAACACCAATACATTTATGAAATCGATATTGCAACGTTGCGGTACCCATCATTGAAAATCCGTCGTCACTAAATTTTGAGTTTGTCTGGAAGTTTTTATAATAGGCGTAGCCAAAACCACCTCCGGCAAGAATATTAAATTTTGAGTCGACGGGAAAAATACTGGTACCTGCTTGTGCATAATGATGCGATATTTTGCTACTGTTATACGCGCCAACAAATTCTGGTAGGGCTACATCAGTTTCAAAATATATTTTTTGTAATCCGATATAAAAGCGTTGGGTTAAATGCAATTTAAAATCTGCCATATAACCACCTTTTAAAGCAAGTGCCTTGTTCAAAAAATTATGGCCGTAGGCAGTAGGACTCAAGTACCCTAATTGCATAGTTGCTACTGGGTTCATCTTATTCGTTTTAAAAGAAGTTTCCTTTTGTGCAAAACAGAATTTGCCAAGCAAGAAAAAAAGGAGTATTAGCTTAAAATTCAAAGATATATTCATTAGTTGACGGGCTTACAATAATTTCTGCACGACCACTTGAGATAATAGTCCTGTTTTTTATGGTGTAATTAAAAAGTAAAGTGTCACCTTGAACTATGTTCACCGTGTCGTTTAATACTTCAGTATTGAGATGCACTTCTTTCCCTAAAAATTCCTTATAATTTGATTGTCCTGAATTAGTGGTAAAATTTAGTATTCTCGTTAGCCTTGGAAATTCAGCAGTAAAAACCAGCGTATCTGTCGTATTTGTGCTGCGTTCAATACGAATTTGAAAGGGAATAATATCGGGTAAAGTGGTCAAGGGCATACTATAACTTATCTTGTCATTCGGAATAGTGCTGAGATCATAAATGATCAATGTGGGTTTTTGAGGATTATAATTTACAGTATTGAAGCGGTTTAAATATCCTAATAAAATAGCCTCACCTTGCGGAGAAATGGTTGTGATACCATAAGAACCATCCGAATTAGAAAAACCTTTACCAATCAAATCAATATCATCGAAAAATCTATTGGAATCTAAATCCTCAAGTTCAAAAACTGTCAATGGAGTATTTGAGGCATAAATTTCTACAGGAATTCCAGCGATAGCCTCTTTATTTAACCCCTCAGCTTGACCTTTAAAGAACAAACGTTCGTTATCTTCATACACAAGCTGACAACTGGAAAACAGAAATAAAACGATCAGTGCTAATGTCACTTTCATCAATAGATTTTAATTATAAATTGATATTAAAACTAAAATGGGTCGTATCGTCTTCTTAAAATAGATTAAAGACTAAACTAATTTATGCTATTTTAATTGAAGGAGATTGTAAAAAATCTCTTAATGAAAATTACAACTGATAAATCCATTCTTCTGGATTTAATCTAGAGGTATCTTGGTACAGATAAAACTTCAGCAAGGTTTGTCTATTCATGGCATTGGTATAGATTTCACCTAATTCGGTTTTCGCTCTTAATTTATCGCCTTTTTTTACAAATACAGTAGATAAATTGTAATACGTACTTATAAAGTTACCATGTTTCATTTGAACACCTTTATTTCCGCCAGGAACGCTAATAATAGCAATGACCTCTCCCTCAAAAATGGCTCTAGCCTTTGACCCTTGATCAGTAGCGATGATTACCCCATTATTTTGGTGTTGTATTCCTGGATATACAGCATCTTTATAAATTCCAAAACCAATGCTTTTAATACCTTTCTCAACGGGCCAAATGAGCTTGCCTTTATTAGCGGAGAAATTATTGGCGATAACTTTAGCCTCTGGAGTTAATACAAATTTCGACGTATTCGTAGTATTCCCAGATTTTTTATTAGAACTGACAATGGCACTTTTGATTAAATTTTCTATTTGCTTGTCAATTTCACGAGCTTCTTTTTGTTTTTGTTGAATACTCGCGGTGTATTTATTTTCGTTTTTACGAATGGTACTTAATAATTCGTTTTGAGCTTCTTTTTCTTTTACGAGTTCTTTTTTCGCAAGAGTATTTTCAGCCACAAGTTTATCCTTAGTTTTTCGTTGTTCGGTTAATTCTAGGTTTAAATTTTTAAGTTCTTCAGTTTTAGCAGCTATTTCTAGGCCTTGTTCTTTTCGGTAATCCGTGTATTGCTTAATGTATTGAAGCCTTTTAAAGCCTTGGTAGAAACTTTCTGAAGAAAGTAAGAACATAAGCCTACTTTGTTTTGATTTGTTTTGATACGATTTCTGAATCATTAGCGCATAATCTTCTTGGAGTGTTTTAAGATCAGCGCGCAGTTTTCCAATATTTCGGATATTGGCATTTAGCTGCCGGTTTAAGAGATTAGACTGTTCGTTGGTAACACGGATTAGTTGCTGACGTACAGAAATTTTTTTATCAAGGGCATTCATTTGATCTAGGACATTCCCTTTCTCTTTTTTTTCAGCAAAAAGTAAGCGATTTATCTGTTTAATTTCCTGTTGTAGTTTTTCTCTCTTCGCCTCTAAATTTTTTTGTTCGGTAGTTTGAGCAAAAATGGCTTGAGAAAACAGTAAAGAAACGATAAAAAGACCCGCTAATGCTTTATTTTTTAACATGTTATTTTAATATAATTTCTTTAAACCCTTTTGGAATATCATAAGGAAATTTTAAACGTCTATTAAATTCGATATTTTTATAGGCAATGGCAATTTTACTTTGATTCATATCCATAGTTGCTGCTATATCAATTTCGTTAGGGATAATTTTAGTATCAATTGCTTGGTAATTTTTATAGGTAATCGCTAACAAACGCCCTTTTTCTGGTTGCGCTATTTGTTGTGTTCCCATTTTAAAATTTTTAGGTTCTATTTGAAACAATATCTTGAATAAATCTAAAGCTTTTTTTGGTTTTAATTGATAATTTTCATTCGCAATTGTAGCGTCATATTTATCAGCTCTAAGATCCAATATTGCTTGCCCTAATAATAAATTCTGAACTTTTTCAAAATCTAATTCGGTACCTAATAATTGACTTAAATAGGAAAAATCACCATCGAAATAAGAGCCGTCTAATCGGTTGTAAAAAGAAACTCTTTTAGGCGTTATGTAGGCTTTTACCACTCCTAAGGGCGCACTAATCCAAATCGCTTTATCTTTTTCCATTCTCAGGCTCACATTAAAACCTTGAGAAGCATTTTTATCTTGATAATCAATATCCATTTTACCAGAGATAGTTTTAAAATCTAAGGTATTGGCATAATGTGATTTAATGATATTTTTAGCATTCAAATTCTCATTTATGGTGCCTGCTGTAATCACTTTTATTGATTTACAAGACACTATAAAAACAACAAAAACGCTAAGTATTATTTTTTTTATCACAACTATTTTTTTAAAATCCGGGGTTTACTTTTCTAAGGTACACATTGGCTTTCTCTGGGTTGTTTAAGCCAGTATAAGCCTCATAAAGCTCTTTATATATTTTGTTTGCCAAGGGTATATCATCTAACATATAATCTAAAGACGCCTCTAAAATGCTTACCGCTTCACGAAATTTATTTTTTTTATTTAAAGCTAACCCTCTTGCGTAGTAGAAGTAAGGTTGTGCTGGAAAATTTTCTAAAGCCTCATGGGACACTGAATCGAGAAGCACATAATTTTTTGTGCTTATACTGTTTTCAATATTGTTCTTGTACCCCTCTATAGTGGTACTGTCCTCATTTTCTTTGGTACCTGTGGTGGTGCTATAGGTAAGGGTTTCCGTATTTTCCTCTTGTTGCTTTAGGTCTTTTAGTTTTGCGTTTAGCGTATCTGTAAATACAGACTTTTTTATGGTCTTTAAGATCGTACGCGCTGCATTATAGTTGCCTGTTTGATAATACACTGTGGCAAGATTTTCTTTAAAAGCTAGATTGTCATTAGGAATCTGATCTTTTACCGTATCAATAGTACTTCGGTTTAATTGCAACACATCAACAAAAACAGACACATACCAATAGTTTTCAGGATTGGCGTTCACCGCGTGGATAGCACTTTCTAAAGCTGCAGCATACATTTTTGTTTCTTGGTACACTTTGGCCAATTCAAAATCCACTACTTTTTTGCTAGGATCTATTTTTTTACATTCCAAAAGTAGATTGATGGCTTTGTCATAATTTTCAATACCTTTTTGTTTTAAGGCTTCGAAAAAAGTTTCTTGGAAGCTATCGGAATATTCTTCTAGAAATACTTCTGCACTATCTTCAGTTTCTATTTCTTGGGCAAAAGTAGGGCAGAAGGCTAGTAATAGCCCTAAAAATAAAAGAGAAATAAGATATTTTATTTTCATAATTTTTATTAGCTAGCCTTCCGTGTTCAGAAGAAGGCTAGTGAATATCAAAGGTATAGCAAAAATTACTCCAAAATAGAATAATCTCCAATGCTAATGGCTTCAAAATGGCCATCAAAAACTACATGATTGCCAATCATAGCGTTATCTAAATTAGCATTTGTTATCTTAGAATTGGTTTGTATTAAGCTATTTTTAACGGTTGAGTTTTCAATGACTGTATTTTTACCAATAGAGACAAAGGGCCCAACAGTACAATTTTTTATGTGTACGTTTTCACCAATAAAACAAGGTTCAATGATATTGGCGTTATCTAGTTTGGCTGACTTTGCGATAAGCTGCTCACCATCTTTCTGTAAAAAACCTAGCATCCGCTGATTGGTTTCTATGGTTACGGCTTTATTACCGCAATCCATCCACTCGCTAACCGCACCTGTTTTAAATATTTTACCATTGGCCATCATACGCTTAATACCATCGTTAATTTGATATTCTCCGCCATTGATGATGTTGTTGTCTAAGACATATTGTAATTCGTTCTTTAAAACCGAAACATCTTTAAAGTAATAAATTCCGATAACGGCTTGGTCACTGACAAAAGTTTCTGGTTTCTCTACCAATTCTATAATTTCGTTTTTGTCGTTTAAGTTTACCACCCCATACGCTGACGGATTAGCTACTTTTTTAGTCCAAATAACACTATCTGCATCCTTATCTAGGTTAAAGTCTGCACGAATTAAAGTATCGGCATAAGCAATTACCGCTGGTCCGCTTAAAGAGGGTTCAGCACACATAATGGCGTGTCCGGTTCCCTTTGGGTCTAACTGTCTGTAAATACTTGCTTTTGCTCCTAATTCGGTGGCTAAGTCCTTTAAACTTGCTACCACATCGTCTCCGAAGAAAGCTGGATCTCCTAAAATAAAGGCAATCTCTTCAATAGGTTGATTTAAAACTCCTACAATATCAGCCACCAAACGGTGCACAATGGGTTTTCCTGCTACGGGAATTAATGGTTTTGGAACGGTTAAACTGTGTGGCCTTAGTCGTGAACCACGACCAGCCATAGGTACTATAATTTTCATTTTGTTATTTCAACGATTAATGATTGTGTTTTTTTCTTCCAATGATAACGGAAACTTTTTATACATATTTTCCTTTATACTCCCCTTGTGGTTAAGGGACTTTTTTATTTCACTCCCGTACTTCCAAAACCTCCTTCACCTCTTTCGGTTACGGATAGTTCTTCTACTAAGGTCCATTCAGCGCGTTCGTGCTTTGCAATGACTAGCTGGGCTATTCTTTCCCCATTTTCTATCGTGAAAGCTTCATTAGAAAGATTCACTAAAATCACCCCAATTTCTCCACGATAATCAGCATCAACCGTGCCCGGTGCGTTTAAAACGGTAATTCCTTTTTTAGCCGCTAATCCGCTTCTTGGTCGCACTTGGGCTTCAAAACCTACTGGTAATTCTAGGAACAAACCTGTTTTTATGATCGCACGTTCTAAAGGTTTTAAAGTAATTGCCACTGCGATATTGGCACGAAGGTCCATACCCGCAGAGGCGTGCGTTTCATAATTGGGTAATTCGTGAGTTGAGGTATTAATAATTTTAATTTGCATCTTGTAAAATTTCAAGTAGTGTTATTTTTTTATAAAAAGCTGTCGTAGTTTTTCGTTTTCTAGTTTATAAAGCACAGCCATAAAAATCGCTAGTAAAATACTGCCTGTAATTAAGTTGCGGTCAAAAACATAAAACGAAAGTATAGAAAACAGAATTGAAACAGACAAATAGAATCCTATTTTTCTGAGGTTATAAGGTACAGGATATTTCTTTTTCCCAATGTAAAACGATAAAAACATCATGGTGCCATACGCTAACAATGTAGCGACTGCTGAGGCCATATAACTAAAATATTGAATAAACAGGATATTAACTAGGATTGTAATTACAGCACCAACTACTGAAATTAAAGCACCGTATCTTGTTTTATCAGTAACCTTATACCAAACAGAAAGGTTGTGATAAATTCCCAAAAAGAAATTAGCTAAAATAATTAAAGGCACCACTTCCATGGCATCCCAATACGATTCGTCTTGAATAAAAATTACCTTTAAAACATCGGCAAAAACAACAACAGCAAGTAAAATTACGCTTCCTAAAACCACAAAATAATTGGTGATTTGCGCATAGGCCTTTTGAGGGTTTTTTGAATCGGAATGGCTAAAGAAAAATGGTTCTATTCCCATTCTGAAGGCGGTGGCAAACAGGGTCATAAACAAAGCTAATTTATAACAGGCTGCATATTTACCTACTTCGCTTTCTGCTATATCGGCGGGCAATAGGCGTTCTAATAAAATTTTATCAAAAACTTCGTTTATGGTAAATGCTATTCCGGCGATTAAAACAGGCATGGCGTACTTCATCATTTGGCGCCACAGTGCCTTATCAAATTCATAAGTACTCTTCAGGTATAGTCTGAGCATTAATAAAAGTGTAACGCCACTTGCGATTAAATTTGATATAAAAATGTAAGATATTTGGAAATCAGTTGTATAGAGGTCTTTAAAAACACTCTCTGAATTTGTGTTAACTATTTTAGGAAGATAGATTAAAAAGAAAATATTTAAGCCCAAATACAGCGCAACATTGGTAATTTTAACAAGGGCATAATGCATTGGTTTTTCATTCGCCCGAAGCCAAGCAAAAGGAATAATTACCAAAGCATCTAAAGCTAAAATGTAAATCGCATAGCTAATGTATTTAGGATCAATTCCTGTAAAAGTTGCCAATTGATTTTGTAGTATAAGCCCTAGTATAAAGAATACGATGGTTGACACTAAAATAGAAATAAGCGAAGTAGAAACTACTTTATTTTTATTTTCGCTTTTATGGTAGAATCGAAAAAAAGCAGTTTCCATACCATAGGCTAGAATAACATTAAAAATGGCAAACCAAGCAAAAATTACAGAAACTTCACCATAAAGTTCTGTTTCCATGACCTCGGTGTAGATGGGCACCAATATAAAAGATAACATTCTAGGCAACACGGTCGCTAGACCATAAACAAAGGTTTGCTTAAAAAGTTTTTTTAATGGGTTCAACCGCTGAAAAATTAAGCCATAAAAGTAGGTATTATAAGCCTGTGAACAAAGTTAGTTCATAGGTTTACTCGAATATATTAAAGCGGGCTTTTCTTTGAGGCCTGTAATTTTAGTATATTTTACCTTATTGCTGTTATTTTCAAGATAAGAGATGACGGCTTCGTCATCGGCTAATTCAAACGGATAGTCTATTTTTTCATCTTTTTGAGGCATTGGAGGTTGATTTCCAACCTCTTTTCTAGGATCAGCATGCATGATAATATCTGGCTTAGTAAACTTTTGGTTGGTAAATTTAGCCGTTACATATTGTTTGTTAGCTGTGGTTTCTGTTGCTACAGCGCTCACTTTTCCTCTAAAATAAAGGTCTTTAAAAGTAATGTTCTCTTTTTGTAATTGGTCTATGGGAATTTTCACATTAAGGCCAGAACCACTTTCTTCTTTGCCAGCTGTCCATTTTTGAAATGAAGGCGTTTCGATGGTAAAAGGTGGATTGGTTTGTATTTTTTTTTGTGAGGCACAACTTCCTAATCCTACTAAAGATAAAAGGGCTATATAGAGTGATTTTTTCATGACTGTGTTCTTTTAAGTTTTATAGCTATACATATTCAAAAGTAGTGCCAAATGATCACTTTGAAGTTTGTTTGGTCAAGAAAATCACTTCTACTTTTATTTAAATTTCGAAAACACCGGAAGTTTTTACAGCAGCAAGCGCTTAGGTTCTTTATGGATAACCTTAAAATTTTTTTATTGTGCAAGACTTTTTGTTCCGATTTTTTCCCTAGCTTATCATGCTATTCGTCTTTTAATTCTTGTAAAGCATTGAGCTCCTTTCGTATTTGTTTATAAATAAAGAGGCTTAAAACCAATAAAATAATGACCGATGAAATTACAATATATTGGTAAAACCCTGCAGAAAGACTGTCTTTAAATGAGGGTAACATAAGGATAAAGCCAAAGCTATATAGAAGTAGTATGATCGGCGTGTAAATAACATGGATACGCACTCTATTTTTGTAGTATCTAATGATGCTTTGTTTAAAATTAGTGGCCGAAACATTTACATTTAACTCTCTAAGCTTTTTAATACTGTGTAGTTCTAAGCCAATTCTCAGGCCTAAGGAACCCATCATTAAAAGCAATGCAAATGCTACAATTGCATAGTTGTAAGCCGATATATAGACAAAGAAAACAACTAATATAAGTACGGTTAACGATAAAACAATATTCGTATATTTTTGTTTGTTTTTAATAGCATTTACCTTGGCGATGATTACGTCATGCCCTTGATTTGGTGCTTTCGTAATTTTTTGATTGTTCCACTGCGATTGTAGTTCTTCAAATGAGTTCATTTTTTTATGCATTTGGTTAATTCATTTTTTATTCTATGGATTCTTACCCTTAAGGCTTCGTGGTTGATACCCATAATGTCAGCGATCTCTTTTTGAGGAAGCCCTTCTAACTCTAGTAAAATAATACTCTTATTATCTTTTGATAATTGATCTATACAAGCATACATGCTATTCAGGTTGTTCTCTTTTGTGTCATTGGTGTTATCACACGAAGTTTCTTGGATAGGGGTTGTAGTATCTGCTATGGGAAGACGTTTTTTGTTTCGAAAATATAGTAAACAGGTATTCACTGTTATTCTATAAATCCAAGTGGCTATAGCCGACTCTTTTCTAAAGGAGGGTAAATTTTCCCATACTTTTATGAAAACCTCTTGACAAAGGTCACTTGCCAGCATGTCATCTCCCTTGGCATAGCCTAAACACAAGCGAAATACCTTTGGATAGTTCAACTGATAAACCTCTTTAAAAAGTGTTTCAGAATGCTTCATAGATTAATCCAGTACTAATTTAATTTCATTTAAAAGCCACTCAGGCTGATCAAACATAATAAAGTGTGCCGAGGCATCAGCAAATTTTATCGTGTAATCTTCCAAATGTACATATTGCTCTTGAAAGGTTTTTTTTACTGTTTCTAAGCCATAGGGTGCTGTTGCTCCTAAAATAGTGACCCTTGCTTTAATATGCTTCACAGCATCTCTTAAATCGAGTTTAAGCAAATCAGTATACCCATAAACGTATGTGGCTCTATCAGCCTGTACGATCCAATTTTTTAGTACTGCTCTTTTTGATGTATTTAAGGTCATTCCTTGCGCCATTTGTGCTGCCATTTGTTCGAAGCTGGTAGTATCCATAGCTAATAGTTGAGTATTGTATGGGTTGTCGTATACCATTAATTCACTATTGAAATTAGGCATCATTAAGGCTCCAGTAGATGGTAACGCATCAACAACAATAAGTTGCTCGTAAGCGTCATTTTCTGAGGCCATCCAAAGGGCTAATGTTCCACCTAAACTATGACCAATAAGGGTTGGTTTTTCAAGCTGTTGATCTGAAATGTATTGCACGACACTTTCTTTAATTTTTGGTAGCCAAGGCTTTTCAATCGCAGGTATTTCCCCAAAACCAGCAAAGGTAAAAACATGACATTGGTGCGTTTTGGAAATTTCTTCAACAATAAGGTCCCATACTTCTCCTGTACATGTAAATCCTGGAAATAATAATACAGGTTTTCCTTTTCCAATAACTTGCACTTCAAAAGCCAGATTTTGAGCGTTTAAAGTGATAACAGAAAGAAATAAAATTAGGGTAACAAGGTTTTTAAGTGTTTTCATCGGAATATTGTTTTAATGGATTTTCCTTTTAGATACATTTTTATGCAAATGTTACAGGATAGGGAGAAAGTTTTTTTAAAAAAACAAAAAACCCCGCTAAAAGCGAGGTTTATGGGTGTAATAAAAATTACAAATAGTATCAAACGCGCTAGCGCTATTTTTTTAGTATAGTCATTCAGAGAATCCGCTCCTAATAAAAACGAATCGCTATCGGGCTGTGTTTAATTGGCCAGAGCCTCAGCTCCACCCACAATTTCTAAAATTTCATTAGTGATGGCCGCTTGTCTTGCTTTGTTGTAGGTTAATTTTAATTGATCTCTTAAATCTGTTGCGTTATCTGTTGCTTTGTGCATTGCAGTCATACGAGCACCATGCTCACTGGCGAAAGAATCACGAATGCCTTTGTACAATTGTGTTTTCAATGATTTCGGAATCAACTGCTGTACAATCTCTAATTTTGTTGGCTCGTAAACATAATCCGTATTTGTATTTACCTCTCCATCCATCGGTTTGATTGGTAAAAACTGCTCGGTCATTACGATTTGTGTAGCAGCATTTTTGAAACTATTGTATATAATTTCAATTTTATCGTAAGCTCCAGAAGTAAACATTTCCATAAGCTCTTCAGCAATAAGGGCTACATTATCAAAAGATAGGTCCTCGTAGATGGCACTATGATTTTTAACAACGGAGTGTTTTTTCTTAAGGATATCATTTGCTTTTTTACCTATAGCCATAATATCAACATGCTTCCCAGCATAGGCACGACCAGCTAAATGAGCCGTTTGTTTAATAATGTTGGTATTAAAAGCACCACACAAGCCTCGGTTCGAAGTGATCGCCACTAGTAACACTTTATTGACTTCGCGCTTTTCGGCAAATTGACTTCTAGCATCTCCTTCTAAACTTGCACTCAAACTCTGTAAAAGCTCCGTGAGCTTATCTGAATAAGGTCGCATTGCGGTAATAGCATCTTGGGCTTTCTTCAATTTGGCAGCAGATACCATTTTCATGGCACTAGTAATCTGCATCGTTGAGGATACCGATGTTATTCTATTACGGATTTCTTTTAAGTTTGCCATAAGCCCCTATTAGCCTCCCCAAAGGGAAGGAACTTGTTTTACAATTAATATGGTCCACCTTCAATACCTCCCCTTATGTGGGAGGTAAAGGGCGTCTTTATTTTTTATATTTCGCTGATAAATCTTGGGCTACTGAGGTTAATACATCAATAACTTCATCAGTTAGTTTACCTGCTTTTAAATCGTCTAAAACAGATCTGTGTTTAGCATTTAAGAACTCAATATAGTCTTTCTCAAATTCTTTTACTTTATCTACAGGAACGTTTCTTAACAAGTTTTTAGAACCTGCATAGATAATCGCTACTTGATCTTCAACCGTAAACGGATCGTTTTGTGCTTGCTTTAAAATTTCAACATTACGGCGTCCTTTTTCGATTACATTTAAGGTGGCAGCATCCAAATCAGATCCAAACTTAGCAAATGCTTCTAGTTCACGGAACTGAGCTTGATCTAGTTTTAAGGTACCCGCTACTTTCTTCATCGATTTTATCTGAGCATTACCTCCCACACGTGATACTGAAATACCCACGTTAATTGCAGGACGTACCCCTTGGTTGAATAAATCTTGCTCTAAGAAAATTTGACCATCGGTAATCGAAATTACGTTGGTTGGAATATACGCAGAAACGTCACCAGCTTGAGTTTCAATAATAGGCAATGCTGTTAAAGAACCACCACCTTTTACCATTGGTTTTAAAACATCTGGTAAATCGTTCATATCTCTTGCAATCGCATCGTTAGCGATGATTTTTGCTGAACGCTCTAATAATCTAGAGTGAAGGTAAAAAACATCTCCTGGGTATGCTTCACGTCCTGGAGGTCTTCTTAATAAAAGAGAAATCTCTCTATACGCCACCGCTTGTTTTGATAAATCATCATAAACGATTAAAGCAGGACGACCTGTATCTCTGAAATACTCTCCAATGGCAGCACCAGCAAATGGAGCATAAACCTGCATGGAGGCAGGATCAGATGCATTAGCAGCAACGATAGTAGTGTAAGCTAAAGCTCCGTTATCTTCTAAAGTTTGAGCAATATTTGCCACGGTAGATGCTTTCTGCCCTATCGCAACATAAATACAGTATACTGGTTTCCCAGCGTCGTAAAATTCTTTCTGATTTAAAATAGCATCGATACAAACGGTAGTTTTACCAGTTTGACGGTCACCAATAACCAACTCACGTTGCCCACGACCAACAGGAATCATCGCATCAATTGCTTTTATACCTGTTTGTAAAGGCTCAGTTACTGGCTGACGATAAATTACACCAGGCGCTTTACGCTCTAATGGTAATTCATATAATTCACCAGAAATAGGACCTTTACCGTCGATTGGTTTTCCTAAAGTGTTTACCACACGACCAACAATACCTTCACCAACTTTTATAGAAGCAATAGTTTGTGTACGTTTTACTACAGTGCCTTCTTTTATATCTCTAGAAGGGCTTAATAATACCACCCCAACGTTGTCTTCTTCTAAGTTAAGTACAATACCTTGCAAACCGCCTTCGAATTCTACTAACTCTCCGTATTGAACGTTAGCTAATCCGTAAACTCTTGCGATACCATCTCCGATTTGTAACACTGTACCCACTTCGTCTAAAGAGGCTGTAGCTTCAAATCCTGATAATTGCTTTTTTAATATTGCTGATACTTCAGCGGCTTTTACTCCTGCCATGTTGTATGTATTTTAATGATAAACCCTTTGAATTACCTTAGGGCAAACTTTTTAAAGCAAAATTTTATTATATACTGTTCGTAAACTCTCTTTTTAAATTACTCAATTTACTAGCGATGCTAGCATCGTATTGTAAATCACCTACTCTAAGTATAAATCCACCTAGAATTTTTTCATCAATGGTGTTTTTTACTTCTACTTTTTTTCCGGTTAACTCCAATACTTTCTGAAGAATTTTTTTCTCCAAATCAGCTGTTAAAGGTATTGCTGTCGTAACAAAAGCAACGCCTTGACCTTTTAAATCTTCGTTTAAAATCAAGTACTTTTCAGCAACTTCCTGCAATAAACCAATTCTTTTATTATCGATTAAAGCGTTTAGCAGGCCAACTGTAATTTGATTCGACCCTTTAAAAACTTCCAAAAGTACCTTTTGCTTATCAGAGTTTTTAATCACAGGACTATTTAAGAAATCAACCAATTCCGCGCTGTCCTTTACCGTTTGTACAATAGATCGTATATCATCCTCCAAGAAATCCAAAGCTTTTTTGTCTTTGGCTAGGTCTAAGGTTGCTTTAGCGTATCGTATTGCTGCTCTAGATTCGCTCATGCTTTCTAGTTTAATTTGATATCACCCAACATGTTTTCAACCAATTGTAATTGTTTGTCCTTGTTGGCTAATTGTTCTTGGATTACTTTTTCTGCTATGTCTAAAGACAAAGAAGCAACTTGATTTTTAATATCTGCAACAGCCGCTTTTTTCTCGCCTTCAATGGCCTGTTGCGCTAGCACAATCATTTTATCACCCTCAGCTTTGGCCTGTTCTTTGGCGTCAGCTAACATTTTATTTTTAATCTCACGTGCTTCCTTGATCATTCCTTCTCTTTCAGCTCGTGCTTCTTGTAATAAACGTTCGCTGTCAGCAGTAATGTTTTGCATTTCTTTTTTTGCTTTTTCCGCGGCCGCTAAGGCATCGGCTATACCAGTTTCTCTTTCATTTAAAGAGTTTAAAATTGGCTTCCATGCAAATTTTACCATTAAAAATATTAGGATCACTAATATCAAGGTTTGCATAAAAAACAAGCCTACAGGAAAATCATTAAAAATATCCATATGATGAGATGTTATTCTGTTGTTGTTTAAATTCTAATTTTTAAAACACAGCAGCAACCAACCGTTACTACTGTGCTTTAGTTTGCTGTGATCGGAATTATTTTCCTAAAAGTAAAGCACCGAATGCTAAACCTTCTAATAATGCTCCGATAATGATCATCGCAGTTTGGATTTTACCAGCTGCTTCAGGTTGACGCGCAATACCTTCCATTGCTTTACCACCAATCATCCCTAAACCGATACCTCCACCGATTACGATTAATCCTGCTCCAATTAAATTGTACATACTAAATTGATTTATATTAAATTAAAAAATAAACTCTCGTTAAATAAAATCTGCTCTTACATCTTCTACATCTGCTGCTTCGTGCCCGTGCGCATTATGCTCGTGCTCGTGGTCATGTTCCGCAACGGCCATCCCAATAAATAAAGAGGAGAGCATGGTAAAGATATACGCCTGTAAAAAAGCAACTAAAACTTCTATTATGGATAAAAATAAAGTTAAAAGTACAGAAATACTAGTGGCACCAACCGTTCCGAACTGTGCTTTTAATAAAATCATTAAAGCAGTGATTCCCATGACAATAGAGTGGCCAGCCGTAATGTTTGCAAACAAACGCACAAACAAGGCAAAAGGTTTTGTGAGTATCCCTAAAAGTTCTACTGGTATTAATGCAATTTTCATTAAGATAGGTACCCCTGGCATCCAGAAAATATGTTTCCAATAGTCTTTATTTCCGCTAAACTGAACAATAAAAAATGTAAATAAAGCCAAACAAACCGTAACGGCAATTTGTCCTGTAACGTTAAACCCAAAAGGTGTAAGCCCCATTAAATTCAAAATCCAAATAAAGAAAAATACCGTTAATAAAAAGCCCATATATTTTCTGTAATGCTTTTCACCAATATTTGGCCGTGCAATTTCGTCACGTACATATAATACAAGGGGCTCCAAAACCCTAGCAAAACCCTTAGGGATAGAATTTTTCTTATAACCTTTAGCCAATGCTCTGAATGCGAATATCATCAATAGACCAGCGATGAGCATTCCAGCAACACTTTTAGTGATTGAGAAGTCTAAAACTTTAGCAGCATTTGTTGGGTGGTGTTCTTCATCAAAAGAAACACTAGAAGCATTTGCATCTAGTTCATAAATGATACTATGTAATTTTGTGAATTTTGCACCATTCCGCTCCACTATAACTTTTCCATCATCATCATGATGAAATTCAGAGGACATAAAAGTAACTAAACCATTACTAGTCCATAAAATAACAGGGAGAGGAAAACCAATGTGTTTTGTTACGCCTGAATCAGTGGTATACGAAAATATATGAAAATCATGCGCATCTTTTAGGTGGTGCTTGATATAAGCATCTATCTCTTCTTTAGAGTTTATTTTACCGCTCTCTGCCTCAGTATCTGCTTCTTTATTTAGGTCAATTGTAGAAAACCCTTGTAATGAGAACATAAGGACTACTAACAAACCTACTTTACTAAGATATTTTGATGCTATATTCATTCTAAATAATTCAAAAAATTGCCTGCTCAAAAATTTTGTGCAAAGGTAGGTATTAAAAATAAAAATCAAATAAAATTATTTGATAATTATTTTACTAGAATTTTATTGAGAATTTTAGAAATAAATAGGACCTCCATGAATAGAAAAAGGAGCATAGGAATTAACATGGAAATGCGATCTACACGCGGTAAGGAAACTTCACTAAAAATAACAGCTTTGAAAATAACAGCGAAAAAAATAAACTTTAAAGCAAGTGTTACTAAATAAATTATGCTCAACTGTGCGGTCAAAATATCGTTAAAAGCTAAATAGGCAAACATACTACAGACTCCCAAAGAAAACAAATAGTGATAGAGGTACATGGTATCAAGTGGAAAAACCAATTGATCTTCTAAAAAAATATGGATATGAATAAATTTTCCCAAAAAGAATAGAAAGGAGAAAACAATGCAATAGGTTACAATCGATTTTAGCAACAGATTAAGTATTAAGGTTATTCGCTTGACGAATCATCGAGTATATAGACACCAAAATAGCCAAAAGCGTTATAGAAATTTCTAAAAAATTTGTGGCGTATTTTTCATCAAGCCATGAGCCTAAAATATTCCCCAAGTATATGGTAATACCCATTTGGAGTCCTATTCCAGAAAGTTTTACAGCTGTTTGTAATCCTTGATTTCCTTTTTTAGGAGGCTTTTGTGGTTCCATTAGTGCTTGTCGCAGATTTGTTCTGAGTTGGTAGTTTGCCACCACCCATGGTACAGGCAGCATTAAAGGTTGCTCCTGGTTCTACTGACAATTTTGCGACCGAAACAACACCTTCAATTATTGCTGATGATTTTAAGGATAATAAATCAGAAACTAAGAGTTCGCCATTAAAGCTCCCTTCAATATCTGCATTAACACATTCAACTTTTCCATGGATATAGCCATCTTTACCGATGACTACTTTACCAGAGGTTTTTACATTACCATCTAGTTTTCCATCAATTCTGAAGTCTGCTTCTGAAATGATATCACCTTTTATTTTGGTGTTCTTTTCAATACGGTTGGGTTGCCCTCCTAGTTCTGCCATTGATTTAGGTTTTTTGTTATCTGAAAACATGTTCTACGGTTTTGGGGTTGCTACGCGATTTTTATACGCTTGTAAATTTTTGTGAACTTGTATAATCTTGTAATTAGCGGATAAAATTACGAAATTCTCTTTGTTAACTTGGTATTCTTTGTTGTTTTTTAGCAATTCCGCAAAACCCAAAGCATAATCTTCACTTCTAAACCCGTGAATGACCAGAAACTGATTTTCTAAATTATAAACATCAATAGATGCCGTATTCATATACTTTAAATCTTTTATAGCTTTTTCTATAACTTGTTTTAGGGCACTTATTTTTTGATCTTCAGTCATTTTAAATGGAAATACTAATTTCCATTGCTCTGATTTTTTGGCCAAGTCTGCCTCGGCAAATTCTTTAACTGCTAATTTTGGTAATTGATCTGCAAGTATTTCTTTCGCTTTTTTGCCTTCAGGATTATTTGGGTAATTCAGGGCAACATAGTTCAAGGCCTCTTCAAAAGCAGTAAAGCCTTGAATTCTACCAATGGCGTTAGCCTTCAACAGTTCAAATTTTGGAACTATGGGATCTCCTGTATACTTATTGATATTTTCTTCGGCATTGGTTATTACATTCAAGAACTCTTGATTTGTAAATTGTTTATAGAGTTGCGCATATTTAGCATCAGGGCTATCCGCGTCCCCTTCTAAAACCGCCTCAGGATTTAATAGAATTACGGCATACCTAGAATCTGGATGATTAGTTATAATATCTTCTTTCATACTTGCAGTTAATGGACTTCCAGATACTTCATAGATTTTATAGAGGTTGTATTTCGAAGGCAATATGAGGCGCTCTTCGGGATTGCTCTTTAAAACGGATTCTAATTTGCCAGCAGCTATTAAATTTTCTTTAAATTTTTCTTTATAAATCAATCCCAATTGATAATTAGCTAGGTTTCTTTCTGTTTTTAAACTATCAATAACCCTAACATCTGTCGGAACTTGATCAAGGTAAAAAGCTATTGAATATTTTTGATCTTCCGAATCTTCAGTAGCGCTACTTGTTGTATTTTCTGTAGTAGCATCGTCTGTACCCATAGTACTTTTCGATTTATTGGCCCAGCGCCAATTATCCTCTAAAACGCGATCTCCCCAACGCGTTTTAAATTCTGTTTTACCATAGCCTAAACTCTGAATGTTATAAAAATAGAATTTCCCTTTATTTTGTTTTCCTCCTTTGGTGGCGCTAAAAGCATCAATCCCTTTATTTTGTCGTGCTATTTCTTTTTTTGCGGCCAGTGAATCTGCTGCCTTAAGTTTTGCAATATAGGTCCCAAAATAAGCGATTTGTTTTCCTTTAGGCATGCTATACACGGTAAGGACACTATCGGTGTAACTCACAATTTCTTCATAGTTGATCACATCTTCAAGATTGTCGAACTTCTTTTTTATCGCACGGTATTTTTTGGTATTCTCCGGTAAATTTGAAAGTGTGCTGTCATAATAAGCACCAGCTATTTTATACGCGCTTTTGTCAAAATTATACTCTCCTAAATTTTCATAATTTAAAGCGTTTAATTGCGGCTTGTTTTGCGTAACTCTTAAGGACTTATTAAAGTAGGCTAATGCCAAGCTGTCTTTTTCATTCCACAAGTGATATTCGGCCACCTGTCTGAATATTTTGTCTAAAAAAGGTCTATTCTCCCTATCTTCTTCTAAAGCAGTTAAGTACTCGAAAACTTCTATTTTATTTTCTGAAGTTAGAGCAGTATTTTGAATTTTCTGTAAATGGGCATTGATCATTAGTTCACGTGGCGACTTTCTGTTCAAGTCTATCACCTTGTTAAAGGCATAGTTTGCACTGTCCTTATGGCCCAATTGATTGTATAATTGTCCGATAATAAATAAGTAACGTCCTTTTTCGGTATTTTCTTTTGTGTAGGCTTGGGCAATTTTTAATTGCTGCACCGCAGTATCAATTTTTGTTAGGTTGATGTATGCTTGTGCCATCATTGCCCGGGCATCGGCATATTCTTGATCTTTTAATACTTCATATTTAAAAAGCCGTTTAAGATTTTTTATTGCAAGCTCATCGTTTTCTAATCGAATATTTACTTTTTCGCGCCAAATTGCCGCTTCATTTAGCTTATCACTCTTTGGATACTTTTGTAGAATATAATTGAAAGCTTCTAGTGCAGGTAAAAAGCGTTGTTCAAAATAGCGGGTCTTTCCGAGAAGTAAAAAGGACTCGTCTGTCTGCGGATTTCGTTCTTCATCCTTAATATCCATACTGTGTTTCTGTATGGCTTTCGCTGCTTTTTCTTCGGCAATTTCGAATTTAGGATTTTTGTTTTCAGAGTCTAAAATTATTTCTTCTCGAATAGCTAGTCTCTCTATGGGCAATACTTCCCAGTAATTATCTTGATAGTTGGCATTTAACTCCTCTCTCCCTTCTTCAAAGGCAATATTTCCATTATAAAGTACATTGTATTTTGTGTTTAAGGCATGCCAATTGCGATTTACAAGTGCGTCTTTTTTAGTGGAACATGCTAAAAATAGCAGTCCACTGAGGAGTAATACTAAAATAAGTTTTAACCGGAGTTTCAATTTTTTATGTTTATCTACTTACCTAAACTAAAAAACGGCTTGATTATTATGTAGTTTACCGATAAAATATACATTATTTTACCAAAGGAACGGCTGGGGTTTTTTTAAACGAACTTTTTTAACCGACTATAGGGTTTGTTTACTGTTCCATATCAATTTTTTAAGGCCTTAAAGCTGTTGTTTGTCGAGAAATTCGATTCATAGAACCAAAGAGAAGACACTTTTATTCGGTGGGGGTAATCTAGAAGCAGACTTTGTAGTTGGTATTTAAGATTTTTAGCATTATAAAAAATGTAAGGATTAAAAGAAAGCCCAAGCTTCAATTGAATTGCACTTTATGTCTTTTAGGCAAGAAATAGGTCAAGATATATTGGTTAACCTCCAAAAAATACTTCCAATTCTTTCAAGGTTTCTGCCGAAGTTTTAATGTCTTTTACAAGTTCTCCTTTGTTTAATACCACAATACGTTCGCAGACTTCGGTAACATGAATTAAATCGTGGCTAGAAACTAAAACAGTCACGTTTTGCTGGGCAGCTAAATCTCTTATAATTTGTTTTAGACGAATTTGTGTGGTGGGGTCCAAATTGGCAAAGGGTTCATCTAAAATAATAACTTCGGGATTGCCAATAAAGGAAGCCACAATACCTGCTTTTTTCTGATTTCCTTTTGATAAATCTCGTAAATATTTCGGCTGACCTAAGATTTCTCCATGGAAAAAATCTTTAAAATTGGCTAGTAGTGCATTTACATCTGCCTTATTTTGTCCTCTTAACTCACCAATAAAGTAAAAATACTCTTCAGCGGTTAAATACCCAATTAAAAAAGTTTCATCAATAAACGCAGATGTAAAAGGTTTCCAGTCTTCACTGGTGTTTACTTGTACACCGTTGTTATTTATATGCCCTGTGCTAGGCTGAATTAAATCGAGCAATAAGCTAAAAAAGGTTGTTTTTCCAGCTCCGTTATTTCCAACCAAGCCAAAACTCTGCCCTTTTGGTATTTCAAGAAATGGAATGTTTAAAACGGTGTTTTTGTTATAGCTTTTTGTTAGGTTTTCTGATGTTATCATATTTCAAGTTCAAGTTCACACTTCGATTGCGCTCAGTGCAAGAGTTCAAATTCAAGTTCAATTCGTTGTTCGTTGGTAAAAAAAGTATCAAATTATACGTTTGAATTACAAAAAGTCACTTTGCAATTTAATTATGCACATTAAACTAACTCACTAACTCACTAACTCACTAACTCACTAACGCACTAACTTACTAACTTACTAATTTACTCCACTTCTTTTAAAAGCACCTCAATGGAACGTTCTAATTGCTCGTCGCGACCTTTGGCGATGATTGCTGGTTGGTTTTTAACTACAATGTCTGGATTGGTCTCGTTGTTTTCCATCCATTCCCCAGCCTTATTCTTTGCACTTGCCGGTACTACACCCCAAACGATTCCGTTAGGTAAACGTTCCCAGCCTGCAAAACTACAAGTACCTGGCACGGGCATTCCTACTGATTTCCCTATTTTAAGATCTACATACCCACTAGCAAAACATGAGCCATCGCTGTACATGGATTCATTGAACATCGCTAAGGTAGGTTTTGTCCATCTGGAGGAGGGTTCTCCTCCTATTTTTCTGGCTTCTGTTTCATAGGATAGAAACGGTATACCTGTGAAAAACATCGCTAAATCTGCCACAAGATCTCCGCCACCGTTAAAGCGAGTGTCTATAATGACTGCCTTCTTATCGGCAAATTTGCCCATCATTCTGTCATAAATAGTCCGATAAGGGCCATCACTCATTCCGGGAATATGTACATAGCCCAGTGTGCCTTTACTTTTTTCAGCAACTTCCTTTTCGTTTTGTAGTACCCAACGCTTATATAAAAGTTCTCCTTCTTCTCTTTGACCTATAGGCTTCACGGTAATCTGCTTACGGTTAGCTTTTTCGTCGAGAATATCCAAAAGCATAAACTGCCCTGCTTTCCGATTTAAGTAACTAGCAATATCTTTTGAAGGTAGTATGGTTTCTCCATTTATTTTTTCGATAATCATTCCCACTTTTAATTCGAAACCTGCCTTGTCTAAAGGTCCATCTTTTATGATTTCTGCGATTTTAATACCGTTGCCCTTATGGTTATAATCCATAAAAATGCCTAGTGCAGCAGTTTCATCTCCGTTCTCCATGGTATCACTGAACCTTCCTCCTGCATGGGAAACATTTAGTTCACCCAACATTTCGGAAAGCATTTCTGCAAATTCGTATGAATTGCCAATATGCGGTAAGTATTTTTGATATTCGCTACGCATTGCCTTCCAATCGATACCATGAAAATCAGAACGATAAAATATGCCGTTGGTGCGCAACCAAACATGATCAAACATGTATTGCCTCTCTGCATCGGCATCGAGAACCATTTCTGCATCAAGTTTTACAGGCTCTGTTTTTGCAGCCTTCACATCTATTTTAGATATTTTACCATCGGCCAATAAAAATAAATTCTCTTGTTTTTTATCCCAATACAAACTCCCCGATTTAGCGCCTAATGCTACTAGTTGTTTGGTGCTTTTGGTTCTTATTTCCGTCTCCCATAAATTCAAGGCTTCTTCAAAACGAGTTAAATAATATAATTTCTCTCCATCTTTAGAAAGTACAGCATCGGCCAATTTAGAAGAATGAATGGTTAGTCTAGCCTTTCGGTCGCGCACGTTATCCAAATCGAACTTTAAAGGCACTATTATTTTGGACTTTTCTTCATCGTCTTTATTCGTTTTCTTTTTATTAGATTTTTCAGTTGGTTTATCCTCGTCTTTCTTATCGCCCTCTTCAATAAGCTTCATTAAATTGTATTCGTCTTTAGACATATTAAACTTGTCCCAACCATCTTTAGTCAAGAACATACTATATACGTCAAATTCAGAACTGCCGCTGGTTGCATAACTTTTTAATCCCTCTTTATTGGCATACCATATCAATTGTTTTCCTTCGTTTACCCATTTTGGAGAAATGTCTGTATAGCCACTTTCTGTTAAATTCATCCGGGTTTTCCCATCGGTAGAAATCAGTAGAACTTCATTATTACTTAGACTTACGCCCCAATCCACCAACAGCCATTTGCTATCTGGACTCCATTGAAAATACTGGTCTCCATCTGAAAAATGATAGAGGTCATCTGGAGTTAATAGTGTAGTTTCTGTTTTTGTTTTTAGGTTCTTAACTTTCAGAGTTCTACGCCCTTCTATATAGGCCATTTGTTCCCCATCTGGCGAAAATTCAGGGAGATACACATCGGTTTTAGCCGTTAATAAAGTATCTTCTTTAATTAAAGTAGCTGCAAAGAAATAAGGCTCTTCTTTTCTGGTTTTTTTCGCTTGAAAAATACTCCATTTACCTGCGCGTTCACTGGCATAAGCCACTGATGCACCATCGGGCATGAACTTTACAAAACGTTCCTGTTCTGGCGTATTGGTCAGGCGTTTGGTGAGCGAACCATCAACGGAGGTAACAAACACCTCGCCTCTGCTGATAAAAGCTATTTCCTTGCCGTTGGGAGCAATATCCATTTCTCTAACACCACCGTTTACGGTTACATACTCCACAGTATTCTCTGTGTTTTGCGTGCGTAGGATAATGTTAATTTTTTGTGGTTCGCTACCTTCTTTAAAAGTATATAATTCGCCATCGTAGCTAAAAGCCATGGTGTCGTTTCCAATACTAAGAGAACGAACAGGGTGGGTTTTAAAGGTAGTAAGTTGTGCTGATTGCGCTGGATTATCTAAATTAAGTTTATGAATATTGTACGTACCGCTCGATTCGCTTAGGTAATACATATTTTTTGAACCCTTGGCGTATACCGGATTTCTGTCTTCTCCTTTAAAGGAAGTAAGCATGGTGTGTTCTCCTGATGTTGTATTGTATTTCCAAACATCTCTAGTAATTGCGGATACATGGTGCTTTCTAAAGCTGTCTTCAAAGCCTTTTTTATCGTGATAAAGCATTTCTTTGCCATCGGCGCTTATTTGTACATCTTCAGCGGGTACTGTTAAAATCTGATTTATTCTACCACCCACAATAGGCACACTATACAATTCTGGTTGCCTGCTCATAGGATATTGCCTATGCGTAACCGCATCTTGCCTTGCCGCACCAAATAAAACTGCGGTATTATCTGCAGAAAAAGTATAAGGAATTTCATCATTGCTATGAAATGTGAGTCGGGTTTCGGCTCCGCCTTGTGCCTCCATAGTAAAAACATCAAAATTACCGAAGCGGTTGGAAGCGAAGGCTATGGTTTTACCATCCTTGCTCCAAACAGCGCCATAATCATGGGCAGTATGAAATGTAAGTTGTTGGGCTAAACCTCCGCTTGAGGGAACACTGTAAATATCGCCTTTATAGGTGAAAGCAATAGTAACACCATCAGGAGATATAGCGGGATATCTTAACCATTGTGGCTGCACTTGTGCGGCTAAAGGAAATATTGATAAAATTGTAATTAGGATAGTTAAACAATTTTTCATGGCTGGTTGCATCAGAATTAAAAGTTTTGAAAGATAGGAAAATGGCCTTACAATACAAGGTAGTAAGTAAAAGTTCAAGTTCAGTTCGTTGTTAGTTGACAGATATTTATGCTAAAAATATTATTTAGTTCATTGTTAGAGCATTTAGTCATCAGGCTAATTCATTTTACTCCTTACCCGTTTAACTTTTTAAACATGTTACTACCTCAACTCACTTGCTTATACGCTAATATTGTTTTGTATTTTTCTTTTTTATAAATCCCTTCAATTTTTTTAAATACAAAACCTTTAAATGCAAAGCCTATAACTCCTGCCGAAGCAACAAAAATATAGCCAGCTGTTGGGCTTATGAGGTAATGTCCTATCCCATAAATGAGTAAGGGTAATGCTAATTTGGGCAAGGAAAGCAACATGGTTTTTAGATTAAAAGACTGCTTATCGCCAAAGGCTTTTTTTGAGGACGTCAAGTCGATCGGAGTTCTAGTATAAGCACCAGCCAATAAAACCATATACGAATTAACGCCAATATTATAAACGGCTCCTACTAAAATCGCTAAATAAGCATCCCAACCAAAATACAGATAAAATGATGCTATGATGGTACTTAAAATAGTAGCAATGACGATTAAATACCATTTAGAGTCTAAATATTCTTTGTATTTAATGTTTTGTGACATCATAAGCGGATAATAGGCGCTATCCCAACTAGGTACAAACTGCCCAAAACTAAATAAAAATCCGCCTGAGATAAAAATACCTGCAAAAATCTTCCAAACTGGACCATCATAGGCCTCAATAGCTCCTGTAAAGAATAAAAACCCGTAAAAAATAAACATGAAACTTGTGATCACGGCCATTTTGGAGCGTTTATTCCGCTTAATCATTTTGATGTCATTCTTTAAAAAAGTACCTAAGTTTCCAAAGCGGTTTAACCAGCTTAAATCTTCGGTTTTAGCGACAGTTTGCTTTTTTGTTAAACCAGCATCTAGATACAAGTTCTTTTTAAAATATCGAAAAGCAGCGTAATATAAACTAAGGGCTAAAACAATAAAAAATAGGGACAACCAAGGCATCGTAAATAGGGCGCCAAATAAAGGAGCTGTGAATTGGGTAATATCAAAGAGATCAAAATATTGGCTTATTCCTAAAACGGCTACAACAGCAAGTACAGGATAAAAAATACTATCTTTATTATTGACTAAAATATTGATAAAATTGTTACTATAAACGATGGCCATAAGGGCTACATGCCACCCGATAACACCTAAGGGATTGTAACCTTCGATAAGTAAAACAATCGAAAACGGAATAAAAAAGAAGGCATGCGACCAATTGAAAAAAGACAGTATCGTTTTTCCTAAAGAAAAATGTACCACCTGACTTTTAGGTATCGGTAAGTATAATAAAGGCTTGATATTGGTGACAGGCATTTTTTGCAACATATAGCGGAAAGCCAAATCGAAGGCAATATAATAAATGAGGTAGGTATTCACCACATCAAAGGGGTCGCCCATATTAGCGTCTTCTATAATAAAGTATACGCCAACGCCGAGTCCTATAAAAACGACAGCCATATATAAGGCAAAAAAGCCCATGACTATTTTAATGGCGATATTACTTTTCAAAGAGGCCGCCCTAAAAAATGATTTCCATTGTAGGTTTATAAAATGCTTGAACATACTAGCGGGTTATTTGTACTATTAGTGCTAAAATATAGGTTTTCGTTACAAACTATGCATCAATTTGTATTCGGGATAGGTTTCTGCTAATAATTCTTCGGCTTTTGGTGGGATTACAAAAACCATTACATAAAATAATAGTAGTAATGAAACCGTAAAAAATGCTACTAACCCCAAGATATAAGAGTTTTCAATTTCAAAACGAATATTAAATAAATGTATAGGAAGTTGAAAAACAGTGAAAATCCCCATTTGACCCAGTAACATTTCCTCTAAAAACCATTTGCGCTCTTTCTTCTTTAAAATGCGATTATAGTTGAACATTTTAATTGTTGATGGTATTAAAAATAGCAAGAAAATTACGACAATAATATAATTCTGATAGCCGATAGAAATATTTTTTAACACCGTAAATAAGACTACACTTAAAAATAGGGTAAGTACTATTTTAGGCAAAGTAAAATACTCCTTATAAAATCTAAGAATAATTTTCCAATACCTTTTAGAAAGTGCTTTTTGTCGCTCCCCAATCACATCTTGAAAACCGAAGACACCAAACTTTTTAAATTCTTTATCTAGTGCCTCTTGGAATGTTAGTTGAGGGTTTTTAGCAATTTGGGCCTCTATTCCGTAGGCTAAATGATCGACCAATTCTGTTTGTAAATCAAAATGATATACAAAATGTGCTCTGGTGAATTTGTAGAGCTCTTCTATGTGTTCTTGTGTTAGCTTCATGCCAATTTATTCGTGTAACGTTCGGTGTATTCTTTTTTGAGTTGGAGAAGTGTTGCCACAAGAGCCATTCCTAGAATGAGCAGAAATGCTACAAAAAGTAGGTTTATGTTCTCATCGTCTCCAAAGACTGTTTTACCATACCACGGATTAAAAAATGCATTTAAAATTTGAGTGACAAAAGATAAGACAAGGGTCATACGTTCTATACCAGAATACCGTTCTTTTTTGCCGAATCTAAAAACCATGGAAAAATAAAAAATAAACATTGTTATGATAAAAGCAATAGGGGCAAACCTTAAATACGGAGCCAAATCTATATAATTTGAGGCCATTTTTAAACATAAAAAACAAAATACAAAAGTAAATAGCGTTATGGGTTTCATTATATAAGTACCAATGGCCTTCAATACTTTTATATCGGTTGTTTTAGTAAACTGTTTGTGTTGCTTTTGCAATTGCTTTTTATGCACAACCATATAGTTTTTAAAAGCGCTATAAAAATCTAGCTTTTCGCTTTTCATGTTATGTTCTAATGCTGAGGCTACATGATCTAGCATTTCCATACGCACATCTACAAACTCGATTTCTGAATTTTTTAGATAGGTGTCTATGGCTTGTAGTTGAGTTTCGTTCAATTTCATGCCAAATACACTTTTAAAAACTTGTATTCTTTTAAAATAGCTTTTCTGCCTTTTTCAAAGGCAATTAATGCTGCAATGTTTGAAAGAATAGCTATTCCTATATATCCATTAAAAAAATATAAATTATCGAAGGCATCCAACTGTAAAATCCCAACACAGTAAACGAATAAATTAGGAAAAGAAAATACCTGCATCAAATGAATACTAGATAATAATTGTTTTCTTTTTTTTAAGCTTATACCAAAAAATATCATTTTATAAAACTGAAAAGCGGATACAGCAAACAAGGAGCCGATTAAGATTCCTTTATAAGTTAATTCTTCTTCAAAAAATAGATAGAGCACATAGTAGCCCAGTATGGCAAAGGAAATCAGAACTAAGGTTTTTATACTTAGAAATAAGTTTAAAAATTGTTTCCAAACTTCTTTCTGATAAGCCCAATGTATTGATTTTTGCTTCTCTTTTGCCACTTTTTTGCACCAAGGCAGACGCTCTTTTAAAAAGCTATTTAAATCAGGGTAGTTGTCTAGGCTTTCATATTCATTGATTAAATGATCCATCAACTCGTAACGAACGTCTAGATACTTTATTCCCTTTTTTTCTAACCAGTGGTCTATATTTTGTAGGTCTTGTTTAACTAGTTTCATCATGTCCGTTGTTATTCAATACTCCAATTAGGATTCACCAAATTTTGCATGCTTCGGATAAACTCTTCTAATTCAGCTAAGCGGTTGACGGTTTCTTTTTCTCCTTTTTCAGTGAGCTTATAGTATTTACGAAGGCGATTATCTACTTTTTCAACCTCAACGTCTAGCAAACCTTCGGCTTCTAATTTGTGAAGCGCAGGATACAACGCCCCTTCGGTAATATTTAATTCTCCTTTTGATAGGTTTTTTACTTTTTGGGTTATTTCATAGCCATACATTTTGCCTTGCTCTTCTAAAAGCTTCAAAATAATGGTGTTTAAACTGCCCTTATATAGTTTTGAATTTCCCATTTTTATTTCTTAATCCACCTAAATCAGAGAGGTTTATTATTTGTTAACTGCTTAATCGCAACTATTTTTAAAATTTTGTAACCCTTATCTGCAGAATAATGATTAAAAGCTCGGATACAGGAGCGGAGGCACGGAGCGACGCCGAGTTTTGTTCATGATTTTTCGACCTTGTAGTCGAAAAAATTCATCGGATAAGGCGCCTTTTTCTTTGTTTCGTTTCTTTTGGGCGAACAAAAGAAATGAAAAGCAAAAACCGACCAAACCATTAAACAATCTGCATAAATAATCAATTATAATTAGCTAAAAGCATTTTTATTTTGAGCTAATATACATAATTTTCTTATGTATAAGAATCTTAGGTATATAATTTTATATCTTTTCCGTTTTAAATGGGTTGCGCTTTTCTTAATTTTACAAAAAATTATTTCATGAGCGATTTTCATTCTCTAAAAGTTTCTTCGGTACATCAATTAACACCAAGTGCTGTTGCGATTTCATTTGCTATTCCTAAACATTTAAAAGATACTTTTTCTTTTAGTGCCGGACAATACATTACCATCAGCAAAGAAATTAATGGCGTTGAGGTACGCAGAGCCTACTCCATTTCTTCAGTGCCTGCCTCTGGTATAATTACGGTAGGGATTAAAAAAGTAGCTGAGGGTATTTTTTCGGCTTATGCGAATGAAAAAATTAAGGTTGGTGATAGTTTAGAAGTAATGGAACCCGAAGGGCGTTTTGTTTTTGAACCTTCTAATAGTTCAAAAAATGTAGCCGCATTTGCCGCTGGGAGTGGTATCACGCCTATTATGAGTATTGCTGAAACAGTTTTAGAAAGTCACTTAAACAGTACTTTTGTTTTAGTGTATGGCAATCAGTCGCCTGATGAGCTTATGTTCTCTAAGGAAATTGAAGCCTTACAAAAAGCATATTCAAATCGTTTTTTTGTACAAAAAGTATACAGTAGGGCTAAAGAGGAGGATTGTTTGTTTGGAAGAATTGATGCTTCCACGGTAAATTATATTGTAAAAAATAAATTTAAAGATACTTCGTTTGATGCATTTTACCTTTGTGGTCCAGAGGAGATGATCGATTTGGTTTCTGATACCCTTAAAGTAGCGGGTACTCCAAAAGATAAAATCCATTTTGAATTATTTACATCCTCAGAGACTGTTGATACGATGGCCGAAAGCTTAGACGGTAAAGCGCAAATAGAAGTTGTAGTTGATGATGAGACGTTTACTTTTACCATGGATAAAAAAATGTTGGTGTTAGATGCGGTTTTAAAAGAAAATATTGATGCTCCCTACTCTTGTCAAGGAGGCGTATGTAGTAGCTGTATTGCACGTGTCACCGAGGGAAAAGCCGAAATGGTAAAAAATCAAATTTTAACCGATGGTGAAATTGCCGAGGGATTAATCTTAACCTGTCAAGCGCATCCGTTAACGGCAAGCTTGAAGGTAAATTATGATGACGTCTAGGCATACACTAACTTTTCCTAAGGCAGATAACTTTAATCAGATTGTTTTAAATCGAGTTTAAATAGGAGTATAAAGTAGTGAAATTCATTCAGCTTAATTCTGTGAGAATTTGTAAGCCTAGGCATCTGCGAACAACAAACTACAAATGACTATTTCACGAGTGCCGCCTCAAAAGCCCTGCTGGCATGATCATAACCAATAGTATAGGCTTTAATCATTCCCTTGCGATCTAGAATCCCTATGTTTTCCAGTTCACTAGGGGAAATAAGAACATCACAGTCTACTAATTTATTTTTTGATGAAGCATAAATCATTAAACCCGTAACACGACCTGTTAGCTGAAATGAATTTTTTAGGTCTTTTTGTGCGAGTTCTTTGGTCACGGATACATTACTGCCGATAATAAAATCTGAGCTTTGTAGTAAAGGTTCTGTCGGAAAATTATTCATGACACCACCATCAGCAAATAAATTGCCTTTTAACTCCACAGGACTAAAAACTGGGGGCAAAGCAGCCGACGCCAAAAGTGGTCGTATGAGTTCACCTGACGAAAAAAATTCTTCTTCGCCTTTTTGCAAATTGGTCGCCACCACATATAATTTTTTATCTAAGGCTTCAAAAGAATTTTCAGGAAAATAATGTTTAAAAATATCGATATACCGATCGGTGTCTATAAAGCCAGATTTTATAATAGTTAAAAAATTATATTTGAAAAGAGGCGTTTCTTTAAAAAAACGCATCATATCTTCCGTAGAGTTGCCATTGGCGTATAAAGCACCTACCAAGGCACCAACGCTACTTCCAGAGATAGTTTTTGCCTCAATACCAAATTCTTTCATCGCTTGTAGTACACCAATATGTGCCATACCACGCACCCCACCACCAGAAAGTACCAAGCCAATGTTTTTTGAAGTGCTTAAGTTTTTATTCATTTTACCATATCCAAATGCTGCAAATGTACTGGCTTAATTCTGATTTTGAAAAACAAATTATGTCCTTGGTGATGTGGCACATTCGGTGTTTTTCGATGCTGCTAACCAACGAAACATATCTGTGAAGCATTAGAGAATTGTTTTTTAACTTTTTATTTGGTTTTATTGTAAGGTAATATCTCTAGTCCGACCAAACCCAAGGTGAATTTTTATCGTATGTTTACTGTAGGCTATTTATATGAATCCTAATCAGCAATCTAAAACAGCAATTTTATTCTTTGCTAATTCCGCTCAGGAAGAAGTGAAGCACAAATACCTTCCTAAGGGAAAGGCGTTATTTGATGCGCTAACAAACAGCACCTTAAAGACCGTTGAAAAAACGGGTCTACCTTATTTCCATTTTACGGAAAAGCAACAGATTGGAGCCACTTTCGGCGAGCGCTTTAGTAACGCAATACAAGCCGTTTTTGAAAAGGGGTTTCAAAAGGTGATCACTATTGGTAACGATACGCCAATTCTAAAATCACACCATATTGTTGAAGCTTCACGGCAATTAGAATCTAAGAATGTAGTTTTAGGGCCATCTTTAGATGGCGGATTTTATTTATTAGGAATTCACAAAACGCACTTCAACAGAGAACAATTTATCGACTTACCTTGGCAAACGAGCAGCATTAAAAAAACACTTTTAGGCTTGGTGAGATCGTACAACGATACTCAGATTACCCTGCTTGCGAACTTATCGGATATTGATACTAAAGAAGACGTTCAGCGTCTTTTTAATTTTTCTTCAGTCCTTCCTCAGGAATTAGTACAACTTTTTATCCTAATACTTAAAGAATTTGTCTGGATTACGACGCGTTCTTTTTTAATTGTTACAGCTCAAAAGCGTTTCATTTACTTCAATAAGGGTTCTCCTAGCTTCTAAGTATGCCATTTTAGAGCATCAAAATCTTGTTTTCAGACACAAGAAAATTTTGATCTTCATCCGTTTAATGACTAAACTTTAGAACCTATTATGAATTACTTATTTACGGTGGTTGCTATTTGCTTTTCGGCAATGGCCTTCTCACAACAAACCATCTCTGGTACCGTTACTGATGGTGAAAACAACCCCTTATCATACGTCAACGTAGCCTTAAAAGGAAGCAACAAAGGCAGTATTACCAACGAAGACGGAAACTTTGAGATTGTTATTTTAAATGAAGACAGTACCTTAATTTTTTCAGCCTTAGGGTTTCAAACCCAAGAAGTTCTGGTGAAAAATACACAAACACTTACGATTGTACTTGTAGAAAGTTCGGAACAACTGGGCGAAGTGGTAATTACGGCGTTGGGTGTAAAACGGGAGACCAAAGAATTAGGTTACGTGGTACAAAGTATTGATGCCAAGGAAGTTTCGGAAGTTAAATCAGTTAATTTTTTAGACAATCTCAGTGGTAAGTTAGCAGGAGTAAGCATTACACAGGGTGCAACAGGTGTTGGTTCTACCTCAAAAATTACCATTCGTGGCGAAGCCTCATTTTCAAATAATAATCCGCTTTTTGTGGTTGATGGGGTGCCTATAAATAATAATTCAGTTTTTAATTTTAGCAATGAAGCTGCTGCTGGTTTTCAAGAAATTGATTTTGGTAATGGCGCTATGGAAGTAAATCCCGATGATATCGCAGAAGTATCTGTCTTAAAAGGCCCTAGTGCTGCAGCACTTTACGGTACAAGAGCATCAAACGGAGTGATTGTTATCGAAACTAAAAACGGCTCAAAAAGTAAAGGCCTAGGCATTAGTTACAATACTAGTTTTTTTGTGGACAGCGCTTTTCAATTATCAGATTTTCAAAACCAATTTGGACAAGGAAATTCAGGTCAGTTTGCCTATGTAGATGGTTTGGGTGGGGGCGTTAATGACAATATATCGTACAGTTGGGGTCCCCGATTAGATCAAGGTTTATTAATTCCTCAGTTCGATAGTCCGGTTACCTTACCTGATGGCACGGTAGTTCGCGGCGCTGATACCGCTTTGTATAGTGGTTTGCCGATTACACCTACACCTTTTATTTCGCATCCCAATAACCTAAAAGATTTTTACAATACGGGAAGCACATTTATTAATAATATCGCTATTTCCTCAGGTTTTGACAAAGGGAATTACCGTCTATCGTTTACAGATTTACGAAGTGAGTCTATTATTCCAGGCGTAAATTTAAATCGACAAACGCTAAGCGCACGATTAGGATTTGCCCCTACGGAGAAATTGAAGATTAACGCAGCTGTGAATTATATAAATTCTCAAAGCGACAACCGTCCAAGCAACGGCTATGGTTCCGAGAATGTGAATTATGCTTTGGTGGGTTGGGGACCTCGCTCAGCCGATATCAATAGCCTAAGAAACTACTGGCAACCAGGTTTAGAAGGCCTGCAACAGTATTCGTTTAACTACACTTTTTTTGACAATCCTTTTTTTACCCTACTCGAAAATACCAACTCTTTTAATAGAGATCGTGTGTTTGGAAATATTAGTGCAAACTACCAAATTACAGAGCACCTAAAAGCTAGCATACGATCAGGGATGGATTATTCTAGTGAAGTACGACAGCTGCGAAGAAATTTTAGTTCTAACCGCTTCAGGAATGGTGGTTATGCTGAGCACGATGTATTGTATAGAGAAATTAATACTGATTTTCTTTTAAACTATGGTCAGGTTTTTAATGATTTTAAGGTAGAAGTTTCACTCGGAGGAAACCGATTAGATCAAAAAGCCTTTACAGGACAATCACAAACAACAAGTTTAGCACAACCTGGTATTTTCAGATTATCAAATGCTGCTTCGCCTATTGAAGTTTTTGAGTTCGAATCGAACAAGCGCATCAATAGTTTTTATGGGATTGCCAAATTTGGCTATAAAAACTTTTTATACCTTGATATTACTGGAAGAAACGATTGGTCAAGTGCTTTGGCAACACCTTTCTCTGTGGATAACACGTCTTTCTTTTACCCTTCTGTTTCTTCCAGTTTTATTCTGTCCGAAGTTTTGGAACTTCCTCGTGCTTTTTCTTTTGTAAAATTAAGAGCGAGTTGGGCACAGGTGGGTAATGATACTAATCCGTATCAAACAACAGGTGCTTTCGTAGCACAAACGCCTTTTAATGGGCAACCAACCTTTAGCAATCAAAATACCATTGCGAACCCTAATTTGAGACCTGAAAGTACTTCTTCGTTTGAAATAGGAGCAGACCTAAGATTTTTCGGGGATCAATTGCGCTTTGATATTTCATATTACAATGCACTAACCACGGATCAAATTATTTCATTGCCCATTGGCATTTCTTCAGGGTTTACCCAACAGGTGGTTAATGGAGGAGAAGTACGTTCAAAAGGGCTAGAAATTATAGCGGGAATTTCTCCTATAATTTCCAATAATTTTAGATGGAATAGTACGTTAAATTTTAGCACCAATCGTGCTGCAGTTGAAGATTTACCGCAAGATGGCGGGCGATTAACGCTGGCGTACTCCAGAATATATGATAGCCAAAACCAAACGGTATTTTTACAAGTTGAGGAAGGTGGTCGAGTGGGCGACTTGTATGGTACAGGGTATTTAAAAAATGAGAATGGAGATTTTATTTTAACCAATCAAGGGCGGTATATACCGGATAATAATTTACAAAAATTAGGAAATTACAATCCTGATTTTATGTTGGGGTTCAACAATCAATTGAACTACAAAAAGTGGGATTTAAGCTTTCTACTCGACTGGCAGCAAGGAGGGATAATCGTATCTAGAACTAGAGCCCTGGGTAATGTTGGCGGGCAATTAGCAGAGACAGCGTTTAGACCAGAAGCAGGAATTATACCGAACGGTGTGATTAATGTTGGTACGGCTAATGCTCCTGTTTTTGAACAAAATACGCTGGCTGTGTCTGCCGAAAGTTATTACCGGCAGTTCTACGATCGCAATCATGAAGAAAATAATACCTATGATGCTTCATTTTTAAAATTACGTCAATTTGCTGTGGGGTATACCTTCGATAATTTGAAAGTTTTTAATCAGAGCGCCAGCTTACAACTGTCATTAATCGGCAGAAATCTTTTTGCTATTACGGAGAATCCTCATTTTGATCCAGAGCAATTATCGGTTCAAGGTCAGGGCTTTGTTGGTGGCGTAGAAGACATGTCTTATGCCACTACCCGTAGTGTAGGGTTTAAAGCTGGGTTTAATTTTTAAGAAAAAGTACTATGAATAAAATATATAATTTTAGAAAAAAATTGTTTTTAGGTTTCTTTAGCATTCTAGTGCTACTATCCTGCACAAAAGATTTTGAAGAAATCAATACCAACCCCAATGCGCCCGTAAGCATACAGCCTAGTTTATTACTGCGCCAAGTTATTTACGACTATGGCGAACAGATGTCTTATGAAGGTTTTACCGCAGGTAATTTATTGGGCCAGTATACCACCGCTTTAGATTTTAACCTCTTTGATCGTCACAATTTAAAATCTCCACAATTAGGGGGTAATCCTTGGCCTATATTTTATAAAAATTTACGGGATAACGAAATCATTTTAAACTTGGCTAGTGAAAATCAAACTTTTGCCGTTTATGAGGGGCCTTCCCTGATTTTGAAAGCCTATATGACGGCAGCTTTAACCGATTTATTTGGCGATGTTCCCTACTCCGAAGCTTTTAAAGGAAACCAAGGAACGGTAACTCCAACGTATGACGCTCAACAAGAAATTTATACAGGAGCAAATGGCATATTGGGTAATTTAGACCAAGGGATTACGGCAATAGAGCAATATAGGGGTAGTATACCATTAGAAGGAGACATCCTTTTTGAAGGCGATTTAAATGCATGGATTCGTCTTGCCAACAGTTTAAAGATAAAGTGCTTAATGCGTATTTCGGATAAAATAGAGGTAGAAGACCAACTCCAAGAAATTTTTAATGCAGGTAATTTTATTCGAGAAAATTCTCAAAATGCGGTTTTTGATTTTAGTGACAGCGAACCTAATAATTTTAGATTAGCTCGTTTGCGAATTGGCGATTTTAACAATTTTGTGTTATCTGAAACGATGGAAGAAGTGTTACAAGATCTAAATGATCCAAGAATAGCCACCTTGTTTCGACCTTTTGGGAATAGTACTTCGGCTGACTATGAAGGACTTTTAAATGGTATAGATGCCTCACAAACGGCTATTTCATTAGCTGATTATTCCTTAACAGGAACTATTTTTAGAGAGAATACGGGCCGGCTCGACGCTAATTTTATGACCAGTATGGAAACCCATTTTTTATTGGCAGAAGCGGCGCACAAAGGATTTATTCTTGCAGACGCCAAAACATTATATGAAATAGGAGTAACACAAGCTTTTGCCTATTGGGGGACTGATTTACCTGCGGATTATTTGACTACGTCGGCATCCTACGATACTTCTGGCACAAACGCCTTGGAGCAAATAATTAGTCAAAAATGGATTTCAAATATGATTAATGGTTATGAAGGCTGGATTGAGTACCGAAGAACAGGTTTTCCAGTCTTGAAAACAATATCAGCTAGTTTAAATGATAATTTAATTCCTGTTCGGATGCCCTATCCCGCAGAAGAAGAGGCACTGAATGCTGTTAATTATACAAAAGCAGCAAGCGATACCGATGGGAATAGTATTAACGTAAAGGTTTGGTGGGATGAAAATTAATGTGACAATTTTGATTTGAAGATAAATGGATTTGAAGATATAAAAATGCAATAAATCACGATGAAAACCTACCCATTTGAAAACTGAAAAAATGCGAGTTAAATTAAATTTAAATTTTAGAACTAGTTTCCTTGAGGGGACGATAAGGGTGTTTATACCAATTAAAAAGCTTAATAAATGCTACTGAGTTTAACTCTATTATCAGAAATTAGTGGGCTTACACCCCCTTTGGAGGTCTGGGGACTTGGCGTCAGTGGTCTACAATGGGCCTTGATTATTGTATCAAGTTTGGTTTTATTTATAGTGTCACCTTTAGCAAAAAGTACCAATCAGTTTTTTAAAGCAGAGCACGAGCGGAAAGCGCCTAGTGGGTTTATGTTAATGGGAAGCTTAGTAATTTCGTGGATTTTTGCAAAAAGTATAACGAATGCTGCCAATTTAGGATTAGATTACGGGATTGTTGGCGGTGTGGCTTATGCGGCGTATTATTTATCTTTTGCTGTGGCGGGAATCATTATTTACAAAATGCGTACTCAAGGAAAATTCACCAGCATTCACCATTTTTTAAGCTCTAAATTTGGTAGAAGTGCAGTTGCTGTTTTTTCTATTTTGATTGCTTTTCGTTTATTTAATGAGGTTTGGAGTAACACCATGGTCATCGGTTCTTATTTTGGGGATATCGGTTCTAGTGCCTATTATTGGTCTATTTTGGTCTTTACGTTCTTAACCTTGGCTTATGTCATAAAAGGGGGGATGAGCAGCAGTATTTTTACAGACGTCGTACAAATGGGATTATTTTCTATTCTATTATTGGTCATTTTAGGGGTTATTTTTAATTCAAAAGCATCCGTTACGATACATGAAGTTGCTTTTTCCGGTAGTTGGACCTTTGATATGGGTTTAAACCTGCTTTTTGCTGCTGTTTTACAATCTTTGAGTTATCCTTTTCACGATCCAGTGTTAACAGATAGAGGCTTTTTGAGTAGCCCTAAAACAACCTTAAAAAGTTTCCTGTGGGCGGCTGTGATTGGGGCGGGTTGTATTATACTATTCAGTATTATTGGTGTATATGCCCAAGCTAAAGGAATGCAAGGGCAGGCAGCCGTTGAGGTTGGAAAGGCTTTTGGCGTATTTATTCTTTTGGTTATTAATTTTATCATGATTACTTCTGCAGCATCAACCTTGGATTCTACTTTTTCGTCTTTTTCAAAATTAGCAGCTATTGATTTAAAATTAGGGAACTCGCTAAAATTTGGTCGTTGGTCTATGGTCGTTATTGCTGTTTTAGGTACCATTCCTGTTTTTCTAAATGCTGAAATTTTATCAGCAACAACCATTAGCGGAACGATGGTTATTGGTTTAACCCCTATTTTTCTATTTTGGAGGGATAAAGCACCTAAAATAAGTTTCCATCTAAGTGTTTTTTGTGGAATTGTTTTTGGATTTTTGTTAGTTTTTAATCTTTTTCCCTACCAATTAATTTTTACTAGTGGAAAATATGCTGATTTATTATGGATTAATTTTTGGGGTATTGTATCCTGTATCATCCTATATTTTGTACCTGTATGGATAAAAAAATAAGCTATTTAGGCGCCTTAGAAGGTAAGGTATTGGTTTTTGGAGGTGTTTATAGCAACCTACAAGCGTTAGAGGCTTTGATGAGTATTGCCCAAGAAAATAATATTGCTGCCCACCATTGTATTTGTACCGGTGATATTGTCGGGTATTGTGCTGAGCCAGAAGAAACTGTTCGGCTTTTTAAAACGTGGGGAGCCCATAGTATTGCAGGGAATGTAGAACTTCAATTAGTAGAAGGCGCAGAAGATTGCGGCTGTGACTTTACCGAAGGCAGTCGCTGTGACGGGTTTTCAAAATTATGGTACCCCTATGCGCAGTCGCGTTTGTCGAAAGATTCCGTCGACTACATGGAAGGCTTACCAAACCATATCTCCTTTGATTACGTAGGTAAAAAAATGGGGGTTTTGCACGGTGCAATGGAGCATATATCTGAATTTATTTTTCAATCTTCACCTGAGGACATCAAACTTGAAAATTTCAAAAATTTAGATGCTGAGGTAATTTTAGCCGGACATTGTGGATTGCCTTTTTCGCAAGAAATCGACAAAAAACTATGGATAAACCCTGGTGTTATTGGCATGCCAGCGAATGATGGAACGCCAAGAGTTTGGTATTTGATACTTGAAGAAGAAAATGGGGAACTGAAATACACACATCAGTATTTAGAGTATGATTTTCAGAAAGCTTACCAGCTGATGAAAAGTAATCATTTGCCTATGGAATATGCAGACACATTAGTTTCAGGACTTTGGGATAATATGGAAATTTTACCAGAAGCAGAACGAAGCTTAGCTGGAATACCTTATACGTTTAACAAAGAACATAATCACAATCAATCTAAAACAATATAAAATAGAACTAAAATGGCAGATTCGTACTACGACCCAAAAGACCTTAGAAAATTTGGTAAAATTACTGAATGGAGCGAAGAATTAGGAACTAAATTTTTCGATTATTACGGTAAAGTGTTTGAAGAGGGCGCATTAAGCGCCAGAGAAAAGTCTTTGATCGCTTTAGCCGTTTCGCATGTGGTTAAATGTCCGTATTGTATCGATGCCTATACCAAAGACGGCTTACAAAAAGGAATTACCAAGGAAGAAATGATGGAAGCCGTGCATGTAGGTGCTGCGATTGAAAGTGGGGCCACTTTAGTACATGGCGTTCAGATGATGAATAAGTATGATAAGTTATCCATGTAATTGGGTTGACAGTTGTTGGTTGTCGGCTGATAGTACTTTGTACTTGTAACTGTATACCTTTCAACTTGATCACTTGTTTCAAAATAAATTAAAAATTGATAAATAGTGTTGTGTGGAATTTAGTAATTGTTTGATACATCAGAAACGAACAACGAACAACCAACAACCAACAACTAAAAAAAATGGCTATAAAATCATTAAAAGCAAGACAAGATGAACTTGCAATTACAAACAAACAATTAGAAATATTAAACGGAGGAATTTTCGCTGATGGTGAATTGCCTTATTTTAAAGATAAAATTGCACAAATTGGGCATTTTCCATTACGTCCAAAAAAATTAGAAATCCTTCAAATCAATGTAGGGTACATGTGTAATCAGGTTTGTGAGCACTGCCACGTTGATGCAGGACCTGATCGTAAAGAGATTATGACGCGTGATACTATGATGCAGTGTTTAGAGGTGATTAAAAATACAGGAGCACATACCTTAGATTTAACAGGTGGAGCGCCAGAAATGAACCCTGATTTTCGTTGGTTTGTAGAGGAAGCCGCAAAAGCGGGTATTAAAGATTTTATTGTTCGGTCTAATTTAACCATTATTCGAGCCAATAAAAAGTACTACGACTTACCCGAATTTTTTAAGAAACATAATGTTCATGTGATCTCTTCCATGCCACATTATACACGTGGAAAAACGGATAAGCAACGTGGGGACGGAGTTTTTGATAAATCAATTAGAGCCTTGCAAGATTTAAATGCTATTGGGTATGGATTGCCAGGCAGTGATTTACGGTTAGATTTAGTCTATAATCCGTCAGGAGCGTATTTACCAGGGGACCAAGCCGCCATGGAAAAGGATTTTAAAAAGGCATTGAAAGAAGATTTTGACATTCAGTTTCACAACCTTTTTGCCATTACCAATTTACCAATTGCCCGCTTTTTAGATTATTTGATTGCTTCAGAAAACTATGAGGATTATATGTATGCTTTGGTAGAGGCCTATAACCCTGCTGCTGTTGCAAATGTGATGTGTACCAATACTATTTCGATTAGTTGGGATGGTTGGCTGTACGATTGTGATTTTAATCAAATGCTCGATTTAAAAGTAGCAAGTAAAATAAAACATATTAAAGACTATAATGAGGATATCTTACAAGATAGAAACATCATTATCTCTCAGCATTGTTACGGGTGTACTGCTGGTGCAGGAAGCAGCTGTCAGGGAACAGTAGCTCAATAACAAGCAAATAAAGCTTCCTACAAGGTCATAAAAGCCTTGTAGGTTCACAAAAATACTAGCAGCTAAACTTTTTTGTTGACGCTATGGCAAGTACACCTTTTCATTATCGTATTTCGAAGAATTACTCATTTTATTTCTTCTAGTTTAGGAATAAATCCCTAATTTATGCAGTAATGTATTCAATATATAGGCGAACTTCACTCGATAAAAAACCTTTTTAACCGACTACCTGGTTTGTTGTTTTTTTAAATCCTTCACTTTTAACCGTTTTTATGCTGCTCAGCGAATTTTAGGGTGGTTTTAACCTGATTCTTTTTAGCCGTTACTTGTTCGCCATAACTTTGTAAAAGACTTGTGTATACCAATATGAATACATAATAGCGTATGTCGACTCGTTCTTTTTAAATCTAAATTCCTTGTTTATAAATTCCATAGCGATGCTATGAAATTCAATCACAGCGTTTTTACATTCAAAAATAACCTAGCCTTTGAGACACTATTTTATACACACATTGGTATAGGTCGGTTTACCCCAAAACCCAAATCTTATGGAAAAAAACCTAAAACGCATGGCTACCATGCATCGTATGCAAACTACCGGATTGGCATTATTCTACAAAAACGGATTTTACAAAACCAGTATCGATGATATTTTAAAAGAGTTAGACTTATCTAAAGGTGCTTTTTATTATCATTTTAAATCTAAGGAAGATTTTTTCATTAGTATTCTTGAAAACTTAGTAGTTCGTAAAGTGTACAGTATGCTTATTGAACCCATAGAAGGGCACGACAATCCATTAGAGTTAATCTCAAAATGTATTGAAGATGCTTTACAAACCGCAGAGCACAACCAAAACGATTATGGTTTTCTTTTAAATAATTTTTTGAACGAATTCAACGGAAGAAATCCAGAAATCATGAAGTATTTAAATGATATTTTAAAAATATGGGAAGTTAACTTGGTATCTTCTCTACAAAAAGGAAAGTTTAACGGTTACGTAGATCGTCATATAGACTGCGAAGGTGCAGCAAGTTATATTATATCTTCGTTTTTAGGGGTGAGAAGCTTAATGGTAGAAGGCAGCGCAACCGCATTACGTTATCGGTATATGCAACAATTGCGATTTTATTTTAGAGCCATGGCACATAAGCAAGTGGCTTAAAAAAAGTTCAAACTCACACTTCGGCTACGCTCAGTGCAAGAGTTCAAGATCAAGTTAAAAAATGATTATGTGCTAAGTTGATATGCCTTTCTAAACTAATTCTTCAATTTTAGCAATTATCGAAGCGGGACGAATCGTTTCCATTACTTTTTCATAGCCTTCGGGAAATTTATTTCCATAAATGGAGGTAGGAATTAGAGGATATTGATTTCGATCCGCAAGGAGTGCATTTTCACTGGGCTGTCTAAACGGGTAAAACCCGGCATACGGATGGGTAACCCCCCATAAAGTGACAACAGGAATTCCGTAGTTCGCAGCCAAATGTGCGTTACCACTGTCCATGGCGAGCATAAGGTCAAGTTGAGAGATGATACTCAATTCTTCTTGAAAAGAAAATTTACCGGCTACATTTAGGGTATTTTTATACCTATTTTGCCAAAGTTCTAAGGCTTCTTTTTCTTTTGCGCCACCTCCAAACAAAACGATTTGATAGTGCTCAGTCTTTGCTAAGTTTTCGACGACTTGTTCCATGAGCTGTAACGGATACATCTTTCCAGAAAAAGCCGCAAAGGGCGCAATTCCAATGTGTTTTTTAGTATCTGATCCTAGATGTTCTTGCGCATTTTTTGAAAGTGATTCTTTGGTCAGTAAAGCTGTTTTTTCTAAGCGTATTGGAAAACCTAGAGCAGTAAAAACATCTGCATATCGCTGATGGGTAGTTTTTAAAGGACTAAATTGTTTATTTTTTACTGCTGTTAAGGCTTTTTTCTCGCTACGACCTTTATCTATTTGAGCCACAGGAATGCCAGCAGTAGTAAAAAAGAGTTTTAAGACTTTACTTCGTAATACATTGTGTACATCAGCAACAGCATCAATTTTTAAGACTTTTAATTCCTTGAAAAGTAGGTAAAGCCCAGAAATACCGCTGTGTTTTCCCTTTACATCAGCTTCAAAAATAGAAACATTGGGTAACTGAGAAAATAGAGGCTTAAAAAAAGCTCTAGTCAATACCGTAATTTTTAGTTCGGGATATTGTTGTTGCAATGCCAGTAGTACAGGAACGGTCATAGCGACGTCGCCCATGGCAGACATTCGGATGACCAATAGGTGTTTCTGTGAAGCCATAAATAATCCTGTTTATTTTTTTCCTCTTAAAACTGGGTTCAATTCATCGTCATTGTACATTTTCATCTGCTTATACACTTTCATATACTTGTTGCCTTGCTCAATATCGGTCAATAATTGATCAATGGCGGTAGACAAATCTTTTTTCTGTTCTAAAAGAATAGCTAATTTAACCTTGCATTTATTTAGATGCTCGGTGCTCGCATCGGTACGCGATGCTTCTTCTTGCATGTGATAAATTTTTAAAGACAATATAGACAAACGGTCTATCGCCCAAGCAGGACTTTCCGTATTGATCGTCGCCCCGTCTTTAACCGATACTGATTGGTATTTATTTAAAAAATAACTATCAATATACTCCACTAAATCTGTTCTGTCTTGGTTACTCGCATCTATTTTTCGCTTTAAAACCAAGGCATCTGACGGATCTATATTCGGGTCGCGAATAATATCTTCATAATGCCATTGTACCGTATCGATCCAGTTTTTACGGTATAAAAGGTGTGTAATATCGTCTTTTGGGTACGGGTTTTCAAAAGATTGGTACACATCATCTTTTATATGGTATGTGGCTATACTTTTCTCAAAAATGGTAAATGCAAATTCACTAAACATAATATAAAGCTTTGTGACAAAGATACTTTTATTCGTGAAACTTTCTTTTGAATAGTTGTGTAGAGATACGCTTCAACAAACTAGAATTCAACAAACCATAAATTTATGTCAGATTTGAAGAATAGGGTTTGAGCGTTGATCTGTGCATCACTAATTTAAAATCAATGCCTTTATACGTTAATAATTGGCCTTAGGGTGCATTACTTAAATCTGGTAATTAAGACCACGAAAGGAATTAAAATGATAAATAGTAGAACGCCTTCTTTTAGTTTTGAACGTTTAATATTTTCAATATAATTGGTTAAAAAAACCGATACAGGAAAAAATGTCAACAAAATGGGAGTTACTTCATTGAATGATTCGAGAAGGGTTATCACTAGACCTATAAAAAAGAAGAGCGCAATTAAGCGCATCGTGTTAATACGTCCTTTTCCTGATTTAGAAAGTTTTAGAAAGGTCAAAACAAAAAGGAGTAAGGACGCCATGATATAGATGATCAACTTAATACTACTTTGCCATTGGTATATAAAATCGTTGGCAATATTCACTGAAAATGTATAATGGTTTTCAATAAAATTAAGCTTATTAAAGATTGTTAATACGCCCAAAGTGATCATACTTACCACAAAAAAACCAATAAAAGGAATCACCCAATTGCGAATTTTTTTGGGTTGGTATAAGTATATGGTGATAAAAACTAAAAGTAAGTATAAGATGGCCCAATCATAAAATAAGCTGGAAACGACCACCCAAATACTGGCGTCGAAAATTTTAAGTTTAATGTTTTTTAAAGATTTTATACTCAACAATTTTCTAGTGGCCAGCAATAAAAAAAAAGTACAAGGAATACTATTGTTATCTAATAATACCTCTGGAAAAAGCACCATGAGTAAGGAGAAAAACAAAATGGCATAGGAGTTTGTTTCCGTAATTTTGTTGCGCTTTACGATGAAGTTAATCACAAAAACCATACTACAAAGTAGTACTAAAACCATACTTTGTGATAGTAGATTTTCTGAAGAATAAGGTTTTGAAAACAACAAAAATATCGTCGTCCAATAGAATAGAAACAAGAAAGCACCTATTATAATGAAGTTAAATGGTTTTGTTTTTCCAAAAATGCTTGAAATCATCTTGGGTTTTTATATTTTTGTAGGGTAAATATAATTAAGATGGAATCATTTTTTAGAGCGATTGAAGATTTATTTGTAAATATCTTGTTTGCACCCTTTGATATGTTGCGTATGATGGAGAGTTGGTGGACAGCAAATACCTTAAACTGGATTTTTGTGATGGTAGGCTCAGTAGCCTTTGTGTATTGGATGTTGCAACTTAAGAAATACAACAACGAAACCGAAAAAGCCTCAAGAGTTAGTGCACATTCTTTTATAGGGAATGATGCTAATAATGGGTAAACTCAATGAGAAGTCATAAATACAATCAGCTATTGCTAGATAGATAGCTGATTGTATTTTATTTTTTAGAATACAAATTAGTATTTGTATCGAAAATGCTAGAGTATAGCGCAGTCGATTTTAGCCAGCTGAGCGGAGTCGAGGCTATAAATCAAAACCTAGGTCTTTTCGGTAATACATGGCATCAAAATGTAGTTTTGCTATGTTGTCATACGACTTTTTCAAGGCTTCCTTGTGATCAGCACCAAATGCGGTTACCGCCAATACTCTTCCGCCAGAAGTCACAATTTTACCATCGCTTAGTGTGGTACCTGCCTGAAACACCAAGGCATCTTTCACCTCTGAGAAACCAGTAATTTCTTTTCCCTTGCCATAGGCTTCAGGATAACCTCCAGAAACTGCCATAACTGTAGTTGCTGTTCGTTCATCCAAGACTAAATCTATGGTATCTAAGGTTTCATTGGCAACAGCCAAAAACACGTCTACTAAATCATTTTTAATTCTAGGGATCACTACTTCGGTTTCAGGGTCTCCCAAACGAACATTGTATTCAATTACCTTAGGTTGGTTGTCTACCTTAATCAAACCGATAAAAATAAATCCCTTGTAGGGTAAATTATCTTTTTTAAGCCCCTCTACGGTAGGTTTAACTACTTGGTTGTGTATTTTATTCATGAACTCATCATTAGCAAAAGGAACGGGGGAAATGGCGCCCATTCCACCTGTATTGAGTCCGGTATCACCTTCACCAATGCGTTTATAGTCTTTTGCCGTTGGCAGTACTTTGTAATTTTTTCCGTCAGTGAGCACAAAAACACTTAATTCAATACCGTCTAAAAATTCCTCAATAACCACCGTGGTGCTTGCAGTGCCAAATTTAGCATCGACCAACATGCTTTTTAATTCGGTTTTAGCTTCTTGTAAATCGGTAAGAATAACCACACCTTTTCCAGCAGCTAAGCCGTCAGCTTTCAACACATATGGGGGCTTTAAGCCTTCTAAAAATAGATAGCCTTTTTCTAGGCTTTCTGCTGTAAAACTTTCGTAAGCAGCTGTTGGTATGTGATGACGCATCATAAATTTCTTAGCAAAATCTTTACTCCCTTCAAGGGTAGCCGCAGCTTTTTGTGGTCCGATAACGGGGATAGCCTTTAGTTCGGCATCGTTTAAAAAGAAATCGTGAATACCATTAACCAATGGATCTTCTGGACCCACAATGACCATCTGTATGTTATGGGTGTGTACTGCATTCTTAATGGCTACAAAATCAGTTACTCCTAATGCTAAGTTTGTGGCAATAGCTGCAGTTCCTGCGTTACCTGGTGCTACAAATAATTGAGAAAGTTTTTTACTTTGTTTTAATTTCCAAGCAAGGGTATGTTCGCGACCGCCTGCACCAAGAATAAGAATGTTCATACGAAAAGAAGGTTTCCGCAAAAATACCTATTGAAGCTGAATAAAGCCAAATTTTATTCATCATAATTAGCCTACCACGGCAACAAGACCGCGCTACTTTTGAAGCTAGGAGACTAGACCTTATCGTTTGGGCTATGAATGGTTGAGGCATTAGTACCTTACTTGGCAAGTACACACCAAACTGAAAATCTGAGGAGATTTAAAGGAGTAATTAAGAGTAAGCAATAACTTATAGTCGTTAAGTGCAGTTTTTTTATTCTGTTATTCTTTGCTTCAAATCCATTCTCTCGTGTACTATTCTCGTTATTTCAACATAGCTTTCGCTTAAAGTTCTGTAAAATATAATATGCCGATTTGCCTTCAATCCAAGGAGTTGCTCTGATATTCCAGTGTAGCTTTTACCCAAATCTGGATTTTTAGCAATTTCATCACAGTTAGAAATTAATTCCTCGTAATATTTGTCAGCTTGATTTTCCGACCAAACCTCAAAAGTATAATCCCAGATCTTAGATAAATCCTCAACAGCTTTGTTTGTTAATTTATATTCAGCCATTAGAGTGCTTTTTCGCTTTGAGTGATTCCAGATGCTTTTTTGGGTCAAAGTCCTGAGCTATTCCACTGTCAATTCCATCTTGAATTGCGTTTTTTAAAGCAATTACTTTACTTTCTTCCTCTTCTAAAAGTCTTAATCCAGCACGTATAACTTCACTGACATTTTTGAATCTTCCTTTACTTATACTATTTTGGACAAATTGGTCAAAATAATTTCCGAGTGATATTGATGTATTTTTGTTCATGTTTTTCCTACTTTGGTTTAAATATACCAAAAATTGGTATAATAGCCAAATCTGTCAAATTGTACCCGACTTCAAAATAGGAACTCTTAAATTGCTAGGATGTCTTTATTTATCGTTTAGAGGCTGTAATAGCTAATAGGGCAATGAGACTAGCCGATACCGAGTATATCCTAACGAATTAAGTGCTAAGATTTCAGAACAAAGAGTTTAGACCTTTTTTTATCTTGATTCTTGACTCCTGAACCTTAAATTTAATGCATACTGCACTTGGATCGAATGATTCGGAACCTACTTTCCGTTTCCAGAGAAATCTCTGTGTTCTTTTTTTTGAAGTTCTTCAGGCGATAAGGATTTAAAATAATCGTATACGATTTTAAGTCCCTCTGAACGATGCACCTTGGGCTCCCAACCCAGAATTTCTTTGGCTCGGGTAATATCTGGTTGTCGTTGCAAGGGATCGTCTTGCGGTAGGGGTTTAAAGATGATTTTTTGAGCTGTCCCTGTCAGTTTAATTATCTCTTGTGCAAATTCTAAAATAGTTGTTTCATGCGGATTGCCAATATTTATAGGTTCGGCATAATCGCTCATCAATAAGCGATAAATACCTTCTACCTGATCATCGATATAACAGAAAGATCGGGTTTGAGAGCCATCACCAAAAACGGTTAAATCTTCGCCGCGTAAGGCTTGTCCCATAAAGGCAGGAACTACCCGACCATCATTTAAGCGCATGCGGGAACCGTAAGTATTGAAAATACGCACAATGCGCGTATCAACACCATGGTACCGGTGGTACGCCATAGTGAGCGACTCCATAAAGCGCTTGGCTTCGTCATACACGCCGCGAGGGCCTATAGAGCTGACATTGCCGTAATACTCCTCGTTTTGTGGATGCACCAGAGGGTCACCATAAATTTCAGAGGTAGAGGCGACTAAAATTCTAGCGTTTTTTTGTTTGGCTAAGCCTAGTAAATTTAAAGTACCTACAGAACTCACTTTGAGCGTCTGAATAGGTATTTTTAAATAGTCAATAGGGCTGGCTGGCGAGGCAAAATGTAAAATATAGTCTAATGAGCCAGATACATGCACAAAATTACAGACATCATGATGGTGAAACTCGAACTGCGGTAAAGGAAAAAGATGTTCAATATTTTTTAGATCACCTGTAATTAGGTTATCCATCCCAATCACATGGAAGCCTTCTTTAATAAAGCGATCGCATAAATGAGAACCTAAAAAACCTGCAGCGCCTGTAATGAGTATTTTTTTCATTTAATATGCTTTTTCTTCACCAGAGATGGCGTTTAAAACCGTTTGAACCACAATTTTTATATCTAAAAACAAGGACCAATTTTCAACATAAAAAACATCAAACTTTACTCTGTTTTGAATGTCGTTATCAGTTTCAATTTCTCCTCGATAGCCCCGTACTTGAGCCAGCCCTGTGATACCTGGCTTTACAAAATGCCGTAACATATACTTGTCTACCTTGTTGGCGTATAAATTAGTGTGTTTTACCATGTGAGGCCTTGGACCAACCACCGACATAGAACCAAAAAAAACATTATAGAATTGTGGAAGTTCGTCAACACTTGTTTTTCTAATGAATCGACCAACTTTAGTTATTCGCATATCATTTTTTCGTGCCATTTCGTTATCGGCATTTTCGTTAGGAGCCATGGATCTAAACTTGTAACAATAAAACTCTCTATTATCAATGCCGTTTCTTTTTTGTCTAAAAAATATGGGGCCTTTAGATTCCGATCGAATGATTATGGCCAATAATGGGGTTAGCCAAGATAATATTCCGAGAATTACAAAAAGTGAAAATACAATATCGAAACCTCTTTTAAGGAAAGAATTTATAGGGCCATGTAAAGGAATATCGCGCAAAGATAATACTGGAATGTAATCGTAATATTCAAACTTTAATTTTTTAGCAAAAATATTTTTATTATCTGGTATAAATTTGAGTGTCTTCAAATTATTGTCAGCAAAATCGATAAACAAACCTATTTCTGAGTTACTTAATTCGGAAACAGAACAATAAATTTCGTCTATTTGATGACTTTGAATAAAATTAAAAGTTCTAGAAATATCAAATGGTTTGTCGTTTGTATTGAATTGTTTTATGAAGTTAAAGCCAAACTCAGCTCTTTTATTAAAAACTTCAATAAGTTGATCTGTTTTTTTATTTTTACCTATTACGACTACATTTCTAAGATTACCTTTTACCTTTTTTCTGTATTTCATTAAAAGAATATAATTCAGAAATTTTAGCAAAAAGATAAATAGTACTACATAGGTGAAATATTCTGCGAGAACAAGCCTACTTATATTTGGTTGTTTAAAAAACCCTATAAAAGCATATAAGGTTAAGCCATAAAAAACAAACTGTGTAAAAAGTAACTTAATAATGTTGGTTACTTTTGTGTAACGGTATACCGAATAAAATTCATTTTTCATAGCGATTACGATCCAAGCAACTGAAATATAGCTATGGAAAAGTATTGGAATTTCAAGTTGTATAGGTAAAAAATAGGCTAAAAGATTTATAACCAATAAATCAATGATATAAGAAATTGGAGTGATAAGTCCGGAATAACGGTATTGTTTGATTAGCATTAAATAGTATCAAATATTTTAATCTTATAGCTTATTCACAAATATAATTTTAAAATATTTAAAGCTGCTTAAATTCTACAAATCTTTATAGGAAACCGCCTTAGCCTAGTTGTTCTCAAACATCTGAAGTAAGGTTTTCTCAATAGTAAATTCTTTACTTAAATCCTCAATGTGGTCAAATAGTTTTTTTGGATTACCCTTCAATACTTCAATTTCATTTTTTCTTACGAATTCGGGATTAATATTTACCTTGATAGTATAATTCGCCATTTGATTCATCAGGCCAATTATCTGATTAATATTTACCGCATTGCCAGAACAAACATTAAAAACTTCAGAGTTAAATTTAGAAAATAGTAGTTTTGAATAACATTGCACAACAAAATGCACATTATTAAATTCTCTATAAACATCAATATTACCCAATGCTATTTCTGACTTATGCTCCTTAAAATGTGATATAATTTTAGGGATTAAGAAATGGCTCTCTTGACCCAATCCGGTATAATTAAATGGTCTTGCAATAATAATATTTAACCTGTCAAAATAAGACTTCACCATGTTTTCCATCACTAGCTTACTGTTGCCATAGTGGTTCACTGGTTTTGGGCACATTTGTTCATCAAGTGCTCCTTCTATATTACCATAGACAGCAGCGCTACTAGCAATCAAAACCTTTTTTGGTTCGTATTTTGACGCTTCAATGGCATTCAAAAGATTTAGAGTTCCGAAGATATTAACATCATAAATAGCTTTCTGATTTTTTGCCGCCACGAAGGAAATAGCTGCTAGATGTATAATGTATTCGGGCTTAAGGTCATTTATAATTTTTGATAATAATTCTTGGTCTAAAATATCACAGGTAAGGTGATTTTTTAAGCTCGAATTAGAAAATGTGGTTCCATATACGGAAAACCCCTTTTTCAAAAAGAATTCTTCTAAGTGTTTACCTGTAAAACCAGTTATACCTGTAATAAAAACTTTTTCTTTAGAAAGTGCTTCCATTAATGTTTCTTTCTATGTCTTTTTGAACCATCATATTACACAACTCTTTCAGAGTTGTTTTAGGCTTCCAATTTAATTTTTCATTCGCTTTGGAGGCATCACCAATTAATAAATCTACCTCTGCTGGACGGTAAAATTGCGGGTTAACTTTAATTAAAGTTTTGCCAGATTTATTATCTTTTCCGATTTCATTTTCTTCTTTGCCTTCCCATATAATATCAATATTTATTGCGTTGAACGCCAAGGAAACAAAGTCTCGTACAGTTTGTGTCTTGTTTGTAGCTAAAACAAAGGTACCAGGCTCGTCTATTTGTAACATCCTATACATTCCATCTACATATTCTTTTGCGTACCCCCAATCTCTTTTTGCATCCATATTTCCTAGCTCCAAAAGACTTTGTTTACCCAAACTTATTTTAGCTACTGCATCGGTTATTTTTCTGGTTACAAATTCCTTCCCTCTTAAGGGAGATTCATGATTAAATAAAATACCACTTGTAGCAAATAAATTATATGATTCTTGATAATTTAAAGTTGCCCAATGCGCAAAAACTTTTGCAACACCATACGGACTTCTTGGATGAAAAGGGGTTTCTTCATTTTGTGGAATAGCGTGAACTTTGCCAAACATCTCAGAAGTTGAAGCTTGGTAAAATTTAATTTTTGGATTGATTGTTCTAATCGCCTCTAATAAATTCATTGCCCCAATACCAGTTATTTGGGCAGTAGCTATGGGCTGGGTAAATGAAACACCTACAAAACTCTGCGCAGCTAAGTTATAAATTTCATCAGGCTCTACTTCAGCAATAATGCGGTATGCACTAGATAAATCAATTAAATCATACTCTAATAAGACAAGATTAGGATTATTTTCTATCCCTAATTCTTCGATTCTCCAAAAATTAGTGGAGCTTGTTCTGCGGTAAGTACCGTAGACTAAGTATCCTTTTTCTAGCAAAAGTTCTGCTAAATATGCCGCATCCTGTCCTGTTATACCTGTAATTATGGCTTTTTTCATTTCACTGATTTTGTTTCCAGTTGATATATATATTCTCAATCGCTAGTTTAAATTCTATTTCGAATCTTTCTTTGCTAAACTTAAGTGCATTATTTCTAATCGTATTTTTATCAAATTTATCTTTATTTTTTTCAAAAAAGTTAACTGCTTTTATCAATGAGTCTGTTGTTTGGTTCTGAAAAAACACCCCAGTTATATCAGATTTAACAACTTCGTCTTCATCCCAAAAAGCTCCGTTAACAGTTTCTAGGATGCCTCCTTTTCCATAAGCGATAACAGGAACACCTGCGGCTTGTGCTTCAATTGGGGCAATCCCAAAATCTTCTTCTGCAGCAAAGATAAATGCTTTAGACTCTTTTAACAACTCTAGCATCTTTTCTTTCCCCAAAAAGCCAAGTAATTGAACATTTGATTTGGCTAGTTTTTTTATCTTCTTAAATTCTGGTCCATCACCTATTACGATCAACTTCTTATCTGTTTTAGAAAAAGCTTCAACTATTAAGTCAATTTTTTTATAAGGTACCATCCTAGAGCAAGTAATATAATAGTCACCTACTTTATCAGAAATTGTAAAGGATTCCGTATCCACAGGAGGATAAATGACGGTTGCTTCTTTATTATAAATTTTTTTTATTCTAGCGGCTACATAATTAGAGATGGCAATATAATGATCTGGTCTATTGGCAGTAGAATAGTCCCAAGCTCTTAGCTTGAATAAAAAATATTTGGCAAATAACCCTTTAAGACCACGTTCTAAATTTGCTTCCTTCAAATATTGGTGATATAAATCCCAGGCATAACGCATTGGTGAATACACATATGAAATATGCAATTGGTCGGGCCTTGTAATAATCCCTTTTGCTACAGACGATGAAGAAGAAATTACTAACTCGTAATCTCTGAAATCTAATTGCTCAATTGCTAAAGGAAAAAGCGGCAAATAATTTCTGTACTTAGTTTTACCAAATGGCAATTTTTGAATAAAGGAGTTTTTAGTTTTTTTTCCTTTTAGGATAGTATGTCTATCGTTATCAGATAGATTATCAATCAACGAGTAGTGATCAAAATCGCTCCAAATGTTTGTAAAACTTTCTACACATCTTTCTGCCCCTCCATAAACTGTATACCAATCGTGTACTAGTGCTTTTTTCATAAAAAAAATTTCGAATTATAATTATTTGAATTTTATAATATTGCAATTCTGTTTTTATTATTGAGAAACAAAAAAACGTAAAAGAAACTAAAAAAAACTATTCCTCTTTGTGTTACAAAAATCGATTCTGTTAACATGGCACTTAATGATAAAATTAAAAATAATAAAAATAAATAATCTCGATTTATTATACTCGACCTAAAAGCTATATAAAAGATTATGCTCAATATAATTAGTCCAATGAAACCAAAGAATACTGTTGTTTGTAAAAATTGATTATGTGCGTTTAAATTTTCTTTTACTCCACTTTCAAAATTTGAATGTAGATACCTCTCTTTAATAATTTTCGAATATTCTTTAATCCCAGTGCCTAAAAAAGGATATTCAAACATTGTTTCAAAATGAATTTTGTTCAAGTTGTATCTTTCAAAATCAATTTTACTAATTTCTGTGGATGTCATAATATTATTAAACCTTTGTTTCAAATAGCTTTTTGGTACTATTGTAAATATTATAGCACTTAGAATGATCACAACTAGAATAGGCAGGTATTGTTTTTTTGAAAAATGATATATTATTAAACCAATCAGCAATAAAACGTTAAAAAGAATACTATTTTTAACTCCAATAAAAAAAAGAAATATGAATAAGAAAATATAGGCTGATGTTAGCAGAACACTCCTTTTAGTCCGAGTGTCAAACATCCAATTATTCATCTTAAGTATAAAAAGAATTGCAAGTGAAATATACATTCCTAAATATGGAGCATGAAAATCAAATAAATGAGTTAAATTCCAAGCAAAAAATGCCCAACCTCCTGCCGACATCCATATTTCATGCCCAATTTGATATCGATATTGAAATTGAATAACAATACCTACCAAACAGTAAATTAAAATAGAACCTACATATAAATATAATAAGCTATTTAATTTTTTTTTTGATAAAATGAGTTGTTGAAGGCAATAGGGGAAAATTATAAAAGGAGAGAATTTAACTAAATAATGAGGAATTTCTTTAAATGATCCATGAATTAGAGAATTTATTATTATTAACCCGAAGTATATTACTAGAATATATACGAATTTATTTAATTGTCCCGTTTTTACAACTATTCGGTTTAAAATAGCAACTAGCAAAATTAAAAAAATCGCAATACTGTTTATTGCAAAACCGAAAATAAGGCTTACAATAAAAACAGCCAAAACGATAAAATTTATTTGTTCGTTATTGTTTAAGTATATTTTTGTAAGCTTTTTCATGTTTTTCAATCATTTTTTTTATAGTAAAATTAGTTTCGTATAATTTAATAGCATTCTCTGATAGCTTTTCCATAAATACATGATTTTTTGACAAATAGTCAATTTGCAATACTGCAGATTGCACGTTTTCAATATCAAACAAAGTACCATTATAATTATCTACGACAACTTCATTATTCCCAACAACATTTGTTGCAGTAATTGGAAGGCCTACTGAAATGGATTCTAAAAGCGCAATGGGAAGGCCTTCCCATCTAGATGTTGATAAATATAAATTTGCATTAGAGAGGTAATCGACAATTTTATCGTTACTTACAAATCCGGTGAACTGAATATTTACATTTTTCTTCTTGGATTGAATTTCAAGATTATTCTTTCCTTCTCCATCGCCTACCCAAATGAATTCAATTTCTTTATTATGTTTAAGTTTATTCGCAATTTCAAAAGCTAATTCCATATTTTTTGCGTAATCAAATCTTGATAATGTCACTACTCTAAAAATATTAGATTTATTATAGAATGGATTATTATAACTTTTTAACTTCTCTACACCATTATAAATAACTATCGATTTATTTTTATGATATAATTTATGCTTTAAGCAGTTCTCCTGCTCACCTTTTGATACATTTATTAATAAATCGGAAAAATTTTTAGATAGTATTTTTTCAATAAATAAATAAATATTCTTTTTAATAAAGTTGAGTTGAGAAATGTGGACACCATGAAATACATGTATTATTTTAATTTTAGGATGAATTAACTTTAATAATCTTCCATAAATCCCAGCTCCCTTTCCATTTGATTGAATGATTGAAATTTCATTTTTTTTAATAAATTTATAAAGCTGATAAAGTTTTATGAAACTAAATTTCCTGTGTTGCAAAACAAATATTTTTTTTACTTTACAATTTTGCTTCCAAGTATAATAATATGGTTCATCCTTAGGACAGGCCAAATATATTTCCCAATCTGGGTTTAGGTGTTTAATAAGGTTTTGTATATATACTGGCCCACCCCCAATGTCTGCTCTAACTGTTATATAAAGTATTCTGTTTTGTTGCATTTTTTAAAGATTTAAAGTAATAATAGAAAAGCGCAAATTGAGCTAAAAACAAATCAGAAATCATTGATCCACCAGTATTATTTGCTAAAAAAAGCCCAACTATTAACCATGGCAACAAAGATTTATTTTTTCTTATGGAAAGATTTATAAAACTAATAAAAATTTTTGCCCAATAAAAAATGCTAAATAAAAAGGAAAAAACACCTCCATAAAATAAAAACATAAAGAAAAAATTTTCAGGAATTGTCGCATAGTTTTTAAATTTATAATCACTATTTGCTATTTCCAAGGCATTCTCGTAATTCAAAACATTATAACCAGTTCCAAAAATTAATTGTAAAGGATCTTTCACGAAGTAATGAATTGACAAAATCCAGGTCCTAAATCTTGCATTTATACTTCCGTCACCCTTACCACTAGTTATTGCATCAAATGAATTTTTAAATTTACCAAATACACCAATACTATTATCATTAAAGTAAATAATTACAAATAAAACTAGAAATGAGGAAAATCCTATAATCAGTAATTTTTTAATACTAAATTTTACTTTACTTAAAGTATGAAGCAAACCAAAATGGGATATAATTAAAACCATTAAAGTTTCTCTTGAATTTAATAAGAATATAAAACCTAAACATAATATCAGGATAAATAGATTAATTTTTTTTCTAAATTTTTTGAATTGATAAAAATTAACTAAATAAACAAGCACTAAATAGGATCCGTAGATACCATGATTTCCGGTACTTCTAAAAAAAGAATTAGTAGAAAAAGAATAGTTAAGGTTTGATAAACCAGAAGGTATGTAATTAACATCGTACAACATGATGTTTAAAAAAGACTTTATATCTCCATCAAAATTAATGTAATTATCCAAAAGAATAATTAGGCTTATAAATATGGATAATAAAGCTATTTTATTAAAATCATTTACAAAATTATTAAAAGAATATGGCGAAATAATAATTATAGAATAAATGTATAGTAAGTATTTAAGCACAAGGAGGGTACCACTTATATCTACAAAGTAGACTAAAGATAATATGCTAGAAATTAACATAAAAACTAAGCCAATTCCTAAATAAATAAATGGTTCACTTGTTTTTTTTACCTTCAAATAGACTATTGAAATAGGAAAAAGACAAATCATCAATATTTCTTGCGGAAAAACAAAAATACCTTCTGTTATAGAAATTTTAAATGTTATTGGTAGGGTAATTAATAAAAAATAGTATATTTTTTGCACTAGCTTTTTGATATTAAAACTTTTTCATACCTGACCATAATATCTGACATTAGAAAAAGTTTTTCAGCACTTTTAATAATTTCATTTTCAGAAAATAATTCTAAATTTAATTTATCAATGGCTTCTGCATATTTTATTTGGTTGTCATTTTGAATAATTATACCATTCTTGTTTTGAGTAATAAGTTCTGTCACTCCATTACAATCAAAAGCAATTACGGGTTTTCCAAGAGATAACGCTTCAATTACTACATTGGATAAACCTTCGTGATACGAAGCAACTAATAAAAATTTCGCACGTTTTAGAAAAAAATATGGATTAGATTGAAAGCCAATAAGTTTAACTCTATTATCAATTTTTAGTTCAGAAATTTTGGTTTGAATTTCAGTATGCATTTCTCCTTTACCTAATATAAATAAAACCAAATTGTCAGATTTAATTTTAGCAAAACTTTCGATCATCCTTAAATAACCTTTTTCAGGACCTAATCTTCCAATAGCGATGCAAAATGGCCCATTTAAAGGTACACTGGCTTCTGGAGTTTTATCTGCTAATATAACAATTCGCTCCAAATCTACTGGATTGTAAATAACCTCAGTTTTAGAAGGTTTAACTTTATAAACACGGACTAAGTTAGATTTCATAGATTCAGATTGACATATAATAGCATCTAATTTTGGATAAAATTTTTTGGCTATTAAATCCATTATAAATGGAGACCTGGACTCTTTAGTAAATTCACTTAGTGTACTTGCTTCTCGAACAATAAATTTGCACTTTAAGAAAATAAATTGTTTAATGACGCTTAGCATTAAATTGAGGTGACCAAGCGTTGAAAAAACTACTTCAGGTTTTTCCTTTCTTATAAGTTTAGAGATTTTAAAAAATGAATCTCTAACGGCGTGACATTTTAACTCAATTATTCTAATGTCATTAGGAATCTCAGAAACTAGCTCACCTTCTTTTGATAAAAGTACTAATGTTAAGTCTAGTTTATCTCTATTGAAAAATTTCAAAAAATTAATTACAAATCGCTCTGCACCACCGGTATATAATGAAGGAATTATAAATAAAATTTTTGTTTTTGTTAATCCATCCATTTTTTATACCATTGCTGAAACACAAAAATATACCAGATTTGTCGAAAATCTACGTTTTCATTTTTGATATATTTTAAATATTTTGAATATACATAATCACTATTAAAAATGCCTTGTTCTTCAAGAAATTTTTTGTCAAATAACCTTTCTAATTCTTCGGGCATATGCTCTCGAAGCCAAAATTTAATCGGTATTTCAAATCCTTTTTTGGGTCTATCTATTAACTCTTTTGGCACATATTTATAGGTTAACTCTCGTAGTATGTGCTTTTGAACACCGTCTTTTACTTTTAAGCTGGATGAAACTTCGGCGGACCATTCTAATAATCTATGATCTAATAAAGGTTCGCGCGCCTCCAGTCCCTGAGACATACTTGCCCTATCTACTTTGGTGCAAAAGTCGTCCATCATTATTGTGGAGTAGTCAAAAGCAAGCATAAGATTTATATTGTCATTAAATGATTCATCGGCTAAATTATTAGCATAAATAGTTTCAAGATTATCCGACTTATCTAAGTATTCTTTGTTTAAAATTAAATCTATGTCATCATCCACAATGCTTTTACTATAATCAATTAAGCATTCAGAAAAATTTTTACTTTTTAAAATACTTCTAGTTTTGAAATTTAGACTGTTATTATTCCCAAAATTACTAATATGTTTTTTTAAAAAATCAATATTGGAAAGCTTTTCAAATGTAGAACTTGGAAAATGAGTTAAAATTTTGGCAAATACATTATTTAATGGATATGGTATTTTACTTAATTTATTATAAATGTCAGGAAATTTTACATATTTATCATAACCTGCAAATAACTCATCACCACCATCAGCCGACAGTGCCACCTTAACTTCTTTTGATGCTAAATTGGATACTAATGTAGTTGGTAATGCAGAAGAATCAGCAAATGGCTCATCATAGATAGTAGGTAATTTTTCTATAATATTTAACACATCATTAAATGAGCAATATAATTCGGTGTGATTAGTTCCAAGATATTTAGCCGTTTCCTTTGCAAAATGAGCTTCGTTATATTTTTGATCCTGAAATCCAATTGTAAATGTATTCAATTTTTTAGTTGAATCTTTTTGAAGAATGGCAGCAATTAGTGTACTATCATATCCTCCACTTAAAAATACACCAACTGGCACGTCAGCTACCATTCTATATTCGCAAGCTGATTTTAATAATGGGTCCAATTCATTTAAAGCGCTCTCTAATGATAATTCTCTTTTAGGCTTGTTATAGAAATCTATAGCTGACCAATACTTTTCTTCTTTAATTTCTTTGGTCTTCAAATTAAAAATTAAATAATGACCTTGCGTTAATTTATAGGTATTCCTAAATATGCTATTAGGTGTGGGGACATACCCTAACTTTAAGTAATTATTTAAAGAAATAGGATCTATTTTCTTTTTGAAATTAGGATGTTGATGAAAAGATTTTAATTCGGATCCGAACAAAAAAAGATCATTTTGCCAATAATAATAAAGCGGTTTTACTCCAGCTCGATCTCTAAAAAAGTATATTTTACTAGATTCCATATCATAAATCACAAAAGCAAACATTCCTATAAAAGAATGAACAGCCTCCACGCCAAGATGTATGAAAGCTTTTAATACTACTTCAGTATCAGAATTTGATTTAAACTTTATTCCTTTTTTATCTAATTCCTTTTTTATTTCTTTAAAATTATAGATCTCTCCATTAAAAATAATAGAATATTTACCTGTTTCATCAAACATTGGCTGGTGTCCTAATTGAGATAAATCAATTATTGATAGCCTGGCGTGTGCAAACCCAACTTGAAATTCATTTAATTCCCATAATTCACAACCATTATCGTCTGGACCCCTATGTTTTAACTGAGAGACCATATTAGATAAAATTAAGTTATTACTGTTCTTGTTGAAATCAATAAATCCAGTTAATCCGCACATTTAGCTTAAAATATTTATATTGTTAATTGCTTTCTCAAAGCTGCTAGCTACTATTTTTGGGCTAAAATTGTTTTGAAAATGGGAATGAGAATTTCTTTTCATTTTTTCCAATTCATCTGCACCGAGATATATTGCTTTTTTGATGGAATTTGATAATTCTCCGATATTTTGAGGCGGAAATAAAAACCCATTATTATTATAAAGATCTATCAACCCACCAGTTTCTGAGAAAATAACTGCATTGCTACAACCAATAGATTCTAGGGCAAACATAGAAAGGCCTTCAAATCTAGCTGGCAAAATTGAGAAATCAGCAGATTTTAATACTGTTAAGGTTTCTTCATGATTTAAACGTTCTATTAGTTGAACAAAACTTAATTCATTTTCATTTAAGATTTTTTGAATTAAATTGAAATAGGATCCGTTACCAATTATAATTAGTTTAGAATTTGTACTTATAAAATCACGTTTTAATGGTATAATTGCATTTAATAAATCTCCTTGACCTTTTTGCATTGCACCGTCAAAATCTAAACGACCAAGTGTTACAAAAAGTTTCTTTTTATTAAAGTCCTTCATGTAAAAATCATCATTACTTTCTAAGCAGTTTGGGATAACGAAAAAATTTCTTTTGCTTATTTCGAATAAATTTTTTTTGTAATAAATTTCCTTAACAAATTGTACATGATAGTTGTTTGTTGATGCTATATTAAAAATTTTCTTTTTGATAGAATTATTTATCAAGAATTTACTTATTCTATAGAAGATTTTTTTAAAATAGAAATTGTATTCAGTTTCTGCAGTGGAGTGCACCCTAACGATGGCTTTCTTACAAGCTTTTTTAGACAGTAATGTTAAGAAATAAACATCCTCAAAGGTTTCAATAAAAATTTTATCATAATTGGCATAATTTTTATTTACAAAGAGAGCCATTTTAAATTGAACATAAAAAGATTTTACTTGTTGGTTAAAATCAAATCTATTTTTAAATCTATTGATTTTTACATTTTTTATTTCAATTTCTTTCTCAGAACCTAATTCTTTTGCGGTAATTACCTCAATTTTAAAATTTTCTTTTACAGAATTTAAGAGGCCAATAAAGGCATTGGCATAACCTGAATTTTCTGGGTAAAAAGTTGGGCAATAATATAATATCTTTTTCATATTCTAGAGTTCAGTATTTGCAATTTTTAAAGCTGATGCAATAACTTGATGCATGTCATAATATCTATATTCCGCCAAGCGACCACCAAATATTGTATTTGGATGGTTTTTCTTTAATTTTTGATATTGTTTGTATATCCTTTGATTTAATTCATTATTAATAGGATAATACGCTTCTTTATTTTCATCCCATTTTTCAGGATATTCTTTAGTTATTATTGTTTTAAGCTGTTTCCCAAACTCGAAATGTTTGTGCTCTATAATTCTTGTATATTCAATTTCTTTGTCTATGTAATTTACAACTGCGTTACCTTGAAAATTTTCTATTTCAAGAATTTCATTTTCAAATCTAAGAGAACGATATTCTAAATAACCAAATTGATAGTCAAAAAACTCGTCTAATTTTCCAGTGTAAACAATCTTCTTTGCTAAAGAAGATAATTCTTTTTTATTTTTAAAAAAGTCGACATTTAATTTAACGTCAGAACCTTTAAGTAATTTATCTATTATGGGGGAGTATCCTCCCTCTGGAATACCTTGATACTTATCATTGAAATAATTATTGTCGAAAGTATATCTTAGTGGTAACCTTTTAATTATAAATGAAGGTAAATCTTCGCAATCTGTTCCCCATTGTTTTTCAGTGTATTCCTTAATTAACAAGTCAAAAATATCTTTACCCACTAATGATAATGCTTGCTCTTTTAAATTGGCAGGATTAATTGTTCCAAACTCTTTTATTTGTTCATTAATAATATTTTTAGCCTCTGCCGGAGTTTTAACTCCCCATATTTGATGAAAAGTATTCATATTAAAAGGTAAGTTGTACAATTTACCTTGTGATAATGCAATAGGTGAATTTACATAATTATTGAATGTAGCAAATTGATTGATATAATTCCAAATAAACTCATCATTTGTGTGGAATATATGTGCTCCATATTTATGGACATTAATTCCTTCAATATTTTCGGTATAAACATTACCCCCAATATGAGATCTTTTATCGATAACTAAACATTTCAAGCCTTTTTTACTTGCTTCGTTTGCAAAAACACTTCCAAACAGTCCAGCTCCAACAATTAAATAATCATACTCTACCATAATTTAATTTTTTTACAATATATAAACATTAATAATGTCACAAATAATTCTGTAAATACAGTTAATAGTATTATTCTATTTAAATTAAAACCTAAGGTATAATACATAATAATGGTAATAACTATGTAAAACAAAAAAGAGGAAATTATAATTTTTGTAAATATTTTGGTATAACCAAAGGCAATTAAAAGTTGAATTCCAAATATATTACTTAATACAACTATTGGTACAGTAATTAACAATAACCTCATAGCGTTTTTTGCTTCAATTACATTTTCTCCACCAATTATATATAGAATTTCTGGCGTAAAAAGGTAAGTAATAAGAGACAAAAATACTGCTATTGTAATTGAGTATTGAGCTATTTTTTTTACTGATTTGGAATTTTTTTCTAATGCAATTTTTGGGAATAATGTTTGAGTTATTATTGATTGCGGTAATTTTAATAGATTGATTATTTTTTCAGAAATATCGTAAAAAGTTACTTCGTTCATTCCCAAAAAATTTCCAACGATTATTCTATTTGAATTCGCATATAGTTGAATTGAAATATTTGAAACAAAGATTGGCATTGCTGCTTTTAATTGATGAATTAACTCGGTTTTCAAAGGAATCACAATATTAATTTTGTGTGCTATTACAATAATATATAATGAAGAAACTCCAACAAACAATGTTCCTAGCCCTTGGAACAATGGTACCAAGATATAATCTTCTTCCACATTTATAAATAATACTATAAGAATTAGAAATATTACTTTCGAACCTAAACTTAGTAATGTGATATATTTCATTCTTTCAATTCCTTGAAAATACCAGACAGGAAAAACAATATCTAATATGGCATACCAAAATGATAAAATAAATAGAAGTCTGTTTTCTTGTAGATAAGGGATAAAATAGAGTGCTATTAAAAAAATGATAATTGAAATAATTAAAATAATTAATTTTGAAAATTGAATACTATTAACTATTTGAATGACTTTTTTTTTATCATTTCTGTGAATACTTATTTCTTTAACACCTGAAATATTAAATCCAAATCCTACAAAAATTGTGATATAGGTAATTATCGCTTGGGCATATATGATTAGACCAAAGTTATTTGTTCCAATTTTGTTTATTAAAAGTGGATAGATTATAATAGGCACCAATAAGCTAAGGGCTTGTAATATAGACAAATAGGAAAAATTGCTTATTACTGTTTTGTTTTTTAAATAAAAGTTAGCAATCTTTTTTTTCATGTATATATAAAGGGAACAAATATACCTTTTAATTTAGGAAATATTATTATGATTTTGAAGATGGGTAAATTTTTATGCTTGAACTTAAAAACTTCAATTTTATTTTTGTTTTAATAAATACTCCCCATAACCACTTTTTAAAAGCGGTTGTGCTAATCGATGAAGCTGTTTTTGATCTATAAATCCCATTTTATAGGCAACCTCTTCAATGGCACCTACTTTTAAACCTTGACGCTCTTCAATCACTTCCACAAATTGTGAGGCTTGCATTAGGGATTGAAAGGTACCTGTATCTAGCCAAGCGGTTCCTGAATCTAAGACACTTACCTTAAGTTTTCCTAAGGCTAAATAAGCTTTGTTAATGTCGGTAATCTCTAACTCTCCACGGGGGCTTGGTTTTATTTGTTTGGCTATTTCTAATACGGTATTGTCATAAAAATAAATACCAGGTACGGCAAAATTTGACTTCGGGTTTAAAGGTTTTTCTTCAATAGATACGGCATAGCCATCAGTATCAAATTCAACTACGCCATAGCGTTGCGGGTCATTAACGTGATACCCATAAATAATGCCTCCATCAGGGTTTGTATTGCTTTGTAGTAGTGCATTAAAACCAGAGCCATAAAATATATTATCCCCCAATATTAGCGCCACACTATCTTTGGCGATAAAATCTTCACCGATAATAAACGCTTCTGCTAGACCATTTGGATGCTCTTGTACAGCATAGCTAAACGTGCACCCTAATTGACTACCATCATGTAATAATTTTTGAAATAAAGCTTTATCCTGTGGGCTTGTAATAATTAAAATATCTCTTATTCCGGCAGACATCAAAGTCGCTAAGGGATAATAAATCATTGGTTTGTTATATACAGGCATCAGTTGCTTGCTAACTGCAATAGTGAGTGGGTGTAAACGTGTACCAGAACCTCCAGCCAAAATTATTCCTTTCATAGCGCTACTTGTTATATTTGTCTAGGTACCAGTCTATGGTCATTTGCAGGCCAGTTTCTAAAACTTCTTTTGGTTCCCAGCCAAGTTGTTTTTTTATTTTGCTGGCATCAATAGCATACCTAAAATCATGACCTAAGCGATCTGATACAAAGTTGATTTGATCCTTATAAGACCCTACTTTTTTTGGGCGTGCCTTATCAAGGAGCGCACAAACGGTTTCAGCGATAGCTATATTGGTATGTTCGTTTGAGCCACCTAGAACATAGGTTTCTCCAATTTCTCCTTTATGAAATACTAGATCAATTCCCGAGCAGTGGTCTAATACAAAAAGCCAATCTCTAATGTTTTTTCCATTGCCGTAAATAGGAATAAGCTCATTTTTTAATGCCTTTCGAATGATCGTTGGAATTAATTTTTCATCATGCTGTTTGGGGCCATAATTGTTCGAGCAGTGCGTAGTTACTACATTTAACCCATAGGTATGAAAATAACTTCGAACTAGAAAGTCTGAAGAGGCTTTTGAAGCACTGTAAGGACTGTTGGGCGCATACGGGCTATTTTCAGAAAAGTAGCCTTGCTCTCCTAAACTACCATACACTTCATCCGTAGAAATATGATGAAATTTTGAATTCTCGTAACCTACTTTATAGGCGTTGGGCGATTGCATCCAATACTTTTTAGCTACTTCTAATAAAACAAAAGTACCTTCTATATTCGTTTTTATAAAATTTGACGGGTCGTTTATCGAATTGTCCACATGAGATTCCGCAGCAAAGTGAATCACTCCTTTAATATCAAAATTGTCAAAAATAGAACCTACCAATTCACGATCGCAAATAGAGCCTTTAATAAAATGGTAACGGGTATTATTTTCTACTTCTTTTAAGTTGTTTAAATCTCCAGCGTAGGTCAAAAGATCTAAATTAATTACTGAATAAGAGGGATTTTTCTTTAGAAAATAGGGTATAAAATTGCTCCCTATAAAACCCGCACCTCCAGTGATTAAAATAGTCATTTAGGCCTCTTTATTGTAATTTTTCAAATAGGTATTTAGCGATACTAGGACCAATAAAAATCCAGTGAGTAAAATTAAAAATGCTGGAATTAAGAATTTATAACTATTCCAAATCCCTTTAACTTCGACCCCTTGTCTCGGAAAAGCAGAGATGACATTTAAAATACTCGATTTATTTGCCTTTTCTTCATTTAATTTTACAAGACTGTTTTTGAGCTCCTCCATTTTGTTAATCAAGGAAAGTTCTTTATTTTCTTTTCCGCCATTTTCGCCCAGGTTTATGTTGGTGCCCTGCATAGCCTTATCAGCTTCCTTGAGCATTACACGCTTGTATAACAGTTGCAAAGAGTCAATCTCCGTAATTTGTTTGCCATAAATGCTGTCTTGCAATTGAATATTTATATCACTAATATCTTTCTGCAGGTTAAAGTAATCGTTTCTTGAAATAGAGTTGATGATCGCTGGTTGTATTTTTCTGGCCACACTATTATTACTCGCGGTAACCGAAATGGTATGGAAGCGTGCATCATAGGAGTTAAAATTTCGTAAGTAGGCCTCCATGTCAATGGCTTTTTGTGTGGTCGTATCTAGGCTACGTACAAATTTATCAAACAACAATACTTTTTGATTTTCATCAGAATACGATTCTACGGTAAATTCCTTTATACTAGAAGCTAATTTTACATTGATTTCCAAAGCTTCGGCAAGGGCAGTTGAATCTTTAGCTTCTGCTAATTCATTGTAAAAATGAATATTATTATACAATTGCTGCACACTATTAAAGTTGGGTTCCACAACCATGGTTGATAAATATTCTGGATCTTTATTTAAGTCTACATAGATACCAATAGCTAAGCCCAAAAAGCCTGCAATCGCAAACTTTATAATATGTTTTTGTAGAAATACTAAAAATAAAATGAGTAGATTAAAGACGCCTTTAAAGATGTCGCCAATGAAGCGAAATAACTTTTTAAAGCCATTGCCGATGAGTTGAAATAACTGTCCTAAATCTACCTCATCAGAGGATTGTTGTTGTTTTGGTATTTGGTCGTTCATTTTTTAGCGCTGCGAATTAAAAATTTGTTGTACTATTTTATCGGTAATCAAATACGTGGGTTTTACGCCAGTGGTACCTAGACCTCCGGAAGCTAAGGTACTCCCTGTTTCTAGTGGATTGTCAGAGGCATAATAGGCATAGCGTACTTTTACATCTTCACGGATACTTTTGCGTATTTTGGAGGCAGATTGTATCGCTTTTTGGTAATGTACCCCCTCCATTTCTAAGCCAATAGCCTTCCAAGTAGAGGTGTTAAAAAACTTTAAAATATCTTTATTTTGTAAAGAGGTGCCTAAAACAGTGACCATCGTGCCTTCTAAAACTTTTAAACCGTTCCCCTCAAAATCTGAAGCGCAAAGTTCATTTTTAAAGGGGTAATTGTCGCCAGTACCTTCAAAAATATGTGCCGATGGAATCATTAAATCACCTTTGCCACCCTCTAAAATGCCTGCTTTGCCCATAATAGATATTGATTCAATGTCTAAAAATACCTCTTGGTTTTTTTTAATTTTATAGGGCTTTAATAACTCGTCAATTGTTTCATACGCTTGTTCCCCAAAAGCATAATCCATGACAAAGATAATAGGTTTTTTCTCACGAGATACCTCTTTTTGAAATTCATAACTGCAATTAGCACTGGTCAGCTTTGCCGTATCAAAAATCTGGACATCGATATTGGTGCCTGATAGGTCGTCGATAGCAATCATTCCATTCTTCTTAGCTACGGAGATTACCTTATTGCGCAACGCAGAATTTTCAGCAGCACTTAGCTTTTCAAAAATGGCGAGTGAATCGGTATTTGGAAATTCTTTGGCTAACGCTTTTTTAGCAAATAGCGAGTTCATGACACTGTGCATGTTGGCACTGATGATATGAATGGGCCTTTCTAACAAACCAGCGGTTTTTAGCGTTTTCTTTATCGTATCTGCCCAACGCTCTCCATGAATATGATGCCCCAAGCGCTCCCGTAATGCAGGGCTAAAGGTAATAGCTCTTTTTTCACTCGAGACCTCTTCTTCTATAGCCAATTTACCTAACCAATATATAATCTGTAGGAAACGATCAGGGTTCTTTTTTGTGGCAAATTTTCCATAGACCTCTAGTAATTCATCAAAAGTTCTTCCCAAAACATTGGCGGTGTGTATAATCGCAATTTCGCGTTCTGCTTGTGTTAGTTTTGACTTTGAAATGGCTTGTTCTAGCTTTTGCCAGTCACGCGTAGTTTTACCTGTTTCCTCGATAATAACCCGCTTTGAAATTTTATTGGACTCTATAAATAAAAAGGTTAAATGCGTTAAAATATCATAAATATCAGACCTGCCTCTGGTAATTTCGATGTTCATCTGCTCGTCATCTATGCGGTAGCAATTCCGACGCCTTTTCGGTGGTACAATTGCTTTAAAATGCGATTTTCCGTAACCTTCATCAGAAGTTAAATTAATGAATCTGCATTGCTCAATACCTTCGGGTAAGCGCTCTAAAACATAAATTAAGCCACTTAATTCTGCCTTTTCTTCAGCAATGGTACCATATATTTCGGGGCGTAACTGTAATAAGGCATTTCTCAAGGTTTCTCCAGAAATACCCATAGGCTTATAAAAGCCTCGATTAAATAAATGACGCATGGTGATGTACATGCGCTCAATGGCATTTGTAGACTCTTGTGCCCTAGTGGTGTTTGTACTTTTGCTCATAAATAAAATTCGTGTAAAATTACGATATAAATTTAAGTTCTTTAGGATGCAGCTGCATGAGTTGCTGTGCTATTTTTTAAAATCAGATAGTTTGTCCGCTACGCGCCTGTCATTTGAAAGTCGTTGCACTTTATTTTGACCTCCTAATTTTCCGATAGCTTTCATATAGGCATTGAAACCCCCTTCTTTTATGGTAGTTACTTTTAGTGTTTGGAGTATTTTACCCACTTTTAAATCTAAATAATAACTATTTTGTTGCTGTAAGGTTTCATCTAGAACCTGAATAAATTTAGAAAAATCGCTAGGTTCTTTCTGAAACTCAACAAACCATTCATGATACGGGAGTTCATTTTCAAGAGGTACTATTTGTGGCGCTACGGTAAACTCGTTTACTCTAGCATCGGTAGCCTCAATAGCTGCTAGCATTGCAGCTTCTACCTCTTTACCAATCACATGTTCCCCAAAGGCCGAAATAAAATGCTTTATTCTTCCAGAGACTATGATTTTAAATGGTTTTAATGAAATAAACTGAACGGTATCACCAAGGTTATAGCCCCATAATCCGGCGTTGGTAGAAATGATCATCACGTAATTTACGCCGATTTCTACTTCTTTAATCGTAATGCGTTTTGGGTGGTCACTAAAAAACTCATCTGATTTTATAAATTCATAAAAAATCCCCGAATTGAGCAAGAGCAGCATGCCTTTTTCTTTTTGGGAATTCTGATAGGCAAAAAAGCCCTCGCTGGCGGGGAAAAGTTCAATGCTAGCTACTTTTCTGCCAATTAAGTTTTCAAATTTAGCCCGATACGGTTCATAATTGACACCGCCATAGACAAATAGGTTAAAGTTTTTAAACAAGTCACCTACTTTTTTATGACTTGCCGTATGGAGTTTTTCAAAATACATTTGTACCCATGAAGGTATGCCTGCGATCACGGTCATATCTTCATGCATGGTTTCTTTTACAATTTCGTTTACTTTGGTATCCCAATCTTCTATACAATTGGTTTCCCAACTAGGAAGTCTATTTTTTTGAAGGTAATTGGGCACATAATGTGCCGATATTCCGGATAGTCGGCCTAATTTAACGCCGTTTTTTTCAGTCAATACGGGACTACCTTGTAGGAAAATCATTTTACCATTAACAAAGTCCGCATTCCCAGTTTCGTAAATATAATTCAGAATGGCATTACGAGAGGCTTCAACCTGATGCCGTATCGATTCTTCGGTGATAGGGATGTACTTGGCGCCTGAAGTTGTCCCTGATGTTTTCGCAAAATATACTGGTTTTTTCGGCCACAGAATATCACTTTCGCCCTGTACTACTCTTTCTACATAGCTTTTTAGCTCCTCGTAGTCGCGGATGGGAACGTTTTTCACAAAATCAGCATGCGTTTTTATACCATCAAAATGATGGTCTTTACCAAAGACTGTAGGCCTTGCTTTGGCAATAAGTTCTTGAAAGAGTTTCTCTTGCGTTTTAAAAGGCTGAGTAATCCATTTTTGGGTGCGCTTATTGATTCTTTTGGCAAAAATTTTAGCAGCTAACGACTTTAGTGACATATTTTTTATTTAAAATCGATAAAATTTCTTGGGTTTACTGGACTGCCATTATTCCATAATTCAAAGTGCAAATGAGGTCCAGTAGAAAGCTCTCCAGTATTGCCTACAGCTGCTATAACTTCTCCTGCCTTTACTAAATCGCCTTGTGATTTACTTAAAGACCCGTTGTGCTTGTATACAGATAATAGGCCGTCTCTGTGTTCTAAAAGAATCACGTAACCCGTTTCTGAAGTCCATTCTGAAAAAACCACGATACCATCGGCTACAGATTTTACCGGTGTGCCTGTGGTGGCAACTATATCAATGGCGTAATGTTTAATATTTAAATCATAATCTTGAGAAATACTACCGTTTAACGGTGAAAACAAAATTTGACTTACATCTTTTGTGTTTTTTTCAAATAAATTGTATTTATCTTCTAAAGCTACTTGTGCTCGTAAAACGGAATCTTCTTTTATCGGGGTTAAATCTATACTGGTAGGGTCTATTTTAAACTGTTCAAAGATGGAGTCTCTGTTAATTTTGTTGTTGGCAATATCTCCATTTAGAACTTTTCTAATATTATCTAAATACTTATTGGTATAATTTAAAACACTTACTAGAGAGTCCGTTTTATAGGTAAGTTCTGTAGCTTGTTTTTTAAGTTTGGTCGAGGAGTATCCTGGAATATATTCCCGCAGTGGCGTAAAGGCAATCAATAACGTAGTTAATGCAATCAAGCATACGATAAAAAGTGAGCCCGTAATAAAAACATTAAGCCTACTTAATTTAAAAGAAATTTTTTCTTCGAAGGTATTCTCATTGAGAATAACCAAGCGATACTTATGGAGTAACTTTCGCTTAATTTCTTTTCTTTTTTTCTTTTTCTTCACCATACCTCACAAATATAAGCTTAGTATTATATTTTTTCTACAAGTTTGGAAAAATATACGTTTTTTGCCAATACTAAAGTATTAAGTTTCTCGTTAGGTATAAATGACTCCACTATTATTTTTAAATATAATTAAGGTATCTTAAATATTAACACAACATCTAATACTTTTTTAGTAAATTTGTAGCTCTAAATTAAAAATTATGATAGTATCAAATATAGTTTTGGCAATTCCAGGACCGGCCTCTATAGTATTAATTGTAGTCGCTATCTTATTACTTTTTGGTGGTAAAAAAATTCCTGAATTAATGCGTGGATTAGGTAGCGGGATTAAAGAATTTAAAGATGCTAGCAAAGATGATGATGCATCAAACAAAATAGAAGAAAAAAAGTAAACTAATTATTAGGTATACCTAGGCATTAACCACGTTGACTAACGTGGTTTTTTTATGGGCAAAAGTGAATAGTAGGTCTCTGAAATACAAGTATTATATGCTGTTAGTGAATGAAATGATGTAAAAGAGATAGAGCGGTTTTTCATCTTTTAAAGCTTAAATACCATTTAATTTGTTTTTATACTGCTTATTAATACGTGTCCAGGCTTTTAATATTTAGGAATAGTTGGGTTGCATCACGAGATAAATAGGGAGTATAGGAGGTCAAAGTAAGCTTTGAGAATGCAAATAAACGGTTCGGGCAGGGCACATAAAACTGAGATAACTTGCTTTAACATATCATTTTAACTCTGTTTTACTACGTGTTCTGTTGCTTATACAACAAATATTTAGTCGTTCATCGACATTGTTGTACTATTGTTCGATATAATATAGATGATGGCGACTCATACGTCTTAAAGAATTAAATTGAGATACCGATGAGTTTGGAAATAGTGGTGATGCTAGTCGAAGCGAAGCATCCATTTTTAAAAAGTAACGATGAAAAAAATACTTATAGTGCTAATTTTTCTTTCTTTCTTGGGGTTAAAGGCCCAAGAAAAGAGTAAGGCCAAAGAAGTGGCGGAAAATAGTACTGTCAAAACTAAGGGAAAAACAAATTCTGATACGACAGCAATAGTCCCTATAGAAGAGGTAACCATGGAGTTATTAAATGCTCTCAGAGATACGCAAAATGCTTCAAAGGATGATCCTAGTTCATCTAAGCTTATTCAAAAGGCTGATTCTTATTTTGAAAAAATGTGGTACGCTGAGGCTGCAGCGTTTTATGAACTAGCCCTAAAAGATAAAAACAACTATTCTTTTGAAGTATTAAAAAAAGCGGGTGATGCGTATTATTTTAATACGAACATGGATAAAGCTTTTTATTATTATGATATTCTTTATAAAAATTATGAAGAATACATGACTCCTGATAATTATTTTAAATACGCACACACCTTAAAAGGTACGGGCAAGTATGGAAAAGCGAAAAGGTTAATGCGTGTTTACCATAAAATGGAACATAATTCTGACACTACTATAGATTCAGAAAATGAAACACCAAATGAAATTGTTTTAGACAACATACTTAACGCTGCTTTAAAGTTTAATATTAAAAATATGGAGATCAATTCTAAGAATTCTGATTTTTCTCCTATGTTTTATGAATCTGACAAAGTTGTATATGCCTCATCAAAGGATTCTTCGGTGTATGCAACAAGAAAATACAAATGGAATGATCAGCCTTTTTTAGATTTGTATGTAAGCACTGTGAATGCAGAAACCGCAGAATTAAGAAACGCGGTTAAATTTTCAAAGAAAATAAATTCTAAGTATCATGAAGCATCTGTAGCTTTTTCTCCTGATAATGCTACCATGTATTTTACACGAAATAACTATAGTAAAAAATTAAAACGAGATGGAAATGGTATCAACCATTTAAAGCTGTATAAGTCTGTTAAGGTAGGTGAGGAGTGGTCCGAGGCCACCGAATTACCTTTCAATAATGATTCTTATTCTACCGGTCATCCTGCTTTAAGTTCGGATGGAAAACTTTTGTATTTTGTATCAGATATGCCAGGGTGTTTAGGGGAAACTGATATTTTTGTGGTGGATGTTTTAGGAGATGGAACCTACTCAGAACCTAGAAATTTAGGACCCAACATCAACACTAAGAAAAAGGAATTATTTCCATTTATTACAGATTCAAAGTTATATTTTTCTTCAAACGGCCACGTGGGGCTTGGGGGTTTAGATATATATGAATCTTCTTATGATATAACAGGTTTTCAAGAAGCTATTAATGTTGGTAAACCTGTAAATAGTAATACAGATGATTTTTCTTATATCATCAATGAAAAAAATCAGACGGGATATTTTGCTTCAAATAGAGCAGGCGGAAAAGGAGACGATGATATTTATTCTTTTAAAGTAGTACCACCTGAAAAAACAACCAAGGCAACTATCGCGGGTGTTGTTACAGAATTGGTCACTGGCGATTATATGCCTGAAGCCTTAGTGACGCTATTGGATGAAAACAATATTAAATTAAAAGAAATTGAAATACAAGAAGACGGCAGCTTTGTTTTCGAAGCTGTAGAAGGAAATAAAAAATATGTAGTGCGTACTACGAAAGACGGATTCATTGAAGATACCAAAGAGGTGTATGCCGAAGTTGATGAAACGGTACAGATGGATGTGGCATTAAGGCGACTAGAAGAACGTATTACTGTTGAAGATGGCATTAGGAAGCTTAAAACCGATAAGATTTATTTTAATTTTGATGCTTTTAGGATAAGGAACGAAGCTACTGTAGCCTTAGATAAACTCATAGGAACCATGAAGGAATATCCAAGCATGGTCATAAAAATAGAATCGCATACAGACAGCAGAGGGCCTAAAGCATACAATCGCTATTTATCAGACAAAAGAGCTAAAGCAACCCAAGCGTACATGTTAGCACAAGGAATTGATGCAAGTAGAATTGAGAGCGCAATAGGCTACGGAGAAGAAAGGTTACTCAATGATTGTGATGGTACCGTTAGCTGTGGCAAAGAAAAGCACGAGCTTAATAGACGTTCTGAGTTTATTATTGTAAAAATGTAAAATGAAGTTCCTGATAATTGCTATGAGTTGAGAAAAACAAATGAAATGGGTGTTGTAGGGCAGCAGATAATGTTGTTTAAATGTCATTAAACCGATTTAAGCTACCGTTCATAAGACCTACAACATTTTAGCTAGGCTTCACAACAAAAATTATCACAAAATAGGCTAGGCTTCATATCTTTGAGATGTATTTGAGTGATGAATTTTTCCCCAAATTATTGACTTCACTAAAATATTGACCACGTGCAAGGTTTCCCCAAAAACACGAGCACAAAAGGTAAAAATATAGTAAACCCAAATTAGCCTTTAACCTACGCTAAAAGACAAAAAAACGCCTTCTTATAGAGAAGGCGTTTTTTATTGGTTATTGTATTGTTTTATTTTTTGTACAAGCAAAACAATAGGTACGTTGCTATTTTTTAGAAATTTGCTTTCAACAACTCTCTGTTCATACGCGCAATATTTTCTAATGAAATTCCTTTAGGACACTCAACTTCGCAGGCTCCTGTATTGGTACAGTTCCCGAAACCTTCTAAATCCATTTGCGCTACCATGTTTTTAACACGGTCAGCAGCTTCAACTTGCCCTTGTGGCAATAAAGCGTATTGTGAAACCTTTGCGCCAACAAAAAGCATGGCAGACGAGTTTTTACAACTTGCTACGCAAGCACCACAACCAATACAGGTTGCAGCATCCATCGCTAAATCCGCATTGTGTTTAGAAATAAGCGTTGCATTTGCATCTTGCGTATTTCCTGAGGTATTTACAGATATATAGCCACCAGCATGTTGAATACGATCAAAAGCACCTCTATCAACAGATAAATCCTTTAATACAGGAAAGGCTTTTGCTCTAAAAGGCTCAATAGTAATCACATCACCATCTTTAAACATACGCATATGCAATTGACAGGTAGTAACACCTCTATCAGGCCCGTGAGCCTCACCGTTGATATACATAGAACAAGATCCGCAAATACCTTCACGACAATCATGATCAAACGCAACAGGGCTATCCCCGTTGTTTATCAATTGTTCGTTTAAAACATCCATCATTTCTAAAAATGACATGTGTTCAGATATTTCTGTAACCTTATAATCGACCATTTGACCCTTTGATTTTGAGTCTTTTTGTCTCCAAATTTTTAATGTAAGATTCATATTTTTTAGTTTTTGGTTGTTCGTTGTTCGTTGCTAGTTTTTTTAAAACCAGCAACTAGCAACCATCAACTATTTGTAACTTCTTTCTTTAACTTCAATATTTTCGTAAACCAATTCTTCTTTATGCAATACTGCATCGGAAGGTTCGCCTTTATATTCCCAAGCAGAAACAAACTGGAATTCTGTTCTTCTCTTTGCTTCACCATCTTCCGTTTGGTGTTCTTCTCTAAAGTGTCCTCCGGCCGATTCTTCACGTACAAGAGCATCTTTAGCAAATAATTCACCTAGTTCCAAAAAGTCTGCAACACGGCCTGCTTTTTCAAGTTCCGCATTCATTTCATATGCTCCTCCTGGTACACTTACGTTTTTGTAAAAGTCTTCTCGTAATGCTTTAATTTCAGCCATGGCTGCTTTTAAGCCCTCTGCGTTTCGAGACATTCCACATTTGTCCCACATGATTTTACCTAATTTTTTATGGTAATAATCAACAGAATGTTCACCTTTATTATTTACGAGAAAATCAATTTTACCCTTTACTTCTTTCTCAGCTTCTTCAAATTCTGGAGTATCAGTAGGTATTTTACCTGTTCTAATCTCGTGCGATAAATAATCACCAATAGTATAAGGCAATACAAAATAACCATCAGCTAAACCTTGCATTAAAGCAGAAGCTCCTAATCTGTTAGCTCCGTGATCAGAGAAATTAGATTCTCCAATAGAATATAAACCTTCAACCGTTGTCATTAAATTATAATCAACCCAAGTACCACCCATGGTGTAGTGTACAGCAGGATAAATCATCATTGGTGTTGTGTATGGATCTTGATCTACTATTTTTTCGTACATCTGAAAAAGATTGCCGTATTTAGATTTCACCAAGGCTTGACCAAGTTCTTTTATTTTTTCAGAAGAAGGGTTTTCTATGTTGTGAATTTTAGCTTGTTCTTTTCCGTAGCGTTCAAAAGAAGAGGCAAAGTCTAAATAAACTGCTTCCCCAGTAGCGTTGACGCCATAACCAGCATCACAAAGTTCTTTTGCGGCTCTTGAGGCAACATCTCTTGGCACCAAGTTACCAAATGCTGGATATTTGCGTTCTAAGTAATAATCTCTTTGTTCCTCAGTGAGCTCAGTTGGTTTTTTCTTACCTTCTCTGATTGCTTTAGCATCTTCTAAACTTTTTGGCACCCAAATACGACCATCATTACGCAATGATTCGGACATTAGGGTTAATTTAGATTGGTAGTCACCAGAACGCGGAATGCACGTTGGGTGAATTTGTGTATAACATGGATTTGCAAAAAATGCTCCTTTTTTATGGATTTTCCAAGCTGCGGTAGCATTAGATCCCATAGCATTTGTCGATAAGAAATAAACATTTCCGTAACCTCCTGAAGCGATAACTACGGCATGCGCTGAATGGCGTTCTAGTTCTCCCGTAACTAAATTACGCGCTATAATACCCCTTGCTTTTCCGTTTACCTTTACAACATCTAACATTTCATGACGGTTAAACGGTGTAATTTTACCGCGAGCTATTTGCCTGTTCATAGCAGAATAGGCACCTAATAATAACTGTTGTCCTGTTTGTCCTTTCGCATAAAAAGTTCTGGATACCAAAACCCCGCCAAAAGAACGGTTATCTAATAATCCGCCATAATCACGTGCAAAAGGAACACCTTGAGCCACACATTGGTCGATAATATTCGTTGAAACTTCTGCTAAGCGATACACGTTTGCTTCTCTAGAACGGTAATCACCGCCTTTTACGGTATCGTAAAATAAACGGTAGGTAGAATCACCATCACCTTGATAATTTTTTGCGGCATTTATTCCACCTTGAGCAGCAATACTATGCGCTCTACGGGGAGAATCTTGATAGCAAAATGTTTTTACATTATAGCCTAACTCTGCTAAGGTAGCAGCAGCAGAACCACCAGCTAATCCAGTACCGACAACAATAATATCAATATTACGTTTGTTGGCCGGATTCACTAAATCAATATGATCTTTATAGTCAGTCCATTTATCCTTTAATGAACCTTTGGGTACTTTTGAGTCTAATACAGACATAAGTATATAGTATTAATGATTAAAATAATGATATAGCGCCACGATGACAAATCCTAATGGGATTAAAATAGCATACGCTTTACCAATAGTTTGTAATTTTTCTTTTCTCATCGAGGATACACCTGATGACTGAAAGGCAGAAGCAAAACCGTGCATTAAGTGCAGCGATAAAAACACAAAAGCAAGCACATAAAGCGCTACTCTCAAAGGGTTTACAAATTTGTGTTGCAATTCTTCAAAATAGCGATACCCTTCGCCATCCGCTAACAATCCAGACATATCGCCTTGAATATACTTGATGTTAATTTCGGGGAACCAGAAATCATAAAAATGTAGGCCCATAAATGCTAAAATTGCTAGCCCACTATAGATCATGTTTCTACTCATCCAACTAGAGTTTGCCCCACCGTTATTTTTGGCATATTTTATTACTCGTGCACTTCTGTTTTTAATCTCTAAAATGAATCCCATGATGAAGTGAAATAAGACACCGAAAATTAAAATGGGCTGCAATATATATTGCACAGCCCAGAAGGTACCCATAAAGTGAGAAGCTTCATTGAAGGCATCAGCACTGAAAACAGAAAGCATATTTATAGCTAGATGCTGAAGTAGAAAAAACATTAAAAAAAAGGCCGAAAGTGCCATAGCATACTTTCTCCCAATCGAAGATTTTAAAAATCCGCTCATTTGTCGTTTATTTTTTAATTACAAATTTAAAGCACAGACGAGTTTTTAACAAACTTTAAATGAAATACTAATCTTATTTAGAATGAAAATAAGTAATTTTCTTTTGTTTACTTTTAAAGTACTAAAGATGCTACTATCTTGTAAAAAAACTAAACAAAAAAACACGAAGCAGGTGCTACTTAGTCTATTCATTTCCTTTAAAAGCAAGCTAGGTCGACTTTTTTGTCCTTTAAGATCACAAAATAGGCCAAAAAGAACCACTTTAGGATCCTAGTGACCAGCCCAGCGGTATTTTTTAGTTAAGGAACTACCTAAAAAAACTATTGGATATAGAAGGGGTTTCAAGTTTCGAGTACTATTATTTATTGAAAATCTCTACTTTAAAATTCAAATCAAGGATTTGGTTCTTTAGGTTGCGCTCACCCTTATTATAAATTGATTTTTAGTTTTGGGCATCAATTTGCGGCTTTTAAGTCTGGAATATTATGCTAAATCTTTTAATTGAATGCTCAAGGCCTTGGTAGAAATTTGTACCTCAATTAAAGATAAAATAAGCGATACCATTAAACATAAAAGACTAATGACAAAGACCAAGTTCGCCCAAAACTTTAAGTCTATATAAATTAAAAACATGGTTATTACCGCCAATAAAAAACTTAATATAGCCACAGCTTGCATGTTTTTTATAATGAGTAATCGTCTGTTTAGCTTTTTCACCTGTAAACTTATCGATGGTGATGCTGTTTCTTGATATTTTTGATGCAATTGTCGTATTAAGGCTGCAATAGCTAAATATCTAGCGTTGTAGGCAAGCATGGTTAATGAAATTGCAGGAAAAAGTAAGGCAGGAATACTAAGGGTTAGTTCCATGTAGTTTAGAAGTTTTATATTTTTAATTAGCAATACTACTATCCGATGCTACTCTTGGGAGTAATTGAATAGTGTCAATCGCTATGCTATCCAGTCTTTGTTGCATTTCAAAATTAATTCGTTCAGGATAAATAATAGCATCGCTTAAATTTTCAGAAGCTTTCCAAGTTTCGCCCAATTGTTCTAGAATAGCATCGGTCCATCTTGAAGGGTGCTTGGCATCGATCCAAATAACATCGCGATATTCTGCGTCCACGAGAGCTAAATCTGGGGTCGCTGCACCGTCGAACTTTCGGCTATTTTCCTGAACAGCAGCGATCGTACCCAACACAAACATGCGTTTACGACCAGCAATATTCTTGATAAACGGTCTAAACTCCACGGGTTTATTAGCTGTCCAATCGTATTCTTTTCTAGATTCTATGACCTTTAAGGGCATTGCAGAAACTCCGGCCATACCCTCTTTTCTGGCGGCGTGATTGTAATAATACAATTTGTCAGTGCCATCGGCAGGAATCATCACGCTAAAGACTAAACTGGTGCGCTCATCACCTATCGGCTCTAGACCGAACCAATGGTATAAGCCATTATAAGCTTCTGTTTTCATTCCCGAAAAATCAAAATCAGTAACATAGGGTTGCTGATTTTGGTCTTGCGGTAACTCTGGAATTTTAACGGCTGTTTTCATATTCCAAGGTAAAGGATCTGTAAATCCTCCTAAAAACTGTAATGACTGCGCTTGAACCCGAGAAATCTCTTCAGCTAAAGTATTTTGACCTTTTAAATAGGGATAGTTTTTAGTTTCAGAAGGTGAAATATAAGTGCCTTTGCCAATGGTCATTCGTTCTAAATAATCTGATAGGTCGTGAACGCCAGCATCTATAACCATAACCCCTCCGTAGGTAGGATAGGGAAAAAAGAAACCTTTCCATTTTATTAAGCTAACGACCTGGACCCACTTTTCCTCATCGTTTTTCATGTAAAAAACATCACTAGGTTGTAGGGTAAAAAGCTGAAAAATATTGAAACGTTGCACCACTGCATTGTACGTGTTGCGACTAAAAGCCAAAGATTCGCCAATAGAAAAAGTTATCGGGATTCGATTTTCTTTTGAAAAACGAGGAAAAGGCGAAGTACTTTCTACCGTAAAAAGTTCTTCCGTATTATCATTCATTCTTTGCCAGGTATATTCTTTGGCTGGCTGAACCGCCATCGTCCATTGGTTAGTATTATCTACTCGCACTAATTGCGGCAACGAAACTTCTTGAGTTTCGCCAACCGATTCGTAGGCCATGGTGACAATATTATTGAAAGGCTGAATACGTTCGTTTTGCGTTAAAGGCAATTCGTTCAACTCCTCAATAGTTAAGTTTTTGTAGACGTTGTAGGTCTGCATATAATTGTAGAGTTCTAATTTCCATCCGAAAAACCAAAGAATTGCAAAAAACCCCACAATACCCAAGAGTAAAAGCACTCTTTTACCGGCACTTGCAGCACTTCTAAATTTAGAAAGCATCAACCATAAAAAAAGTCCACCTAAAAGCAATACAAAAACATATCTCCTTAAAAATAGCAATGCTGGTTGGTAATCGTCGCGTAGAAAGAAAAGTAATAAAACTGCGATTATTCCCAGAATAATAACATTTCGTTTTTGCTTTGTTCCTTTATTCCAATAGGTTTTTATCATGATGTACTCATTACAAATTATTGTATCATTCCTTTATCCTTAAAACGGTCTCTAGCCGATTTTTTGGGTTCGCCTTCTGGCTCAGGCAATTTTGTTGGAGTTTCTGGCGGTTCTTGTTGTATTTCTTTTTTGATGTTCTCCGTAAAATCTTCTACCATGTCTTTTCCTTTTTGTAATGTCTTTTCTAGGTTCTCTTTTTTGGTTTTTTCTTGTGCAAATAAAAATGCGGAAGCTATATAAGTTCCGATTAAAGTAGCCACTATTGCAGATGCAAAATACTGTATATAGAAGGCATTTATGGGTGTTACAAAGCTAACGATACCAGCCGTTACTGCAAATAAAAGGGTTATATATACCAATCGGATTAATAATGATTGCTCATGAATAAAACCTTTCCTGTTTTCAGGTTTCATTTGCAAGGCCTTGGTATTAGAAATTCTGTTAAGCCATCGGTATACTTTGTTATTTTTTGATTCTCTCCAGTACCAAATAATTCCGAAAAGTAAGGCTATTATAAAAATGATGATTTCTAAAGTCATACCGCGTATTTTTTATTGTTTTCTAAAATTTCTTGGATCACCCAGTCTTTGTAAGAATCATCCCAATGGGTATAAAGCTGATAAAATAAGGCTTTATCGTACCAAAATAAATGTACTGGATCTTTAGGCATTATCTTCACTAATAACTTCCAAATCAATTCTTTTTCTTCTTCTCGCAAAGACGAATGTGGTTCGTGTAATAGTGTGATATAATCGTCGGCAACAAAATCAGTTATTTTCAAGGTTTTATCTAGAATCAATTTCTGAAAGTAGACTTCTGCTCCAGAGATTTTTTTCTGAATATCCAGAGGTAATTGATTCAAATAGCGTTTAAACAAAAAATGACTATCTAAAATCTCCGCTAAAGGATGTTCCATTTCATGACTTTGTTCAGCAAATATGTGTTTTTTAATGCGTTCATACCTGGGTGATTTCATAGCCGCTTTAAAATCTTTATCTAAGAGTAAGTGCGTGACTAAAACTTCTAAAAGCTCGGTGTGACTTTTGTGAAAAAGCAACACATCGTGCGTAGTATCATGAATGGCGTTTTTAAATACTTTTTCATCCTCAAATACCAAGAGTTCTTTTAACCCTTCTTTTAAAACAAAAACACCCCCAAAAGCATTGGTATAAAACGATGTTATTTTAAGTTTGATGGGGTCTAAATGCAATTTTCGACCTCTTAAATCGCCATAAGTTTTAGCTGAGGTAAGTAATTGCTGATGCACTTCACGATCTATAAAGTTATTATTTCGATGAAAAAGATTGATAAAGGCCTCTTGTTCCATTTGTTTTTCGTCTAACTCATTTAAAAGTACAAAACTGACTTCAATCGTATCATAGCGCAACAAATCAAACGGCTCAAAAAAAGTATCGATCTGCTGGTCTATGTGCAATACCAAAGCCGAATCTTTAGTGATATCTCTAATTTCTCGATGGTAGGCCCTAAAAACAGTTTCTAGCACATCACGATCGAAACTATGAAAAGGCATATGCAGTGGCTTACCTTCTTGTTCTGGAGAAATGATGATCGCATTTACATTGGCATCACCAGTATTTAAATAATAAGCTTCCTTTTTCTCCTCAGAAATTTCTGGACTCCAACCCATACCATCTATCGAGAAACTTTTTAGCTTTGTCGGAGGCACACCAAGCAATGCCAAGCACTCGTTATACCGAATGGCTAAAGAACCAGACAGTTGCACAACTGCGCCACCAAACAAACCTGCTGCATTTAGTTTTTCCATTGTTACTTTTCTGAATCAAACAGTTTATTAGCTGCTAATTGCACCTTTAAATCGTGTACGCGACCCTCAACTTTTCGTTTAAAATCAGTATCCGCTATGGTGGCTACATTATCCAAATACCGAACGGTTTCTTGTCGTCTAATATCCGAGAAATTAAGCCCTTGCATATTCTGCTTCATCAATTCCTTTAGCATGTTTAGTTTAGTATCGTAATCTTTTTTGAAATATAAAGCAGGGTTATTAAACCATTCTTCAGGTAAATCAAAATCGGTTAATCGTAAGGAGATGGCACTTTGAATATTTCTAATATCTCTTGAGGAAAAGAAAGGAAATTCCTTTTGAATATTTTGATACAATTGTGCAAAAAACAAATGTTCAGTTGCAGCGTGTTTGGCTTCCGTTGCTTCGTAAATTTCTAAAATTTTAGCTTCTGTAGGTTTATCGTTGCTGTTTAGAATCTCACCTAAGCTTTTTGCTAATCCTTGTTCACTTAAAAAATTGTACTGCTCCGGATTTTTCATATTCACAAAATCAGGCATCGTTTTTTCAAACTTACGCCACCATAAATAATCTTGGTCCATAAAATCGGGTAGGGTACGAGCACCATCTATTTTAAATCTGCCCTGTACTCGAGAAATAACCGCCTTATCGAGCATTTCGGGCAAGTTGGTAAATAAACCTATGGCGCTATTCCCATAATTAATGGCATAAGCACCTTCGGTATAGCGCAAGAATACCCCAATAACTTCTTTTACTCCGGCGGAAACACCTTGAGCAGTTCGTTCTTGTAAATTATTTTCCGCATCATCAATTGGGGCAAAAATTAATTTTGTAGGGTCTTGCAAAGGCTTCATCCATTGTACCATTTTTTCTGCAGAACCCCCTTGAAACGTAGAAATCAAAGTGTCTGGCATGGGATGGAATAAAAACGGAATTTCTAAAGTATCGCAATGTTCTTTTAATTTAGTGGCGATAGCTGCAATCAGCATACTTTTTCCTGTTCCTGGAATTCCGTAGCCCATAAAAACGGGCATAAAGCCGCCCAATTCTAAAAAAGGATTCTTTTTAGCGGTAAAATCGTAACTCAACATACGCTCTGATAAACGGCGTGCAAAATGTTTAGCGTCTCGGTTACCCACAATCTCTTCGAACTTAATTTTATTAAATTCAACACTTTTTGCCGTTCCTTCTAACACATTTTCCCAGCCGGAAACTGCAAATTCGCTTTTTTCTAGTTTATAGGTTCTATCGATTATTGTTTCTGTATATTCAAATGTGCTTAATCGCATTTGAATTTCGCTGAGTAGGGCTTCGAAAAATACCACCGTAAAATTAAGCACTTCAACATCGGATGTGATAATTTCAGGATGTGCTAAATACTTTTCATAATAAAAAAGCATACAGGAAACCCCTTTTATAGGCGACATGACAGAGAGTTCTGGAATGCCTGCAAACTTATTTTTCATGACACTTAAATCGTCTTGAGTAAGCGGTTTTAATTCGTGCAAAATACGATAGGCAATGCCGTGCAGCATAAAGGCTGTTGCGGTTTGTAGTTTAGCATCATACTCGCGCCTTTGAGCAACATCTAAATTAGATTTTTGTTCGTTCAAGCTTGATAAGCCCGAGCTATCAAAATAGCTGTCTTTTAACCAAATTCCTAAGGTTAAGCCTTCTTGTAAGGCAAATAAAGCATGATTTAAATGCAACGGAATCGCTACAGAATCGGTAATCAAGCGCTTTTTTAAGGCTAAAATGGTTTTAGAAACAGAAACAACTTCACTACTATTGGTACCGTTTGCTTTAGAAAGATAGAGTAAAATAGATGCGTCTTTTTGTTCTTTATCACGTGCTTTGGCTTTGCTTCCTTGCTCCCATTGTATGCCTTTTAAATAGGATGTAGCCTCGTTGCGAAGGGTGTCTAACTCCGCTAATTTTATTGGAAAAGTACTATTGTGCTCCATTAATTAAGTTTTAAACTACGAATCTCAATCGGATCTTGGGTTAGTGAATTGACGGTTTCTGGGATGTTATCATACAGCGCTTGCATAACTCTGTGTGGACAAAACAAATATTTTTTGCTGGGCTTGGCTTCCCAAACTTGTAATTGCTGTTTGTTAAAAAAGCTTCCCTCGGTAAAATTACCTGTAGATACAGCCTCCTCAACCGCTACCGAAATAGCATAGGCCGATAAATCAAAAGTTTTATTGACTATGGCTTTGATGATGGTATGCGTAATAGGCCCTTCTCCTTTAGCAAAAACACTATGCAATGGCCCTAAATCGAACTTTCTAAGACGCTTAGGAAATAAATTATTTAGTTTTTTATCCACCGCATACGCCATCATATCGACAGAAATATCACGATCAGCTGCATTTTCGAGCACCTTGTAAATCTCTTCTTTGTATTCTTCCAATTTTACCTTGTACAAATCAAAATACATAAAGCAGATAAAAGGCCTATTGGTGGTAACATCATAAAAAGACCAACTGACCATATATTGCGCATCAATATCCTTGTTTTCTACCCCTAAAATTTTTCCTTGTACAAAGCGCTTAAAAATAAACTGACGATTAACGGAAGTATAGTACACTAAACTCGCCGCTTGATGCAATTTATGATCAGAAATGGGCTGTTTATCTTTTAGAAGCGTTTCTAAAAATTCGGCCTTAACCGTTTCTAGCTTTGGCAATTTGCTGATATGTTCTTGCTTTAGCTCTAAATCGTTATATAAGTAGCGAAATTCCAAATAATTCGGAAAACCAGATTCGGTTAAATCGATACGCATTTTTTCGTCATCGTCGAACAAATATTTAATTCTGAAAGCTTCTAAAGAATAGGTCAAAAGTTCACCATACTGCATTACAAAACTAGCCTCTAGTGGAGAACAAATTTTCTCATTAGCGATTTTCTCTACTAACTCATTAAATGCGTGATTTACAATTTTAAAATAGACTTGATATTGCTCTTTTGTTTCAAGAACAGCACTGTCTAAAGGTGTAACTATTTGGTTTATTGACATATTGTACTAGCCCTCGAACCCCCAAAGGGGGCTTACTCATCTGGGCGTAAAATTAAATGAAGCTCCTAAACTCCGAAGGTAGCTTTCAAATTCGTATGATAGTTTTAATGCGTACTATTAAGAGTTCCCCCTTCGGGGACTAGGGGGCTTTTATCCCAACAAATCATCCTCCGCTGCTTTTGGTTTTGTTGTCTCAGGAGTTGCAGGTGCGTCTTTTGAAGGAGCAGTGCCATCTGTTTTGTAATACTCTTCAAAAATTTCTTTCATATCGATACCATAACGGTTTGCGAAATCTTTTTGAATATCGGCATCTTTCACCCTAATTTCCTGTAAAGCTTCTGCATAACTAGAATACACCCCTTGCATTACTTTTTCGTGAACCGGAATATTATCCATCATTTCTTGACGCGCCTTAGCACTTGCGGTATGCATAGAAGCTAAAGTTTGACCAATATGTTCATCTGTTTTAACCCCTAAATGCTCTAAAATAGCCGCGAATTCTTGGTCTGTTCTGGCCTTTAAGGCTACTACATACCCATCATAATATTTTAAACGTTCATCGGTATCACTCTTTAATTTAGCACGGTGAGTTTGTAAATTGCTGCGTAAAGAGGTGAGCACTTTAATGGTTAAATTATGCTTATGCACAAAGCTGTCTTTACTCGCAGCAAGCGTAGTGTACGCATTCTTTAGACCTTCTAATTCCTCCACTTTTTGCTCGATAGTGGTCACTTTTCCAATAGCTTCAGAATACTCTGGAGACTGTTTATCGGATATTTCTTCTAAAGACTGTCGTGCTTGTTTTAAAAGGGCATATTGCTCCTCCAGTTTACCTTCTGTTTCTTGTTTTTTCTCTAAGGCTTTAGTGTGATTTTTACTCGCCTCAACGATGGCTACCTGTAATTTATCTTCTACCTCTTTAATTTCTACTTCTCTGGTTTTTAAACGACCTACCGCCGCCTGGCTCTTATAACTCAGTTCGTTCAGTAAGGTTTGTACATCTGCAGTTTCAATACGTTCTTGAAACATCGCTTTAGCTTTCATGTCAGCGCCATCTCGCGTTTTTTGTGCTGCAACGAGTTCTTCTTCTCGGCTTTTGATCTTGGCTTTACGCCCCCAAAGGTTGTTCCACCAATTGTCTTTTACATTTTCGGCATTTTCTAGTTCTACCTTAGCTCTTTCTAAAGCTTTTTGCGCAGAATCAATGACTTTTTGTTCATTGGCATTTAAAGTAGAAAATTTTTCAAAAATAATACCTACTTCATCCTGATAGTCCGTTAAGTCTTTTATGGCATCCAATAAGGACTTTCTATCTTGTTCAGCCATCCCTACCACATCATCTAAGGTGGCATTTAATATTTTTTGACGTGATTGTGGGTCGTCTTCTTGCGCTAGTTTAGACTTCATTTGATCTACGGCTTTGCCCCAGTTCACATCTACTTTCGCTTCTTTAGAGTTAGATTCGGTTTCTAATAAGTCAAAATCATCAGCCATAATTATTTGGTAGTATTTAAAGGATTAGTATACGGTTAAATTTCGGTAAAAATATTGAGTTTGAAAAGCTTTTATCTATTGGTAGTGAAAAATTATAAATTGTTACGGAATAGCATCGAGAAAAGCATTTTTTTATGGGTTTAGTTCTTGATGAAATGCTTTTTAGGCAGCAATTAATAAAGTGGGTCGTGTTGTACGGTGAATTATTTATACCAATTAAAGGGTCTTTGTACAGCGGAACAGCATAAAAACAATCGTAAACCTAAAGGTATCAAAGGATTTTCTTTGCTCATTATTTTTTTGTTATCGCTATAGCTTACGCCAACAGAACAGACATTTTAAATCAAAAACTAGAACTATATGAGGTCTATAAAAAATTTTGGGGCATAGGTATTGGTGTTTTAATTGTTATTTTTGAAATTCAATAGCCAACTTCATGAAAAAGATTGCTCTCTTTTTGATATTATGCTTATGTACAAGCAATAGTTTTTCGCAACAAATCGTTTGTTCTGCTCAGGACACAACCACTTTTACTAACAAGATTAAGGAGTTTGCTAAGTTGCCAAAGCAACCTATGGGCAATACGGTAGTTGCTATAGGAAAATCGTTTTTAGGAACGCCTTATGTCGCAAAAACCCTAGAAATCGGCGAAACGGAAGCCTTGGTGATTAATTTTCAAGGACTTGATTGTACTACGTTTATAGAAAATGTATTGGCTTTTGCTGTGATGATTAAAAAGGAACAATCAAATTTTGACGACTTTACTAATAACTTAGAAACCATTCGGTATAAAAATGGTACATTGAATGGCTATCCTTCTCGTTTACATTACTTTTCGGAGTGGATTGCAAACAATCAGTTGAAGGGTTTACTTGAAGATGTTACCGCTGAAATTGGAGGTACGCCGATCATCAAAGAAATTAACTTTATGAGTTCACACCGAGAATTGTATCCTTTTTTAAAAAATAACGATGCTAATTTACAACAGATAAAAGCCTCCGAAAATTACTTAAACAGTCAAGAAATTTGCATTTTACCGCAAGACCAAATTAAAGCGAATGAACAATTCATTCAGTCTGGCGATATTATTGCCTTAACCACATCGATTAAGGGGTTAGACATTACCCATACGGGCATTGCTACGCGAGAAAAAGATGGGCGTATTCATTTATTACATGCCTCTACTGCTGGCGCTGTGGAAGTTTCAAAATTACCACTGGTTGATTATTTAAAAGGGATTAAGAGTAATACGGGAATTATGGTGGCACGGGTAAGCCCCCTCTAGCTCCCCAAAGGAGGAGAACTCGAATGATTGTAGATTATTATTACTTTAGATTGTGACGTTTCTTTACACAATACCCAGCGCCCAAAACTTAGTGCGATTTTTTTTCTTTGGGTGTTTCAATGACCCGCTTCGCAAAGTCTTCCGACTTTGAGGCTACAATGTTTAATTGTTATAATGTTGTTCGTCATTTAAAAACAAATTCGATTTTTAAAACTTTCACTATTCTTCCAGCATTGAATTTTTTTTTATTATATTCTTTGATGATATAGCCTATTTGTAGTTCACGTTAGCATTTCCTCTTTATTTATTCCGATAAGTCAGGCGACTTTGCGAAGCGGGGTGTATATTTTTCGATTATTTACAATTTAAAACCTATTTGATTTAAATTTTTTTCGGTAACCGATAAAATATCTAATTTAAGACTTTGATAATACCAAAATGGAAAATATCTTTCTTACCCTATTTTAGAATATTTTACCTTTTTGACTTTGTTTGTTGCGCTAAGTCAGGCGACTTTGCGGAGCGGAGTTTCCCCTTTGGTCCTTGCACTGAGCGCATCCGAAGTAGGCCAGGGGCTACTTTTTCAAACACCAAAGGATCCCACCTAATAAATGCTGTCTAAAATCAGCATCATCAAATGCAGCTTCAGTGTGCCCTAAGCCAGTATAAAAAGCACGCCCACCACCAAATTCATGAAACCAGGCAATCGGGTGGTCATCCCCATTTTTACCGCCCAAATAACTCCTTTCATCTAATTTTAGCAATACCTGTACTTCAGGATTTAAATTTTTAAAATTATACCATTCATCAAAATGTGTCCAAGTGGAACCTAAATGGGCAGTAGATTCATGATTAGGAGTGCTTACGGTTAGTATTGCTTCTTGCTGATCGGGGTGGCTTTCAAAGTGAGCACCCACCAGTTTATTATACCAAGGCCATTCATATTCTGTATCAGTAGCGGCGTGCACTCCTAAAAAACTACCGCCGTTTGCTATATATTTTTCAAAAACTTTTTGTTGGTCACTTCCTAAAACATCACCAGTAGTACTTAAAAACAATACTAATTGGTATTTTTTAAGATTCGTGGTTGTAAAAGCTAATGAATCTTCGGTCTGGGTGATTCCAAAATTATGCTGAACGCCTAATTCTTTTAGCGTTGTAACGCCTTTTTCAATAGATTTATGCCTGTACCCTGCGGTTTTTGTAAACACTAAAATTTGTGGCGTTGCGTTTTTTACTTTTGACATAGAAACCTTGAAGGGTTCTGTGTCATTTAAAACCACTTGTTGATCAATTTTTGAACTACCACAGGAGGTACATGCCACCAGGGTTAACATTAAGCTACTTTTTAGTACGAAGTTCATAAAGTCTATGAGATTAATGGAAGTATAAATATCGCTAATTCTATGCAAATTGTTACACCTATTTTAAAAAGATACGATTAGCTGGCCAAGGCCATTAAATATTTTTTCGGTGTCGTTCCGTATTTTTTCTTGAAAGCAGCTATAAAATGACTTGAGGTGCTGTAGCCAACTTTTAAACCAACCTCGTTGACATTATGCTGACCGCTTTCTAACATTTTACGTGCGTAATCCATCTTATAATCAAACAAAAAACTAAAAACGGAATCCCCATAAATTTGCTTAAAGCCCTCTTTAAGTTTTTTTAATGAAAGTCCTATTTCATCAGATAATTCGGTTAGGGTTGGTGGTTCTGCCATTCGACTAATCATAATTTCTTTTGCTTTTCGGATTCTGCGAACATTGTCTTCATCTGCTAAAAAAGGACATTGATCTATGGCGGTGTCATTACTTTTATTAAAGTAGAGCGATATGAGTTCATATACTTTCCCCTTGATGTAGAGTTCCTTTATAGAGGGATGTAAATTATAGTTCATCATTTGACTTAAAATAACGGCAATCGCTGGACTAAAAGCTTCTTGGTTATAATATTTTTTCTCTTTATTGTCATTACTTAGAAAAGGAATATAATCAGCTTCGTTGGAAAATAAGGAATGAAATTTTTGTATCGTCATGATGATCGATACCAACCAAGAATTTGGCTGTAATTCGAGATTTAAAGGTAAATCTATCCTAGTGTTATATAACAAAAGTGAATTTTCCTCAGGAACTTCCAAAGCATAGCGACCTTCATTGAAAATAAACTTAGCATTGCCTTTTAAACAAAAATGAAATTGTATAAAAGAACTGTCTATTTGCCTGCTAACTGTTTGTTTATGAGTGTCATCATTCTGAATTTTTAACACGAAAAAACCGTGATCAATTAAAATTTCATCAAAGGAACCTTTAGCGATGTTTTTTTCTTCCATACTCATTTAAAAATTAAAGAAACTATTTAGAAACGTTCTAAATAAAAATGTTTCAAAGCCTTGTATTTGCTCTAAAATTACTATAATTAAGCCAATTTACGCCGAAATAGGATTAAAAAAACTTGAAACGATACTAATTGTTCCGCAAGCGTTACTTTTTTGGCTTTCATAGCAGTATTTTTGCACCCGATTGTCAGGTATTTTATGAAAGATTACCATATTTCCAAACATAATTCATTTTACACTATTGGTCTCAACTACAAAAAAGCTGATGCCGAAACACGTGGAAAATTTAGTTTAGTAGAAACTTCCATCGATAATTTACTGATGCAAGCCAAAGCACTAGGCATTGACGGCCTTTTAGTGACTTCTACCTGCAACAGAACTGAACTTTATGGTTTTGCGCAGCATCCTTTTCAATTGATCAAATTACTTTGTGATAATACGTTAGGCACGGTTGAAGAGTTTCAAGAAGTGGCTTACGTCTATAAAAATAATGACGCCATAAGTCACCTATTTAGAGTAGGCACGGGCTTAGATAGTCAAATTTTAGGCGATTTTGAAATTATAAGTCAACTACGTCAGAGTTTTAATCGTTCTAAAAAGTTCAATATCGCAAATCCGTTTTTAGAGCGTTTGTGTAATTCGGTTATCCAAGCAAGTAAACGTATTAAAAATGATACAGAGATTTCCTCAGGAGCTACCTCTGTAGCCTTTGCCTCTGTGCAATATATTTTCAAAACAATACCGGATATCTCCGAGAAAAATATTTTGCTCTTTGGTACGGGTAAAATTGGAAGAAACACCTGCGAGAACTTAATAAAACATACGAAAAACTCCCAAATAACCCTTATCAATAGAACTAGAGATAAGGCGCAAAGAATTGCGGGAAAGTTCGATTTAGTGGTGAAAGATTATGGCGACCTGCAAACAGAGATTAGAAATTCTGATGTGCTCATCGTGGCAACAGGAGCGCAATCGCCTACTATTTCGAAAGAGATGATTCACACCAAAAAACCCTTGTTAATTTTAGATTTATCGATTCCAAAAAATGTGGCTTTTGATGTCACTGATTTACCCAATGTAAGCCTGGTACATTTAGATCAGCTTTCACAAATTACGGATGATAATTTAGAAAGAAGAAAGCAGTTTATTCCAGAAGCTGAGGCTATTATTGAGCATATAAAAGATGAGTTTATTCAGTGGTTAGAAACTCGAAAATTTGCTCCTGTCATCAAAGCCCTAAAAAAGAAATTAAAGACGATGAAAGATGAAGAACTCAACTTTCAAAGCAAAAAATTAACGGATTTTAATTCGGTTCAAGCCGATATCGTTTCTGAACGCATTATTCAAAAAATAACTAAACAATTTGCCAATCACTTAAAAGGCGATGATATTGATGCAGATAACAGCTTAGCATTAATTCAAAAAGTGTTTCAATTAGAATTAGAAACCAAATGAGTAAAACAATCCGCATTGGAACACGCGATAGTGAATTAGCACTATGGCAAGCAAATACCGTAAAAAAACAGCTAGAAGAACAGGGATACCAAACGGTATTAGTCCCTGTAAAAGCTATGGGCGATTTAGTTTTAGATAAACCGCTTCATGAATTAGGCATCACTGGTGTATTTACAAAAGCATTAGATGTGGCCATGCTAAAAGGCCAAATTGATATTGCTGTACATTCTATGAAAGATGTGCCTACGGTTTTACCAAAAGGCATTATTCAAGCCGCGGTGCTCAAGCGGGGGAATTATATGGATATTCTTGCTTTTAAAAACAACGAAGAATTTTTATCTCAAGAAAAAGCTACAATCGCTACAGGCAGCTTACGAAGAAAAGCACAATGGCTGAACAGATACCCAACGCATACGGTAGTCGATTTACGCGGAAACGTACAAACCCGAGCTGAAAAGTTAGACAATAACGATTGGAATGGCGCCATTTTCGCTGCAGCAGGTCTAGAACGTGTAGGCCTAGAATTTGAAAATACTATTGGTTTAACTTGGATGGTACCCGCACCAGCACAAGGCGCAGTTGTGATTGTCGCCTTAGAAAATGATGATTTTTCAAGAAAAGCTTGTGCAGAATTAAACGACAAGGAAACTCAAATTTGTACCGGTTTAGAGCGTCAATTTTTAAATATTTTAGAGGGTGGATGTACTGCACCTATTGGAGCTTTATCAATCATAAAAGATAAAAATATAAGTCTAAAAGGCGTTTTGTTAAGTGTTGATGGAAAAAAGAAGCTAGAGGTAGAATTTACTTCTGTTCTTGGAAAACATGAAAACTTAGCGATTGCAGCTGCAGAACGTATATTCGAGCGTGGAGGTAGAAACTTGATGCGTGAAATTGCTGGTTTAACAAAAGAACCTACTATTTTCTCTACAAAAAAATTAACGACAGCTCAATTGGCGCAATTTAATCCTGAGATATCGGTCGCTTCTGAAGATTTTCTTCGTATCAACTTGAACAGAATTCCGAAGCTGACTTTAAAAAAAGAACTACAGAATGTAATTATTACAAGCCAAAATGCCGTTGAAGCAATTTTGGCAAGTATAAGTCCTGAGGAACTTCAATTTAAAAATATTTACTGCGTTGGGCGTAAAACCAAACGATTGATAGAAAAACATATTGGAAAGGTGACCCATTTTGAATCATCCGGGAAAGATCTTGCCAACTATTTAGTGGAGTATTTAGAGGGCACGGAAGTGACGTATTTTTGTAGTGATATTCGCTTAGATACCATACCGACTGTTTTGGAACAAAACAATATAATCGTGAATGAAATTGAAGCCTATAGCACCAAAGAAGCTCCAATAAAAACCCCAAAAAGTACGCGTGCAGTGCTCTTTTATAGTCCATCAGCGGTGCAAAGTTATCTTCACGTAAATACATCAGACGTCATAGCGTATTGTATTGGAGAAACAACAGCCGAAGAGGCTAGGAAAAGTTTTTCTGACGTTAGGGTTGCTACAACCGCAACTATTGAGGGTGTGATTGATTTGGTGAATAAAAAATAACTACTTTTTGAATAAGCTTTTAATATAAAAAATATGTTAGATTCCATTATTCCAAAATTACCGATGCGTAATAAAACCATTACGGAGGACTATTACATTGAAAAACTAGGTTTTGAAAGGGTTAGCACTGTAGCGTATGATGATTACGTCATGTTGAAAAAAGAGGCTGTTGAAATTCATTTTTTTAACTTTAAAGCGCTCAACATAAAAGAAAACTACGGGCAAGTATATATTAGAACTTCTGCTATTGATGAAGTATACCAGTCATTTTTAAATAAAAATATTGCGATTCACCCTAATGGTTCCTTACAAACCAAACCTTGGGGACAAAGAGAATTTTCGCTACTTGACCCAGATAATAATCTGTTAACTTTTGGTCAAAAAGTATAATTGTAGACCATTCTATTTCGATAATAAAGATTTATAAAACATGTTAAAAAACGATTTATTTCTAAGAGCTTTAAAGGGAGAAACTTTGGAACGTCCACCCGTCTGGATGATGCGTCAAGCAGGGCGTTATTTGCCTGAATTCATGGAAATCAAAAAAGAATTTGATTTTTTTACCCGATGCCAAACTCCAGATTTAGCTTCTGAAATTACGGTACAGCCTATTCGACGTTATGGAATGGATGCGGCTATTTTATTTTCTGATATTTTAGTAATTCCACAAGCCATGAATATTGAGGTGCTTATGAAACCTGATTTTGGTCCATTTTTACCTAAGCCAATTCGGACTCAAAAAGATGTGGATAGTGTCATAGTTCCTGATGTAGCTATTGAGTTAGGGTACGTAATGGAAGCGATTAAGGCTACGAAAGAAAAATTAAATGATGAAGTACCTTTAATTGGGTTTGCAGGTTCTCCGTGGACTATTTTATGTTACTGTGTTCAAGGGCAAGGCAGTAAAAATTTCGACAAAGCTAAGGAATTCTGTTTTACACAACCGGTAGCAGCACATCAATTACTTCAAAAAATTACCGATACTACGATTGCGTATCTAAAAGCCAAAGTAAAAGCAGGTGTTAATGCAGTGCAAGTCTTTGATTCATGGGGAGGTATGCTTTCTCCAACGGATTATAAAGAATTTTCTTGGCGCTATATTCAACAAATCATTGACGCCTTAAAAGACGAAACTCCTGTAATAGTGTTCGGAAAAGGATGCTGGTTTGCACTTGGCGATATGGCGAAATCTGGTGCTGCCGCCCTTGGTGTTGACTGGACGTGTTCTCCTAAAAATGCACGGTATTTAACAGGTGGAAATATAACCTTACAAGGTAATTTTGATCCTACCCGCTTATTGTCTCCACCTGCGGATATTAAACGTATGGTAACACAAATGATTAATGAATTTGGTAAAGATAAATATGTGGTGAACTTAGGTCACGGTATTTTACCCAATGTGCCTGTGGAAAATGCAAAAGCGTTTATCGATGCAGTGAAAGAGTATAAGGCATAAGCAAGCCCCCCAACCCCCAAAGGGGAGTTTAGACCTTTTTGAAAAAGGCTTACAAATATTTATTGGCTATACCTGCAAGATATTGTGTTGTTTGCGTTTTTAAGCAATCCTGCCATTAGGTATAAAAAATATAAACGTTGACTTAAAACTATAACTTTGATTTTTGATCTGGAATCACATACCGTTGAGGCTATTCAAGAGAAAGATGCTTGGCGGATTTGTGATTTTATGGTTTCAAATTCAGATCGATTAAAACGTTTTTTCCCAAAAACCTTAGAACAAAATTTGAACCCTGCCTTATCGGTAATTTTTGTAGCTGAAAAACTTCGGGCGTTTCAGGATAAACAAGAATTTCTTTTTACCCTTAAAGAAAAAGAGCATCGAACAATTATTGGATTGCTTTATTTGAAAAAACTTGATTGGACTAAAAAGCAAGGCGAACTAGCCTATTGTGTTGGTTATCAACATGAAGGAAAAGGAATTATCACGAATACTATTCGGTATATTTCTGCATGGGCATTTGAAGAAATGGGGTTAAAAACACTTCAAATCATTACTCATACATCAAATTTTGCTAGTGTTAAGGTTGCTGAAAAATGTGGTTTTCATTGGAAAAAAACGCTACAAAACGAACACACACCACCTAATGAAATGCCTTTAGACATGGAGTTATTTGAAAAATATGATAAGATGAGCACAGACTAAAGTTAATAGCACTAAAAATTTTAATTAGCAAAGTATAAAGACCTACCGGACGAGCAGGTCTAATCTTAAAAAATAAATCAAAAAATACAGATGAAAGATACATTTTATTCTTATATCCAAAATCTACAAGACACCATTACCCAAGCCTTGGAAAAAGCAGATGGTAGCGCTAAATTTCAAGAAGATATCTGGGAGCGACCCGAGGGTGGTGGCGGAAGAACACGGGTGATCGAAAATGGAACTGTTTTTGAAAAAGGAGGCGTTAATATTTCTGGCGTACATGGTGCTTTACCTGAAAGTATGCAAAAGTACTTTGGCGTTAAAGATGCTGATTTTTTTGCCTGTGGCTTAAGTCTGGTGTTGCATCCTAAAAATCCTATGGTGCCAACCGTACATGCCAACTGGCGCTATTTTGAAATGTATGATAAAGAAGGTAACATTGTAGATCAATGGTTTGGCGGGGGTCAAGATTTAACACCTTATTATTTGTTTGAAGAAGATGCGATTCATTTCCATGCTGTTTGTAAAAAAGCTTGTGATGCACATCATCCAGATTTCCATGAAAATTATAAAAAAAGATGTGATGAATACTTTTGGAATGCTCATCGTGATGAAGCTCGTGGTTTAGGTGGCCTGTTTTTCGATTACCTAAAAGCTACCGAAGAAATGCAGATGCAAGACTGGTATAATTTTGTTACCGAAGTAGGCGATAGCTTCACAGAAGCTTATATACCGATAGTTACAAAACGAAAAGAGTTAGCCTATTCAGAAGCACAAAGAACCTGGCAAGAAATTCGCCGTGGTCGCTATGTAGAGTTTAATTTGGTGCATGATAAAGGCACCTTATTTGGACTTAAAACGAATGGGCGTATCGAAAGTATTTTAATGAGTTTGCCGCCACACGTGCAATGGGTTTATGATCACCATCCTGAAAAGGATAGCGAGGAAGCAAGGTTATTAGAAGTTTTAAAAAATCCGAAAGAGTGGGTTTAAAAAGTAAAACAGTAAGCAGTGCTTCATGCAAAAACAGCCAACGGGTTGCTTTACAACTCAAAAAAGTAGTAACCGAAATGAAGTGTTTTAGTATCAAACCTGTCCGATATAATTTTAAGTAAAATTTAAACCTTTACTTTTTGATTGACTTTTTTCTTTTTTGCATTGCCCAAAAAAGAAACAAAAAAGTCTAGGCTGACGAAACTTTATCTAAATTTATCATTCGATGCCTAAATTTTAGGAACTCGCATTTAAAAATTTAAATGTATTTTACATTGGTTAAGCTCAAACAGCCTAAAATTCTTTACGGCATTTTCATTTCAAATTTCACAATAAATCTTCGGTATGCCAATTAAACCAGTTTTCAACATTTACCCTTAAGAACTAAAAACCATTCCAGATTAATATTAAGAACTTTTCGAATGGTACTGTTTTAATATCTTAAAGTAAAAAAAATGACTTGTCCTTGTGGAGCTTCCAAAACATATGATGATTGCTGTGCTATTGCACATAGCGATATTTCACTGGTAAAAACGGCAGAACAACTAATGCGTTCGCGATATACTGCTTTTACAATGGGCAACGGAGAGTATTTAATGAAGAGTCATCATTCTATCACGCGACCTATTAATGAACAAAAATCAATTGAAAACTGGGCAAAATCCGTCAACTGGATTCGCTTAGAGATTCTGGAAACTACAAAAGGTAAACAATCCGATGAAAAAGGAACGGTTACCTTCAACGCCTTCTATTTTGAAAATGGAAAGGTTGAGGTAATTCATGAAAAATCGGCTTTTGTAAAAGAAAATGACTTTTGGATGTATTTGGGATTGGCGACATAAAAAAGCGATGAATTTCTTCATCGCTTTTCTTAATAGCTATTTCACCATAAATTACTCCTCAACCGTTTTTAAGTTATCATCAGAGTTGCGATCTATCAACTTATTGTAGGGATCAATCCCTGCTTTTAATGGTTTTTCATCGGTGACTATGGTAAACACATTATCGCCAGATTTTAACCATTTCAATCTAAAATACAATGGATTTTTGATGGTTACACCATCGTCATTTACTACATCTTCGCCAAACAAGCCAATATCCACTAAATTATTTTTGTCATCAACTTTGTCTTCTTTGCCCTTATCATCATAATAAATTTTCTTAGAATTTAAGGTAAAGGTAGTTTCCCATTTGCCCTTATCTAAGGCTTTGGTTTTGGCATCCATCACTCTGTTCTCATACAAGACAATCTCTTTAAAACCGTCATCAACTTTATATTTAAGCGAATCGGGTGTTACCGCATATATGGCATTGTATAAATCTCCTGAACTAGCGTAGTATCCTTTATTGTAAAACTTAAACTCTTCTAAAAAGTTCTTAAGCCCTTTATTCACGACATCTTCACCCATCACATCTTGTAAATCATACATGATCATAGATCCTTTTTCATACCAAATATACTGACCGGTCTCAACATTCATTAACGAGCGTTCTGGTTTAAAACTAAATTGGCGCCCACTCAAATACGTATCTAAGGAATTTTTTAAGAAGTCTTTTATTCCGTTTTCTCCATACTCTTGTTTCATGGTCATGAGCGATGCATATTCTGCTAAAGTTTCTGAAATAATATTAGCGCCTGAGGTTTTACTTGGGGTAACAATATGACCCCACCATTGGTGTGCTACTTCATGAGACGTAACCCGAAACGCATAGTTATAACTGTCTGCTTTTGAAAAATCAGCCACAAATCCAAAATCCTCAGAATAAGGTATGGTGGTTATAAAAGACTGAGCAAAATTAGAATAGGCTGGAAATTCGATCACTCTTAATACAGCGTACGGATATTCTAAAAAGTTTTTAGAGTTATAGTCCAGAGCTACTTTTACACCTTTGATAAAATACTCCAAATTCTTTTTATGCTTAGGAGAATGATAAATTTCTATGGCTACCTTTTTACCACTAGGCGCCGTCCAAGAATCTATTTCAATAGCATAGGCAGCGGAAACAAAACTGAAGAAATAATCAGCTTTATCTTCTAGTTTGTACTGAAAATAACTTCTATCATTCTCTTCCCATTTTTTGGTAAGCGTTCCTGGTGCGATTGCTGTTTGCCCCTTTTTGGTACTTACTACCGCCTCAAAAGACAAATAATCGGCATCTTCATTAAACAAATTTGTTTTTAAAGCTAAGCTGTCTGTTCTTGGCGGGTACAAATAATCTAATTCTTCCAAATCATACTTTTTACGCACCCCATTATCTGTAAGTCCTCGTTCATAATGAAAAGAAGGAAAAATGGCATCCCTAAAAAAAGTTCCATTCGCTAACACCGCTGTTTCAGTATCAGAAGAAAAACCGTGAGTAAGTGCCTTTGTTTCTATCACCAAAGAAGCCGTGTCTTTTGGGTGTAAAGTTGTCGGTAATTTATAGATAAACATACGAAAAGCATCATCTGAAAGAAAGGCTTGTATTTCTGTGCCATTATACACTACTCTAGTGATTTTAGTATCGGCTATTGGAAATCCAATATTCATTAGCAAGGTATCAATAGGCGTGTCATAATTATTGGTAACGGTAAATTCTCCTTTGGCCTTAACGCTTCTGTCTTCTGGAAAAATGTCAATAAATGCTTTTAAATCGGTCACTTGAATGTGTGGCTTGCCTATATATTTCCCGTATTTTTTTTCAGCATCAGCACTTAATTTTTGTCCGTAGTTACCATCCTCTAATTGATTTAAGACTTTTAAATTGTAATAGCTATAAGCCCCTACAGAAACAAAGGCTAAAACAAAAAATAGCATTAAGGCTACTGTTTTTCCACTAAAACGCTGTTTGGCTAACCTAAAACGTTCTTTTGCTGACGAATAGAATCCACGATTCCAAAATACAATACCGATGGTCGCTAAAATACAGGTTAACAAAATCCAATACAAATTCAACCAGAATTGTCCGTATAAATAGTGTCCAAATCCGTTTAAATCACTTAAAAATGATCCAGGTGTACCTCCAAAAATCACTAACGGATTCGATGTTTTAAAGGCTAAGCCTAAAAGAACTGGTAATCCGACGTAAATAAGGATCACAATAAAATGGCCTAAAAATTTATTGTTGACCAATACATGAATAAAAAATGCCAGTAACAGAGTCATTAAATAACTAGGAAAAATAGTCGTAAAATTATAGGTTAAATACATCCCTAATTCATAATTAAAATAGCCGTTAAACGTTTGGTATAATACGCCAACGACAATATTTAATAGGGTTAAAACAATGGCAACTCCAATTAAAGAAATAATCTTTGATAGGTATAGAGTGATGTTGCTAACAGGTAAGGCGTCATAAAACTCAAAAGTTTTGTTCTGTCGCGTTCTGTGTACCGCTTCCCCAGCATATATCACTAAAATAATTACAGAAAATAATGAGATGCCTCCTGAAATTTGAGCCACCATATAGCGCGTTAGAGGTAAAGACGGCGTACCGTAAATCTGGTTCGATTGATACGCAACAAAGCCTGCTACGATAATGCCGATAACTATTAAAATCACAAAAACAGTTTCTTTTACAATAGATAAAAATTCTATTTTGCTTAAAGACCATAGATTCTCTCTACGTGCTTTAGCATTAAACTGCTGAATAATATTAGGGATGAATGTCGAAGGCACATACGTTTCTTTTGATTCTTTAGCCCCTTTCTTTTTAGAAGAACTTAAAAAGCCTTTGTACGAAAATTTGAATAAGGTAAAGAAGAAGATCAAAACCGCAATACCTAACCAAAGTAATCTGTTGAGGGCAAATTTACCCGTGAGGGATAATTGTGTCGTGTTTAATTCGTTGACTGTCCAATATTTAGTGATAAACCCGTGTGCGGTTTCACCAAACGGATCAACATACACACTTAACCACTCCGTATCTAAATTAGCTAATAACTGCCCTGAGGCGATGGTTAAAATTAAGATGACAATCCCTCCTAAATATAAGATAGACATCCGTTTAAAAAAGGTCATCAAACAGAAAAATAAACTTCCTATAAAAAACGAATTGAAGCTTAGTAAATACAGAAAAGGGAATACATAGGAGCTTAGGTTAAACGAGGTATAGGTTCCATAATCAGGTCTGTTCAATAATGCCCCAATTCCCATTCCAATCATGGCACCAATAACAGCGGCGATATTCATGACAGTAACAATAGAAAAACTTCCCCAAAAACGACCTAGAATATAATTTTTTTCGGATATAGGAAAAGTAAAATAGGTTTGTGCCGTTTTGTGTTCTTCGTCACGATACACAGCAACACCCATAATTGCCGCGTAAAAAAATAGGCTAATAATACTCATGCCTCCCAAAATACCAACAATGGCATTAGGGCTATTGGTAAATTGTGCTGTAACCGAATCTGCAAAAACTCCTAATAAAAGCGGAATAATAAACATCAAGAAAATGTAGATGTAGGTCGCTGGTCGTCGTAAGCGATATTTTAGTTCAAATAAGAAAATCTCCTTCATGATTATACGGTTTGAGGTTGGTTGATGCTATAGAAATAAAAATCTTCTAAGTTGTTGTTGACCACTTCAAAACCTTCGCCAGGGTGTGTGTCACTAAATACATTAACGTTCATGTTGCCACTACGCAAATAGGTAGAAAGCACTGTATATTCCGCCTGGTATTTTTCAATTTCATCTTTTCCGATGCTCTTGCGGAATACTTTTTCGTTTAGCGAGTTAGATAGTTCTTGTGGATGACCTTGAACTACCACCGTTCCTTCATTAAAAACCGCCATATTGGTGCATAAGTTTACCACATCATCCACAATATGGGTCGACAAAATAACCACGGCATCTTCGCCCAATTCACTTAGTAAATTATGAAACCGGTTACGCTCTAAAGGATCTAAACCAGCCGTTGGTTCATCGACAATAATCAATTTAGGATTGCCAATTAAAGCTTGAGCAATTCCGAATCGCTGCCGCATACCGCCTGAATAATCACCTAAATTTCGTTTTCTGAATTTGTATAAATTTACTTTATTTAATAAATCAGCTACATATGCTTTTCTATCTGAACTACTATGAATTCCTTTGATTTTTGCAATATGATTCAGCATCATTTCTGCCGATACTTTAGGATATACTCCAAAATCTTGTGGCAGATAGCCTAAAACTTTTCGCAACTCTTCAGGCTGACTAAAAACATCAATACCATCAAATTCAATGGTACCCGTATCTGCAATTTGTAGGGTAGAAATAGTTCGCATTAAAGTTGATTTCCCAGCCCCGTTGGGACCTAGCAAACCAAACATTCCTTTGTGGATTTCTAGATGAACATTGTTGAGCGCTTTTGTTCCGTTCGGATACGTTTTGTTGAGGTTCTGGATGGAAAGCATAGTTTTTTGTTTAGATGGTTGCTGATTAATGCTATTAGTAGCTACATTATGAATATTGTTACAATGTAGGGTTTTTTTTAAAGCTTTTTTGCTTATGACTATTTGTTACGGTTGGGTTATCTTTGTGAAGAAAGAAAATTTAAAATAAAACTATGTTCCCATTAATAAGAAACAGACGCCTTAGAAGTTCAGAGGCTATACGAAGTTTAGTACGTGAAAATATCCTTACTCCAAGTGATTTTTTAGTACCAATTTTCGTCACGGAAGGTAAAAATGTAAAGGAAGAAATTGCTTCGATGCCTAATTATTATCGCCTAAGTTTGGATCACTTAGAAAAAGAAGTGAAAGAATTATGGCATATGGGCTTAGGTGCAGTGTTATTGTTTGTAAAAGTACCAGAGAATTTAAAAGACAATAAAGGTACAGAAGCCTTAAACGCAGAAGGGCTAATGCAGCGTGCCATTAAAACGGTTAAAAATGCCTGTCCTGATATGTTGGTGATGACGGATGTGGCCCTAGATCCATTTTCGAGTTACGGCCATGACGGTATCGTAGCAGACGGACGAATATTAAACGATGAATCAGCGGATCTTTTGGCCCGAATGAGTGTTTCTCATGCCAAAGCAGGCGCTGATTTTGTAGCGCCGAGTGATATGATGGATGGCAGAATTTTATCGATCCGTGAGGCCTTAGAGGCCGAAGGGTTTATCAATACCGGAATCATGAGTTATAGTGCTAAATATGCAAGCGCTTTTTATGGCCCTTTTCGTGATGCATTAGATTCTGCTCCTGTTGACCTCGAAAATGTACCAAAAAATAAAAGTACCTATCAAATGGATTATGCCAATCGCTTAGAAGCGATTCGAGAAACGCAACTCGATATTGAAGAAGGCGCCGATATTGTCATGGTAAAACCAGGTCTGTGTTATTTGGATATTGTTCGAGATATTAAAAATCAATTTGACGTGCCTATTGCTGTGTATCAAGTGAGTGGTGAGTATGCGATGGTGAAAGCAGCCGCAGAAAAGGGTTGGATAGATCATGATGCCGTCATGTTTGAACAATTAATGGCCATAAAAAGAGCTGGTGCTACTATTATTACGAGCTACTTTGCAAAGGATGCGGTGAGGTTGATGTAGTAAAGCCCCCTAGCCCACTTCGGCTGTGCTCAGTGCAACGCCCGAAGGGGTAATATTAAAAAATCAATTAATTTGAAAATGTGTTGATTTGAAGATTTAAAAATGAAATATCCTAGCTCTTTTGAGCAAAAAAGCCAAGCACCCACATTTAAATAAAAAGAATACTCATGGAAGTGAAATATAAAAAATGGATTGTGCTGGCTGTTGGAGTTTGGTTGAGTCTATATTCCATATTTTGGGCGACTACGGCCTATGGATATGATGGTTTTCTAATTTCAATGATCATCGTGGGGACACTAGGAATAATTACTTACAGATTCCAAAAAAATAAAATGAATTCAAAGTTCAAATAAGACATGTCAATACTTATTTGATTTGAAGTTTTAAAAAGTAAATTTCACGAACCCAAATCATCAAACAATCATAAAATCTCACATTCCATAAAAGAATGAAAAATAGCTTCTTGTTTTTGAGTTTATTGGTGTTTACGAGTTTCAATGCTCAAAACAATTCACTTTCTTACGCTTCACCAGCAGAGCTTGGTTTAGATTCGGCCTATATTTATTCGAAGGTAGATTCTATTATAACGAATGGTATAAAAAACAAAGCTTTTCCTTCTGCGCAGGTTTTAGTAGCCAAAGATGCTAAGATTATTTTTCATAAGGCTTACGGTTTCCATACCTACGATAGCATTCAACCTGCTGCTTTAAACGATAGGTATGATTTAGCTTCGGTCACTAAAATTATCGGACCATTGCCAGCCATCATGAAATTGGTAGAAGAAGGCAGGCTAGATTTGGATGTACCCTTTAGCAGCTACTGGAGGCCTTGGAAAAAAAGAAAGGATAAAAGGGATATTACGCTACGTGAAATTTTAGCACATCAAGCGGGGCTTAAACCTTATATCGTTTTTTTAAATGATGTTTTAAAAAAGAACGGTAAAATAAAATCGCGTTTTGTTAAAACCGCCGCTAAAAATAGATTTCAACGCCAAGCGTATGACGGTCTATTTATAAAAGATCGATTTAACCGAAAAATGTTTCGAAAAATAAATAGATCTAAGGTTTCAGCGGATAAAAAATACCTGTATTCAGGACTTTCATTTCTACTATTCCCAGAATTGATTACAAAACTAACGGGCGAAAATTTTCAAAGCTACCTTCAAAGAAACTTCTATACCCCAGTTGGTGCGACTACACTAACTTTTTTACCGCAAAACGAGAATATTGCTACTAAAATCGTCCCTACAGAAATGGATAGCATATTTAGACATGACCTTACTCAAGGCTGGGTTCATGACGAAAATGCCGCGTTACTAGGGGGTGTATCTGGAAATGCTGGACTTTTTGGAACGGCTACAGATTTGGCTAAAATGATGCAATTGTACTTAAACTATGGTACTTATGACGGAAAACAGGTGATTGCCGAAGACATCGTAAAAGAATTTATAAAAGTTCAATATCCTGAAAATGATAACCGGCGTGGATTAGGCTTTGACAAACCCTATTTGAAGAATAAAGAACGTTCCTTAAAAGATGCCTATCCTACACCTGAAGTAAGTTCAAAAAGTTTTGGCCATAGTGGTTTTACAGGTACGTTTGTTTGGGCAGATCCTGAAACACAATTGGTCTATATTTTCTTGTCAAATAGAGTGTACCCTACAAGAAATCAACAAAACATATATGCTTTAAATATCAGATCAGCGGTTCTAGATGTATTTTATAAGGGTATTTTCCAAGTCGATTAGGGTAAGCATAGTCTGTAATAAATTGGTATCTTAGTTTTTTTAAATGGTCATATATGGGTCTTCTAATTTTCTATGCAGTTATTTCTATCTTTTTTTCGTTCTTATGTTCTATTTTAGAAGCAGTGCTATTAAGTGTTAATCCCACATTTATCAACATAAAGAAAAAGGAGAATAAAACATACGGTTTTACCTTAGAAGAGTTAAAAAAAGACGTTGATAAACCGCTAATAGCCATTCTCACCATAAATACTATAGCACACACTGTTGGGGCTATTCTAGTTGGGGTTGAGGCAAAAGTTGCCTACGCTGAACTATATGGAACCACCCAGCAGACCTTTTTAGGCTTTTCCTTTACCGAAGATCTTATGGTGGGGATAGTATCTACGGTTATGACGATTTTAATTTTAGTGGCATCAGAAATTATTCCAAAAACCATAGGTGCCACCTACTGGAGGCAATTGGCGAATTTTTCAGCCAAGACTCTTAAAATTATGGTGATCGTTTTAAAATATACCGGACTTTTATTTGTGCTGCAATTTTTTACAAAATTAGTAGGTGGTAAAGAGCATCATGGGAGCGTTTTAAGTAGAGAAGATTTTACGGCAATGACTGATATTGCCCACGAAGAAGGTGTTTTTCAAAAATCTGAATCTACGATTATCAAAAACTTACTGCGTTTTAATGAGGTACTCGTAAAGGATATTATGACTCCAAGGGCAGTGGTAAAAATCGCTTCTGAAAGCAAAACGGTTCTAGAATTTTTCAAAGAGAATCCAAAGTTGCGCTTTTCTCGAATCCCAGTGTATAGTGGAAAAGTAGATAATATTACGGGCTTTGTACTAAAAGATACTTTTCTAGAAGAAATTATTAATGAAAATGGACACGTGACTTTGGGTGAAATTAAAAGACCTTTGATTATTACCGAACGCGACACGCCCATTCCAAAATTATTTGATATTTTGATTGCTAAAAGAGAACACATTGCCTTAGTTGTTGATGAATACGGATCGGTAAGTGGTTTGGTTTCCATGGAGGATGTTATAGAAACTTTATTAGGACTTGAAATTATGGACGAAACTGATAATGTAGCTGATTTACAACTTTTGGCACGTAAGAATTGGGAAACAAGGGCAAAAGAAAGTGGTGTTTTTGAACGAAATCCAGAATAATCTTGAAAGAAACAGCTTATATAAACACACCATTAGGTGTCGCTAAACTTGAAGGTGATGAAATTGGAATTTCTGAAATTACGGTTTTAGAAAGTGACGAAGAAGTGACCATCGTGATTCCCGAAGTTCTTGAAGATGCTGTATATCAGCTGAGAGAGTATTTTGAAGGTACGCGACAAGAGTTCAATTTCGCATTAAACCCAGAAGGTACTGATTTTCAAAAAAGAGTCTGGGAAGCCATAGCTGATATTCCGTTTGGCACGACGGTTTCTTACCTTGAACTCTCTCGAAAATTAGGAGATCCTAAAGCCATTCGAGCAGTGGCCGCTGCGAACGGTAGAAATCCTATTTGGATTGTGGTGCCTTGTCACAGAGTTATCGGTAGCGATGGCTCCTTAACAGGTTATGCTGGTGGATTACACCGCAAGCAATGGCTTTTAGAACACGAAAGTCCCTACAAACAAGCTTCTTTATTTTAATTTTGACAAACCACCTAGTTGGTATGGCTAACTATTTTTATTAAATCAAAGCTATTTATGTTCGTTGTCGATGTTTAACGGCGTTACAAATAGTACGCTTTATGTAGTACTCCCTCAACAGTAAGCAAAAACAAACTAGCTGGTTGGTTTTACTTTTTTATCGAAATTAAGGGTTATTTAGTAATTTCACGGGAAACAGGGCGCTACTAAAGTGTTAAGAGTCGTAATTTTGGATTACATTTAACTAATTTAATAGTATGAATTTACCTTCTATATCTGAAATTTCCATAAAAGCAAAGATGGTTATTGGCCGCTTTCCCCTAACTTCAATTTGGGTAATTTTGGGCTCCTTTTATTGTGTTTTTTTATTAGAAAATACCGAAAACGACTTTCCAGATCATCATTTCAATCTTTTAGTGACTTTAATATTAGGTATCAGTTGGTTTATAGGAATGCAATTTTTTATTGAGCAACAGAAAAAACCAAAAGCATGGCAAAGTTTAAAACTAGTGGTTTTGGCTTTCCTGATTGGCTTCTTTTTTTATATGCCTGTTGAACATCATTACGATACAAATCCCAAATATTTAATTCGCTTTTTTTTATTTTTAATTGCAGGTCATTTGTTTGTATTGATAGCTCCATTTATTTTAAAATGGGACAAGAATGTGTATTGGAATTATCTTAAAACTATAGCATTATCAATTGTTCGTAGTGCGTTTTTTTCTGGGATTCTTTATCTTGGTTTGGCTTTGGCACTAGCGGCTATAGAGGCTCTTTTTGACGTACACATATCAGGAAAAAGATACGGACAAACCTTTGTTTTCTGCTTAGGCATCGTAAACACATTAGTGTATCTTTCAGACTTTCCTAAAAATATTTACGAACAAACACAAATTCATTTTCAAAAAGCTTTAGAAGTTTTAGTGAAGTATATTTTGATTCCATTGATCATTTTATACCTAATTATACTTTATGCCTATAGTTTCAAAATTCTGATAGATTGGGAACTTCCTAAAGGTTGGGTATCTTATTTAGTTATTGCATTATCGCTTTTAGGTTTTTTAATTCAAGTGATTATTAATCCTATTCAGAAAGAGATTAAATCGTGGGCCATCAATAAATTTTATCCCTTTTTTTATATTTTACTAGTGCCCTTGCTAATTTTGTTGTTTGTTGCTATTTTCAGAAGAATAACGGATTATGGAATTACCGAAAACAGATATTTTGTAGTAGCCATTGCCGTTTGGATTTGTGGAATTGCCATATACTTCTTGGTCAGTAAGCAGAAGTCATTAAAAATACTACCCATTAGCTTATTTTTTATTGCGATACTATCTTCTTTTGGTTTTTGGGGAGCCATAAATGTTTCTAATCAAAGTCAGACGAATCAATTTAAGCAATTGTATACCAAAGCTTTACAAGACAACAGAGTCATTTCTCAAACTGATTACAATAGATTACAAAGCATTTTAGATTATTTAAACGAAAGAGAGTCTACTTCTAAATTAGACCAAATTATAGGGTTATCTATAGAGAGTTTTAGAGATACTTTGAATAGTGCTCATCGCAATAAGGGTTGGTTGAATACTGCAAAAATATGGGATACTTTAAATTTGAAAGTTGATCCAACGACTTTAACTGATAGTAATGCTAACAACAAGTATTATAACTATGAACAAGACTGGAATACAAATTTTACGGAGTCTATTGCGGCATATGATTCCTTTAGGACGCTCAGCATCAATGCTAATTTTAGCATAGATAATACAGAAAGTAAAGAAAGTAAAGATTTCTACATTAAATTTAACAATTCAGACATTCGAATTGAGTTTTATGATGTTTTAAATGATAGTTTAATACTGGAGTTAAATTTAAAAAAGGAACTGCAAAGATTCACTTTTTTAGGAGAAAACTTATATAATGTCCCTCAAGATAAACTAGTGATAACTGACCAGAACGACGTTTTAGCGTATAAAATCATCATATCACAATTATCTTTTACTAAGGAAAATGATTCTATTAAATTTTACAGTTTAAAAGGTTTTTTACTTTCAAAAAAACAGTAGCCATGTTACAGAAAATAAACCTAGAGCACATTCTTTTTTTAGATATTGAAACCGTACCAGAGCACCCTAGTTTTAAAGATTTGGATGAAGATAAAAAAGAACTTTGGACGCATAAATCGCAGTACCAACGTAAAGATGATTTTACGGCTGAGGAGTTTTACGAACGCGCAGGTATTTGGGCTGAGTTTGGTAAAATTATTTGTATTTCTGTTGGGTATTTTAAAAATAATGGAAGTAACAGAGCCTTTAGAGTCACTACTTTTTATGGCGATGAAACTAAATTATTAACTGAATTTAAAAATTTATTGGAAGGTCATTTTGAAGGGCCTAAATACCTTCTCTGCGGCCATAATGCCAAAGAATTTGATTTTCCTTACATTGCAAGGAGAATGCTCATAAACGGAATTGATCTACCTCTTAAATTAAATTTATTTGGAAAAAAACCGTGGGAAATTCCTCATTTAGACACTATGGAACTTTGGAAGTTTGGCGATTATAAACACTATACTTCATTGAAACTAATGGCGAATGTACTTGGAATACCATCACCTAAAGGCGATATTGATGGTAGTATGGTACGCGAGGTATATTACGAAAATAAAGACCTAGATCGGATTATTAACTATTGTGAATTAGACGTTGTTACAACGGCTCAAGTGTTTTTAAGACTTAGAAACGAGAGCTTGTTAACCGACAATGAAATTATCAGTGTCTAAAAGCAAAATCGGGGGGAAGCTTGCATTTCATCACGGACTAGGTTGTCCTAATTAATTTTTTATAAATTTCATAGATTGTTGCTCACCATCTTCAAAAATTGTTAAAGAGTAAAAGCCAGAGGATAAATCTTCTACATCAATAGAGTTGAAGGCCGCTTTTCCTTTTTTCTGTATAATTCCGTTGCTAGAAACAATACTGTAAAAGGCGCGATTACTTAATTGGCCCTTAATGGTAATTTTTTCTGTAGTTGGGTTTGGGTATACTGAAAATTTAAGGTTTTCAACAAGCGATAGTTCTTGGAGCTCTAAATCAAAACTTGCAGCTGTAGCAATTCCTTTGAAAACTATATTTAGGCTTTCTGAAAAATCAGAAAAAACAGATGCAGTGCAATTGGTGCGTACTTTAACTTCATAGTTTTCATCTAGGGTTAAATCTTGTAGTTTAAGGCTGTTCTTGTCTGTAAATAGTATTTGCCAATCTGAATCATTTTCAGCTTTGTACTGTACTTCAAAAATAGCATCGGTGATCGCATCCCAGGTTAATTCAATACTAGAAGCGTCAGCATTGGCCGTTTTAAAATTTTGAGGAGTTTTGGCTTCGCATGCTGTTACCTTAGCACCAGAAACAATTAAGGAGAAATTTTGAACACCATTCGTTATTTTTCCTTTGTGACTAACCGTTATCGTATAGGTTCCACTAGCCTTGTCGATTTTTATTTTTTCAAAAGGATCAACGGTATTATCTCCTTGTTTAGCCGGAGATGAAGCTTGTCTTGGGTTTAAGAGCCAAGGGTAGTACGTTTCGTTGTTTTTCGTTATCCTAATATCTAAATCATTAACTAAAGCAGGAGTTGCATCGTTTAAATTTCCTTTGTTGATATAATTGCCAACAGGATCGGTCCAGGAAATGGAGGCTAGTAAACTTTCACCGACTTTAGCATCAACAGTAACGCTGTAAACTTCATTTTCTTTTAAGCTCGCTTCAATAATAAACGAAGAGTAATCTGTCGTTGTGATAATCTCTGCAGCAGTTTTAGCATTGATCACGCCCCAACCCATTTTATAATCAGGACCTGGAACGTCGACATCATCAGCACTATGTAGTACTAAGCCTTTTAAGGTGGCTGCTTTCATATATCGATTGTGAAGACGCAGATAATATTCTTGTAATAACAGCATAGTACTTGTTACGCCTGGTGCTGCCATTGAAGTTCCTGAATAGGTATCATAACTTGTGTTGGTTGCAGATTGTGTAGAAACTATATTAGCGCCACTACCAGCAATGTCTGGTTTTATTCTGCCATCATCAGTAGGTCCGTGACTGCTATAATTGGCAACATAGGCTTTTTTAAGATTGCCTTTCAAATCTACCTCTGTTTCCACAGCGGCCACATTAATTCCGTTTTTTGAGGTCGAAAAACCAAGAAGAAGATCAAAACCATCTGTGTTATTGGCAAAAATTGGGGCATCATTAAAGTTAAGCTTTTGCGCATTTCCTGCGGCTGTTACCATTAAATAATAAGGAGCATTATACATTATTTTGTCCCAGTCTTGAGATACTTGAATGTAAGCACCAAAATACCAATCAGGAACAAAATCTGGACGAATGCCATATGAGTGATTTGATAATAGCAATCCGGCTGCTGCTGCTGTGGCTACTTCTACTTTGTCAGCTTTCCAATCATTGGTAGTAGCATTCGCATTAAAAGCAACTCCTTTTGCTTTCGATTTTATACCTTTTGATATCATAGCCCCTAAAACCATTGTGGCATGAGCACTTACAGCATCAGCCTCATCGGTAACCATTACTCTCGAGGCATATTCTTGATGTGTTATTAATGCTTTTCCAGCATCCCAAAGACCTACACTCATACCTTTTCCACTCAAGCCTAAGTTTAAGAGGCCACCATCGTATAAGGTATTGGCTCTTGATACTTCACTGGCATGGTCACTAAAAGTACTATAATACAATGGGGTACCATCAGGACCTATATCTACTAATTCAATTTGGTTTCCATTAGCTAAGGTTTCCGTTACATTTAATCCGTTTACTTTAGCAAAGCGTTGTATATTTTTTTCAGTGGCGAGGTATTCACGCTTAAAATCTTGACTAAGGCTTTCTAAGCTTGTTGCTTTTTGCGTTTCATCACTGCGTATAATTTCAGCTTTAGTTGGTTCTTGAGAATAAGCAAAACCGCTCATGATTAGTGCAGCGGTTACGAACAAGGAAACCCGATTTGGGAATAGGTTTTTGTAGCTCATGATTTTATTTTAGTAAGATTTGGACTACAAATATATTATATCAATATGTATTAATCGATTAAAAACTCTTTTTTTCGATGAAATGCACTATTGACTTAATTTTGCGTAGGTATTGTAGCCCCTTAATTATTCAATTTTAATTGAATATAAACAGGAAAATGATCGCTATAGCCTCCCACATACCTACTGCCTACGTAGGTTCTAAATGGACTCCCTTTGTACCTCCCCTTAAATTCTTTTAGAAATTCAGGGTCAAAGATATTAGCTGTAGTATAGCTATGGGCTTTTTTCTTATAGTTCAAGAAGTTGTGAGAAATTATAATTTGATCGAAAAGAGACCAATTAAACTTATAATTTGCACTACCTCTTTTTGTGGTCAATAATTTTTTCATGGGATGAAAAAACCGCTGCGTTGCCAGTAGTTTTTCTATACTTTCAGCTTTAGGACCATCATTAAAATCGCCCATTATGATATATTTTGGCTGCTGATGTTTTTGCTCAATAATTTCCATAAAACTGATGATGGTCTCTGCTGCTTTGATGCGCTTATACGCTGTTTCTATTCCACCATCGCGTCTGGAAGGCCAATGATTTACAAAGACATGTATTTCTTCTCCATTTAAGGTACCATGCACATACAAAATATCTCTAGTCATATCTTGTTGTCCGTCTAAATTATAGACTACAAGAGGAATAGGTTCTGAAGCAATAATTTCAAAGTAGCGCTTATCATAAATAAGAGCGGTATCTATACCTCGCTCGTCAGGAGAGTCGTAATGTAAATAGCCATAATCTTCATTTCTTAAAGCGTCAACCTTCAGTAAATCACTTAAAACAGTTTTGTTCTCCACCTCAGAGACCCCAATGAGAACCGGTAGTTTATCCGCAGTTTTTACACCAATTTTAGCAATAGTACTGCCTAATTTATGAAGTTTTGAAGTGTAGCGTTCTGGGGTCCATTTTAAAAGGCCATTTGGCGTATAGTTTTTATCTAATTTATCAGGATGATGTAGCGTATCGAAAAGATTTTCTAGATTGTAGAAGGCAATAGTAAAAAGTGAATTGGGACGATTTTTTTTAAATAAAACTGATTTGAGTTTTTTCCAAGGGTTAGGACCTAAAACTTTAGTTTTATTTTCCGTGTTCATTTGTGTTTTTTCTTCTTATCCTACTTCAATTTAATCCCGATAACCTTAAAAAGCTTATGAACAGCTGTATATTTTAAACTTAAAGCTAGGAATAAGGCTTGTTTTTAAATAAATCGCAGGCTTTAAAAAGTTGTTTTTCAAAAATACAAAATAGCTATCTTACTATTCCGTAAATTTGTATTTTAAATTACTATATGTTAGAGCAAAAAGAAATAGATTACGAGAGAACGGTGCTTATTGGTGTTATCAATAGGGATCAGAATGAAGAAAAAGTAAAAGAGTATCTTGACGAGTTAGAGTTTCTTACCTATACAGCCGGTGGCGAAGTATACAAAAGATTTGTGCAAAAAGTAGATGTGCCAAATCCGAAAACTTATATCGGTAGTGGAAAAATGAAAGACGTGGAGGCTTATGTAGAAGAGCACGAAATAGGTTGTGTAATTTTTGATGACGAATTAAGCCCCGCCCAACAACGGAATATCGAAAAACAGTTAAAGTGTAAAATTCTTGATCGTACCCACCTAATTCTAGATATATTTTCACAAAGGGCACAAACAAGTTACGCTAGAACACAAGTTGAATTAGCACAATATGAGTACTTATTGCCTAGACTTACTGGTTTGTGGACGCATTTAGAACGCCAAAAAGGTGGAATTGGAATGCGCGGACCTGGGGAAACAGAAATTGAAACGGATAGACGTATTGTACGAGATAGGATAACACTATTGAAAAAGAAATTGCTTAAAATAGATAAGCAAATGGAAACCCAGCGTGGTAATCGAGGTGCTTTAGTAAGGGTAGCATTAGTAGGGTATACGAACGTGGGGAAATCTACATTAATGAATGTGGTAAGTAAAAGTGAGGTTTTTGCTGAAAATAAATTATTTGCTACTTTAGATACTACGGTGCGCAAAGTAGTGATTGGCAATTTACCCTTCCTATTAAGTGATACGGTAGGTTTTATTAGAAAACTTCCTACGCAATTAGTAGAGAGCTTTAAAAGTACCTTAGATGAAGTTCGCGAAGCGGACTTGCTATTGCATATTGTAGATATTTCACATCCGCAATTTGAAGAACATATCGCATCGGTCAATAAAACCTTAGGAGAAATTAATTGCTCGGATAAAAAAGTTATTATGGTTTTTAATAAAATAGACCAATATGAACATGAAACTATCGAAGAGGATGATTTAATTACGGAGCGAACAGAAAAGCATTTTACGCTAGATGAGTGGCGTAAAACATGGATGCGTAAAGTAGGTGACCGTGCTTTATTTATCTCCGCCTTAAATAAAGAAAACTTGGACGAATTTAGAAAAAGAGTGTATGATGAGGTACGAGACATTCATATCACTCGCTTTCCGTATAATAACTTCTTATATCCAGAACATTTAGACGAGTATTAATCTTACATTTTTGTTGCTATTATGGTAGTCAATGAGCAGTTTGTCGGTATTTTTGTACCGTTTAAATTTTCACTACAAATATGATTGGCTTCACAACAAAAAATGTTCAAAATGCAAATACGAGTCCTATCTTTGAGGTGTATTTAAGTAGCGAAATTTTTCCCCAAATTAATGACGTTACGAAAATCAAAAAGCCAGTGCATCGATTCCCCAAAATTGATGCACGGCAACAACACCGAAAAAAGTTCCCAAATTGACTAGTAACCTACGCTAAAAACGAAAAAACGCCCTCTTCATTAGAGGGCGTTTTTTTTAGTTATTTTCGGTTTTAACTAGAATGCATAGTTCAAACCTAACATCCAATAGGTCTGTAGTTTATTATCTACATTTGAAAACGTAGGAACAGTTTGAACAGGAATCGCAGTGGCATCATACTGGCCTAAGGCAAAATTTAAAGCTTCTTGTTTGTTGCTTCTTAAACCAAAGTCGAATCCTACCCCAATCATTTTCCATAAGGTATAGCCAAAAGAATTTGTCCAAGTTATGTTTGATAAATTTTCATTCTCATAACTTTGGAACATAGATAGGTTCGATTTAAAGTTAATAGCGCCTATTTTTTTGGTATAATCGGCAACTATTTTAGCTCCTAAAGAGGACTCAAAAACAGCGTTATTGTCGGCAAATACAAAGTTGTAATTTAGGGGATGAATCACCACGACTAAATCTTCAAGAGGTGTCCAGGTAGCACCAACTCCTAAATCTAAATAACCAGGATTATTAAAGTTGTTCAAAAGGGTGGTTCTGTATTCTCCTAATCCAGAGATTGCAAATTTTTCAGTTAACTTACGACCATATAATGAGGTTACTTGAAAAACATCTGTGGTTCCTTCAAACGTATCACTATCGTTCGGATTATCTTTATTGTCTAATTTAACCCAAGCTAAGTTTAGGTTGGCAGAATTTCTCCAAAAAAACTTTTTTTCTTTAAGGTTCGCATAGGCATTAACTGTAAACCCTAGGTTTCCAGCTTCATTATTAGGGGCTCCTTGAGCGTACCAGTTGCTAAAACTAGAAATGCTTCCTCCAATAGTACCAAAAGCTCCTTTTTTCCATCCCGGCATACCGTCAATTTTAGACTGTAGGGCATTTATTCTAGCTTGGATGGCTGCAATAGAGTCTTTCTTTGGTGCTTGTTCAGCTTTTAATTCTTCAACAGTTTGACTATACCCTGTGACTAGAGCAAAGGTTGCAAAAAAGCTTAAGAGTAATTTTTTCATAATGTGATGGTTTCAGGTAATTAATACTTTTGGTTGTGCAAAGGTAATAATTAGCTATAAAATAGCTCATGAAACCTTATTTTCTTTTAAATAGGGGCACAGAAGAACATGCCTCCCCATACATCACACTTTTTGCAATGCTTTGTATTTTTATAGTTGCCCATAGATATGCATTTGCAGGAACAGGTTTATGACTACATCCCTTTATAATCACCGGTTTATCTTGTAAATCTGAAACATCGAGATTTTCTAGAATGTTTTGGTATAGGGATGCTTCTAAAATTTCAAGATCACCAATGATTACTTTTTTGGCATAGGGTTGTAATTTAGTGCTGATAAGCATATACGCCCAACCTGGAATAATGGCATCTGTACTGCAGTGTAAGGCCACATAGCTGTTTTTGTATTGTTCCCAATTGTAGGCCTCTAGGACTAGTCTAAATTCTTTTTCACGAAGAATAAAGCCTTCATACAACCAATCTTTGATATCGATGCGCTCGCGCTTGCCCTTTGGATAGTAATCTTCTAAGTCAAAAACTACCAGCTTGCTTTGAGCAACTTTATTTACTATTTCTTCCATGATTAAAATTCGTTGTTCCTTAATGGTTGTTGGTTATATGTGTCAAACGATTTCAAATTCCGTATTTTTTGAACTTAAATTTTTATACTACCCACTACCTACTGTATTAAAGCATCCCTAATTCTAGCTTTGCTTCTTCGCTCATTAAGTCTTGCGTCCAAGGGGGATCAAAAGTAATTTCTACTTCAGCGTCTTTAACAGCATTTAATGATTTTACTTTTTCTTCTACTTCTGCCGGTAGCGATTCTGCAACTGGGCAGTTTGGAGAGGTTAAAGTCATTAAAATTTTGACTTCATGATCTTCATTCACGAAGACATCGTAAATAAGACCTAATTCATATATATCCACAGGAATTTCTGGATCATAAATGGTTTTTAAAACCTTTACTATTTTTTCTCCTAATTCTGCTGTATCTATTGTCGTTTCTTCGCTCATGTTTTTATTTTTTGGTTTCTATTGTTTCTGGTTTAAGCTTAAGTTGGTCGAATCATTAAAATACGATTAGCTAAACCTAAGCATTTTAAGACTTCGGCTCCGCTCAGCCACCAGTATAATCATTTTAAAAGCATCAATTTAGTTCCTTAAAGCGTTTAGCTCCCCCTTTGTGGATGGGGGACTTGGCTCATAATTGTGTTTGGTAAGCAATTGCGTATAATTTCAATTGCTTGATCATACTTACCAAGCCGTTGGCTCTTGTAGGAGATAAATGTTCTTTTAGTCCAATGTCGTCGATAAATTGCGTATCAGCATCTATAATGTCTTGAGGTTTTTGATTGCTGAAGGCGCGCACTAAAATAGCGATAATACCTTTTGTAATTATAGCATCACTATCGGCTGTAAAGACTAATTTATCATTCTCTAATTCTGCATGGACCCAAACCTTACTTTGGCATCCCTTAATGACATTGTCGTCAATTTTATACTTTTCGTCAATTAAAGGTAATGCTTTCCCAAGTTCAATCATGTACTCGTAGCGCTGCATCCAATCTTCAAACATCGAAAACTCCTCTATTATATCAGTTTGTATCTCTTTAATCTTCATTGTTTAATTTCTTTTTTTAAAGTGAAATAACACGTATCATTTACATTTATTACCATTGCAATATACCAGCAATATCCGTTTATTCTAGCATTGCTTTTGCTCTTTTGACACCAGCGACTAGCACATCAATTTCTTCTTTTAGGTTGTAGAAACTAAAACTTGCTCTAACGGTACCCGGTATTTTAAAGAAATCCATAATGGGCTGAGCGCAATGATGTCCTGTGCGAACAGCAACTCCTAATTTGTCTAAAATAGAACCAATATCATAGGGATGAATTTGCCCAACATTAAAAGAGACTACTGCTGTTTTGTTTTTAGCGGTACCGTAAATTTTTAAACCTTCTATTTCTAATAATTTTTCGGTAGCATAGGCTAACAGTTCATGCTCGTAGGTGGCGATAGCATCAAAACCAATACTATTCATATAATCTAACCCTGCTCCCATAGCAATTCCGCCACAAATGTTAGGTGTTCCAGCCTCAAATTTATGGGGTAAACCAGCATAGGTAGTTTTTTCAAAAGTAACCTCAGCAATCATTTCTCCACCACCTTGATACGGCGGTAATTTATTGAGCCAGGCTTCTTTGCCATATAAAATACCCACTCCAGTGGGTCCACATATTTTATGGGCAGAAACGGTATAAAAGTCAACATCTAAAGCTTGTACATCTGCTATAATATGTGGTGCCGCTTGCGCGCCATCTATTAAAACAGCCGCGCCAACGTCATGTGCTGCTTCAATAATTTCTTGTATTGGGTTTATGGTTCCCAAAGCATTAGATACATGATTGCAGAATACTAATTTTGTTTTACTAGAGAGTAAAGCGTGATACTCGTCCATTAGCAATTCTCCGTCTAAACTCATAGGAATAACCCTCAGCGTTGCACCTGTTCGTTCGCATAACATTTGCCAAGGCACAATATTTGAATGGTGTTCCATGGCAGAAACTAAAACTTCATCTCCTTTTTTTATGAAAGAAGTGAAGCCGTTAGCAACAATATTAATGGCATGTGTAGTACCGGAAGTAAAAATAATCTCGTGTGCTGAAGCAGCATTGAAATGCGTTTGAATTTTTAACCTAGCTTCTTCATATTTGTCGGTAGCTTCTTGTGAAAGTGCATGAACGCCTCTATGAATATTAGCATTGTAATTACTATAATAATCAACAATAACATCAATCACGTGCTTTGGTGTTTGCGAGGTGGCTGCATTATCAAAATACACCAAATTTTGACCATTAACTTTCCTTTTTAGAATGGGGAAGTCTTCACGTATTTTTAAGATATCTAAAACAGTATGTATCATAGCACTAGTTTTAAAACAAAGATAATGACTATGGTTTACATAGTCGATAAAGAAAATAGGTTTAACGTTAATTAAACGTATAGCCTACAGCTAATTGAAAAGATAGGTTTCTATTTTCAGCTCCTACTGAAAATGGGTCATCGCGAAGGTTATTGGCAATACCTAGGTAAACTCTTGGTTGTAAAAGCAAATTAGCAGTTAATTTGTAAGATACCCCTGCGGCCAAGCCATAATCTAATTTAAAATCTCCGGATGATTTAAGCTTGTCAGTAATATCATCTGCTTCTTTTACTTTTACTACCTGATTTAAGAGGAAACCAAATTGAGGCCCTGCTTCTAAAGTGAGTTTTCTGTTGAACCTGAAACCTATAATTAAGGGTACGGCTAAGAAATTATTTTGAATGTTCGTTCTTATATCAGTAGCTAATGCCGGCCCATCAGGATTAGTATTCGGTAAATCGGTATCAAAAATAACGCCTTGACTACTATAAAAAACTTCTGGTTGAAAGTAAAAATTATCATCTACTTCAATGACCATAAAACCTCCTAATTGAAAGCCTATTCTTGGTTGATAACCCTCGGTAAAATCTCCGTAAATAGTAGAGGCATTAGCCCCAGCTTTTAGCCCAAATTTAAACTCTTGCGCCTGTATCAGTTGAACAACAGCCAACAAAAGAATGATTAGAGTGCTTTGTTTTTTCATGCAGAAAAATAGGAATGTACCCGCTTAAATAGGCAACAAGCGGGCACTTTAATTTTTAGACAATCTTATAAATCAAAGCCCAAATTAACCGCTAACTTATTGGCTATTAATTTATTAATTCTTGTTTTTAATTCCGGAATTCGAACACTCGCTAATACATTATTAGCAAAAGCATACATTAATAAAGCCTTAGCTTCTTTCTTGGGAATACCGCGAGATTGTAAATAAAATAAGGCATCTTCATCTAACTGACCAATAGTGCAGCCGTGTGAACATTTTACGTCATCCGCAAAAATTTCTAATTGTGGCTTGGTATTGATAGAGGCTTTATCACTCACTAAAATATTATTGTTTTGCTGAAAAGCATTTGTTTTTTGTGCAAGTTTTTCAACGATAATCTTTCCATTAAATACGCCTGTAGAACTTTCATCATAAATACCTTTGTAATCTTGATGACTCTCGCAATTAGGCTCAATATGATGTACCAAAGTATGGTGATCTACATGTTGTTTTTCGCCTAAAATAGTAACTCCCTTCATCGTAGAATCTATATATTCTCCGTTCTGATAGAAGTTTAAATTATTACGTGTTAATTTACCCCCAAAACTAAAGGTATGCACTTTTACAACGCTTTTGTCTTTTTGATTGATGTAGGTGTTGTCAATTAAAGAAGCTTCTGCAGCATCGTTTTGAATTTTATAATAATCAACAATTGCATTTTTTGCTGCAAAAATTTCAGTTACAGAGTTTGTCAATACCTCGTTTGATGTTAAACTTTGGTGACGTTCCATAATCTGAACCTCGGCATTTTCCTCCACAACAATTAAGTTACGAGGTTGCAACATGATAGATGCTTCGTTACCCGTTGCGAAATGTAAAATTTCGATAGGCTTCTTTGGCATTTTGTTTTTAGGAATATAGATGTATGCTCCTTCTTTACTAAAGGCTGTATTTAAGGTCGTTAAAGACTCGTCTTTTGAAGCTATTTTATTAAAATAAACATCGATGATTTGTTTATACATCGGTTTATTTAAGGCCGAACTCATAAGACAAATATCAACACCATCATGTGTAGTTTCCGATAAGTTTGAACTATAAACCCCATCGATAAAAACAATTTTATAGGTATCTATTTCGTGAATAAAATATTTTTTAACGTCTTTATATTCAAGCGTATTTACTTGTTTTGGAAAAATACTAAAGTCTGTTTTCTGCAAAGCATTCAACGAGGTATATTTCCAAGCTTCTTCTTTTTTTGAAGGGAAGCCTTTTATTTCGAAATTTTTCATTGCCTCAACACGCACATCATGAATAGGGTTATCTATATCCACATTGTTCTCAAATGCCATGAAAGATGAAATTAGTTTGTCTTTTAACATAACTCAAAAGTTTCAGGTTTAAAGTTTTAAGCTTCAGGTTGATCTTCCCTAAACGTTGTTCCTTTAAAATCCTTTTTGTTTAAATAATTTATTAAGTTTTCTGCCTTTCTGCCAAGCATTTATATCTTCAAACATATTTATTTTAGACATAAAAATTTTGCATTCTACTTTTAAACTAACGCTTCGTTCTTAAGCCAATCGTATCCTTTTTCCTCAAGCTCTAGGGCTAATTCCTTACCGCCAGATTTTACGATTTTTCCGTCATGGATAACATGCACAAAATCAGGAATAATATAGTCTAAAAGTCTTTGGTAATGCGTGATTACGATTACAGCGTTGTCTTTACTTTTTAATTTATTGACACCGTTAGCTACAATTCTTAGCGCATCAATATCTAAACCTGAATCTGTTTCATCAAGGATGGCTAGTTTTGGTTCTAACATGGCCATTTGAAAAATTTCATTACGTTTTTTCTCACCGCCAGAAAAGCCTTCATTTAATGAACGTGATAAAAATTTACGATCGATCTCTAGCATTTCTGCTTTCTCACGGATCAATTTCAGCATTTCGTTAGCTTTCATATCCTCTAAACCACGAGCTTTACGACTTTCGTTAATCGCCGTTTTCATGAAGTTAGTAACCGAAACTCCAGGAATTTCAACAGGATATTGAAAAGAAAGAAAAACTCCTTTGTGAGCGCGTTCTTCTGGTGCACTGTCTTCTAAATTTTCACCTTCTAAAATAACCTCTCCTTCTGTTACTTCAAACTCTTCTTTACCGGCAATAACTGAAGCTAAGGTGCTTTTGCCAGAACCGTTTGGTCCCATGATTGCATGTACTTCACCTGCTTTAACTTCAAGGTTTATTCCTTTTAATATTTCTTTCCCGTCTACACTCGCGTGTAAGTTGTTTATTTTAAGCATATCTCTTAATTTAAATATTTTGGGGCTTTTGGCATACGCTCAAAATTCCCTTTATCGTGTTGAATATAAACTCTGGCATTTTTTTCTTTCACAAAAGCTTCAAAAGCCTTAATACTTTTTTCACTCGCTGGGATGTCATGATTGAACTGCGGTACAATTCCATTTTCTCTATTCTCTTCGAAATGATAAATGTCTCCTGACAACATAGTTGGTCCTTCGTTCACCAAATTTAAGTATAAGGTCTGATGACCAGCAGTGTGACCAGGGTAGTATTTTATAACAACCGTACCGTCACCAAAAACATCGTAATCACCTTCCAAGATTTTTTTATCTTTTAATTTTGAGAAAGATTCTGGAGCATAAAAACTATTTCCTTTAATAGCTTCACTATTGATAAAGTTGTCTTCGGTTTTCTGCAATAACCATTGGGCATTCGGAAAATGATTTGCCCCACCTGTATGATCAAAATGAATATGAGAAAAAGCAATCATTTCTATATCAGAAGCATCAAGACCTATAGTTTTCAATTGCTGTAAAGTACTATCCTTTCTTGAAATGGTAAAACCGCCATCTGGAGTTGTATAAGGATCATTGCCCACCAACATTTCTGGTAAGCCTGTGTCCCATAAAAGTGTTCCTTTCGGATGTTCTATAATAAAAAAGGCATCACTTAATTCTTTACGCTCTCCTTTGTAGGTATCACCCTGTGCAAATAAATTTAAGTTATTGGCCATTACAGTTCCACCGTCAAAGGCATATAATTTAACTTCTGTTTTTATTTCAGCTTTTGAATCGGCACCCACTTCGCTCTCCTTTTTTGTTTCTTTACAAGAGAAGGATATAAGAAGTGTCAATAATATTAATATTCTATTCATTTGTAGTATTTGATTATTAAATTAATGCATTTTAATTATCCTACAGAACCTTCTAAACTTATTTCCAATAATTTCTGCGCTTCCACGGCAAACTCCATAGGTAATTTGTTTAACACCTCTTTGCTAAACCCATTTACAATTAAGGCGATGGCTTTTTCAGTGGGGATACCTCTTTGGTTGCAATAAAACAATTGGTCTTCTCCAATTTTGCTGGTTGTAGCTTCGTGCTCTATTTGAGCCGTTTTATTTTTAACTTCGATATATGGAAAGGTATGTGCGCCACATTCATTACCCATTAAAAGTGAGTCACACTGCGAAAAATTACGGGCATTGTCAGCTCTACTTGAAATTTGAACTAAGCCTCTATAGCTATTTTGTGATTTTCCTGCTGAAATTCCTTTAGATATAATGGTACTTCTCGTATTTTTTCCAAGGTGTATCATTTTAGTCCCAGTATCTGCCTGCTGATAGTTATTAGTTACCGCTATCGAATAAAACTCTCCGATTGAATTATCACCTTTTAAGATACAAGAAGGGTATTTCCATGTTACCGCAGAACCTGTTTCTACTTGTGTCCAAGATATTTTAGCATTTTTCTCGCAGATTCCTCTTTTGGTCACAAAATTATAAACGCCACCTTTACCATCTTTACCTCCTGGGAACCAGTTTTGCACGGTAGAGTATTTTATTTCAGCATCATCTAAAGCAATTAATTCTACAACGGCCGCATGTAATTGGTTTTCATCACGCGATGGCGCGGTGCAACCTTCTAAATAACTAACATAGCTGCCCTCATCTGCAATTAATAAAGTACGCTCAAACTGACCTGTTCCAGCCTGATTAATCCTAAAATAGGTGGATAATTCCATGGGGCAACGAACTCCTTTAGGAATATAGCAGAAACTACCATCAGAAAAAACGGCAGAATTTAAAGCTGCATAATAATTATCTTTTTGGGGAACAACAGAGCCAATATATTTTTTTACTAATTCTGGATGTTCTTTTATGGCTTCAGAAATAGAACAAAATATGATCCCTTTTTCGGATAAGGTCTTCTTAAATGTCGTTGCAACAGAAACCGAGTCCATCACAATATCAACAGCAACGTTTTGCAGTTTCTTTTGCTCGTCAACAGAAATACCCAATTTCTTGTACATTTCTAATAATTGCGGATCAACATCATCTAAAGTTTTATTAGGATCTGCTTTTTTTGGTGCTGAATAATAAGATATCGCTTGAAAATCTGGTTTTTGGTAGTGTACGTTGGCCCATTCAGGCTCAGTCATTTCTTTCCAGATTTTAAAGGATTCTAGTCGCCAAAGTGTCATCCACTCAGGCTCTTCTTTCTTTTTTGAAATTGCGATAACAATCTCTTCATTTAAACCTATTGGAAATGTTTCTGACTCTATATCTGTATAAAAACCATATTCATACTCTTTGGTCTCTAACTCTTTCTTCAATTCTTCCTCTGTATATGCCATAACCTTAAAATGTATCAATTTTTTAAATGCACTACTATATCAATTGGTCTATTGTTTCATTGATGCATTTATTTACAATGAAAAACTCTCTCCGCAACCACAAGTTCTTTGGGCGTTTGGATTGTTAAAAACAAAACCTTTACCGTTAAGCCCACCTGAATATTCTAAAACAGTGCCAACTAGGTATAAAAAGCTTTTTTTATCCACTAAGATGCGAACCTCGTTATCTTCAAAAATTTTATCTGATTCTGTAATTTTATTGTCAAATTTTAATTCATAAGATAATCCACTACATCCGCCGCTCTTCACACCAACACGTACATAGTCTTTTGATGAATCAAAACCATCATCTTCCATCATGGTGATGACTCTTTTTTTTGCCGTTTCTGATACTTGAATCATACTTAATTTGGATTTAATCTAAATAATTCACAAATATAAGGTTTATGTCTCATCTTTCCATATTTCCTAACATTATTATAACTAATAAGGTGATAAAGTTTTTCTATTTGTTTGGTCAAAAGTCCAAAGATTTCGGGACTAACTGTTCTGTGATATTAAGTTTTAGCAAAGTTTAGATTCGAGAAATAGGTATAACGCATCCTAGAATCTCTTAGCCTATAAAGCCCTGAGGGCTTTTGCATAAATTATTTTAAAACTTAAAAAACAAGCTTTAGTATTTAAATTCTTTCGATGTATTTTTGCAGTATGATAGAAGATAAAGAACAAAAAAGGACCAGCTTAAATGACTTAGGGGAATTTGGGTTAATAGATCATTTAACTAAAAATTTCACCATACAACATGCATCTACCCTAAAGGGTATTGGTGATGATGCGGCAGTCTTAGAATTTAAAGACAAAAAGATGGTTGTTTCTACTGATTTATTAGTCGAAGGTGTTCATTTTGATTTGAGCTATATGCCCCTGAGGCATTTAGGGTATAAAGCAGTCATGGTCAATTTATCGGACATCTATGCTATGAATGCTGTAGCTACTCAAATTACCGTATCGGTGGCGGTATCTAACCGATTTCCTTTAGAAGCTTTAGAAGAATTATACGATGGCATATCGCTAGCCTGTACAAAATATAATATTGATTTAGTAGGGGGTGATACAACATCTTCTAAAACTGGTTTATTCATAAGTGTTACGGCTATCGGCGAAGTAGATAAAGAAGATATTACCTACAGAAGTGGTGCACAAGCTCAAGATTTATTAGTGGTTTCAGGAGATTTAGGGGGTGCTTTTATGGGCTTACAAGTTTTAGAACGCGAGAAAGAAGTTTTTAAAGTAAACCCTAACAATCAGCCCGATTTAGAACCCTATACCTATATTGTGGAGCGCCAATTAAAGCCGGAGGCTCGCAAAGATATTGTAGAAATTTTACAAATTTTAGGCGTAAAACCCACGGCGATGATTGACATTAGCGACGGACTTTCATCTGAAATTTTACATCTATGTAAAAGTAGCCAAGTGGGTTGCGATGTGTATGAAGATAAGTTACCGCTAGACCCAACCGTAATTTCTTCTTCAGAAGAGTTTCAATTGAACAGTACTATTGCGGCCTTAAGTGGTGGTGAAGATTACGAATTACTTTTTACGATTAATCAGAAAGATTTTGATAAAATAAAAGGAAATCCAAATTTAACGGTTATTGGTTATATGACCGATGCATCACAGGGCGCTAATTTAGTGGCTAGGGGTGGCTCAAAAGTACCTTTAACCGCCCAAGGATGGAACTCGTTTGCGAGTGAGGATTAAGATAACTTAGCAATAGGCCGAGGCCCTGTTAAGATTTTAGGCAACATATTTCGCAGACAGAATGAAAGGACTTACTGTGTAAGTAAAAATAGTTCGTTTTCAGGTAGTACTCGGCAACTAGTAAAAATAGGATAAACTAAAAATTCCCGAAAACAAATAGAAATCCTAACTTTTTTATCCAAGGGCAGCGGATAAGAAAGGGCATAGGGTCTAAATATTCTCAGGAATAAATATAGAATTTCTAAATCATTTAGGATCGAAATTCACTTGCCAAGCATAATTACGCCACTTGTTGTGACGAACGATGTCTTTTTTGATATAAATTTTGAAGGGTATTATTAATGTCTTGCAGCTCTGGTGTTAGTCTTGATAAATTACCATTGGCATCTGTGGTAACTTCTTTTTGACAATGAATACATTTGTATTCTTTAATATGAGAGGTTATTTTCTTAGAAACTGAATAATGGTGTCCGAAAATTGAACAGCAGGCGGCATTAAATCTAGAGCCACAGTCAGAAAGTACTTTTTTCATACGTTAAATTTTAGTGATGCAAGTAAGTTTTGGGAACTTAGGTAATGCACTTTGGTTGGTTGAATATTTGGTTTAACTTTTTAAAAACAAAATAGAATTTTTATTATAGAACGCCACTCTGCACCTTTTTATTGAATTCTCGTCTATTTTTTCGTTGAACGGACGATACAAACCTTATTTTTTCGACAAAATACCAAAATCATCGTCAAAAAACACATTTATACTAGGCTAAAATCTACTATCTTTCCCGCTTATTTTTAGCGTATGAAGAACTACAAAGAAATACTCGTTACCGCATTTGCCTTATTTTCTTTATTTTTTGGTGCAGGCAATTTAATATTTCCCCCATTACTGGGCTTTCAATCCGGAAATATGTGGTGGTTGGTGGCTTTAGGTTTTTGTTTATCTGCGGTCTTAATTCCTATATTTGGGATTCTAGCACATGCCAAATTACAAGGCACTATTTTCGATTTTGGAAAAAAAGTATCTCCCACTTTTAGTCTTATCTATTCCGTTATTATTTATGTTATTTGTATTGCGCTACCTTCGCCAAGAACTGCTTCGGTAACCCATGAAATTGCCGTTTTACCTTTTTTTGATACACCTTATATTCTAACAAGCATCATCTATTTTATTTTGGTGTTTATTTTTGTGATGAATCGCAGTAAAATTCTAGACGTATTAGGTAAGTTTTTAACACCCACGATCATACTTATCCTCACTGCGATTATTGCCATCACCTTATTTGCTACTGATTTTAATTTTGGAACAACAGTATTTGAGAGTCCATTTACGCATGGTATTCAAGAAGGGTATCAAACTTTTGATGCCATTGCAGCCATAGTTGTTGGCGGTGTTATTATAGTGTCTATAAATTTAAAAAATACACATGCTACCTACGAAGATAAAAAAACACTGATACGAAAAGCAGGATGGTTAGCGGGTTTGAGCTTGTTTTTGATCTATTTGGGACTAATCCTTACAGGGGCACTTTTTTATAATGATTTTGATGCTACTATTTCAAGAACGGCTCTTTTAAGCGGCATTAGTTTAAAAACACTGGGGAGTACCGCCAATTTATTGGTAAGTATTTTGGTTAGTTTGGCCTGTTTTACAACTGCTGTTGGTATAGTGACTGGTACGGCAGATTTTGCTAAATACCTTTTTAAAGGGTCAGATAAAGCCTATTTAATCACAGCAATTTTGGGATGTCTTTTTGGGATTATTATGGGTCAATTTAATGTCGATATGATTATTAATATTGCGATTCCTGCTTTGATGTTTATTTACCCTATTACCATTATTCTAATTCTTTTAAATGTAGTTCCCGATAAATTAGCTACAGTTTTGGTGTTTAGAACTGTGGTAATTACCACTATTATATTTAGCGTTCCTGACTTTTTAAACAGTATTGGTAGTCCTCTTGCATCCGAAGGGGGAATCCTGGAATGGATCCCTTTACAAAAATATAGTGTGGGTTGGGTATTGCCTGCTGTATTGAGTTTTCTCGTGGTCAATGTAATCAGTAGTGCCAAGAAAAAAGAAGCGCATAATCCTTATTAATTTTACTTTATTCTTTCAGTAATCTTCGCCCTAGTCCTCAAAAAAGCACGCTAAATTTGAGGAGGTTTTATTGTGGTATACCACTAAAAACATACCCTAAGTTGTAAGGTCAAAACGCCTATTAACCTTAGCCTACAAAAGCAAATCACTTTTAGATTCTTATATCGTAAAACCTTTATTTTTAAGGGATAAAAATCATTGAAGTCATAAAAAATAAAATAAAAAACGAACCCTAGTCATGAATACCTCGTAGATAAGGCATAAACAATTAAAATACTTCAGATGAAAACAATTAAAATTTTAAAATCGCTAACCCTTGCTATTGCTTTAATAACCATGAGCACTTCTTTTGCACAAGATACCATGATGAAAAAGGATAAAAGTAAAATGGGTATGGACACCAAAATGGTAGGTGGTGCCGAAATGTATCCTTCAAAAGATATTATTGCGAACGCAGTCAATTCTAAAGATCATACAACATTAGTTGCAGCAGTAAAAGCAGCGGATTTAGTAACAACACTTCAGGGTGAAGGGCCATTCACTGTTTTTGCTCCAACAAACGCAGCATTTGAAAAATTACCAGCAGGCACCGTAGCAAATTTGTTACAGATGGAAAATAAGAAAACACTTCAAGCCGTTCTTACCTATCACGTAATTTCAGGGAAATATAGTGCAGCTGATATTGTCAAAGCTATTAAAAAAGGAAAGGGAAAGGCAGAATTTACTACCGTAAACGGCGCAAAATTAACCGCTATGCTAGACGGTACGGTGGTTAAACTAATAGATAGCAGCGGAACGCTTACCTCGGTTACTATTGCCGATGTCAATCAATCTAATGGCGTTATTCATGTGATTGATGCGGTAATTCTTCCAGCAATGTAAGTTGTGGATTGAATTAAAAAATAAAGTCGTTTAAAAAAGAAGTTTTTTTATTTTCAAACACCTATTTATTGGATGTGAATTTAACTTCTAGATTAAACGACTTTTTATGCTTTTGTAAAACAATTTAAAAGTTTCTAGTTACACATAGCTCTACTGCTTTTGTGTTTATTTAGCCATGTATACTTTCGGATTTTCCGTAATTTTTGATGATTTCTCCTTCAGCAACTAATAAATCCTTCCATTGTTTATCCACGTCAATTCCTTGACCGTATTTTCTGGCAAAACCTAAAAACGTAGTGTAATGCCCAGCTTCGCTAATCATTAACTCTCGGTAAAATTTAGACAATTCTTCGTCCTTTATATTTTCAGAAAGCACTTTAAAACGCTCACAGCTACGTGCTTCAATCATAGCAGAAAATAACAAACGATCTACGAGCGCTTGCTGGCGATTGCCTCCTTTAATTCGGATTTTAAATAATTCATTGACGTAACTATCTTTTCGCTCACGACCGAGTGTAAAACCTCGTTTCTTAATAATATCATGTACCATCTGAAAATGTTCTAACTCCTCTTGTGCTAACAATAACAAATCAGTCACCAAATCGGTTAGTTCTGGATTGTGAGCTATAATCGAAATTGCATTTGTGGCTGCTTTTTGCTCGCACCACGCATGGTCTGTTAGTAATTCTTCAATATTACTTTCTACCAACGTTGCCCAACGAGGGTCTGTCACTAATTTTAATCCTAGCATAATTATTTTTTAAAGCTTAGAAACATCAATTTTATAGAGTTCAGCTGCATTTTTCCATAAAATTAGTTCTTTTTTATCCTCAGGAATATTTAAGTTTTTCATGAATTTTAAGTACGATTTCATATTAGAAATAGGCCAATCGGTACCATATAGCAAGTACTTAGGATTACCAGCATAGGTAATCATTTCCTCAATCCCTTTTTTCATATATTTTTCGAACTTACTAGAAAAATCTCCTAACACCAAGCCTGAAATATCGGCATATACATTTTTATTCTTGTACACTACTTCCATACAATCTTTAATCCACGGATTTCCCACGTGGCAAATCACAATTTTTAAATCGGGATAATCTACCGCTAAATCATCAATATGGATGGGGTGTGAATATTTAATTCGCCCTGTAGGAGCATAGGTGTCTCCAGAATGAAACATGACAGGAACATCATATTCTATGGCCATTTCATACACCACTTTAAATCGAATATCATTAGGGTAAAAAGGCTCATAACCCGGATAAAACTTTAAGGCTTTTACGAGTCCATTTTGTAGGTATTCTGCAATTTCTCGTAAGTCATGATGATTGTAATGCAAATAACTAATACCCGCGACAACGCCTAGATTAGGTCGTCCTGCGATAGCTTCTACCACTTGTTTAGTGCTTGGTCTGTGTTCATTTACTTTATACGAAGTCAAGACCAGAGAATAATCTACTTTATTCTCTAGCATGGTATCCGTTAATTTGTTTAAACACTCGTCAAGTGAAATTACCCTGTCTTCGTGATAGTTATTAATATGCGTGTGTACATCTATAATCATTCGTAAAAATTAGGTTTTATAGTAAGTTTACTTAAGTATTTTGATTAAATTTTATTCACTAGTATACGATTCTGATGACCTTTCTACACTATGAAATATGCTTCGACAAGCTCAGCAAGACCATTTTGTTTCTAATAGGCATTTCATTCATCGAAATTTTAAATTGGAAAATAGTTTAACCCTTCATCAAACTTTCAATCTCCTCTATTTCAATGGGAATATTGGCCATCAAATTGAATGGTTTGCCTTTTTCTTGGATCACGACATCGTCTTCTAAACGAATCCCCATTTTTTCATTTGGAATATATATTCCCGGTTCTACGGTAAACACCATATTGGCCTTCATAGGTGTTTTTAGGGCCCCGTAATCATGGGTATTTAAACCTATATGATGACTGGTTCCGTGCATAAAATATTTTTTGTAGGCGGGCCAATCAGGATCTTCATTTTGAATATCGGCTTTGTCGAGCAAACCTAGTCCTATTAACTCCGAAGTCATTAACTTGCCTACTTCTTTGTGATATTCAGCCCAAATAGTGCCCGGTACTAACATATTTGTAGCTTCGTTTTTTACACGAAGTACGGCGCTATACACCTCTTTTTGCCGCGCTGTAAACTTTCCACTTACAGGAATGGTACGGGATAAATCGCTCGAATAGTTGGCGTATTCAGCCGCAACATCCATCAGTATTAAATCACCAGATTTACATTCTCTATTATTTTCAACATAATGCAGCACATTGGCATTGTTTCCTGAAGCGATTATTGGGGTATAGGCAAAACCTTTTGATTTGTTTCGAATAAATTCATGTAATAATTCGGCTTCTATTTCGTGTTCCCAAACCCCTGGTTGTACAAAAGACAAAAGGCGTCGGAAGCCTTTTTCAGTAATATTGCAGGCTGTTTGCATCAAATCAAGTTCTTCGGGTTCTTTAAGACCACGAATTTCTTGTAAAATAGGATTACTTTTAGCGTATTGATGTGCCGGAAATTGCAATTTACATTTTTGAATAAATCGATCTTCTCTGGTTTGTGTTTCTACGGCTTGCCTGTAATGCTCGTTGGTATTAAAATAAATAGTATTTGCCTCGGTCATTACATCAAAAAACACTTTGTCAAAATCTCCTAGCCAATAAACAGTCTCGATTCCTGAAATTTCTGTGGCTCTAGATTTGGTTAACTTTTCGCCTTCCCAAACGGCAATATGAGCATTCGTTTCACGTACAAATAAAATTTCTCTATGTTTTTTATTTAGGGCTTCGGGGAACAAAACCAAAATCGTTTCTTCTTGGTCGGCACCTGATAAATAAAAAATATCTCTATGCTGTTCAAAAGGCATAGTACTATCCGCTCCAATCGGATATACATCATTTGAATTAAAAACGGCGATACTTTTAGGCATCATTTGCGCCATAAACTTCTTTCTGTTTTTTATAAATAAGGTATTCGGAATTACATCGTACTTCATATTAAACTAATCCTTTTTGTTAAAAATCATTTTGATAAATACTACCAGTTATAGTACATTTTCACCAAAAATAAGGATTTAAAGACAGACCAAATAAAATGTGCCTCCTTATAATGCTATTTTTTTATCTAAGATTTACTAACTTTCCCACCACTAACTTCAATTTGTTTTAAGTATGTATAAGTCATTATTCTCTGTTTTATTTTTTTCTGTTTTTTTAGGGTCTTCCCAAATCGCACCAACGCAGTCAGATGTTGTTGAAAAAGCACTGGAAGAGAAAGAAAAATTAGCAAAATCATCAATCGTAAAAAATATTTCGTTTGAAAACATAGGTCCAACTGTGATGAGTGGCCGTGTGGTAGATGTAGATGTAAATCCTGAAAATCCGACCGAATTTTATGTGGGGTATGCTTCTGGGGGCCTTTGGTATACCAATAATAACGGAACTACGTTTACGCCGATTTTAGACAATAGTCAAACTCAAAATGTTGGAGATATTGCTGTGGATTGGAAAAATGGCACTATTTGGGTAGGCACAGGAGAAAATAATAGCTCGCGCTCAAGTTATGCGGGTATCGGAATTTTAAAATCTAGTGATCAGGGTAAAAACTGGGAACATGTTGGTTTGCCAGATTCTCATCATATAGGACGTATTCTGATAAATGAAAATAATCCTGAAGAGGTTGTTATTGGCGTTGCAGGTCATTTGTATTCACCCAACGAAGAACGTGGCATTTACAAAACTACAGATGGAGGAAAAACATGGAAAAATACCTTGTTTGTTGATCCTATGAGCGGCATTATTGATGTGCAACATGCACCAAATAATTTTGAAGTTATGTTAGCATCATCATGGACAAGAGACCGAAAGGCATGGGATTTTGTAGGGAGTGGTACTAATTCAGCGATATATAAAAGTATTAATGGTGGTGACACTTGGGAAAAAGTATCCACTGAAAAGAGTGGCTTTCCAACGGGTGAAGGTGTGGGTAGAATTGGTATTGCTATGTTTGATGAAAACACGATGTATGCCCTTCATGATAGCCAATTTCGCAGAAAGGAAGAGCCTAAAAAAACACAAAGTTCAGGACTAACCAAAGAGGACTTTAAAACCATGAGTGTTGATGCCTTTATGAAGTTAGAAGAAAAAGCACTTAACGATTATCTTAAAAATAATGGCTTTCAAGAAAAATATAGAGCACCAAACGTTAAACAATTAATTAGTAGTGGTTCTGTAAAACCAATTGATTTGGCAAGGTATTTAGAGGATGCTAATGCTGTGGAGTTTGATACGCCAGTAATTGGTGCTGAGGTTTACTTAAGTATCGATGGTGGTAAATCTTGGAAAAAAACGCACGACGATTATATTGATGGTTTATATTCTAGCTACGGCTATTATTTTGGTGAAATTAGAGTAGATCTACAAGACAAAAACAGTATTTATATTTTAGGGGTTCCCATTTTGAAATCTAAAGATGCTGGAAAATCATTTACGTCTATAAGTAGAGAAAATGTGCACTCAGATCATCAAGCGCTTTGGGTAAATCCAAAAATGCAAGGCCATTTACTAAATGGAAATGATGGTGGTTTAAATATGAGTTATGATGATGGTGAAAATTGGACAAAATTAAATTCCCCATCTGTTGGCCAATTTTATGCGATCAATGTAGATAACCAAAAACCTTATAATGTTTACGGCGGATTGCAAGATAATGGTGTTTGGGTTGGTGCACATAATGCCAGAGAAGACAAATCTTGGCACCAGAGCGGGCAATATCCTTGGAAATCAATAATGGGCGGTGACGGTATGCAAGTACAAGTAGACAATCGCAATTCAAATATCGTCTATACAGGTTCTCAATTTGGAAATTATTTTAGATTAAATCTGGAAACCGGAGATCGAAAATACCTTCAGATAAAACATACCTTAGGTGAAACACCGTACCGTTTTAATTGGCAAACTCCTATTTTATTGTCGTCACACAATCAAGATATATTATATTTAGGAGGTAATAAATTGCACCGTTCTTTAAATCAAGGTGACGATTGGGAAACTATTTCGCCCGATTTAACTACTGGTGGAAAAGCTGGAAATGTAGCCTACGGTACCTTAACGACTATCTCAGAATCACCTTTTAAGTTTGGACTTATTTACACAGGAAGTGATGATGGTTTAGTACAAGTAACCCAAAACGGTGGTGGAAGCTGGGAAACTATTTCTACTAACTTACCTAAAGATTTATGGGTAAGTCGCGTAGTGGCCTCTAAGCATAAAAAAGAGCGTGTTTACGCTACTTTAAACGGCTATAGAAATGATAATTTTACGGCTTATGTATACGTAAGTGAAAACTATGGAAAAACATGGACAGCCATAGGAACTGCGATTCCTGCATCGCCAGTAAATGTTATTTTAGAAGACAGCACTAATGATAATTTATTATACGTAGGTACCGATAATGGCTTGTATGTTTCTTTAGACCAAGGCGCTTCTTGGAGTGTTTTTCAAAACGGAATTCCCAATGTAGCGGTTCACGATTTGGTGATTCAGCCCGAAGCAAAACACCTATTAGTGGGTACACACGGAAGAAGTATTTATAGAACCGATATTGCTAAATTACAACAGATGAATGCTGCAGTATTAGCTAAAAAATTTCACGCTTTTCCTATGGATAAAATTAAATATTCTAGTCGATGGGGAAGCGCTAGAGGTTCTTGGGGAAGGGCGCAAACACCTGGGGTAGACCTTACTTTTTACGTGTCAAAATCAGGAATGTATGATGCTACGATAGTAGCTGAAAACGGAATTTCAGTAAGTACTACCAGCATCAATGCGGACAAAGGTTTAAATGTACTTTCTTATGATTTGGCTTTTTCAAAATCTGGAAAATCTAATTATTTAAAACAAGTAAAAACAGAATTAGTAGAAGCTAATGATGGAAAAACCTATTTGCCAAAAGGAAAATATGAAATCCAAATAAGTGGTAGTGGCGTTAATGAAAAAATACCTTTTGAGATAGAGTAAGTTTAAGGGGAATCATATAGGGCAACAAGGAGACCTTAGCTATTTTATACAGCAGTATGTTTTATTGAGGTCTGCTTGTTGTCCTAACCTTTATGGGATATTTGACCTGATGTTTTGGTAAGAATCCCTAGTAAAGTTTTTTGTGGTTTAAGTTTTATTTTTTGTCCTTGAACAGTTTGTTCTAGGGTAAAATCGCGATGACTGGTGACTTGGGTGTTGGTCTAATTTTTTGGCAGTGCAATAGCACAGCTATACAGCTTACTATTTAAAGACAAGTTCAATATTAGATATGCTAGTAGGCTTACATAAATAGCCTTAATATGCGAAACTATTGTCTTGATTTTCTCGATATACTTCGGCTCGTTTTCGATCTCGTAGCATAAATTCTTCAATAACTACTCGTAGTATTTCCCCATCGGTATCGGTATCTTCAATGCGGTAACCATTGTTTTTATAGAAAGGCCTAGCTTGTAGTTTTTTAGTGTTTTCATAAACAGCTAAGAACATTTTAAAATTTTTAGTATAATCCTCATGTTTACGGAATTTATACGCATAGCCAATGTAAGTTTTGCCGCGGTATTGAATACTTTTCCGGGCAATAAACTGAATTGAATCCAAGCCAGCGACTAAATTTTCATTTTCAAAAAGCTGTGCTTCGGCTAATGATTTTTGCGTTTTGTAGGCCTCTGGAAAAGCAGCAAGTTGCCCTTGGGTCTCAAGTTTTTTAAACAATAGGTTTCTGCTTTCTAATGCTTGAGCAAGGGCGATTAAATTCTTGGAATTTTCTTCATTTCCTTCAGCGGCTAGTAAGGCTGCTTTGGTAGTTTGAAGATCAGCATCAGTGACCAAAATTAATTTATCAAAAAATAATCGCACCTCTTTTTCCCTGACAAAAGGGTACAATAACTGAATATAATCTTCTAAAACTACAGTGTTCTTTGCGTTAGATAAAGTATTAAAATAGGAATTAGTATTTCTTTTGGATGTTTTACCTAAGTGTCTTTTAAGTTGAATTTTAGCATCATTCAGGATCTGATTTTTGTATTTTTTATAGATTTTTGGCTTGATCATTTTTTCTGACTTTAGGCTCGCTAATAAAGAAAAAATAGGAGATTTATATTCTTCGATCGTGCTATAATCAAGTATTTTAGGGTATAATTTTTTCGCTAAAGGCAAACTGTCCATATACGGCTTAAAAATCTGATAGATTTCAAAACTACTTGATACTAGCGGCAAATCTACTGCCATTAAATGTAAAAGCTGTTGCGCGGCTTTTTGTGTTTTTTTCTGGGCAATGGCTTGTAGGATCTTGGCTTGTGCCGTTGAATTATTATAGGACTGTTCGTAAAAATTACGGTAAAATTCAATATTTTCCGAAGTATCTACTTCTGCTAACTTCTGAATTAGGTAGGCTTGAATAGGTTTTTGGGGTTCTTTAAACTCAAACTCCGAAATGTAATACTTTAAGGAATCAATATGTTTGGTATCGAAATTAATAAATGGATATCCGTTTAAGGCGATACTATCGTTATTTCGTAAGGCTTTAAAGAATTCAGGAGATTTATCGACCAATAAACTTTTTCCGATGACCGTATCCATAGGAGTGAAATGATCATAAAACTCAGTAATAAATTTACTAGGCTTGGCTGTGGTATCTATCACTGCTTTTATTTCGTACAATAAACCATCTTTAAGCACATTTTTAATTAAAATGCCCCTGGTACTGGCGGTGTCGACTAAAGTTAACTGTAGTTCGTGATAACCCTTAGGAGACTTTTGAGAAACTGCATTGATAATTTGAAATGTTTTATCGCTGTATAATTTTTTACGTAAGGCCCAAATCGAGTCAACACTTGGGAACATTAAAAAGTCGTGTGCTTTGTTTAATTGTACAGCTATTGCCTCATTATTATTGTTTTGATAGACTGTTTTTTTATTGTACCCATTATACTCCTTAAGTTCCTTTTTGTTAAAATTATTACTATTTACCACAAACGGCGGCGGCTTTACATTGCTTATGGTTGTAAAATACAGAGCGGTATCTTTTACTTTTTCAAATTTTTCTGGATACCCCGGTTTTCTCAGTTGAAAAGAATTAAAATAGGCTAGGGCTTCCGAACTGTCTGTAGCAACCATACCTAGCAAATAATAGGCTTCTCCTTGTAAAGTGGTATATAAATGGAGTTTTTTGTCACTTAAAGTATCTAGTACAGCTGAAGATCTTAAGTAGTTATTTTTAAATGAATTATAAACTCCTTTTAGTTTTAATTTTTTATAAAATCTACGTTGAATTTGTTTTAGTTCAAAAGTGTCTTCTTCAATAAAATTATAATCATGAAGTGTTACTTTTTTAAGAAACCGATAGGTATTATGTATGCTATCAAAACCCTGAATAAGTCTATTTCCGCTCCTGGAAACATTAGGAAAACTTGTATAGGAAGGCATATCTACTTCAAAATCTTTAAAAGCAGAATTCGCTTTTTGCAATTTTCTAATACCATTTTTAAATTGAATACTATTAAAAATAGTGTCACCATATTGTTTCACATAATCATCGTGGCCTCCCATTTTAAAAATTATAATTTCTAGGGGTGTAATGTAAATTTGGTACCGTTGGTGTGCTCCGTTTTTAAGAATGTTTTTAATATCAATACCTTCGACTCCATTTCTAGTAATTCTAGTTTTTTGGATGATTTTTCCAGGAATGTTTTCAAATAAAAGTTCGTCTATATCGTCAATGGTATAGGCTTTATTATTTTTTAAATGCGAGAAGGTTGGAATTCTATTGGCGCTAAAAAAGCTGCCGTTGGTTAAATCAGGAGAAATGTAGAACGTATTCGAAAATTCTGCGACAGGATACAATTTGTTAGGTAAAAGAATTGAAAATAAAACATCATCTACAGATTGTTCATTATAGCTATTTTGAAAAACTTTGGTTTCAAATTGAGATTTTAATTGGGCACCATTTTGACCTGTTTTAGAACTTAGGGGCTGTACGGTATATCCCTTGGCTCTTAGTAATTCAATTACGCCTTGTTTTCCAGGTAAATGAGCCGCACCTATACCCGTAAATACTTTGGCTTTCTGCAAGACTGAATCTAACTTTTTAACCATATTTTTGTTACGGCTGTACAACATGTTTCTTAAATAATGTTCGGTATATAAGCCCTGATCGATGGAGTCTAATAAATCAATATTTCGTTCTCTATAGGCGTCTTGAACTAGTTGTACATAGTCTTTCTGTTGAAGTTTTTTTTGTAACCATTCCGCAGGTTTTTCCCGATAGGCGTCGAAACTTGCACGACCTACCAAAATCGACGATTCCTCCACATCCTCAAGGGCAACTATTTGCTTTCCAAACTTGGCACCTGCTTGGTATATGAACATGTCTAAATAGGTGTCTTCTTCAAAATTTTGAGAATATTCGTCTGTACGGTATAGCATGCCGTTTACCATTTGATCATCAAAACCGAGGTAGGCTGCAATTTCATCCTTTTCTGGGTGTGATAGTTCAAAGGCTCTGCTGTAAAAATCTTTGGTCAAAAAACTTTCACCAAAGTTAAATCCCATGCTCATGTCAGTATCAAGCCAGGTATTGGGGTTTGACTCTAAGGCAATAATGTCACTCTTAGCTAGGGCTTCATAAAACACATCATCTAAACGAAATGCAATTTTTTTGCTCACATGCATGGTACCATACAAGTAAGAACTCTGTTCCAGGCCATTCCCAGAAATTTCCCAGAGAAGACTATTTTTTTCTTGGGCATATACTCCGCTGAAAAGTAAAGGTATGAGTAGAGTGAGGAGTAATCGCATGCGTAAAACTTGAATTTGTTTTGGTTTGTAAGTCTTGTATTGCTTATTTATAACGGCTCTTTGTTGAATCTATTTTTTAGTGCTAGTGTTTTTTACAAATACACGCGTATGTGCTAAACTTTCCGGATAATTTTTCTGTAAAAACGATATTAATTTTTCACGTACAAAAACTCGTAAGTCCCAGGCAGTGGAAGCATCTTTAGCACTCATTAAAGCCCTAATTTCTATATGCTGAGGTTGTGAATTGGTCACTTGAAGGTTATTTACCTCGCCATCCCATAAATCAGAGCTTTCGAGAACCCGCGTTAGTTCTTCTCTAAGCGCATCAAAAGGGACGTTGTAATCAGTGTATAAAAAAACAGTTCCTAAAATATCAGAAGAAGTTTTGGTCCAATTTTGAAAAGGCTTTTCTATAAAATACGTGGTGGGGACTATTAGACGGCGTTTATCCCAAATATTAACGACAACATAAGTCAACGTAATTTCTTCTATTCTACCCCATTCATCTTCAACAATAACCACATCATCAATCTTAATGGGCTGGGCAATGGCTATTTGAATGCCTGCTAAAATGCTGCCAATCATTTTTTGAGCAGATAATCCAAGGATAATTCCCGCAACACCAGCAGAAGCAAAAATGCTTACACCAATTTCTCGAATACTATCAAAGCTCATTAAAGCAATTCCGACAGCGAAAATGACCAGAATAAAAATAACAATTCGCTCTAAAATATTGAATTGAGTATATATTTTACGGGCTTTTAAATTGTTCGTTGCGGATACGTCATAATTTGCAATTATTTTCTGTTTTATAATTCTGATGCTAGCAATTAGCACCCAAGTAATTGCAAAAATGATGAGTAAGGTGCTAATTTTTCTGATGACGAAAGTAAATTCGTTGACACCTAAATTTCTATGAATAATTTCTATTCGAACTAGAAGGGCAATAAATAATATGAAAATCGGATAACTAATTCTTTTGATTCCCTTTTTATCGATTAAGTATTTAGGATTTTTACCATAATGCCTTAATATTTGAATCGTAATAAATTGAAGTAGCACAATCAATACGATACTTCCTAAAAGGTAAAATAAGGAATTAGGTTCTTTAAAAAGATTAGAAAACATCTGTAATTTGTTTTTATGTTTTGTCGGGTTGGTCTAAAATAGTACATTCAAAATAAACTAAACTAAAAATTGACTTTATCTATACCTTCATCAATAAAGAAATGATCAGTTTTAAAGATTAAACAATCCGCATGTAGTATTTTTGTATTTGGAAAAGAAAAATTAGGGTAAATGAAATAGAGCAAAGCCATCTTTTCGCATTTGTGAGCTTTTAGCCAACAAGCGGATTGTTGAATTGCAAAGTACATTTGACCTATTAGTTTAAAAATAACAACTACAAATGAAAGGCATTTTATTAGTCAATTTAGGTTCTCCCGAAAGTCCCACTGCAAAAGATGTAAAACCTTATTTAGATGAATTTTTAATGGATGAACGTGTAATAGACGTCCCTAAAATTCTACGAAATATCTTAGTACGCGGTATTATTTTGCAAACAAGACCTAAAAAATCTGCAAAGGCTTACGCGAAAATTTGGTGGGAAGAAGGTTCTCCGCTGATTGTTCTCTCCGAACGATTTACAGACAAAGTGCGTCAGCAAACCGAAATGCCTGTGGCTTTAGGCATGCGTTATGGCACCATGTCGATAAAAAATGCGCTACAAGAACTTAAAGATAAAGGGGTCGATGATGTTTTATTGGTGCCTTTGTATCCGCATTACGCCATGTCGTCTTATGAAACTGTGGTGGTAAAAACCATGGAAGATCAAAAAGAGTTTTTTCCGGAAATAAAACTAAGCACCTTACCTGCTTTTTATAAGAATCCAGACTATATTAAAGTGCTTTCTGAAAGCATCTCAGATGGTCTAAAGGATTTTGAATATGATCATATTTTGTTTTCATACCATGGAATTCCAGAGCGTCATATTAGAAAATCAGATCCCACAAAGTTTCATTGCAAAATGGATGGACAGTGTTGTACCACAAATTCTGTAGCACATCACAGTTGTTATCGTCATCAATGTTATGATACTACTGAAAGTGTTAAGGCGTATTTAGGCTTACCAGAGAGTAAAGTCAGTGTATCGTTTCAATCGAGATTGGCAGGTGACCCATGGTTAAAACCGTATACGGATTACGAATTTGAGCGATTGGCAAAAGAAGGTAAAAAACGACTAGCCGTAATTACCCCAGCCTTTGTTTCTGACTGTTTAGAAACCCTTGAAGAAATTGCCATGGAAGGAAAGGAGCAATTTGAAGAAGCGGGTGGAGAACATTACACCCACATTTCTTGTTTAAATGACAATGATGCCTGGGTAGGTGTCATGGCCAATTGGATTAATACCTGGAAAGAAACCGGTAAACTACCGGCATAATGGCAAAAGTGTCCGCAGAACAGTTAGGTTCTGAGCCCATAGGAAAGTTACTTATAAAGCAAGCAGTACCTGCATCCATAGGAATTTTAGTCATGTCGCTGAATATTCTTGTTGATTCCATTTTTGTGGGGAATTGGATAGGATCTATTGCTATTGCAGCGATAAATGTAGTGCTGCCTGTATCTTTTTTTATAGGAGCCTTAGGGATGTCTGTCGGCATAGGCGGCTCTAGTATTATATCGCGCGCACTAGGCTCGAACAATCGAGAAAAAGCCTTAAAAACCTTTGGAAATCAAATTACTTTGACCCTTTTAATTACCATTACGATGGTAATTTTAGGGCTAACGTACGTAGATAGTATTATACCCGCATTTGGGGGAAAAGGTCGCATTTTTGAACCCGCTAAAATTTACTACACCATTGTCTTGTACGGCGTACCTTTTTTAGCGCTTTGTATGATGGGGAACACCGTTATCCGAGCAGAAGGTAAGCCTAAGTTCGCTATGATTGCCATGATCATTCCTTCGGTGGGGAATTTAGTGATGGACTATATTTTTATCTATGTATTTGATTGGGGAATGGCAGGAGCCGCTTGGGCGACAACCATTGGTTATGTTTTGTGTTTTGCCTATGTTTTGTACTTTTTTATCTCTAACAATTCTGAATTAAAAATCAATTTCTCACATATTCGTTTAGACTTTCCTATTCTAAAAGAAATTAGTTCGTTAGGTTTTGTAACCTTAGCAAGACAGGCTACTACAAGCGTGGTCTATTTATTAATGAACAATATACTCTTTGGTCTGGGTGGTGAAGCCATGGTAGCCGTTTATGCCATTATTGGAAGAATGTTGATGTTCGCCCTTTTTCCAGTATTTGGGGTTACCCAGGGTTTTTTACCTATTGCAGGGTTTAATTACGGCGCTGAAAAGTACGAAAGAGTAAAAGAGAGTATTTATACCGCTATTAAATATGCCGCTATTTTGGCCACTGTCGTGTTTATTGGCTTGATGATTTTTCCTGCAGAAATTGCTTCTTTGTTTTTAAGCAGTAAGGAAGGAATGCCCGCTGCGGAACTCGAAGTCAATACATTTGTTTTGGAACACATTCCCATGGCTATGCGCTTGGTTTTTGCGGCAACACCTATTATTGCGTTACAATTAATTGGCGCTGCTTATTTTCAAGCAGTTGGTAAAGCAATACCCGCATTGCTACTTACCTTAACTAGACAAGGTTTCTTTTTTATTCCCTTGATTTTAATTCTACCCATGTATTTTGATGAGTTAGGGGTTTGGATAGCGTTTCCAATAGCCGATTTTTTAGCCACAGTGGTAACGGGTTATTATTTGCGAAAAGAAGTGAAGAAAGAGCTAGAGGCTTAGTTCTTTAAGTGTTCAGTGTTCAGTGTTAAGTGTTCAGTGTTCAGTAAGAAGTACTCAGTATTCGGGAAGCAGTCTCCAATATCGAGCTTTTAGTACGCAATAATAGCCTGCACGATTGAATTTGGATATTAAAGACCCTAGATCCAAAAGTTAGTACACAATACTATTGTGCACTGTTAACTGATACTGCCTACTTATTTTTAGCAAGTTGACTAAATATCTCTTCCAGTGCCTTATCTAATTGAGGCTGTTTTCCTTCTAGTCTATCTTTGAAGTTTTCAAATACTTGAAGATCCGGTGCAACGCCTGTTTTTTCTAAATTATCGCCGTCTAAAGTATAACATCCCCAAGACGGTAAGCGATACGATGAACCATCAACTAAGCCTTTTGAAGAGGTAAAAACAATCCATCGGTAGGTTTCTACGCCTATAATTTTTCCTAAGCCTAAGGTTTTAAACCCAGCAGCGGTCATTTCGGCATCACTTAATGATTGTTCGTTAATTAATAAGATAATGGGCTTTACCGCTGGAGCAAAATTAGGTTGTGATGCCATGGCACCATTTCGGTATTTCCACTGCAAATAAGGTTTTTGAGATAAAAATTGAAGCACTTCATCATGAACATTACCTCCTGTATTATAGCGTAAATCTAAAATAATAGCTTCTCTTTGGTTGGCTTCAGAAACCATTTCTCTTTTGAAGTTTTCTAATTCGCCACCGCTCATGTTTTTCATGTGTATATAGGCCACCTTTTTATCGCTTTTCGTGTCAATATACTTTTGGTTATTAGCCTCCCATTCATCGTATAATAAAGTACGTTGGGCATTGCTTGAAATAGGATGTACATTGACTTTAATTTCTGCGCCATTTCGGTTAAGCAACAGTTCAATTTCATTGTCTAGTGAGGCGTCTACAAAATAAGCTTCTCTATTTTTATCTGAAGCCACCTTTTCTCCGTTAACAGCGATAAGCACATCGCCCTTTTGAATATTTTTACCTGTGATATCTAGAGGACCATGGCTAATGATGCTCCTTATTTCAAACGGATTTTCGTCCGAAAAAATTGCGCCAATAGCATTGAAGGATGACGTATAAAACTCGTTTTCTTCTTTTCCACTAGAATTAAATCCGAAGTGTGAAGTATTTAATTCGCCCAACATATCATTAAAAAGCACGCGTAATTGCCCACGGTTGGTTAAATAGGGTAAATAGTGGGCATATTTTTCTTTTAGCGCTGACCAATCTTCGCCATGAAAATCTTGATCATAGAAATTCTCTTCGAAACCTGCCCAAGCTTCCATAAACATCTGGTTAAATTCTTCGGCTAAATTTTTTCGGAAGTTATGGTCTATATCAATTTTTTCTAGTTTGTTTTTTTCAATATCCAAGCTATGTATACTGCCATTGGCCAATAAAAAATAGTTGTCTTTTGATTGAGCAATTTGGTAATTGCGAATTTTTTCATCACTGACTTTTTCTATTTTATTTTTCTCAAAAGGAGTGATGACTGTTTTCCAAAGTTTGGAATCGCCTTCATCGTGATTGCTTAAGTAATACACGTGAGTAGCTTCTTTGATGCCAATGGCAGACGGACTTTCTTGAACCCCAAAAGACGGACTGATACTTTCTATCCTTTGCATGATTTTATCCGTATTGATAATAATTTTAGAAGGTTTTGTTATGGCTACTTTTTCTTTTTTAGCACCCTTTTTTTCTTCTACCTTTGGCTCGTCTTTTTCGAAAAGTGCTGTATATTTTTCAGATTGATAAGGGTCATCATACGTATCTAATGGCATTTTGTAAATCTGAGCATCTGGCACACCATACGGGTAGCTAGGTTTTACCAAATTCGATGAAAAGTATAGCTGCTTACCATCCGGCGACCAAACAGGTTCAGTTTCTGTAACTCCAGTTTGTGTTAAATTCATAATTTTTTTATCTGCCAAACGGATCACAAAAACATCATGTTCAAAATTTCGGTACGCATTATAGGCAATATGGGTTCCGTCTGGAGAAAACCTAGGTTGTGGTGCGTATAAAGCCCAAAATTCATCGGTTAACAAAACCTCACTTTTAAAACTGTTGAGGTCGAGTAGGCGAAGTTCATCTCTTCCGCTGATGTAAACGGCTTTTGAGTTTGTAGTGTCTAATTGAATATTCACATTATTTCGAGCTTCGTTGGTGTGCTGTTTTTCTGTTTCGTTACCTGTTGCAGCGATACTGAATATATTACTGTAGCCTTGGTGAGTTCTGGTAAATAAAAGTGTGGCATTGTCTTTTAACCACTTAGCTTCTAAAACACGTTCTCCCGTTTTGGTGCCAATTGGTTTTGTAAATTTACCTTTGCTATCACTCACAAATAAACTGCCTCTGGATACAAAGGCTATTTTTTTTCCATCTGGAGAAATATCAAAATGGGTAATAGTGTTGGAAACTTTAAAATCTTGATTTTGATTTAAAGTATTGTTGATAGGCATCTTAATTTCTACCTTTTTGGTGGTTTTTGATACCACATCATATACATACAATTGATAATCTTTTTCAAAAACTACTGTTTTGCCATTCGCGCTGGCTTGTGGTCTTCCTATAGAGGTTTTAAAACTAGTTAAGCCAATTTTAGTGGTATTATTAAACGTGAATAAATTGTATTCTCCCGTATTTTCATCTGATACAAAATACAACTGCCCGGTTTGGTCGAACGTGGCCCACATGTCTTTACCTTCATAGCTTGTATATTCTTTATATAGTTTACTAGTGGTATTATATGATTTTATATTCGGATTGTAACTGCCTTTATAGCGCTTCCGATGGGTGAAATTTTTACTTTCCCAGCTTTCGTTAAAAAAAAGTTCATCAGTTTTGGGGTGTGCGGCTATGTTATGGGTGGTGTTAAAGTAGTGCGAAAACAAAGCTTTTGGAGTGCCTCCGTTTTTAGAAACTTGATACCCAGCGTATCTGTTATTTCTTGAAGAGGTAAAGTAAATAGTTTCTGAATCCCATGACCAGCTATCAACTTCATCTGAAGCATCATGAAACGTAAGTTGTTGTATAGGACCACCATTCAAGGACATTACATAGACATCTGTGTTTCCTAATTGGGTAGATGTAAAGGCTAACCATTTCCCGTCAGGTGAAATTCTAGGCAGACTTTCTTCTCCATCCATTGCTGTAATCCGAACCGCAAGGCCACCACCAGAAGATACTTTCCATAAATCGCCATCATAGGCGTAAATGATAGTTTCCGCATCTGGCGAAAGACTAGGATCCGATAAAAAATAGGCTTCTTGAGCGCAAGTGTTTTGAATAAAAAGAAAAGAAAAAACGACAACGGATACAGTAAAAAGTGCTTTCATTTAGGTAGTACTAAGGTTACCTGTGAAAGATACAAAAAAAGTTGTTTTTTAAATTGAATAAAAAGAAGTAGGCGTATGCGTTTTGTTTTACATTATACATTCTCCTAAATAGCATCTTATTTGACCTTATGGAGCTTAGTCTTTTTTTACGCGATACGTAATTTTTCTATTGGTAATTACGTTTGCTCCAAATGTTAAATTTACCGTACCATCATTACATAATTTACTCGTATCGGTGAAAGTCATGCTGCATAGAGAAGGTAGTGTGCTTCCACTATTATCCATATTCTGACCAATAATAATATTGCTAGCTAAGGCCGTTCTGAGCGGGGAAAAAGGAGGAGCTACGGTAAAATTAGTGGTCGTGCCATTTAACGTGTAGCTTATGGTACCATTTAATGAATTATAAGCGATGCTGTAGGTGGCACTGGCACTAGAAGGTAAAAAATTACCTAAGTTTTGTGTGATTGTTAAGGGTAAGTTCGTAGAACCGTTTATTAAATTCAGGGTAATTCCTAAGGTGTTTGCACCAATATGATAAACTCTGAAGTTTCCGCCACTGACGATATCTGCAACACCTTCTTGATCTCTATATTCAAAATCTAATTTAAAACTAGTAAAATTAAAAATACCACCAGTATTTGGTACTACGACATCTAACCCCGTAGTACTACCCCCAGATGCTGAGGGTATTCTTAAGCCACAGGCGGTCTGTACCGCATTCGTATTTATCGATATAGCATTAGGGCCAATAGTTGCGGTAGTAAGTGGGGTTGAATTAAAATCGAATTGAGATATTATGTTGTTTGGACTACCATCATCACAAACGCGATATTCAAAAGAATCAGCGCCAACAAAGTCCAAGTTAGGAGTAAAGGTAAAACTCCCATCGGCATTTACAACAACACTGCCATGGGTTGGATTGCTTATGGGTGTCGTAATAACGGATAGACTTCCGACACCATTTGCATCCGTATCGTTATTTAAGAGTCCGTTTACCGCCGAAATTATTAAATCGTTATTGAGCGAACCTACGTAATTGTCCGTATTAGCCACAGGCGCTGCTTTTTGAGACCAAAGTGTTGAACTAGCTATAAAAAATAGCATCCTTGAGAAGTATAAAATAGCTGCTTTGCTTTCCATGAAGCCAAAAGTAGTAGAAAGCTTAGCATTTAAATAAAAATTGTTGCGAACTATTTAAAACCTGTTGTCGAAATGAAAATTAGTCCTATAAACCCGTTAAAGGTTTGTTTTTCAAGTGTTTATTAGAGTAAAATTCCTACAAATTCGACATTAAATTTGAGTATTTATACAAATAAAAGCACCAGGGTTAAAACAGCTCCTCCTAAGGCAAAGTAGATGCCTTTTTTAAAGATCGGCATTTTTGGAGCGTACATCCAAAATGCCGATAAAACGAAAAAGAGGAGTGCTACACCAAAAAAGATGTTGAGATAATAAAGGGGACTTTTGGTGGATGCTTTATGTAATTTTTGCATTTTATCAAGAACAAAAGGAACTTCCATTGTTTTTATTACTGCTAGTCCTGTTTGTTGATTATAGGTGCCATTCTCAAAATAAAAAAGATCGCCTTCTACTTTTTCTAGGCTGAGCTTCCTATCTAAAGCGGTTGCCAAGGCATCAATTTTCAAATTAGAGGGAAGACTTGTTTCCGTAATAACTTCCTTTTTTAAGAGCTCAGTTTTTCTGAAAATTAAAGTAATCCCGCTAATGGCATAAACTGCCATTATCCCAGATAAAAAATACCCAAGATATCTATGAATTGCTCGTACTTGAAAGGAAAGTGGAGTTTTTTTCGTAGCCATATTCAATACTTAATTTGTGTTTTACATTAAATAGGTATGCAAACGACAAGGTTTTTTACCTACTTTTTTAAATTTTGAAGGCAAAAATACATCATAATTATTGTTTTTAATCAATCTAAATAAAAATAATTTAAATAAAATACTGAATGGCTATTCATCAGCTAGAAAATAGCTTCTAACGATTTTTTTAAAGCTAGATTTTAGCTTTTATAAAAGATTCTTAGGATGAAAAAAGTTTTTTTATAAAGCTGGCAAAAATACAAATAGCTAGGCTTTTGAATATCGAATTTTGAAACTATTTAAGAAAAGCAACAATTATTATTATTTCTCTTCAAAACCAAAGTATTTTTGGCAGCTTTATATGAAAGATTTTAAGGGCGACATCTTTTGCCCCAGTTTTGTAGGTGAGTTGGCAAGAATGAACACTATGTAAAATAAGTTCATTTTCTTAACAAATCGAACCTTAAGAAGTTTAGTGATTTATATCTAAAAGGCATAACCATGGGTGGCAAATTGTTTCATTTGACTATTTTTTTGGGGTCAAATAGCTTCATAGGTACTTTTGATGATATCTTTTCCATAGGTGCGTTCCAGTCTTCTGATCGAAAAATGAGCCTGTGCCATGCCTTGAAAATGATGTATAAAAGCCAGGTTAATAGCTCCACCGCCCGCAGCACCAATAATTGGAACGGCTTGGGCAACAAATTTTTCCGAAACCTGAATACTAAAGCGAGAAGCAATAACCCCTAAAGCTTGTAAAAAAGGGTTGGCACTGCCCTGTAGTAATGAGCCAGCAACTTTTCCTGCACCTTTGGTGGCAGCTTTGACGCTGGTATCTAATGTTATTTTTGTGGCATAATAAGCAGTTTCGAGCGTATCATCATGTTTTGATTTTCCACCTAATGCAAATACTTGTAAACAGGCAAGTTGACTGTCTAACTCTTCTAGATTTTCGCCTTCACTTCGTGCGATATCCATAATAGACCGCATCATTAATTTGGTGGTAAGCGTTAAATCAGCCGCAAAGGCAGCTATACCAAACGCACCACCTAAAATTCCTGATGAAGTTACAAGGGCTTTATAGGTTTTATTTAAAGGAGCGTTCGGTTTTTGTTCTTTTTTCATAGAGAATAAATTTGCTTTTACCACACGCAGCAATACATCATAGCTCACTTTTTGTAACCATTTTTGTTGTTTGCCAGGGAGTAAGTCCACTTTTGTTTGTATCAAGTTTCCGATACTGTTTAAGCCCTTCATCGCCCAACCAATAGTTAACATTTGCTGCTTTGCTTTAGTTAAAATTTCCAAGTCTTTTTCGGACAGTTGATTTTCGATTTTTTTTTCGAGCATTTTTGTTTTATTTGTCAATTGTAAGTAGCTAAAGATACAAGTTTGTTACAAGAAAGCGCTAAGCTTTAGTCGCTAAGGTGCTGGCTCATTGTTTACTATTTAAAAACGAATATAATTTCAAAATAATTGCTGGGTATTCTTAAAAACATCGTTTGTTACACTTTGTTTAGTTTTTGCTTAAGGCCTAAAGTCTACCGCTTGTAAAAACGTATTTTTCTCCTTACTTTAGGCAGGACAAATCACAACTTGAATATATTATGAAATACAACTACTTCAAAATCGCTTCAGTACTGCTTATCCTGTGCTTAACACCTTTATCTACAGTTTCTCAAAAAAGAAAAAAGGCAAATCAAACCGAGACCGCTATTCCTCAAGAGCTATATTCTAGTTTAGAATACAGATCTATAGGCCCTTTTCGTGGAGGTCGTTCGGCTGCCGTGGCTGGTGTTCCTAATCAACCTAATCTATTTTACTTTGGAGCTACCGGTGGTGGGGTTTGGAAAACCATGGATGGCGGTCGTGAATGGGAGAATATTTCTGACGGATTTTTTGGTGGAAGCATTGGTGCTGTTGAGGTTTCACAGAGTGATCCGAATGTGATTTACGTTGGAGGTGGAGAAAAAACGCTTCGTGGGAATGTATCTTCGGGATACGGCATGTGGAAAACCGAAAATGCAGGAAAAACATGGACAGCAATAGGCTTAGAAAATAGCCGACATATTCCAAGGATCCGTATTCATCCAAAAAATTCTGATGTAGTTTTTGCAGCAGTGTTAGGAGATATTTATAAACCAACGAACGAACGTGGTATTTATAAAAGCACCGATGGTGGGAAAAATTGGAAAAAAACTCTGTTTGTAAACGATCAAGCGGGTGCGGTAGATTTGACTTTTGATCCTAACAATCCTAGAATTTTATATGCCTCGACTTGGCGCGCGCAACGAACTCCTTATAGTTTAAGCAGTGGTGGTGATGGCTCTGCACTTTGGAAAAGTACCGATAGTGGAGAAACTTGGAAAGAAATTTCCAAAAATGAAGGTTTTCCAAGTGACACTTTAGGGATTATTGGTGTTGCCGTTTCTCCAAAAAACTCAGATAGAGTTTGGGCAATTGTAGAAAATAAAGAAAAAGGCGGCTTGTACCGTAGTGATGATGGTGGTGAAAAATGGACCTTAATCAATAGTGATCGCAGCTTACGACAACGAGCTTGGTATTACACCCGAGTTTATGCCGATACTGAAAATGAAGATGTGGTCTATGTGTTGAATGTTAACTATCATAAATCAGAGGATGGAGGAAGATCTTTTAAAAGTTTTAATGCGCCTCATGGTGACCATCATGATTTATGGATTTCTCCGGAGAATAGTAATCGAATGATCATTGGTGATGACGGTGGTGCGCAAATAACCTATGATGGAGGTGAAACTTGGAGTACGTATTATAACCAACCAACAGCACAGTTTTATAGAGTAACCACCGATAATTCTTTTCCTTATAGAATTTATGTAGCGCAACAAGATAATTCCACTTTACGTATAAAACATCGTAGCGACGGGTATAGCATTAGTGATGACGATTGGGAGGAAACCGCGGGCGGTGAGTCTGCTTGGATTGCAGTTGATCCAAAAGATAATGATGTGGTGTATGGGGGTAGTTATGACGGTTTTTTAACTCGAGTAAATCATAAAACAAATACCACAAGAGGTATAAATGTTTGGCCAGATAACCCAATGGGTGCAGGTGCCGAGGCTATGAAATATAGGTTTCAATGGAATTTCCCTATTATTTTTAGCAAACACAATCCTAAAAAATTATATACGTTTTCAAACCATGTTCATGTCACAGAAAATGAAGGCCAAAGTTGGAAATTACTGAGTGGGGATTTAACCAGAAACGACCCTACAAAATTAGGTTCTAGTGGGGGACCAATTACACAAGACAATACCAGTGTAGAATACTATTGTACCATTTTTGCAGCTAATGAAAGTCCATTAAAAGAAGGTTTATTATGGGTAGGTAGTGATGATGGATTAATTCATGTGAGTAGAAATTCAGGAGAAACTTGGGATAATGTAACTCCGCCTAGTATGCCAGAATGGTCTATGGTGAATAGTATTGAACCTTCGGCTTTCGATGAGGGAACTTGTTACGTAGCCGCAACACGCTACAAATTAGGAGATTTTCAGCCTTATTTATACAAGACAACGGACTATGGAAAAACATGGACTAAAATAACAAATGGTATTGCTAATGAACATTTCACAAGAGTAGTTCGGGAAGACCCCAAACGCAAAGGCTTACTATATGCAGGTACAGAAACAGGCATGTATGTTTCTTTTAATGATGGCGCCAACTGGAAACCTTTTCAATTAAATTTACCAATTGTACCCATTACTGATTTAGCGGTGAAAGAAAACAATTTAATCGTAGCTACTCAAGGACGTAGCTTGTGGATGATCGATGACTTAACCGTATTACATCAATTAAATGAAGCTGATAAAAACCAGAATGCGATACTATTTCAACCGAAAGACGCATACAGAACCAAAGGGGGAGCTAGAAAACAAGCCTCGAAATTAGCCGGGCAAAATCATCCGAACGGCGTGGTTACTCATTTTTATTTAAAAGAATTCAATGAAAAGGATAGTATTGCCTTAACTTATTTTAGTCAAAAAGGAGATACTTTGGCGCATTATGCTACTACAGCTAAAGAAAAAGATAAAAAACTAGACCTTAAAAAAGGCGGTAATACTCATGTTTGGGATACCCGAGGTAAAGGAGCGGAAAAATTAGATGGCATGATATTGTGGTGGGCAAGTTTAGACGGAGCTAAGGCGGTTCCCGGCGCATATAAAGTGACTTTAACGGTCAACGGGAATGACATGTCAAAAGATTTCAACATAATTCCAGATCCAAGAGCTGAGGTTACGGTTGCTGAAATGCAACAACAATTTGATTTTATTAGCGACATTAATACCACCATTGATAATGCGCATCAATCTATCAAAAAGATCCGAAAAATTAACACGCAATTAGATGCTTTTGCAAAGCAATATGCAGACAATGCAGCGACCAAAGAGTTGGTGGAAAAAGCTAAAAAAATTAAGGAAGAATTTAGTGAGGTTGAAAAAACCTTATACCAAACTAAAAATAGAAGTGGACAAGATCCGTTAAACTTTCCGATTAAGTTAACCAACAAGTTAGGGCACTTAAATAGTTTAGTAGCTATTGATGATTTTCATCCAACGGAACAAGATATCGCGGTAAAAAATGAATTAACCGCTAAAATAAACGAACAATTAAGCACTTTTAATGCCCTGATTTCTAAAGAAATTCTAGAATTTAATTCGGAATTTAATCAGTTGAAATTAAACTATTTATTTGTTGAATAAAATATAATTAGAGGATGAAAATACGATTGATTTTAACCTATTCACTGATTTTAATTGGTTTTCTTCAAGGATGGAGTCAATCTGTTGAAGACTACTTTAAACCTTTAAAATATCGGAATATTGGTCCTTTTCGCGGAGGTCGTTCCGTTAGTGCTACCGGTGTTCATGGAGATCCATTGACCTATTATATGGGAACCACAGGCGGGGGATTATGGAAAACAACGAACGCCGGAAATCAATGGGAAAATATTTCTGATGGTTTTTTTGAAATGGGTTCGGTGGGGGCCATTGCGGTATCCGAATCTAATTCAAATATTTTGTATTGTGGTATGGGAGAACACGCCCCAAGAGGGGTGATGACTTCCTACGGCGATGGGGTTTACAAATCTACAGATGCTGGAAAAACATGGAAAAACATGGGCCTAACACTCACCCAGCATATTTCTAGAATTGTAATTCACCCAAACAATCCCAATATAGTGTATGTAGCTGCTCAAGGAGCCCTACATGGACCAACGAAAGAAAGAGGAATTTATAAATCGATAGACGGCGGACTAACATGGAAAAATGTGTTATTCGTTAATGATTTAACGGGTTGTTCAGAACTAAGTATGGATGCTAATTATCCCGAAATTATGTACGCCACGATGTGGGAACATCAAAGAAAACCAAACATGGTTATTAGTGGCGGTAAGGGTAGTGGAGTCTACAAATCAATAGATGGTGGCGATTCTTGGTCTTTAATTCATAAGGGTTTACCTGAGGAAAAAGGAAAAATGGCGATTGCTGCAAGCCCGTCAAACTCCAATAAGGTATATCTTCTTTTAGAAAGTGATACAGAACAAGATAAGGGAGGTTTATTTGTGTCGAATGACGCTGGATTAAGTTGGAATTTGGTCAGTGGAGACAATAGGCTTACCCAACGTGCGTGGTATTATATTGAATTGTTTGTAGATCCAAATAACGAAAACACGCTATATGTATTGAGTGCTCCCGCCTTGCGTTCCGAAGATGGTGGAAAAACATGGGAAACCTTATCAGGTACTCATGGCGATTATCACGATTTATGGATCAATCCTGAAAATTCAAAAAACTTTGTAATCGCGAATGATGGTGGTGCTGCCATAAGTTTTGATTATGGAAAATCATGGTCGCCTCAAAATAATATGCCGACAGCCCAGTTTTATCGGATTAATACAGATAATTTGTTTCCCTATAACATTTATGCCGGGCAACAAGATAATTCTTCTGTAAAAATTGCAAGTTTAGCCGTCGGAAGCGGCTCAATTTCAGAAAAAAACTGGAGTAGCTCAGCAGGAGGAGAAAGTGCGTTTTTGGCCTTTAATCCAGAAGACCCAAGGTTTGTTATGGGCGGTAGTTATTTAGGAACGATCGAAGTATTAGACACCCAAACAAACACCTCAGTTCAAGTAATGGCAGCTCCTATTCAATACTTGGGCAGAGATGCCCGTGACATGAAATACTTGTACAATTGGAACGCCCCAATCATAGCCTCCATTCATGAACCTGGTATTTTTTACCACTGTGCGCAATTCGTATTGAGGACTAAAGATATGGGCTATAGTTGGGAAGAAATTTCACCTGATTTAACTCGAAATATCGACGAAAAACAAGGTAAAGGTGGTGGTCCTTATACCAACGAAGCTGTGGGTGCTGAGAACTATGGTACCATAGCCTATATGATTGAATCGCCTCATGAAAAGGGTGTTTTATGGACAGGCAGTGATGATGGCTTGGTTCATCTTACAAGGGATAATGGTGTGAGCTGGATGAATGTAACCCCGAAAGATTTAGGGGAAAGTCTGGTAAACGCGATTGAAGTTTCGCCACACGATAAAGGAACGGCTTACATAGCTACAACAAAATACAAATTTAATGACTATACGCCCGCCATTTATAAAACTACAGATTACGGAAAAAGCTGGATAAATATAAGTAAAGGATTACCCTATGGGGCATTTACTAGAGTTATCCGGGAAGATGCGGTGCGTAAAGATTTATTGTATTTGGGCACTGAAAAAGGAATTTATATCTCTTTAGATGGTGGCAAAAAATGGGAAACACTACAGTTAAATATGCCTAAAACGCCCATTTTAGACCTTAAAGTACATCAAAATAACCTGATTGTGGCTACTTCTGGTAGATCATTTTGGGTTCTTGATGACCTATCTGTTTTAAACCAATACAAAGCAACTAAAGAGACTAAATTGTACCAACCAGCAGCGGCTTTGAACGGTTCTTGGGGTAGCCCGTTAAATTCAAACGCTGAAAATTTTGATGGAACAGATGTATTTGATGGAATTAACCCTGCAAATGGGATGGTTATTTATTATGAATTACCGGCTCTGGACGATTCCACGGATATAAGCTTAGATATTTTGAATGAAAATGGACAGTTAATTCAAACCTTTAGTAGTCAAAAAGATACAAGCTATAAGGCCTATGAAGGTGCACCACCAAAACAAAAAGTGTTGCCTAAAAACGAAGGGTTAAACCGATTTGTTTGGGACTTAAGACACCCGACCATACCGGGAGTGCCAGAAGCCTATATCGAAGCGAATTATAGAGGGCACAAAGCTATACCTGGCACCTACACTTTAAAGGTAAGGCTTAATGATAAAGTGGTTTCTACAGAAGGAAAAATAGTACCAATGCCAAATTTTAAAGTCTCCAAAGAAAATTATTTTAAATACGACGGCTTCATGAAATCTGCGGCAGCTAATGTGACCCTGATGCACACAAAAATTAATAGGCTTTTTGATGCTCAAACCCAGTTAGAAACTATTTTAAAAGATATAAATGAGGATACGTTAAAGAAGGAAGGTCAAAAATTAGTGGAACAACTTAAGGCTTGGGATACAACAATGGTTCAAAGAAAATCGAAGGCTTATGATGATGTAGAGAATTTCCCTAATAAATTTACAGCAGAATACCTGTTTTTAATGAATCAAACAGCCAATGATTTAGGTACTATAAATAAATCATCAAGGGAGCGAAAAGCGGAACTTGATGCCCAATGGGTGGGTTTAAACCAACAAGCCGATATTCTTTTAGAGCAACAAATACCAGCTTTTAACGCCAAGCTTTGGAGTTCTGGAATAGGGGCAATTAGATTAAAAGAATAATGGGAGAACAGTATTTATACGTCAAGGCCTTACACCTAATCTTTGTAATTACTTGGTTTGCTGGTTTATTTTATGTTCCTCGTTTGTTTATAAACCATATTGAGGCATCCGAAAAACCATCACCTGAAAAAGAAATTTTATCAGATGCCTTTAAATTAATGACAAAGCGCCTTTGGTATATAATTACCTGGCCATCCGCTATTTTAGCAACACTTTTTGCCCTTTGGTTGCTGGTCTTATTCCCAGCATGGTTACAACAACCTTGGATGCATGCCAAGTTAGGGTTTGTATTTTTGTTGTTTATTTATCATTTAAAAAATCACCAAATGTTCTTGCAATTTCAACGTGATAAAATAAAATATACTTCAAATTTTATGAGGGTTTGGAATGAAGGTGCGACGATTATTTTATTTGCAGTAGTCTTTCTAGTAATTTTAAAAACAACGATTAGCTGGGTTTATGGGGTTTTTGGGATTATTGGTTTAGGAGTTTTATTGATGTTGGGTATTAAACTTTATAAAAAAATCCGAGAAAAAAATCCGAATGCCTAGCATTTTAATGATGAGAATGTCACTCTGGTGTAATTATTGCTACCTTTAAAAATAAGTTTCCTTTAATCAAAATTTCTTGTTCGAAAAAGTTTCTCTTAGATCCCGAATTTTTATAGCGATGATATTACTGGTCTTCGTTGCCTCTGTATTAATCGCTGGTGTTACTATTTACCAATACGGAGAACAATCCAAGGATTATCATGAAGATCGATTAGAACGCAAGGAAGAGCAGATTAAAGAGAATATTAGATACACGCTGCAACGAACTACTTATATACCATCAACCGAAAACCTGCATTTAATTTTTAAAGATGAAATTTACCAAATTGCCGATGTACTGAATGTCAACTTTAATATTTACGATTTAGAAGGAACCTTAATCAAAAGTTCACGACCTAAATTTGAAAATGATTCTATTTCCTTGTGTCTAGACCCAGAAGTACTCAATCACTTAGAAAATAGTGTAGATGCGCGTTATTTGGAGGAAAAATCGACAGCAGGAAGCAAATTTCAAGCTTCTTACACCTACATATCAGATGGTAAGTTCAAGCCTATCGGAATCCTAAATTTACCTTATTTTGAAGACAATTCGTTTAATGATAAAGAACTAAAAGAGTTTTTACTGCGCCTAGGTGGCGTTTATTTATTTATGCTTTTTATTGCTATTGGCTTGGCATATATTATATCAAAATACATTACCCGGTCTCTGCAGACTATTTCTGATAAAATGACCTCGACGTTTTTAACGAAAAGAAACGAGAAAATTTTGATCAAAAACCCTACTGAGGAAATCGGAAAGCTGATTGACTCGTACAATGCCATGATTGATGAATTAGAAATTAGTGCTATTAAATTAGCGAAAGGTGAACGGGAACAGGCTTGGCGAGAAATGGCCAAACAAGTAGCGCATGAAATTAAAAATCCGCTAACACCTATGCGCTTAACGGTTCAAAGTTTTGAGCGAAAGTTTGATGTTAAGGATCCAGATATAGCTACAAAAGTTGCGGAATATTCTAAAACTTTAATTCAGCAAATAGATACTATGAGCAGTATTGCTGGTGCTTTTTCGAATTTTGCAGAAATGCCCGCACAACAAAACGAAACTTTGAATGTTGTTACAATTGTAAAACTTGCTTTAGATATTTTTAATGAAAACTATATTGATTTTATCGCAGAAGAAGAGGAAATTATTTCAAAATTAGACCGTACTCAATTGATTCGAGTTATTACTAACCTCGTTAAAAATGCGATACAAGCCGTACCTGACGTTGCAGTGCCAAAAATTTTAGTTACGGTAAGTGCTGAAGGCGCATTCACCAAAATTTCAGTAGCGGATAATGGGGTTGGTATTGCAGAAGAGTTTAGAGAAAAAATATTTGAACCAAAGTTTACGACCAAAACAAGTGGTATGGGACTAGGTCTAGGAATGGTAAAGAATATCGTAGAAGCATACAAGGGTTCCATTAGCTATACTTCAAAGCCTGGGGTAGGCACCGCATTTACGGTTAGGTTTCCTAGAGTTGTTTAAATCTAATTGCAATACCAAACATTCATGCTTTCTAAGCGATTTGCAATCATGGTGTTATTGTAAAGCGTACCTCCAAGACGAAAACCATGCTTACTAAAGGTAATATTTAGTCCATAGGAAGTGGCTCTCACTAAGGAAAACAGAGTTTTGCAACCTAATTCATTACTTTTTTGTTTTATTTCTTGCAGTACATAGTAGGATAAATTTTGTCCTCTGTAATTTGGATGTGTAGCGATATCAACAATCTCAATATTTGATTGTTTCACGTTAATTTGGAGTATGGCAGAAACAATCAACTCACCTTCATTAAAAAGTCCGTAGAACTGATGATTTTTCTTCAATAATTTTGTTAAGTAGGCTACATCATCGATAGGCACATCATACGATGTAAAGACTCTTTGGTGCAATTTTGCGAGTGCTGTAAGGTCTTTTTTGCTTAGGATACGAACCTCATAGCGTGAAGGCAGATTCATAAAACCTTCCTCGGCTGTACTTTTAGCCGCTTGCGCAATAGTCTTAACACTTTCAATAGTTTTTAAGGCACGTTCGTCGTTGTGAAGGCGTTTCTTATTTAAGTAATCGGCTAAAAAATAGCCGTTTATTTCTCCATGGTAGAGTCCAGGTATCTTGGCTTCAATTGTATACCCGTTAGTTTCAAAAAACGATATGGCATCTTCAGGAATTTTGCCTAAAATTTTATCGTACTTATTTTGTTGAGCAAGTGCTTTTATTTTAGGAATAAAAGCGTTCAAATTATGTTCAGGACATTCCTTTACATACAAACGATTGTGCGTTTCTCCATGTTGCACAAGACTTCCTTCTAATTCTTCAATGGTATCTAACATAAATAAGATAGGGCTTTTAGTTAGTATTCTCTTATATGGCCATCGCCAAAAATGTAGTATTTATTCGTTACAAGTTGTTTTAATCCTAAGGGTCCTCTATGGTGTAATTTGTCTGTGCTTATAGCTAACTCAGCACCCACACCCATTTGACCGCCATCCGTAAAGCGTGTTGAGGCATTTTGGTATACTGCGGCGCAATCTACCTGCTCCATAAAGAGTTGTGCTTCTACAGGGTCTTTTGTCATTATTGTTGCTGAATGACCTCCAGAATTATCGTTTATTTTTTCTATAGCTTCCTCTAAAGAATGCACAGCACCAAGGCAACATTTCATCGCTAAAAATTCCTCCTTCCAAATGCTTTCATCTGCTATTAATGGTGCATCATTTAGCACCTTTTTTAGGTCTTCATCGACAAGAATGGTAACTTCATTAGCTTTTAAAATAGTCGCTAAATCATGAATTTTTTCTTGGTAATGATCAATTTTGGTGCTAATTAATATTTTATCTAAGGCATTACAAGCCGATATTTTATCAGTTTTTGCATTCAAAATGACTTTTTTACTTTGCTCCCAATTGGCATGTTCAGAAACGTATAAAAAATTATTTCCTCTGCCGCTTACGAGTACCGCACACGTAGCATGTTCTTTTACAAAAGCGATTAATTTATCGCCACCTCGCGGCACAATTAAATCTAGCTTTTCGGTCGGATTTTTGAGAAAGGCTTGAGTTTCTTCGCGGTTCAGGGTAAATAATTGAATGTAGTCTGTACTTAGATTATTTTCTTCGAGCGCTTTATGCCAAAATTCCACTAACATTTTGTTGCTGTATAGCGCCTCTTTACCGCCCTTTAATAAAATTTTATTATTGGCTTTAAAGGCAAGCACGGCGGCCTCAATAGTGACATCGGGTCGTGATTCATAAATAATCATGATGGTGCCAAATGGGGCTGTTTTATTAGAAATTTTTAATCCATTATCCAATTCTTGCTTGCTTATCTCTTGGTGTACCGGATCTTCTTGAGATTTTACTTGGTCCACCGCTTTGATCATCTGGTCAATTTTCTGATCATCAATAATTAAACGATCATACATAGCTTGATCGTCTTTTTGAAAAAGATCCAAATCCCTTTGGTTAGCATTTAATAACTGGGTTCGGTTTTTATCTAAAATCCCAATCATGGAACTTAATACATTGTTTTTTATAGCTGTTGTTAAAAGTTTCATTTTATGTCGTATTAGGTGTATCTATTTTTTTAAATAACACTTATTGTGGATTCTCTTTTATGGCAACTCTGGTACCAACGTTTTTTCCTTCGATAATATCTATAATGGTTCGCTCTTTTTTTCCATTAGCAATAAAAGTAGGAATGTTTTTGGCGGCAACACGCTGTGCATATTCTAACTTAGAGCCCATGCCACCTCTTCCTTCGGCTTCTCCTTTGATGTTTTTTTGAATGTATTTATCTAAGTTTTCATCGGGATTAACGTGCGAAACCACGTTGCTATTTTCAGCGTCTGGATGTCCATTATAAAGGCCGTCGATATCTGTAAGAATAATTAGTTTGTCAGCATTTATCAGTTCTGCAATTAAGCTTGCGAGTTCATCATTATCTGAAAACATAGACATGGTAACCGATACGGCATCATCTTCATTCGCAATTGGAATAACGCCTTCGGATAATAAACCTTCGTAACAATTAATCATATTTTGCCGATGTACGCCGGGTGTAAAATCACGTTTCGTTGGAAGTACTTGAGCACATTTCATCCCATAATCACGAAAAATATTATAATATAAACGCATCATTCTTGGTTGCCCAATAGCAGAATATACTTGTCTTTTTTGTGTTTTATCTTTAATACCTGACTCGCCTAAAACTTCCATACCTGCAATGACCGAACCCGAAGAAACGAGGATGGTAATGATATCTCTTTCGTATAATTCTGCAATTTGCTTTACTAGTTTTTTGAGTACGGGTCTAACAATTCTATTATCTCTGTTGGTCATCACATTGGTGCCAACTTTGATGACTATTTTTTGTTTATACATCCTGTTTTTCTTTACCCAATTCAACGGCACGATCAAAGGCTGCAAAAGCAGCTTCTTTAATTAATTCACCTACGTTATTGTCTTCCATTGAGTTTAAGGCAGCTCGTGTAGTTCCTCCTTTACTAGCTACTTTTTCCATCCATGAATTTGGTGATAAGTTATTCTGGTTAAAAAGCTCTATGGCACCCGTAAAGGTTTGGGCGACCAAGACTTTAGAAACATTCGGAGAAAAGCCCATTTGTAAAGCAGCTTCCATCATGCTTTGCATAAAATAAAAGACATACGCCGGACCACTTCCTGAAATTCCAGTGGAAGCATCTATAAAATTTTCATCTTTTACCAAAACAGATTTCCCAGTGGTCTCTAATAAACTTTCAATGGTTAGTAGTTCAATTCTAGAAACTTCAGGAGACGCTACGTAAGAAGTAAGTCCTTTACCAATTTGTGCTGGTAAATTGGGCATCGCACGAATAATTTTTGTTAAGCCTGTAATTTCTTTAATCGTATCGATTTTAACACCAGCCATGATAGAGATCAAAAGCTGTTCTGCATGTATAAGTGGTTTAATCTTTTCAAATAAATCTACCGCATGATATGGTTTTACAGCGATAAAAATGATGTCTGCCTTTGGCACACAATCTACTAAATTTCTATGTGCATCAAAGTTTGATAATTGATTTACTTCTTCTAATTTTTCTTCAGAAGTATCGAGAACCATAATATTCTCTTTTTTTAGGAGTTTCGATTTTGACATTCCCTTTGCGTAGGTAAGTCCCATATTTCCAGCTCCTATTACAAGTACTTGCATAATGTGTTTGTGTTTTTTTATTCAGTTTAGATAAACAGCATACAGTCGTCACAACTTTTCACTTCGCCATAATAGGTGTTTCTATATTTATGAAGCGTAGTCACTGGTAAGCCCAAAAAGTACTTCTTGATATAGGTAACTTTAGTTATCAATTTCCCCATTTTTGGAGTGTACCGATTTTCGGTTTTTGTTTCTCTTTTGATGTATACTAATTTCATTATTTAAAATTTTTGATAAGGCCCAACATAATATTTTAAAAGGCTTTTCCAAGTATAAAATGTTAAGATTTTGTTATTCCGTTTTAAGCGGCAATACCTTTATTTTAAAGGGCTTTAAAAATGTCTCAAGGTTAATGTTACGTAAAAATCAATGCTGTTAGAGCCCTTTTAAAGCCTGTAGAGGCAACTCTTAAAATCTTTAGTAAATTTGTAGTATATTATAAAAGCTACAACTACAAAACTTAAGTAAATGAAAAAAACTATGAAATACGAAAACATTCTAATTGAACAAAGAGATGCTATAGCAACGGTAATCATTAATCGACCCAATAAATTAAATGCCTTAAACCGTGACACCATTCAAGACTTGCATGACGCATTACAAGAGCTTGATGTAGATAAAAAAATAAAAGCAATCATTATTACAGGTAGTGGTGAAAAGGCATTTGTAGCAGGAGCAGACATTGCTGAATTTTCGAATTTTTCCGTAAAAGAAGGTGGCCAACTTGCGCGAAAAGGACAACAGTTATTGTTTGATTTTGTTGAAAATTTAACAACACCTGTCATCGCAGCTGTTAATGGCTTCGCCTTAGGTGGGGGCTTAGAATTAGCCATGGCATGCCATTTTAGAATTGCCAGTACGAACGCAAAAATGGGTTTACCAGAAGTTTCACTTGGCGTGATCCCCGGGTATGGAGGTACCCAACGCTTGCCGCAATTAATTGGTAAAGGCAGAGCCCATGAGATGATTATGACTGCTGGAATGATTGATGCACAAAAAGCATTGGCTTACGGTCTTGTTAATGATGTGGTAGCTCAGGAAGAATTACTGCCACTTTGTGAAAAAATAGCCCATAAGATATCGAATAATTCTCCTGTAGCTATTTCCTACGCAATAAAAGCAGTAAATGCTGGTTTTAATAGTAATATAGATGGTTATCAAGAAGAAATTAAAGCTTTTGGAGCTTGTTTTGGCACCGAAGATTTCAAAGAGGGCACAAGCGCCTTTTTAGAAAAAAGAAAAGCAAATTTTAAATAGCCACAAAGAACCTAAACCCTTATCTATGCATATCAGAACCCTTTTTGGAATACTTTTTTTCGTTTTCTTTTCTTTAGCTAAGGCACAAGAAATGCCCATAGAGTATACTATTGGTGAAAAGTATAACGATCGCTATACCTATTCTAATTTATTGACTATAGCTCCAGATGGCAACGGAGGTACAATTTTAGTGCGTTCCTATTTTACAGGAATTATACTAAGGCCTAAAGGCTATTTTATAGAGCATTACAATGAAAATTTAGAACTTGTCGCTGAGTTTAATTATAAGCTAAAAGAGGCAAATTACGTGGATGCCTTTGTGAAAAATGGAGAAGTAAATTTACTTTTTTTAGAATACAATTACGGCTTAAAAGCCTATGAATATATCGTTCATAAAAGTTCGTTTACAAGGTTTAATTTTACAAAAGAAAAAATTTTAACTATCGACTCTGATCCTGTAGAGCAGCCTTTAGATCGTAACTATTACAACAGAAATTTTACTTCAGGTTTTACCACAACGGTACTTTTTGACAAGGAAACATCGGCTTTTGCTATCAGCTCACATCATAAAAAAGGAAAAGATAATAAACATACTATTTATGTTTTTGATGTTACTTTAAAAAAACTCATAGAATTTGATTTTTCCAGCGAAGTTGAAGAAAAAAATTATGCCTTTGAGAATTTCGTTTTATCTAAAGATAAACAACAGGCTTACTTGATCGCTAAGGCTTATTTTAAAAAGAAACGTTTTGCGATTACAGAACGAAAATTTCAATATGAATTAGTGCAGGTTTCTAAGAATCAAGGAAATACTCAGTCTTTTGTAGCTGCTGAAAAATTCCCAGAAGCCTTAAATCCGATACTTACAGCAGACAAACTGGTGTGTGTAGGTTTTTATTCGAATAGAAAAGATAATAGATACAACGGAATAGCCTATTTTGATATCGACTTAAATACGCTTAACATCAAGGATAAAAAATACCATGAGTTTTCTTCTCAATTTATGTTAGATAAATTTGGAAGGGATGAAGAGGAAGATGTTAAAAACCTAATTTTTAAAGAAGTGGTTGTGGATGATGATTTTATTCTATTTAATGCCGAAGAATATTTTGTAACCTCCAGTTTTCAAAGTGACGTTTCAGGTACTAGGCTAAAAATAAATAGGTATCATTACAACGATATTGTAAGTGTAAAACTAAGTACTAACGGAGATATGGTTTGGGCGCGTAATATCAATAAGTCTGAAGTTACTCAGGGAGATCCGGCCTATACCTCATATTCGTCATTTACTAAGGACAAAAACACCTATTTTTTTATTAGCACGGCGAGTGAAAACCCACAGCAATTAACCGATGAACGTATTATTTTTAAACAAGGCTTAAGTCAAAACAAGAATATTTTTGTAGTGAAATTAGACGAAGCTGGTCGCATGAATTATCAAAAAATAATTGATGGAAAAGAAGCGCGATTGCCTTTAATGGTTTCCGCTCCTTTGATTCAAAAAGACGATCAAAAAATGCTTTTTTACGCGAAGCGAGGTTCTAAAAAGCAACTTGTAAAAGTGCATTTTAAATAAAAAAAAATGCTGAAAGCTATTCCAATAACGTACGTCTAAGAAGTTAGAATAGTTAAAAAAATATGCGATGAACATAAGTATTTGGTCAGATATTAGATGTCCTTTTTGTTATATAGGAAAGAGAAATTTTGAGAAAGCTTTAGCGAATTTTCCCCATAAAGATCATGTTATTGTGGAATGGAAAAGTTTTGAGTTAGATCCAACTATGGAAACCAGAACAGATATTTCAGGTTTAGCGCATTTTATGCAGGCTAAAAATGTCGATAAACCAACAGCAGAAGGCATGTTTGCCAATGTTACAACTATGGCTCAAACAGTTGATTTAGACTTTCAGTTTAACAAAATGATACCGGCGAACTCCTTAAAAGCGCACCGATTATTGCATTTTGCCAAAAAATACGATGTAGCCGATGCCGCTAAGGAAGTATTATTAAAGGCCCACTTAATTGAAGGTGAAAATATAGATGATGTAGCTGTTTTAATGCAATTAGCTGTGAAAATTGGTTTAGAACCTACTGAGGTAAAAACAATGATCGATTCAGAAGATTTTATCTATGAGGTACGCCAGGATCAAATGGAAGCCAGAAACCTAGGAATCAATGGTGTTCCGTTTTTTGTTCTGGATCATACCTATGGTATTTCTGGAGCACAACCGGTAGCAGTTTTTACTGAAACCCTAGAAAAAGCCTGGGAAAAGCATCAAGAGCAAATAACGATAGTGCCAGATACAACGGATAATGCTTGTGCTATTGATGGAAATTGTGATTAGTCTATACTTAAAAATGTTTTCAATGTAATGATGTAATAATATATTATACCTGATAAGAAAAACCCAAACTTAAGCTAAAGTTTGGGTTTTTTTATACTATACTATTTCAACTCCCAACCTTTGCGGTAATTACCTTTGACCCATTCGTTAGCTTTTTCGTAATTGGTAACACGCATATTGGCACCATCCCATAAAATTTTGCGTCGACCAGGATATTGAAAAGGATCCCAATCACCAATTTTTTTGCCTGGTTTTAGTTCCTTATATTGGTAGGCTTTAATGGCTAAATTCCCCATTAAAACAGCCTCTGTTAAGGGGCCAGCCTTCGCAAAATCAGAAGAAGTAGCCGTGTTGTTTAAACAACCGTTTACAAAGTTCATGGCATGCCCAGAAGTATCACCTTCTATTCGTGTTAAGGTAGGTTTTGGGGGGTTAAACATCCCCATAGTTTCGGAAGGTAATAAGCGTGCATTTCTAGAATAGGTATCGGTTACTAAAATACCTTTAGTGCCGTAAAAAATACTTCCGCCACCTGAATCACCAATAGTCTCATCATCTTTTAATTCGTCTGGTAAATCTGGTTTTAAACCACCATCATACCAGTTTAGGGCAATATCACCTTGCGCTTCGGTATTGAATTTTAAACGAACTATAGAAGACGCTGGGCATGATGCACTATAATCTGCTTCTACAAAGTCGCCCACCCAATTGGTAGTGCAGCTAGCTTCCGCTTCAGTAGGATAGCCTAAACCTAAAGCACTAAAAGGAGTTTCCATAATATGGCAGCCCATATCGCCTAAAGCTCCGGTACCAAAGTCCCACCATCCTCGCCATTTAAAGGGCAAGTAGCCCGAATAATAAGGCCTATCCGCTGCTGGTCCTAACCATAAATCCCAATCTAATTCCTTTGGGATAGCATCTTGGACTGTGGGTAATGGAATGCCTTGAGGCCAAACGGGTCTGTTTGTCCAGCAATCTACTTTATAAATTTTACCTAAAAATCCAGAATCTATCCATTCTTTCGCTTGTCTGCTACCATCACTTGATGCGCCTTGGTTACCCATTTGCGTAACAATGTTATTTTCTCTGGCAACAGTAGTCATTAATCGTGCTTCGTTAATATTGTGGGTTAGCGGTTTTTCTACGTAAGCGTGTTTTTTAGCCCGCATAAACGGTAAAGCTATGGTGGCATGGGTATGATCAGGAGTAGCTACCATAATGGCATCTAGCTCGTTCAAATGATTTTCGTATACTTTTCTAAAGTCTTTATAGAATTTTGCTTTTGGATGTAATTTTGTACTGGCTTCTATTTGCCGATTATCAACATCGCATAAGCTGACAAACTTTACCTTTTGAGTATTGGTTAAGTCTTTGATGACTCCACCACCACGCCCTCCAATTCCAAAAGCACCCATATAAAGGGTGTCACTAGGCGGCACATGGGTTTTTCCTAAAACAAAACTGGGAACAATGGAAAATACAGCGGAGGCTGCAACGGAGTTTTTAATAAACTTTCTTCTCTGCATGATAGTTATTCGTTAGTTGAATTCAATCACTTAAAGTACAAAATTAATTTAAAGGAAGGTTTTAAAAATTTAGGAAATGATTTTGAATCTAATTAAGTATATAAAAATCAAAGGATTATAATTTTTTTAAATCTAATTTAAAAATAGAAATAAAATTTTAAGGTTGTTTTAAAAACGCCTGTCCGTTCCATTCTTGATAAAAATTTTCAAGATACGTAAGCATAAATTGGTGGCGTTCCGCGGCTAGTTTTTTGCCTGTTTCCGTATTCATTTTGTCTTTTAGCAGCAGTAGTTTTTCGTAGAAGTGATTTATAGTAGGTGCATCCGATTTTTTATAGGCTGCTTTGGTCATATTAAGTTTGGGCGGAATCTCTGGATCATAAATAACCCTATTCTTGAAACCTCCATAATTAAAAGCACGAGCAATACCAATAGCTCCAATAGCATCTAACCGATCTGCATCTTGTATGGTTTGTAATTCTAAGGAATCAAATTTCTTTTTCTTTTTTCCAAGGCTCGATTTAAAAGAGATGTTTTCAATGATTTGAATTACATGATCTATTGTTTTTTTATCTACGTTTAAGGAAGATAAAAACTGTTGCGCTAGTTTAGGCCCTACCGTTTCATCGCCATTGTTAAACTTAGCATCCGCAATATCGTGCAAAAGAGCACCCAAGCTAACGACCAAAATATTAATATTTTTTTCGTCCTTCGCGATAAGTAAAGAATTGCGAAAAACACGTTGTATGTGAAACCAATCATGCCCACCTTCGGCACCTTGTAATGTTTCTTTCACAAATGCGATAGTTTCTTCTACGATTTCAGTATTGGTCATTTAAAAGCGGTTACTCCCGAAGTTATGGTTTGTTCTATTTGTACCAATAATTCGTCAAAATTACCAGTATTTTCTATGGGTTTATGCACGTCTAGGGTAATATGATTGCCAAGACCGTTAGGGAATTTCCCGTATCGTAACATTTTCCAAGAATTGTTAATACTAATCGGAACAATTAATGCCGATGGGGCATTCTTCATTAAAATCTTTAGGCCTGTTGGCTGAAAGGCTTTAGGGAGCCCTGTTCTACTGCGTGTGCCTTCCGGAAAAATAACGGCACTTCTATTATGTGCTTCAATATAGGTGCCCAACTTCATAATTTGACCTAAGGCTTGTTTACCATCTTTTCGATCAATTAATACGGATCCTCCGTGCACTAGGTTGTAAGAAACGCTTGGGATACCCTTTCCTAACTCTATTTTACTTACAAATTTTGGATGATATTTACGCATCCACCAAATAATTGGCGGAATATCATGCATACTTTGGTGATTGGCGACTATGATTAAGGGTTTTCCAGTAGGTATTTTATGGGGATTATTAAAAGAGTACCTTGTGCCTAACAGCATAGAACACCTTAACAAGAATAAATTTAAAACACTAACTACTTTTTTTAATCCAATGTACCCAAATATATGATGACCAAGCCATTGTAAAGGATGAAAAACAAGTAAGCATACCCCAAAAGATAGTTGGTACAGAATACTTAACGGATATGCTAGAAATTTTTGCATGCTACAAAAATAAAAAACCGCTCCTTTTAAAGGGCGGTTTTATTCAAATTTTTATAATAATTCTAAAACTTTAATTGCGGCTAACTATTTAACAGAATTCGTTATATGCAGCCATTAAATTCTCTGCAATAACTTCTGCTGGTCTTCCTTCAATATGATGACGCTCGATCATGTGCACCAATTCTCCGTCCTTAAATAAAGCCATACTCGGTGATGATGGAGGAAAAGGGACCATTAAACTTCTCGCCTTGTCAACAGCTTCAAAATCTACACCGGCAAAAACAGTAACGGCATGGTCTGGTTTTTTGCTGTTTGTTAAACTAAATTTTGCGGCAGGTCTAGCATTTGCTGCGGCACAACCACAAACAGAGTTTACAACAACTAAAGTAGTTCCTTTGGCATTAATAGCTTTTTCAACAGCTTCTGCGCTATGTAATTCTTCAAACCCGGCCCCAGCTAGGTCTTCTCTCATTGGTTTTATTAATTCTGCAGGATACATAATTTTTATTTTTAAGACTAATTAAAATATTTCTCAAAGATAACTAATTTGTTACAGTTCTTCCTTAACCTTAACTTTTCATTACTATAATTTTTGTATTTGAAAATTATATCTTTGGCAAAAATTTTTAGGAATGAAATGGATTTTATTTTTTGTTATATTTTATATTCTCCAAAAACTATTTAGTGCCTCGAGGACCAAGGTTTTTTCACAAAATACAAAATCAGTTTCTCCTGCCGATTTTGAACTCAACTTACTTTCCTTATGTTCTTTGGTGATCAAGGCTGATGGAAACGTGAGTCAGAGAGAAATGGATTATGTACAGCGTTATTTTGTAAGCACGTATGGCAAAGACAAAGCCAATGCCATCTTTAGAACCTTCAATGAGGTGATTAAGAAAAGGGAAATTTCTGCACAACGTATTTGCGATTATATGAATCTGCGAACGAGTATTGAAGTACGTTTGCAGTTGGTACATTTTTTATTTGGCATTGCTCAAGCTGATGGTACTGTTAGTGCTGCAGAAATAAGTAAAATAGAAGAAATAGCAAGGTTTTTAAGAATTGGGCAAAGCAGTTTCGAAAGTGTCAAAGCGATGTTTATTAAAAATGCAGATAACGCGTATAAAATTCTTGAAATAGAAAAATCTGCTACGGATGACGAAGTTAAAAAAGCTTACAGGACCATGGCAAAAAAATACCATCCAGACCGTGTAAACACAGAAAACGAAGCCATAAAAAAAGGAGCTGAAGAAAAGTTTAAGGAAGTGCAAATTGCATACGAAACCATACAGAAAGAGCGTGGTATCAACTAAATTAAATACTATAGTGTTTTACAAATAGCGATAGTTATGGAAAATTTTTGGTTTTACTTGAAAATGGGTTTGGAGCACGTATTAGATCTAGCGGCGTATGATCATATTCTGTTTTTAACTATATTAACCGTGCCTTTTACGTTTAAATCGTGGAAAAAAGTAGTGCTGCTAGCTACGGTTTTTACAGTAACGCATTGTATTTCGCTGGCATTATCGGCCTATAAAGTGATTGAGGTTGATGTAGCTATTATTGAGTTTCTGATTCCTGTAACCATTTTACTGACCGCTATATTTAATTTAAGGTATTTCAAAGCAAAAGAAGAGCATAAAAATTTAATAGGGCACGGTATTGCCACCGCTTTCTTTGGACTTATTCACGGGTTTGGCTTTTCTAATTACTTTAAAATGTTAATGGCTGAAGAAGAGGATATTATAACACCACTTTTGGGTTTTGCAACAGGAATAGAACTTTCGCAATTGATAATTGTACTTTCGATACTAGTATTAGCCTTTTTTGTACAGGCGATACTTACGTTAAAACAAACCTTGTTTGTCCTAGGTATGTCTATTTTAGTGGTATTGATAACACTTCCCATGTTGCTCGAAACCTATCCTTTTTAAATTTTTATTTAAAAAATATCTCTTGGTGATTGTTAGGCTTGGTGAAAGCAGGTATCTTAGTGCTTTGTAAGGTATACGATACCTTTTTCTTATAATATAAATGATAGAAGTAAAACAGAAAAAATACGATAAGGCCTATTTGCGAATGGCCAACGAGTGGGGAAAATTATCGTTTTGTAAACGAAAGCAAGTAGGAGCTATTGTGGTAAAAGATCGTATGATTATTTCCGATGGCTATAATGGTACCCCAACTGGTTTTGAAAATCATTGTGAAGATGAGGAGGGTTACACAAAATGGTATGTTTTACATGCCGAAGCTAATGCACTATCAAAATTAGCGTCGTCAACACAATCCTGTGATGGAGCCACTTTGTACATTACTTTATCACCTTGTAAAGAATGTAGTAAGCTGATTCATCAATCTGGCATAAAACGTGTAGTATACCAAAATGCGTATAAAGATGATGAGGGACTTCAGTTTTTAAAAAAAGCAGGAGTACACTTAGTGCATCTCGCAACTATTGATGACAACTAATTCTATTTTAATTTAAAAGTAAATGAAGAAAAAGCAATCCTTTATGTGGCCAACGCTTTTAGCGGGAACGCTAGCGCTTGGCGTTTTTATTGGAGGCAAACTTCATTTTAACGATACGCCCGAAAAGTTATTTACTACCAATTCAAAAAAAGATAAGCTCAATAGGTTAATCGATTATATCGACTATGAGTATGTAGACGATATTAATACCGATAGTATTGTTGATGTAGCAGTGAATAATATTTTAGATAAGTTAGATCCACATTCCGTGTACATTCCTAAGAAAAGTATGGCCAAGGTATCTGAAAATATGAAGGGAGACTTTGTTGGGATCGGGATTAGTTTTTTTATGGAAAACGATACTATTGCGGTGGTCAGAGCTATTGAGGGTGGCCCTAGTTTTAAAAATGGTATTCAACCTGGTGATCGCATATTAAAGGCGGATAACACGCCTTTATTTGGACAGGAGATTAGTAATGAAAAGGTTATAGACAAATTAAAAGGACTTAAGGGAACCCCTGTAAAACTCAACATATACCGTAAACAAGATGATAAATTTTTTGATGTTGTTATAAAACGTGATGATATTCCTCTGAAAAGTGTAGATGCGGCTTATATGTTAACTCAGGATATGGGTTATATTAAAATAAACCGATTTGCTGAAACTACTTTTAAAGAATTTAAAACAGCTCTAAATGCTTTGCAAAAACAAGGAGCACAAAAACTTACCCTTGATTTACGCGATAATCCGGGAGGTTATTTAGGCATTGCAGAACAAATGGCGGATGAGTTTTTAGAAAACGGAAAATTAATTTTATTCACAAAAAATAAAAAAGGGCAAATAGATTATTCGTATGCTACCAAAAAAGGAGCTTTCGAAAACAAGCCTATCTACGTATTAATTAATGAACTTTCGGCCTCCGCAAGTGAAATTATTGCAGGTGCTTTGCAGGATAATGATATTGGTACTATCGTGGGTCGTCGCTCTTTTGGAAAAGGTTTGGTGCAACGCGAAATGGAACTTGGAGATGGCTCTGCAGTTCGCTTAACGATATCACGTTATTATACACCCACAGGACGGTCTATTCAAAAAAACTACGCTAAAGGGAATAAAGATTATTACCAAAAATTTATTGATCGGTATGCCAGTGGAGAATTAGTGGCTGTGGATAGCATTAAAGTAGCAGATTCATTGAAGTTTACTACCCCAAAGGGTAAAGTGGTTTATGGCGGTGGCGGTATTGTCCCCGATGTTTTTGTTCCGATTGGCACCAATGAAGATGAAGCTATTAGTTCAGTAGAGAGCGAGCTGATTATGTCGCGTTTTATTTTTGATCACTTAGAAGAAGATAGAAAGCGGTATACTGCGTATTCAGAAAAAAACTTTATAGAAAATTTTAGGGTTGACGATATTCTCTTTCAAAATTATATCAGTCATATATCAAAATTTCTTGACCCGAGAGTTCCGGGAATTGATTATTACGCCTACGAAGACAAAATAAAGCTGTACCTAAAAGCAGCACTTGCAGAACAACTGTTTAATCCAAATGCCTTTGCCATTATTAAAGGGAAAGCCGATACCATGCTTAAAAAAGTTCTGGAGTTAGATGATTCCATGCCAAATAAATAATGTTACTTCTACCATAACAAAAATTAATTCGGAAGAACTATTGCGGATTGTGATTCGAATTCAGTTCTATTTCCTGATCTAAATCTTTAATAAAAGGAGTGTTATAAACGCACACTTCCCTTAGGAATTTATATTTTAAGCCTTGTTCACTTAGTAAACGTATTATTCCTCTTTTACTTTCTTTTGAATTTTTTTTGACATTAAAAAAATGACTAAGACAACAATAGCGCATAGCGAGGCAACAATACCTATTAAGGCAATAGTACTATCACCTTGAAGTAAATTATCAAAATTCAGCATAGTGCTATTATAGCCTATTAATGCCACGGCAATTAAGATAAGTAAAAAACTGATGTATTTATTCATGACTAGTTTTATAGGATTCAGATAAAAAATGTTTTTTAAAAAAGTTGATTTATGTTTGATGCAAACAACTTAACGGATATGGCCAATAAAATCACTCCAAAAACCTTACGGATAACACTTAAGCCAGCTTTGCCCAATACTTTCTCTATTTTTTTAGATGATTTTAAAACCAGATAAACAAAGATAATATTTACAATAATAGCCACTATAATATTTTCTACAAAGTACTCCGCACGTAATGACAAAATAGCCGTCATGGTCCCTGCTCCTGCAATTAATGGAAAAGCAATGGGGACTATCGATGCACTTTCGGGTTCATCGTCTCTATATAGAGATATGCCCAAAATCATTTCTATAGCTAAGAAAAAAATAACAAAAGCACCAGCAACAGCAAATGAGTTTACATCAATACCAATAAGCTTTAAAATCTCTTCCCCGACAAACAAAAACGAAACCATAATAACGGCAGCTACAATAGAAGCTTTTTCAGAATGAATATGCCCTACTTTGTTGCGTAAACCTATGATGATCGGGATGCTTCCTAAGATATCAATTACGGCAAAAAGCACCATTGATGCGGTTGCAATTTCTCTAAAATCAAAATGAAATTCCATACTTTTTTAAATTCTTTGCAAATTTACGGTTTAATTCAACTTTTAGATCTTTTAACGTGAAATATAATTTGTTAAGGTATCTTTGCGCTTCTTAATTCTATGTATGTTTCAAATTGGTAAAGCCTTAGTTTCAGAAGAAATTATTGAGAAAGAATTCGTCTGTAATCTGTCTGCTTGTAAAGGCGCATGTTGTGTAGACGGTGACGCAGGAGCTCCTTTAGAGGATAAAGAAACCGAAATATTAGTTGATATTTATCAGAAGGTAAAACCCTTTTTAAGAGCTGAAGGCATTGCCGTTATTGAAGACGAAGGGGCTTTTGTAAAGGGTGAAGATGGTGAATGGGAAACTCCGTTAGTTAACGGTAGTGAATGTGCCTATGTTGTTTTTTCAGAAGACGGTATTACAAAATGTGGCTTAGAGGAAGCTTATAATGCGGGCGCCACCAAATTCAGAAAACCAGTTTCATGTCATTTATACCCTATTAGAATTCGAGAGTATTCAGAATTTGTTGCGGTAAACTATCACAAATGGGAGATTTGTGACGCTGCTTGTTCCTTAGGATCAGCATTAGAAGTGCCCATTTATAAATTTGTAAAGGAGGCTTTAATCAGAAAGTTTGGTAAAAAGTGGTATGCAGAATTAGAGGAGGTTGCTCAAAATTTATCTAAATAGTTGGGATAAGAACAACTACTTTAGTGCCAACAGCTAGGTTGTTTTCGTCAAATAAATCAATAATCTTAACATCATAAGAATTTTGGTAGTCCTTAGAGAAATTTTCCAAACGTTCTTTCGTGATTGTAATACCAATAGAATTTCGTTTCAAGACCTTATTTTCTTTGATCACTTCTGAAGCGTCTCGGCCAATTCCATTATCCGTAATAGAAATGGCGATAAGGTAATTGTCTTGATTCTGAATGTCAATCGTTATTTGTTTTGCGCCTTCTTTTGACGATAATCCATGCCAAATAGAATTTTCTAAAAATGGTTGTAATACAAGGGAGGGAATTTTTATAGCATCTACATCTAAGCCCTCTTGTATATTTATTTTAAACCCTATTTCATTCGAGAACCTAATGTTTTCAATATTCATGTAGAGTTCTGCGGTTTCTAACTCTTCTGCTAGCGTTATTTCTTTTAATGACGAGGCCTCTAATATTTTACGGACTAATTTAGAAAACTTGTTGAGGTAATAAACAGCATTTTTCTTTTCATTATTAATGATGTATAATTTGATGGAGTTTAAGGAATTAAAAATAAAGTGAGGATTCATTTGGCTTCTTAGCATGCTTTGCTCCAAAGTCAGTAATTTTTTGTCATTTTTTAATTGGTATTGCTTGTAAAGTATGTACAAAATAATGACAGATAAGGCTAACAACAAAGCACTGATAAGTAGGGTATTTTCTTTTTTCTTGAGTTTTAATTGAATTAATTCGTTTTGTCGTGCGAGTGTTTCAATTTGATTGTTTTTTTTCTCTGAGTCGTATTTAAAAATAATATCCTGTACGTAGCGAATGTTGGTTTCATTATTGATATCGTCCTCAATAGATTTGTAGGTTTTAAAAGACTGTAGTGCTTGATCAGATTTGTTTTGTATACTGTACAATTCTGATAGAAATTCGTGTCCTAAAGCCTGAGAAAGGTGCAAATTGTGTTTTTTCGCTAATAGGATACCTTCCAGTAAATTTGTTTCAGCTAATTCATAATTACCAAGCTTTATATAGGCCCAACCCATATTAATATAAACAGAAGTGGTTATAAACTTATCACTAATAGCAATCGCTTTTTTTAGGGTAGGATCGAGAATTCGCAAGGCCTCGTTGAGTCTATTTTGCTTGATGTAAATTTTTGCAATACTATTATTACATATAACACGGCCCCTGTCACTATTTATTTCTTCATTAAGAGCTAGCGACTTGCGGTAGTAGTTAAGCGCAAGTTTTAGGTCGTTCAGCTCCTCGTAACATTCTCCTAGATTTTGATTATTTATTGCTAAGCCCAAGGTATTATTGAGTTCTTTTTCTAACAGTAAGGATTTTTTATAGGTTTCAATGGCAACAGGGTATTGTTTTAAACTTTGATAAATATTTCCAATGCCGTTTAAAGAAACATTAATACTTCTTCTTAAGCCTTTGCTCGGGTTTTTGACACTCTCGGCTAAAGCTAATGCTTCTTGGGCATAGTCTAATGCAGTTTTAATAGCATCCATGCGTCTGTAAACCACACTGAGCATATTAAGGCTATATACTTTTAATTCTAAATTATCAGCCTTTTTGGCGACCTCTAAGGCTTGTTTATGAAGACTGATGGCTTTGGCATAATTAGAGGTATTTCTATGCCAAGTACCCAGGTGATTTAAGGCATACGATTGTCCATCAAAATATTTTTTGGCAGCAGCTTCATTGTTAAAATGTCGCATTAAAATAGTATCATACCGAGAAGGCTTTAGAATAGAGTCAATATCGGTATAGGTTTTAGGTGCTGCCTTTATTAAACTATCGGTAGTTTTTTTGAATTTTAAAGGAATAGTTTGTGAAAATGAAAAACCACTAAGCAGAAAAAAAAATGCCAGATATATAGCATTTAGATAAACAGGCTTAAAGCCGTGGAAAATTTCTTCTTCTTTTCTACACATAAACGAATTTAAAGTAAGTCTAAAAAGTCAGATTTTTTTTGACGAGAAACAGGGATTTTATGATTAGACTCTAATACAACATACCCATCGGTTTTTAAGAATTCTTTAATTTTGTTTAGGTTGATAATATAGGAATTATGAATTCTAAAAAAGGTTTCCTGAGGTAAAATTTCATTTACTTCTTTTAGTTTTTTGGTCAGTACAATTTTATGTCCGTCGCTAAGAAATATAGTGGTGTAGTTACCGTCCGATTCTGCATATAAAATTTGATCACAACTTAAAAACACTAATTTCCCATCCGTGTTTAGTGTTATTTTTTTTTGGATCGCATTGGCATTAAAATTTAAAAGAATTTTTTCTAATTTATCCGCGGAATAGTTCCTAGCATTGTATTTTTTGATTTTTACTATTGTATCATTTAAATCATCAGAATCAATAGGTTTTAAAAGATAATCTATAGCTTCATTCTTTAAAGCTTTAATAGCATATTGATTGTAAGCAGTGGTAATTACTATCGGAAAATCTTTGTTTTTTAGTTTTTGAATAAACTGAAAACCGTCCATGGTAGGCATTTCAATATCTAAAAAAAGACAATCCGGTGTGTTTTCGCTTTTATTTAAATGTGCTAAAGCTTCTAAAGGGTTCGTAAAAGATGCCACAACTTTTATCTCGTCACTAAAATTAGTGAGTTCCCAAGATAAACTTTGGAGTGCTTTTATTTCATCATCTACAATTACAGCTTCTAACATAACTACCTTAAATGTAATCAAAAATAATTGTTATTGGTTTGGCCCTAGCTCAATTTGTATCAATGGTTATAAATTAAGTACAATCGGACTTTAATTGTAAAATTAATTTCAATTTGTTTACAAACTGAACGAAAAGGGAAGCATCAGATCTATTTTTTTTGAATACCAATTATACACTTTTGATCACCATTGGCACAATCCTCTACTAAATGACCTACTAAAATTTATAATTTAGTTTCATAAAATTAGTAGGTCCCCTTTTTTACTAGTTATAAATTAAGTACAGACAGATCAATTAACGCAACGGAAGCAGAATTTAGGAACATAATTAAATAATAGGTTATGCAAAAATCATTTATTCTATTTATTATATTAATCATAGTAATTACCATAGCCGCAATTATAGAAAATAACAGTATTAGGAACGACCAGGCCCCTTTAATTGCACATACAACTCTAAAGAACTAGTAGCTTAATAAATTTTTTATGATGAATCTTAAACACTTTGGTTTCAAATTTTTTATGGGCTTTTTTGTGCTTAGCTTGTGCACTTCATATTTGCCAGAAGAAGGTGTTATAGATTATGATCTACTATCAAAGCAAATGAATGTGAGCGGTAGCTTTAATCATGAGTTATTAGGCGATTTATCATTTAGTGAATCGACAGAAGTAAATACCAAAGGAGTTCGCTACGTCAGTTTAACTTTAAAGTTAGAAAATGAATCTGAGAATAAGGTGGCTATTTTAATTTCAGAAGAAAATACCAATGAACCTATTCGTGAGGGTACTTACAGTATTGCTAGTGATACCTTTACATCTGAACACTATTCGAATGGAGTTTTCGCTTATTATAATAATATTGCGTCACATGAATTACCTTTTTTCACAGAAAAGGGATTGGTCGTAATTACCAATCGATCAAACAACCTAGTTGAAGGATACTTAAATCTTGATTTAAGAAACGTACAAGACAAAAAAATTACGATATCTGGGAAATTTAGAGCGAATAAAAAATGAAAGTAACACACTATTTTGCACCATAAACCTGTCAAACTAAAAACAAGTATAAAGAAACTTATGAATAGCTAGGATAGTGCTATTTTAAGCATAAACCAATAATCATAATTATAGAATATTGTTAGGTTTTTAGGTTTCGGGGGGAACTTCCTAAACCAGCTAATTCAGTAATAGATTTAGGTAAATTATAGCTCTTTAGATTCGTGGGGTTTGGCAGGATGCAAAATGAAATTAAAAATTGGGTGGAAGAAAAGAGTACACTTATACCAAATTTCAGGAATTAAAATGGTACTTCTTTAAATAGGGTTTTAGTACGGCTAACGATAGGTAAGCGATAATGTACAAGGCCAAAATGATATAATGATTCTCCACTACTTCTTAATTTTCATAGGTGCTACTTTATATACATAATAACTACGGCGCTCAGATTATCAAGAAAAAGTTAAAGTTTTTACCTCAAAAAAAAACCTTTGAGTATACACTAATACTCAAAGGTTTTTTAGTTCTACCACAACATAGATTGCAGTACTTTTTTAACTACTGCTGTTGTTTTAAATTGCCCAAGCTTTTCCACCAGTTAATTCTTGTACATCAGCACATCCAATATACTCTCCTGGAATTGGCAAATAAGCAAGCACTTCTTCTGCGATATATTCAGAAGATTTGAAGGCCCAAATGGTTAAACCTCTTAAATTGTTGGCAAAAGCAAATCGCGAAACACCAGCGTCTAGTTCTGCTGCTTCTCCTGCTGTTACAGCTTGGTGGTAACTGTTGATTAATTTAAAATTCTTGATTTGATCTTCTTTGGTAACTTTTAAAGCGCTAGCTAGAACAGACTCTAGGTCTTCACTGGTTAAGTCGTCAAGCTTTTCTTTATCAGCATCTTTAAGTGCTTTATCGGTAAATTTATTCATTGCCATTTTAAAGAAATTCTGATCTTTTTCTTCCATAATTTCTTTAGCGTAGGTATCAATAAAGACATGAACATTTACTTCTGAGGCAGAAGGCGTATCTGTTTTTGGCAGTATAATATCTACTAATTTTGAAAGTACGTCACCTTCTTCTTTCGATAAAAATACAGGAGTCCAAGTAGCTATATTTTGCTCTTTACAACTCTGAACTAAACTAATTAGCGTTGGCGTAGCTACGATGTAGCCAAGAGATAGGCCTAAGTTTTTGAGTGCTATTCTTCTATCCATTATATAGTTTCTTTTTTAAGTTCTTGTGCGGCGTGATTTGCAGCTCTTGCCGTAAATGCCATATAAGTCAATGATGGATTTACACAGCTTGCTGAGGTCATAAACGCGCCATCTGTTACATACACATTAGGTACCGCGTGTATTTGGTTATTTCCATTAAGCACTGATGTTTTTGGATCTCTACCCATTCGTGCGGTTCCCATTTCATGTATACCCAAGCCTAGTGCTCCAGGATTATCGTAGGCTTCCACATCTCTAAAACCTGCATTTTTCAACATTTCAACGGCTTGTTGTTTAATGTCTTCACGCATTTTCCATTCATTTTCTTTGAATTCTGCATCAAAAGTCACGGTAGGTAAACCCCAGTCATCTAGTTTATCATAATCTAGAGTCATTCTGTTTTCTTCATAGGGTAAAACTTCACCGAAGCCCATAATCCCCATGGTCCAACTTCCCGGCTTTAAAATACTTTCTTTCAAATCTTTTCCAAAAGATACTTCAGCAATGGTTTCTTCCCAGTTACCACGACTTGCACCACCTTGATACCCAAAGCCGCGTACATACTCTTTACGGTCACTGTCGCCACCTAAATTTCTAAAACGTGGAATATAAACACCGTTTGGTTTGCGACCTTTATAATATTTATCATCAAAACCATCAAATTTACCATTCGCTCCAACTTGCAATTGGTGGTCCATAATATTTCTACCTAATTGGTCAGAATCATTCCCAAGTCCATTTGGAAAACGCTCTGATTTAGATTGCATTAATATTTGTGTTGAACCTATGGCAGATGCACATAAGAAAATAACTTTAGCATTAAAAACTAATTCTTCTTTTGTTAATCGGTCGATAACCTTAACACCCGTTGCTTTTTTAGTTTTTGGGTCATAAATAACCTCAGAAACGATCGAGTCTGGTCTCAAGGTTAAATTGCCAGTACGTTCTGCTGCCGGTAAGGTTGATGAATTACTGCTAAAATAAGCTCCGAAAGGACAGCCTCTTATGCATCTATTTCTAAATTGACATTTGCTTCTTCCATCAAATTCTTTACCTCCGGTGATATGCGCAACACGGCCAGCGGTAACGACTCTACCTTCAAAGTTTTCAGCTACTTTTTCTCTAAACTCTTGTTCCACACAGTTCAAATCCATCATCGGAAGAAATTCACTGTCGGGTAATTGTGGTAAACCTAGGGCTTCACCACTTATACCAATATACGATTCTACTTTACTATACCAGGGAGCTATATCTTTATAACGAACAGGCCAATCTACACCATGCCCGTCTTTTTTATTGGCTTCAAAATCTAAATCACTCCAACGATAACTGTGACGCCCCCACATAATTGATCTACCACCTACATGGTACCCTCGCATCCAATCAAAGCGTTTCGTTTCATTATAAGGATGTTCTAAATCGTTGACAAACCAAAAATTGTGAGGTGCCTGTACCGTATATCCCGTTCTGGCCTGTTTTTGTTGTTTGTCTCTTTCTTCTTTGGGTAACATTCCATTATTAGGAAAATCCCAATCATCTAGGTTTGCGGTTGGGTAATCTTCAATGTGCGTTACCATTCTTCCACGCTCCAAAATTAGCGTTTTTAAACCATTTTCACATAGTTCTTTAGCAGCCCATCCGCCACTAATTCCGGTTCCAACCACAATCGCATCGTACGATTCTTGCTCTTCGTTATAATAAAATTTGTTCATTAAATAGAATTGTTTATTTCGTAAATTTATTAAATATAGAATTAATTTTTTACATTTAAACGCTATTATTACAACGATATTCTACTATAACGTTGTAGTAAAATGCTAAATTATTAAAATAATACACCAAGTTTATGACAAATCGTAATATTATGAAAAAAAGTTTGCTTTTGATAGTAGGGCTTTTAATTTTCGGAGTTTTATCGTGTAAAGAAAAAGAACCTAAAAAAGATACTGAGCCTATGGAAGAAATAGCTTCAGTGGCTCAAGATCCTTTTTTTAAACTGTCCCTAGCACAATGGTCTATGCATAAAATGATTTTTGAGGAGGGTGTAGATCCATATACGTTTGCTGAAAAAGCTAAATCTTGGGGGTTTTCTGGTCTTGAATATGTAAGTGGCTTGTACAACCAGGAATTGGAAAAAGATAATTTTTCAAAAGAAGCTATGGCTCAATTTATAGCCAAAAATAATTTGGAGAGCAAAAAACATGGAATGCAAAATCTTTTGATCATGATTGATGGTCAAGGAGATTTAGCAACAACCAATGCAATTGCAAGAAAAAAAGCAGTTGAGAATCATTACAAATGGGTCGATGCTGCTGCAGCTATGGGTTGCCATTCTATACGTGTTAATTTAGCGGGAAGTAAGGTTCCAGAAGAATGGACAGCAAATGCCGTAGACGGACTCACCCAACTGGCAAGCTACGCAAAAGACAAAAACATTAATATTATTGTAGAAAACCATGGTGGTTTGTCGTCAAATGCGGCCTTACTGGCTGGCGTAATGAAAAAAGTCAATATGGAGAATTGCGGGACCTTACCAGATTTTGGTAATTTTTGTGTTCGAAGAGTCGATGGTTCTGATTACAACGGCGATTGTGCCGAAACTTACGATATGTATCAGGGTGTAAAAGAATTGATGCCATTTGCTAAAGGCGTAAGTGCCAAATCATACAATTTTGATGCGCAAGGCAATGAAACAAAAATCGATTATGTAAAAATGCTTCAAATTGTAAAAGATGCGGACTATAATGGGTATATTGGCGTGGAGTATGAAGGTAGTATTTTAAGCGAGACGGAAGGGATTCTTGCTACAAAACAACTATTGATACAGGCATCAGAAACACTAAGATAATTTTATGAAAGACCTATTTTATGAATTATTTGATTACAACTTTTATTGTAACAAAAATCTGATAGACAAATTTCAAACTATAGAAGGTCAGGCTACAGATAAGAGTAGTTCATTATTTAGTCATATTCTTAACGCGCATCATATTTGGAATGCAAGATTGTTAAAAACAGATGTAAAATATAAAGCCTTTGACAAGCATAGTGGCACTGATTTTTCTGAGATACATTACGAAAACCAAAGAACATCTTTTGAAATTATAACCAATCTCGAAGATTTTGATAAACGTATAGCTTACGAAAATTCGGAAGGCAAACAATTTATAAATACAACCAAAGATATTTTATTCCATATAATCAATCACTCTACCTATCATAGAGGGCAAATTGCTTTAGAATTTAGAACTAATACCATTGAACCTTTAGCTTCAGATTATATTCTTTACAAACGTTAAATTAACTAATCAATAAAATAATACCATGAATTTAAAAGTAAAGTTTCAATTGTCTACAATGATGTTTTTAGAGTTTTTCATTTGGGGCGGATGGTTTGTAACATTAGGTACATTTTTAGGAAATAATTTAAAGGCTACTGGGGCCGAAATGGGAATGGCTTTTTCAACGCAATCTTGGGGTGCTATTATAGCCCCTTTTATTATAGGATTAATTGCCGATCGATATTTTAATGCGGAGCGTATTTTAGGAGTATTACATTTAGCAGGGGCTTTCTTAATGTATCAGATGTATGGAGCAACGGAGTTTTCTACGTTTTATCCTTATGTATTAGGCTATATGATTCTTTACATGCCAACCCTCGCCTTGGTAAATGCTATTGCCTTTAAACAAATGAAAGATCCAGCGAAAGAATTTTCTTTAGTACGCGTATTTGGTACCATTGGATGGATTGCCGCGGGCTTATTAATTAGTTACGTATTTTTATGGGATTCAGCAGATGCAAGAGCTGAAGGCATGCTTAAAAACACTTTTTTGATGGTCGCCATCGCTTCGACTGTACTGGGTTTATTTAGTTTTACATTGCCTAAAACCCCTCCAGGAATAACTAAGGATGAAAAAGTTAGTATTTCTGATATCTTAGGCTTAGATGCGCTAAAACTTTTGAAAGACAAAAACTTTCTTGTCTTTTTTGTGTCGTCTATATTAATTTGTATTCCACTTGCCTTTTACTATCAAAACGCAAATCCATTTCTTTCGGAAATAGGCGTAGACAACCCTACGGGTAAAATGACAATAGGTCAAGTCTCTGAAGTATTTTTTATGTTGTTACTTCCCTATTTTTTCAAAAAATTTGGTTTTAAGAAAACAATTTTGGTAGGTATGTTGGCTTGGACAGTTCGATACCTTCTCTTCGCTTATGGAAATGCAGGAGAATTAGCGTTCATGCTTATTATTGGAATTGGCCTTCATGGTATTTGTTATGATTTCTTCTTTGTTTCTGGTCAAATATACACGGATTCAAAAGCAGGAAAAAAATACAAGAGTGCAGCACAAGGTTTAATAACCTTAGCCACCTACGGCATTGGAATGTTAATTGGTTTCTGGATCGCAGGAAAAATTACAGATACTTATTTATTGGCAGATAATCTGCACGATTGGAAGACTATTTGGACGTATCCAGCTATATTTGCCGTAGGAGTATCTGTCCTATTTGTTCTACTTTTTAAAAATGAAACTATAGAATACAAAGAATAAACAAACAAAATGGCAAAAAAAATTAGATTAGGAATTTTAGGTGGTGGGGGTGATTCATTAATAGGGATTTTACATAGAGTAGCCTCTCAAATTAATGATAATTATGAAATTGTAGGAGCCGTGTTTAATGTAGATTTTGAAGAAAGCATGGCATTTGCAAAAAAGATTGATGTTCCCACCAATCGTATTTATCCAGATTTTGACACCTTTATTCAGGAAGAAATGAAACTTCCAGAAACTGAACGCATTCAGGTTTGCTCTATTTTAACCCCTAACTTTTTGCATTTTCCCATGGCAAAAAAATTGTTAGAAAATGGCTTCCATGTCATTTGCGAGAAGCCGATGACCACGTCTTTAGAAGAAGCAAAAATATTACAAGCAGCCCATAAAAAAGCAGGAACTGTTTTTGTTTTAACCCATACCTATACGGGATACCCCATGGTTCGTGAAATGCGAGAACGTATCAAAGCAGGCGAATTAGGGAAAATTCATAAGGTAGATGCACAATATTATCAAGGTTGGATAAATACCATTATACATGATAAAACAAAGCGTTCTACCGTTTGGCGTTTAGATCCTGAAAAAGCGGGCATAAGCTCTTGTATGGCTGATATTGGAGTACATGCCTTTAATATGCTTGAATATATTACGGGCTTACACGTTAAATCTTTATTATGTGATTTCAATTATTTGTATGAGGATAATAAAATGGATGTGGACGGCACGGTACTTATCCGTATGGATGACCATGTGAAGGGGGTTATTCGAAGCAGTCAAGTAGCAACAGGCGAAGAGAACGGACTGGCCATTATTATTTATGGTGAAAAAGCAGCCTTTAAATGGGGACAGGAAAATCCGAATTACCTATATAAATTAAGTGATACTGAGCCCTTGCAAGTTTTAAAACCTGGTCATGCCTACAACTCTAAATTATCCTTAGACGGCACAAAACTTCCACCAGGACACCCTGAAGGAATTTTTGATGCTATGGCGAATATTTACAAAGGAGCCGCTAGAGCTATTCGAGGAGAAGAATATAATGACGGAGAATTTCCAACGATGCTAGACGGGGTTAGGGGTATGAATTTTATAGAAAGTACCGTTGCCTCTCATAAAAATGGAAATACCTGGATTGAACTAGAATAAATCTTAAAATACCAGATAAAAAAAGCCGCTAAGTAAAATGCGGCTTTTTTTTGTTGTATAAATAGTAACGATGTTCAGAGAAGACGTTCTTATAGATTACCCTTTTTTTAATATTCTCTACTCTTTTTTCTATTCAAAAACTTTTTCAAACTCTTGGCACACTACAATCATACTTTCTCTGGGTTCTCTGTTGAATTCAGAAAGTTCCCGAGTGTAATACTCCCAATGTGTTTTTTTCCAATAGGCTAAACTTTTATCGCCTTCACCTTCTTTTTGAGCATAGTCTTCATCAATACTAAACATTGGTTTTAATTTTACCGCAGTAGTTTTTACGATGCATTTTGCCTTCCCATCCCAATCAGTGATGACCAGAAAATCTCCAATTTTAGGGAGTGTTTCTTTTCTTAGTTGTAATCCTAAAAGTGAGGGGGAAGTGGCTTTTTTTATGTTTTTAAGTACTAAATCTAAACATTCATTAGCATCTTTTTCGTTATCACAAAAATGAATGGTCTTAGGTGCATCAACAAAAGCATCTTCTAAATGTTTATCTAAATAATCGCCCCACATGTTACGGGCAGAAGCATTGTCCATAATTATATTCTATAAGGCTAATGTACCTAATTTTAATTATTCTACCGCATCTTATGCCGCCCTTAAAGTAATTTGCTTCTAACTTGAATTGGGATTTTGTAAGCATTGAAGGTGCGGTCAATAGCTTAAAGGATACCGGCACATTAGGTTTTTATGTCTTTAATGACCGTTGATTATAATTATTTTTTTGACCATTTTAGGCATTGTACCTGCTAATCTTGTTTCTTTAAGAAAAGCAAAGCCTTTGCATAGAGTGACTGTTATCAAAGGAACAAGCTGTTCTGCTCTTTAAGCGTTATACCTACTTTTCTTCTTGTAAAACTAGGCCTAAATCTAATTGTCGTACTTTCTAAGGATGGTTTGCCGCTGTGTTGAATATTGCTTTGTGTTCTTTTTTAATATAAAAGAGCTCTTAAGCTAGTCATGTTGATGCACCAAAGACCAGATTTTAAAAGCTTTTCTTTTCTTCGGCTATTCCATGCAAGGTAAAATGGCAGGTATTAGAAACCTTGTAAGTGCTAGTTTTTATAATTTTTAATAGGTGATGCTCAGAATCCGAATAAAATCTAGCCCTAAGGAATACTTTTACATCTGTTTTTTAGCTTCGCTAGCGCTGATTAGATCAGTTTCTACAACGATTGCGCGCTCTTCTTGTTTTTGATTCATTGCTATATTTTTATAATTATTGTATTCTTATGCCTATATTTAGGACTGTGAATAGCAAAATAAAATTCAAAAACAAAGACTAAGAATAAAAGTAAAATATTTAAAATTTTAGTACTCAGCCTATTCAAACCTATAACACTTTAAATAAATAGTAGTTTAAGATGAAAACGATTAAAGGACCAGCAGTTTTTCTAGCCCAATTTGTGGATAAAAAAGCGCCGTTTAACACTTTAGATGGAATGTGCAAGTGGGCCGCTGATTTGGGATACAAAGGCATTCAAATACCGACTTGGGAACATTTTTTAATTGATTTGGACAAAGCGGCTGAAAGCCAAACCTACTGCGATGAACTCAAAGGAAAGGTTAATTCTTATGGCTTAGAAATTACGGAACTCTCGACGCATTTACAAGGGCAATTGGTCGCTGTTAACCCGGCATATGACTTAATGTTCGATAATTTTGCCCCTGAAAAGGTGAAAAACAATCCGAAAGCTCGTACGGAATGGGCCGTTGAAACCGTAAAAAAAGCGGCTACGGCTAGTAGAAAATTAGGGTTAAACGTACATGCTACTTTCTCTGGTGCTTTATTGTGGCACACCATGCATCCTTGGCCCCAAAGACCTGAAGGATTAGTAGAAATGGGTTTTGAAGAATTAGCAAAACGTTGGTTACCTATTTTAAATCATTTTGATGAACAAGGGGTTGATGTGTGTTATGAAATTCACCCAGGAGAAGATTTACATGATGGAGATACTTTTGAACGCTTTTTAGCCGCCACCAACAATCATAAACGCGTTAATATTTTATATGACCCTAGTCATTTTGTACTACAGCAACTAGATTATATCGCATACATTGATCATTATCACGAGTTCATAAAATCCTTTCACGTTAAAGACTCAGAGTTCAACCCAACGGGTAAAAAAGGAGCTTTTGGGGGTTATAACGATTGGGGAAATAGGGCAGGTAGGTATCGCTCTTTGGGCGATGGTCAAATAGATTTTAAAACCATTTTCTCGAAACTAACGCAGTATGGCTGTGATGTGTGGGCAGTAATGGAATGGGAGTGCTGTATAAAAAGTCCGGAACAAGGAGCAAAAGAAGGAGCAAAATTTATTCAGGACCATATTATTGAAGCTACTGAAAAAACATTTGACGATTTTGCGGGTGGAGCCATAGACAAAAAGGTGTTGAGAAAGATATTAGGAATTTAAAAGTCACTGCTATGAAAAAAATAATGATGATCGCTATTGCTGTTTTATTTTTTATAAGTTGTAGAAATAAGCCAACTAAAAATGCAGCACTTCAGCAACAAACAGAAACGGACCTAAGCATGACTGAAGCAACTAATAACGAAGAATGGATGGTGCTATTTGATGGCACTTCATTTGATCGTTTTAAAGAATACCTAAAAGAAGGTGTTTCAGAGCACTGGAAAATCGAAGACAGGGCAATGGTTTTTTATCCTCCAAAAGAAAGAAAACCTAAAGAAGCATTTAATTTAATAACTAAAGATAGCTATACCGATTTTGTACTTTCATTAGAGTGGAAAATTTCAGAAGGTGGCAATAGTGGTATTTTTTGGGGAGTTAAAGAAGATGAACGACTGTCAGAAGCCTACGAAACAGGTCCTGAAATTCAGGTTTTGGACAATGAAAAACATCCCGATGCCAAAGCAGGAAAAACGCACCAAGCTGGGGCTTTGTACGATATGGTGGCACCCTTAAAAGATGCCACAAAATCAGCAGGTGAATGGAATACCTGCCTCATTACCATCAATCATAAAACAAATCAAGGTATCGTTGTTTTGAATGGAGAAGAAATTGTCACATTTGCTGTAAATGATCCTGAATGGGGAGCCATGGTCGCCAATTCTAAATTCGCCACTTGGACCGATTTTGGGAAATATCCAACAGGGAAAATTGGATTGCAAGACCATGGCGATGGTGTTGCTTTTCGAAATATTAAAATCAAAGAATTATAAAAAATAAATACCAACTCTAATAAACTACCAATGAAATATTATTACGTACTCGTACTATTTGTCTTTTTTTCTTGTAAAGATGCCGGAAAGCAAAGCGTTGAAGAAGAACAGGATAGTGAAGTAATTGCTTACGAAGAATATTCAGGTGAAGAACCCACTACACCAGAAGAAACAGAACTATATAAGCCTGTGCCACCAGTAGTTGAAACATACCCAAAAAGCAGCGCACCTAGTGACGCCATTGTGCTTTTTAATAATAATAGTTTAAATGAATGGGTGAGTGTCGAAAACCCTGAAGCACCTGCAGCATGGATTATTAATCCGGATAGTAGTTTTACGGTAAAAAATAAATCAGGAGATATTAGAACTAAAAAAGAATTTGGCGATATTCAAATGCATTTAGAATGGAAATCTCCTGCGGAGATACAGGGAGAAAATCAAAGTAGGGCTAACAGCGGCGTGTTTCTTCAAGGTAGATATGAAGTGCAAATTTTAGATAACAATAATAACGACACCTACGTGAATGGGCAGGTAGGCTCTATTTACAAACAGCATATTCCACTAGCAAAGGCATCAGTATCCAGCGGTAAGTGGAATACCTATGACATTATATACCACGCTCCCGAATTCAATAAAAGAGGCAGTAAAATAAAATCAGCGACCATTACGGTACTTCATAATGGTATTCTAGTTCAAGATCACGTAGAAATTAAAGGAACTACGCCATATATAGGTTGGCCAAAAAATGAGGCACATGGTAAGGCACCAATTATTTTGCAAGATCATGGCGATAACAGTAGGGTAAGTTTTAGAAATATTTGGGTACGTGAACTTAAATAGTGGAGCCTAGAAAACCTTAAAATCCTAAACTGAATTTTAAGTATCTTTGCCAAAAATTACTGCATTTTATGATTCAATCTATGACGGGGTTTGGTAAACATGTGATTCAACTCCCAAGTAAAAAAATAACCATCGAAATAAAATCTTTAAACAGTAAAAGTTTAGATTTGAATGCACGTATGCCATCGGTGTATAAAGAAAAGGAACTAGAGCTTCGTAAAACTATTGCTACTGCTTTGGTACGTGGTAAAATAGATTTCAGTTTATATATTGAAAGTACGGGCAGCGAAACTTCTTCTGTCATTAATGAAGAAGTTGTGCGGCAGTATATGCAACAATTAAATGCTATTGCCAGCGTCAACGCTGAGAAATCATTAGAAATTGCCATGCGCATGCCTGATGCATTAAAAACTGAACGCGAAGATATTGATGAACATGAGTTTAAAGCTATAGAGGATTCGCTTGAAATAGCCTTGCGGGAAATCAATTTGTTTAGGTCAGAAGAAGGTCAAGTTTTAGACGATGATTTTGTGGTGCGAATAGGGACAATTACGTCATTATTACTGGAGGTTGCTGAATTAGATAAAGCACGCTTGGATACCATCCGGGAGCGCTTAGAAAAGGCAGTATCCGATTTAAAGGTGAGCCTTGATGAAAATCGTTTTGAGCAAGAACTTATTTACTATTTAGAAAAATATGATATCACGGAAGAAAAAGTGCGTCTAAAAAACCACCTTGATTATTTTATGACTACCCTTAAATCAACCGACTCAAACGGAAGAAAGTTAGGCTTTATTTGTCAAGAAATAGGTCGTGAAATAAATACCATTGGTTCAAAAGCTAATTTTGCACCGCTACAGCAGGTGGTGGTACAGATGAAAGATGAGTTAGAGAAAATTAAAGAACAAATGTTAAACGTACTGTAATAAACCTAGCCGCGGCAATTAGGTACTTTTAAACCTAAGGTTGATTGGCGCATTACAAACTTTTACTGAGCGAAGTCGAAGTACAACATTTTTAAAACAGAATATACCAGCATATGGAAGGCGGTAAACTTATTATTTTTTCAGCCCCCTCAGGGAGCGGTAAAACTACGATTGTTAGACATTTATTAGCACAAGAAGACTTAAATTTAGCCTTCTCTATTTCTGCAACGTCTCGTCCAAGAAGGGGGAAAGAAAAACACGGAGAACACTATTATTTTATGACGCTCTCAGAATTTAAAAAGCACATAAAAAATGAAGACTTTTTAGAGTGGGAAGAAGTATATCGCGATAATTTTTATGGTACCTTAAAAAAGGAGGTAGAACGTCTTTGGGCAGAGGGTAAGCACGTAATTTTTGATATAGATGTTGTTGGGGGGCTTAGAATTAAAAAGAAATTTCCGGATCAAACCTTAGCGGTATTTGTAAAACCACCTAGTGTTGATGAGCTTAAAATACGCTTAAAGAAAAGAAGTACGGAGAGCGATGAAAAAATAAATATGCGTATTGCAAAGGCCTCGGTTGAATTAGCAACAGCACCCCAGTTTGATAAAATCATTAAAAATTACGACTTAGATATAGCCCTACAGGAGGCTCACGATCTAGTTACGGAATTTTTACAAGAGAATTAAAAAGTGAAAAAAGTAGGACTCTATTTTGGAACCTTCAATCCTATTCATATTGGCCACTTAGTGATTGCCAATCATATGGTTGAATTTTCAGATTTAGACGAAGTGTGGTTCGTGGTGACCCCTCAAAGTCCGTTTAAAACTAAAAAATCGCTATTAGACAATCATCACCGCTACCAAATGGTGTACGAGGCTACAATAGGGTATGATAAATTAAAGCCCAGCGACATAGAGTTTAAGCTACCACAACCCAATTACACCATAAATACCTTAGTGCAGCTCGAAGAAAAGTATAAAAGAAAATATGCTTTTTCCTTAATTATGGGAGAAGACAATTTAAAGAGCTTTCACAAATGGAAAAACTATGAGGTAATCCTGGAAAATTATAACCTTTGTGTTTACCCTCGAATTTCTGAAGGTGTTATTGAGCATCAGTTTGTAAACCATCCAAAAATTCAGAGGGTTGATGCACCTATTATGGAAATTTCCTCAACATTCATTAGAAAAAATCATAAAGCAGGCAAAAACATAAAACCTTTACTTCCTGAAGGTGTTTTTAAGTATCTGGATGACATGAACTTTTATAGGAAGTAGACTACCATTTTTAGGTTTTTCACCCAATCAATAGCTTTTTTTAATACGCTAAAACGGCTCCTGTGATTTTCATGATTTTTTATACTCCAATTATTTTTGTATAAATCATTCATCTTAATTATAATCGCTATGCACCAGCTAAAAAATTGCTATTGTCAAATTTTTTTGATGAATCTTCATTTCATCACTAAAAAAAGGGCATGGCTCATTTTTTTATGTTAATATTATTCTAAATTCACTAGGAACAAGTCTTGTTTTTCTAATTTAGAAACCGTTAATCAAACAGGCTTTTTTTGAATGGTTTTAATTTTTAGAAATAGCTAAAGAATTATTTATAAAATAAATACTTAAAAATGAAGAAACTACTACTATTTTGCGTTTGCGTGTCCCTATTTTCGCTACAAAACGTACAAGCTCAAAAAAAGAAAAAAAAGTCAAAAGAAGTTGTTCAACCGGCCCCAAAGCCCAAAGACAAAGATGCTATTAAAAGTTACGCTGAGGTCATTACCAAAGCGGCCATTACAGACCAAGGCTTATTTAAAACACATCAAGTAAAAAAGGCCTATTTCTATGAAATCCCGATGAGCCTATTAGAGAAAGATATGCTTTGGGTGAGTAGAATTGCGCAAATACCTACTGGTTTAGGCGGTGGTTACGTGAATGCAGGTTCAAAAACCAACGAACAAGTAGTACATTGGCAGCGGTATCAAGATAAAATTTTATTAAAGATAAAATCTTTTTCCAATATAGCGGATAGTACAAAAGCCATTTCAAAATCGGTGCAAGTCAACAATTATGAACCTACTTTATTCGCTTTTGATATAGAAGCTTTTAACGCTGATTCTACTGCCGTGGTTATTGATGTTTCCAAGTTTTTCTCTCAAGATGTTCCAGCCATTAGCGGCCTCTCTAGTCGACTACGAACCGAGTATAAAGTAAAAAGGTTAGACGCTAACAGGAGTTTTATTCACAGTATAAAAAGTTTCCCTAAGAATATTGAGGTAAAGCAAGATTTTACGTATGAAGCCTCACAACCACCATCAAATGCTGATTCAGAATCTATTAGTATTCAAATGAACCAGTCTATGATACTGTTACCTGAAAAACCAATGCAACCAAGGCTATATGATCCTAGAGTTGGGTTTTTTACCGTAAGCCAGTTCGATTTTGGTAGTGATGAACTAAAGGCAGACGAAAAAACATACATTAGACGCTGGCGTTTAGAACCTAAAGACCCTGAGGCTTATGCACGTGGAGAATTAGTTGAGCCAGTAAAACCAATCGTATATTATTTGGATCCTGGTACTCCAGAAAATCTTAAAAAATATATGCGTCAAGGGATTGAAGATTGGCAAAAGCCTTTTGAAACAGCCGGATTTAAAAATGCTATTATTGCAAAAGATGCACCAACACCAGAGGAAGATCCTGAATTTAGTCCTGAAGACATTCGGTATTCCGTAGTGCGTTATGTGGCAAGTACCACTAGAAATGCCGTAGGACCTAGTGTTTCTGACCCAAGAAGTGGAGAAATTATAGAAAGTGATATTATTTGGTATCATAATCATTTAAGAAGTTATAGAAATCGCTACTTATTAGAAACAGGTGCAGCAAACCCATCGGCTAGAACCCTAAATACATCAGAAGAAGAGATAGGTGAAATGATGCGCATGGTTATTGCCCATGAAGTGGGCCATGCGCTAGGTTTTCCTCATAATATGGGGGCAAGTTATGCTTATCCTGTAGAATCTTTAAGAGACGGTGCCTTTACCCAAGAATTTGGTTTGGCAGCAAGCTTAATGGATTATACCAGGTATAACTATGTAGCACAGCCAGGGGATAAAAACATCCGTTTTGTGCGTCAAATGGGGCCTTATGATCACTATGCTACCAATTGGGGCTATCGTTTTATCCCAGATGCGAATACCCCAGAAGATGAAAAATCAATTTTAAATAAATGGATTTTAGAAAAAGCCGATGATCCTAAATATAAATTTGGCAGACAATCCAGTACCTTTGATCCACAGTCACAAACAGAAGGGGTAGGTGATGATCCTGTCTTGGCAAGTACCTACGGTTTAAAGAATTTAAAATACGTGGCAGCAAATTTACCTGCTTGGACCTCTGATAAAACAAATAATTACGATGATTTAGAAGAATTGTATGGTGAACTTTTAGGAGTTTATAGCCGGTTTGTAGGTCATGTAGTAACAAATATTGGGGGTGTTATCGAGAATTTAAAAACTCCAGAACAAGGAGGTTTTATCTATACACACTTAGATAAAAAATCACAGCAAGAATCCATGCAATGGTTGCAAAAAAATATATTTGAAACGCCTGAATGGTTGGTTGATAAAAAAATACTTCAAAATATAGATCATGCAGGGTATTTTGAAAATATAAGAGGCTTGCAGGAGCGCCATCTTAATTCTATATTGAGTTTTGATCGTTTAGGAAGATTAATTGACGCCGAAACCACTACCGAAAATTATTATAGTGCTTTAGAAATGATGAAAGATTTACGCTCAGGCATTTGGAGTGAGGCATACAACGGTAAAAGCGCAAGTATTTACAGGAGAAATTTACAACGCTCTTATGTTGATAGAATGGGTTATTTATTAACGAATGAGGGCAGCTCAAGGCGATCAGGGAGATCAGGTTTTGAAGGAGCTATTAGTTATGATGTGAAGGTGTCAGATGTGCGTTCCTTGGCTCGTGGAGAGTTAAATACCCTACGTTCTCAACTTAAAAGAGCGAGAAATACAGGAGTAAATACCATTACAAAGTACCATTATGAAGATGCTATCGCGAGAATAGATGAATTGCTTGAAGGTAATTCAGCTAAGTAATATGTAGCTCTTTAGCAATAGTCTCATAAAGTAATCAGTGTTCAGCAGCAGTAGGCAGGTTAAATAATCATTAACTGCTCACTGCTGCTGTTTACTTTTTTAAAGCGTATGTTAAATTTATTTTAGGCAAAAATCACCTAAAAATTAGCTTTCTTCTGCAAGAATGTTTCACTTTTAGCCTACAGCCTACAGCCTACAGCCTACAGCCTACAGCCTACAGCCTACAACCTACTTTACTTCTGAGGTGGCTCTACTTTCGCTGGTTTTACAGAACTATCGTGTTCATTATAATAAAGTTCTAATAGGTTCATTGTAGCAACGAGAAGATCTTTGGTCTCCTGTAACAATGAAAAATAGAGCGTAGTATTTTTTGGACTGGATTCTTCAGTTCTTGTTCTGGCTACTTGTTTTTCTATTTTTTGCGAAACAAGGTCATAAGCTTCTTGTTTGTGCTTTAAAATAAGACCTATTTGCTCGAAAGAATTAGAATCAAAAGCGGCTTTGGTAGCTGAAAAAACATGATCAAGTTTTGCATCAATTTCCTTCAGCTCTTTTATTTGGTTGTATTTTAATTTTTTATGATTGTTGTGAATGTGTTTGTGACTTACCTTGGTAATATATTCTAAGGATTGCGCCATGTCTTGCAAATACCCTAATATACTGATGTAAAAATTACTCGCACCTAAACTAGATTCATCTAAATTTTTAATGAAATAAAAGATGTTATCTCTAAGTTCATCAATCTCGTTAGACAATTTAGTGACCTGCTTTTTGTTCTTTTTAAGTGCATCTAAATCTTGTCTGGCTAAACCATCAATAGCATTCGTATATATTTTGTTACTTCGTTTTACAACGCTAGAAATATTGTCCGTACTTTCTGAGATGACACCTTGAATAGAACTGCTTTCCGCCCTCTTAAGACTATCTTCGGCTTTGATTTCCTTCGTTTTTTTATTGTAAGAAATGTAATTTCGGGCTAATAATAAAAATGCAGCAAAAAGCAATACTGCGATAGCGGCACCTTTTCCAAAGCTGATAATCGCTAAAATAATACCAGCAGTCACAAAAGCGATGATGGCTGTTCCAAACCAACCGCCAATGACATTTAAAACGCCAGCAACTCTATAAACAGCACTTTCAGCACCCCAGGCTCTATCGGCTAAGGAAGTACCCATCGCCACCATAAAGGTTACATATGTGGTTGATAAAGGTAGTTTATAAGATGTTGCAATAGAAATAAGAATACCGGCAACCATAAGGTTCACGGCAGCTCTAACCATATCAAAAGCAGGCATTTCGTAGGTTTTATCCTTTGCCATTTCAATGACAGGTTTGCTAAAGCGTTTGTCTAATTTGTTTTGTGCAACTTTTGGAATAAAGGACGATGTTATCGTTGAAATTCCCACAGCAAACCGAACAATAGTTCTCGATAAATAATTAGGCTGAAAACGCTCCTTACCGTCACCTTCTCTAGCTAAATTAATTTCTGTTTCAGCAACATATCTCGCTTTCTTAGAAAGCCAAAGGGTAGTGACCATAACAATCCCTGAAATAAATAATAGGAGCGTGGGAGTTTCTACTTTATCAGACAAAATACTCATGCCAAATTCTGTTGCAGGTATCCCTGAAGCTGCCCAAGCTTCATACGATTGCCAAGCGGCTATAGGTACTCCAATAAAATTTACCAAATCGTTACCGGCAAAAGCCAAAGCCAAGGCAAAGGTACCCACACCAATAATAATTTTATAGATGTTAAATTTAGCGACATGTATTAATAGGTAAGAAAGTACAGACCATAATAAAAAGTTTCCTGTGACGAGTATAAATGCCTTTGCCTCAAGATAATTCTTTATCGTCATTCCCTCCAAAAACTCAAATTGTTGACTTGCGAATGCGGTTCCACCAATACCTTTCATTAAAATAAAATAGGTCATAGCAGATAATGCAAATCCACCAAATACGGCACTGACCCATTTGGGCTGTCTTTCAAAATTAAAAGACAATAAGGATCTGGAAATCCATTGTACAAGGGCTCCGATAGAAAAAGCAATGACCACAGAGAGTAAAATTCCCAAGACAATTTCTGTTGCTTTTTCGGTATTGATATAATTAACAACGTCTGAAAAACTGCCATTATCATTTGCAATTTTTATAAGCGCCATAGCTACCGATGCACCTAAAAGTTCAAAAACGATTGAAACTGTCGTTGAGGTAGGCATCCCAATAGTATTGAAAAAATCTAATAGAAGAATATCAGTAATCATGACCGCCATAAAAATGAACATGATTTCATTAAAATAGAATTCGTTAGGGTTAAAAATTCCTTTACGGGCTACTTCCATCATTCCACTAGAAAAGATAGCTCCTAAGCCTATTCCAACACTCGCTACTATCATTATAGTTTTGAACGATATGGCTTTTGAGCCAATAGCCGAATTTAAAAAGTTTACTGCGTCATTACTAACACCTACAACCAAATCAGCGACTGCTAAAACGGCTAAGGCTATAATCATCAATAGGTAAATATTATCCATATTTTAAGAAAAAATTAGTTTGCAAATATTAAAGGAAAATACAAATATAATGTTAGGTTAAAGTTATTTTTTTATCAAAAATGTATATCTACTTGTAGGCGATACATGAGTTCATCAGCACTATTAGCCACGGTAAGATAACTTAAATCTGTTTGAACTTTTAATTTATGACCTACAATATATTTTGAAAGGCCAACCGTATATTGATTTTCTATACGTTCACCGATGCTTATTTCATCTAAGCTAACGTTTGTATACCTACCCGAAACTTCCCAATTATTCTCAAAAAGGTACCCCGACTGAAGGTTTAAACCACTACCCACCTGTACCATATCACCCGTTAGGGTGCCATCAGAATTTTTAGCCATGGCATCATCAGCATTTCTTAAGGCATACTCTCCCATAAAAGAAAAGCCTTGGAACTTAAACATGGCATCTACAAAAAGTGAATTAATATTGGTTTCAAAAAAACCAGTATCATTTAACATATAACTACCTTGATTACTTCGAGTTTTTACGGCGTTATTGTTAAAATCATACGTAACTGCTAAAAGTAACCTCGCATTTTCTTCCCTTTTTAAGTCAGCACCACTATAATCACCTCCGTTTTCGAAGGTGCCAAAGGGTAAAAGCTCTAAACGCGTAGTGTATTGGTAACCTCCAAAATTACCAACCGTAATATTTCTACCTTCCCCTTGCGAAATGGCTAGTATTTCACGCATTAAAAATTTCTTGGTGAGGTTTGTTTTATGCCGAAGTTGAATCCCCATGTCACGATCAATATTAAAACTCCTATTTAACAAAGACCGATCTACTTGTTGTAAATTTCCTGAAGATATAACACGTTCAATGTTCCCTGGTAGTTTAGTTTGGCCTAGCCAAAACTCAAAATTTTCATAAAAATTCCACATTAAAACAGCATCAAAAATATACCTAGGCGCATCACCTGTATAGATAGAGCCTCCAGATATATCCTGATTGGATAGTCCTAATTCTATTTTGTATTCTAATTTAGGGGAATAAGCGAAACCATCAAATTTTAAACGCGCTCGTCGAATAGCAAAGTCAGAGGGTTGATTTATTAATTGGCCGTTTGTATTTTTTTCGAAATTAAAAACACTTAAGATTTGCATTCTTGTTGCAATTGTCATGCTCCAAGTGCTGTCTTTCCCTACGATATTAAAAATACCTTTTCCAAATGAGGTATTGCTTGTTTCTTGGGCATGGGAAGCTTGGACTAAAAATAATAGTAGGACAATGGTCCTATATGTTGCATTCATGATACTTGGTTTTTGTCAGGCACAAAGAACCAATAGCAATGTTAAGTTAATGTTTTCTGAATGTTAATAGTTCACTAAATAATATAAAAAAAGCTACCTTGGCCAAAGGTAGCTCGTGATATTCAAATACTTAGTCGACAAAAACCAATGTGTACAATGAACTCACTTTAGTCTTAAGACATTTACAAATTTCGAATATTACTGCTAATTTAAAGTAAGCTTAAGTTTAAGGAATCATTAAGCTAATAGTTTTTTTACCTCTCTCGCTTTGGTTTTTCGCCAGTGTCTGCCGCTACATGTTCCGAAGTATGGGCTTGGTAAAGTATATTTTTTTGTCTCAATTGATGATTAAGATTCACCATATCATTGTTTTTTATGTGTATACTTACTTCTTTTGTGTCGTATCCTAAGAAACTATAAACAAGGGTGTAAGTACCTGGTGCTAAATCAGAAAATTCAAAATTACCGTGAAAATTTGTTTGGGTAACCCTAGAGGTATTTTTTAATTTCACCGTTGCAAATAAAAGTGGCTCACGGTCAAAATTCTCATCAGATAAGTGCCCAGAAATACCAGCATTTTCTTGTGAAAATATACACATTGTACTTAAGATAAAGAAGCTAAATAGTAGTGTTCTACGCATTTTACTATGACTATAATTTCAATCACAAAGTAAAGTTATAAATGTAAATATAAGGTTAGCGTTATATTAAGATACAGTCATGAATATGCCTTTATAATGAACATGCTCGTTTTAAAAAAATGTATATTGCACAAAAAAATAAGTACATGAATTGGGAACAATTACTTTCGTTAAAACGGCAGGGCGACACACATAAAAGATTGCGAAAAGAACAGGATGAAACTCGTTTAGGTTTTGAAGTTGATTACGATCGAATTATATTTTCATCAGCGTTTAGAAGTTTACAAGATAAAACCCAGGTAATTCCACTTTCAAAAACCGATTTTATACACACGAGACTAACCCACAGTTTAGAAGTTTCGGTAGTTGGGCGCAGTCTAGGGCGCATTACTGGAAAAAAAATATTAGAAAAGCATCCCTATTTAAAAGAAATACACGGATTTCAAATTAACGATTTTGGAGCGATTGTTGCCGCTGCTGCCTTATCGCACGACATTGGAAATCCGCCCTTTGGGCACAGCGGAGAAAAGGCGATTGGTGAATTTTTTATTTCAGGAAAAGGAAAAAAATATAAAGACCAGCTTACGGCAAAACAGTATCAAGATATCATTGATTTTGAAGGAAATGCTAACGGATTTAGACTTCTGACGGCTTCAAGAGAAGGCGTTGAAGGCGGACTAAGGATCAGTTATGGTACTTTAGGTGCTTTTATGAAATACCCGAAAGAAAGCTTGCCTAAAAAACCAACAGAGCATATTGCTGATAAAAAATTTGGCTTTTTTCAAAGCGATAAAGATGCCTTTATTGAAGTTGCTGAAGAGTTGGGGTTGGTACAAACCAGAGCGGGAGAAAACCTAAGTTTTTCAAGACACCCTTTAACCTTTTTGGTAGAAGCTGCCGATGATATATGTTACACGATTATAGACTTTGAAGACGGCATTAATTTAGGTTTAATTTCTGAAGAATTTGCTTTAGAATATTTGATAAAATTAGTAAAAGATAGCATTAATACTAAAAAGTACAACGCAATGGTGCATATGCCAGACCGTTTGAGTTACTTACGGGCACTAGCAATAAACACCTTAATTGCCGATGCGGTTGCTGTGTTTTTAGAGAACGAAGAGGCTATTTTAAAAGGAGAATTCACGGTGTCACTTTTGGATAAAAGCAACTATAAAGCACAAATTGCGGACATTATAAAGATTAGTGTTGAAAAAATTTATCAGTCTCAGGAAGTGTTGGATAAAGAAATTGCAGGTTATAAAATAATCTCAGATATTTTAGACGTTTATACCACTGCTTTGATGAATAGAAAAACAGGTAATGCATCAAACTATGATTCCCTTTTAGTACAAACCTTACCAGAAGTATACCAAAAAACAGAGAATGTTTCCGTGTATGAAATAGTACTAAATACTTGTTGTTACGTGGCTAGTTTATCTGACAGTGCGGCGGTTTATATTCACAATAAAATTATGGGGAAACATTTGTAGCTTCTAAAGTCGAATGTCGAAAGTCGAAAGTGAAAAGTGAAAAGTGAAAAGTGAAAAGTGAAAAGTGGAAAGTGGAAAGTGGAAAGTGGAAAGTGGAAAAAATACTAGAAAATTTCGAAATAGTACCAAATTAATGCTGATTTTCTAGAATTGACCGCAGCAAAATGTAACATAATTTTTAAATCGAAACTTATTCCTATCCATGAACAAACATCAACTATTGTATTAAAAATCATATAATAAACCTACACCTAAAATTTGTTTGAACTGTATTTTAGGAACTCCTCTTTGAACGATAGTACCATTGGCATCCTTTTGTTCGTCAAATAAAATATCATCATCATAGATGACATGAGTGCCAAAACTAGTACTGATGTATTTGTTTACCTTTAAATTAAAGTTCAATTCCCAATCTACATCTATATTTCCAAAACTATTTAAATAATCAGAGTACAAACTTAATCTGTGATTTAAGATTATGTTTTTTGCAATTTCATTCTCCCAGGTATTTGTCACTAAAAAGCCAAGTTCCATATACACCTTTTTACCTTCTTCAATAATATTCCCATCTATATCCCGAACTGCTCTTTTGACACCAAAAGCACCTCTGTTGGCTAATTCTTGGTTCAAAACAAACGTTGCTTTTTGAGTTAAGGGTGAAATATAGAGATCAAATTTTTTCCCTTCTGGAATGTATGAAGCCCCACCTCCTAAAAACAGATACCCTGGAGCCATAAATGAAGAAATAGGGTTTTCAGTATCTGGGTATTTATAGCCGTTTGTAAATTGGGTGTTGAAATTCATTTTTACCGAATAGTACCAGTTGCTTACAGTATCTCTACGAAAGCCAAAAGTAGAGCTAAACCGAATAACATCTTCTGTTTTGCGAAGTTCCCTGTCTTCTTGTGCGTTTAATCCATATCGTATTTCTAAATCATTATTCCATTGTATGTATCTGAATTTATAGTTTCTGACAAACTTGGCATGTGCTAGGCCCGTTACAGAGTTATTACCACCAGAATTCCAATTTACAAAGGCTGCTTCACTAAAGTTAAAACCAATTTTATTTTGTGTATCCCAAAATGAAGGAATTCTAAACCTGTTATATTTATTTTTTAGAGGTTTTGTTTTTTTAAATGAGATAACCGGATTGGTTAGGTTGGCGCCACGAGGAATGTTTTTGATTCTATCTTGAAAGGCTCTAATGACAATAGTATCTATTTTAATGGAATCAACCTCCTGAGTAGGAGGAATACTATCTTGCGCATTTAGATTTAAAAAACTAACACAAAACACCGTAAAAAGGATATATTTTAACCTATTTAAAAGCATGAATAATATGGTTTAAATTTAAAATTAATGATGACGAATCAATTTTAGTCTCTTCATGTAATTCTTCAGTAGTACCATGTTCAATAAAAACGTCTTCTATTCCTAGAATAGTGATTGGCTTTTGATATTTGTTGGCATTTGCAAATTCTAAAATAGCACTTCCGAAACCTCCCATTTTACAACCATCTTCAATGGTGATGATATGCTCGTAGGTAGTAAAAATTTTGTCAAGCATTAGGGTGTCTAAAGGCTTTACAAAACGCATGTTATAATGGCCAATTTTTGAGGATTCAGCATATTCTTCAATCACCTTTGCCGCCATATTCCCAATAGCACCAATGGTGAGTACGGCGATTTTTGTGCCAATTTTTAATTCTTGAGCTTTTCCAATTTCAATTTTTTCAAACGGAAGTTGCCACTTCTTTAAAACTCCACGACCCCTTGGGTAGCGTATGGCAATGGGGTGTTCAAGGCCTAATTGCGCAGTAAACATCATATTTCTGAGTTCTAGTTCATTTATAGGAGCACAGACTATTAAATTTGGAATGCATCGTAAGAAGGCCATATCATACACACCGTGATGAGTAGCACCGTCTTGCCCTACTAAGCCAGCTCTGTCTAAGCAAAAAATTACAGGTAAATTCTGTACCGCAACATCATGAATTACCTGATCGTAGGCGCGTTGTAGAAAGGTAGAATAAATGGTACAAAACGGAATTAAGCCTTGCGTTGCCATTCCTGCTGCCATAGTCACGGCATGTTGTTCCGCAATACCGACATCAAAAGCTCTTTCAGGAATTGCATCCATCATAAATTTTAAGGAACTGCCTGTGGGCATTGCGGGAGTAATACCCACAATTTTCTTATTGATTTTTGCTAATTCTACTAGTGTATGCCCGAATACATCTTGATATTTTGAAGGTTCAAAACCACTTGACTTCGGGATTAAATCGCCTGTTTTTTTATCGAACTTTCCGGGAGCGTGATACACTACTTGATTTTCTTCCGCTTTTTGTAAGCCCTTACCTTTCGTACTTATTAAATGTAAAAGTTTTGGTCCTTTCACCTTTTTCAAGCGCTCTAAAGTTGCTATAACCAATGGTAGATCATGCCCATCAATAGGACCAAAGTACTTGAAGTTTAAACATTCAAAAATATTTTCGTCTTTAGCGGTACCTTTTTTAACATTGGTCAAGTATTTTTTTAAAGCACCAACACTTGGATCAATACCAATGGCATTGTCATTTAAAATAATTAAGATGTTCGAATCGGTGGCTCCTGCATGGTTTAACCCTTCAAAAGCCATTCCGCTGGCAATTGAGGCATCGCCAATTACAGCAATATGTTGTTTGTTAAAGTCACCCGTTATCTGTGATGCAATAGCCATACCTAAAATGGCCGAAATGGAAGTAGAGCTGTGTCCCGTTCCAAAAGCATCAAACTCACTTTCACTGCGTTTTGGAAAACCGCTAATACCGTTTAATTGCCTGTTGGTTTCAAAAACTTCTTTTCTTCCTGTTAGTATTTTGTGCCCGTAGGCTTGATGGCCAACATCCCAAATCAGTATATCCTCGGGCGTATTAAACACATAATGTAAAGCTATAGTCAATTCTACAACACCTAAGCTGGCGCCTAAATGGCCCTCTTTGGTAGCGACTATATCAATAATAAAGTCACGTAGTTCATGCGCAAGTTGGGGCAAATCTTCCTGTTTAAGCAAACGAAGATCAATAGGCGAATGTATTTTTTCTAATAAACTACCCAAGACAAAAAGATTAATTGCAAAAGTACTGATTTTAGTGGTTTATCATAACCAACCTAGCGGTTGTTTTCTTAAATAATACCTTAAGCTCTTTTATAATAGGCTGATAGGGTATGTCGAGGTTTTAATAAAGAACAACTTTGGACCATCTTCAATTACATTGACTAAAAAATTGTTTAATTTTCCAAAAATTTATAAGATTTAAATTAGTTATATGCTATTGCCCTTCGACGATACTTATTTTATGAAAAAAGCCTTACAAGAGGCTGAAGCTGCTTTTGAAAAAGGAGAAGTACCCGTGGGTGCTATAATTGTTGTGCAAGATCGGGTTATTGCAAGAGCCCATAATTTAACAGAACAATTAAACGACGTTACAGCACATGCAGAGATGCAAGCGATAACCTCGGCGGCTAACTTTTTAGGCGGCAAATATTTAAAAGATTGCACCTTGTATGTAAGTCTGGAACCTTGCCAAATGTGTGCAGGAGCTTTGTATTGGAGTCAAATTTCAAGGATTGTTTATGCAGCAAAAGATGAGCAACGTGGATGTGGCGTTATGGGAACAAAATTACATCCTAAAACAAAAATTGAAGGAGGCGTTTTGGCTGAAGAAGCATCGGAATTATTACAACGATTCTTTAGTCAAAAAAGAAAATAATAGTATTCAAATAAAGTACAAAAGGGCAACATCAAATACTACATTTGAAATTGCCCTTTTTTAATTTTTTTTAGAAATAAAGTATTTAGCCTATCACTTCCACTTGTGCAGCAACAATCCCTTTTTTTCCCTCTTCTTCTGCATATTCTACTTTGTCACCTTCATTAAGTTCGGTGCCGTTCAATGAAGTAGCATGTACAAAAATGTCTTTTCCTGTTTTGTCGTTGGTAATGAATCCGTAGCCTTTAGATACATTGTAAAATTTTACTGTTCCGGTCATTTGAATAAAAATTTAAAATAAATAATACTACAAATGTATAATATTTTAAGAAAAATATTCAGATTAACACAAAAAATTAGTCTTTACCTTGCTGGTTATCAGTCTTTTTAAGGTTTTGATCTCGCATTTTTCGAATGTTTTCTTCATTTAACATATAGTCTTTCAATTTTTTCCCTTGGCTAGCAGAGATTAAAAATAGGGGCATGGCAACTAAAAAGATCCCTACAGTGCCAAAACCAATATATTTATGGGCCAAAGGCATCTGCTCGTCTAAAATAGAAAACCCGTAAATAATACTGCCAATAGACGCTAATAAAATAAGTGTGATGATGTATTTCATATTTAAAAAGTCAAAAGTCAAAAGTCAAAAGTCGAATGTCTAAGGTTGAAAAAGGCTTAATTTTTAACCCAGCATTGTTTTAAATGTTTCCCCTTTGCGGGCTAGGGGGCTACCTATTTTGTGAAATTAATAAGTCTTCTACGATAAGCGGTTAGTAATTTAGATTTTGAGATAAAACCAACGTACGTATTATTTTTGGTAACGGGCAAATTCCAGGCGCCACTATCTTGAAATTTTTTCATGATGTCTGTCATTTTATCCGTATTTAACTCTATGATTTCTGGTGGCCTATGCATAATATCACTCACAAAAACTTCATTATATAATTTTTGATTAAACATAATGGAGCGAATATCATCTAGAAGAATAATACCTAAAAGATGCTGATCATCAGGGTCAATGACGGGGAAAATATTTCGATTGGATTTAATTACCGCTTCGTTAACCAGATCACCCAAGGTCATCGTAGGATGCACAACCGCAAAATTAGCTTCGATAACTTTATCAATATCCATTAAAGTGAGCACGGCATGATCTTTATCATGAGTAATCAGTTCGCCTTTACGGCCTAATTCCATATTGTACACTGAATGTGGGTGGGCGTATTTTGTAATGGCATAGGAAATGGCAGCAGTAATCATCAACGGAATAAATAATTCATAACCACCTGTAACCTCGGCGATTAAGAAAATGGCGGTTAAAGGAGCGTGCAATACGCCCGCCATTAACCCCGCCATCCCCACTAGTGTAAAATTACTTTCTGACACTTTGAAATTAAAATAACCTAGGTTATTAATTATTTTGGCGACACAATTACCCATGATACTTCCCATAAACAGCGTAGGGGCAAAAATACCTCCCACACCACCAGCACCGAAAGTAAGGGCACTGGCAATTATTTTAAAAATAACGAGACCCATAAGCAACAATACAATCATCCAAATATTTGTGGCTTCAAATCCAAAAATATTATTGGCTAAAACTTCTGCTGTATTTCCTTGAACTAAGCTGTTGATGACATCAAAACCTTCACCGTACAGTGGCGGAATAAAATAAACAAGCACACCCAAGCCTATACCACCTAGTAATAGCCGTTTTATTGGTGAGCCAATGGTATCAAAAAGTTTTTGAACCTTTTCGTAAACCTCGGTAAAGTAGATAGATGTTAATCCTGCAATAATCCCCAATACGGCAAAAAATGGAACATCACCAATTTTAAACGTATCTTCTATCTTAAAAGGCAATAAAATATCATTCCCAAAAAAAAAATACGAGGTAATAATGGCTGAAATTGAGGCGAGCAATAAAGGTAACATTGAGGCTATTGTCAAGTCTAAACTAAACACCTCAATAGCAAAGATGATAGCTGCAATAGGTGCTTTAAAGATAGATGACATGGCTCCTGCAGCGGCACAACCAATCAATAAATTTCGAGTTGTTTGGTTCATATGAAACATTCTCGAAATATTAGAGCTTATAGCAGCGCCAGTGGCTACGGTAGGGCCTTCGAGCCCTACAGATCCTCCAAAACCGACCGTTAGTGGTGCTGTGATTAATGAGCCAAACATTTGATATTTTCGCATAATACCCTTGTGTTTCGCAATTGCAAAAAGGGTAGAAGGGATGCCGTGACTCACTTTATGTCGAATCACGTATTTTATGACCAAATACACTAAAATGAAACCGATAATAGGGAAGACAAAGTAAAAAGCTTGGTGGTAATACCGTACTAAATTCCCTTCTAATAAAAGCTGAAAAAAGTGGGTTAAATTTTTGAGAATCAGTGCAGCAATTCCAGAGGTGAAGCCAATTAAAATACTCAAAAAATAAATAAACTGGCGTTCAGAAATATGCTTGACACGCCAAACAAGAAATGTAGTAAACCAAGTTTTTTTCTTTACTGCCATTATAGAAAGAATCCCGAAATAATTCGGGATTTGGATTATAAGTTACGCTTTTAATGCTAATTTTAGATGTAATTCTTTTAATTGGGCATCATCAATAAAAGCAGGCGCATCGATCATCACATCTCTACCGCTATTATTTTTAGGAAAAGCAATAAAATCTCTGATGGTTTCTTGTCCGCCTAAAATAGCAACCAACCTATCCAAACCAAAAGCTAAACCGCCGTGTGGTGGCGCCCCATATTGAAAAGCATCCATCAAGAAACCAAATTGTGCTTTAGCTTCTTCAGGGGAAAATCCTAAATGCTTGAACATGGTAGCTTGCATCGCTTTATCATGAATCCGAATAGATCCACCCCCAATTTCATTGCCGTTTAACACCAGATCATAGGCATTTGCTTTAACAGCTCCTGGATCCGAATCTAGTAATTCTAATTGTCCCGGTTTCGGAGATGTAAATGGATGGTGCATGGCGTGGTAATGACCAGTTTCTTCGTCTAATTCTAACAAGGGAAAATCAACCACCCAAAGTGGCGCAAATACTTCTGGATTTCTCAAGCCCAAACGTGTTGCTAGCTCCATTCGTAGCGCACTTAATTGCGTTCTTGTTTTGTTTGTTTCGCCAGACAAAACACAAATTAAATCCCCGGGTTTAGCGTTTGTTGCTTTTGCCCATTCTGCTAAATCGTCTTGATCGTAAAATTTATCTACAGACGATTTAAACGTGCCATCTTCGTTGTAACGCGCATACACCATTCCTTTGGCACCAACTTGCGGTCTTCTTACCCAATCTACTAAAGCATCTATTTCTTTTCTTGTGTAGGCAGCTCCATTCGGAACAGCAATACCCACCACCAATTCGGCTTCATTAAAAATACCAAAATCTTTATGCTGAGCAAGCTTATTTAGTTCGCCAAACTCCATTCCAAAACGAATATCTGGCTTGTCGTTACCATAGGTAAGCATCGCATCATCATAGGTCATTCTCGGAAAGGCATCAACTGAAACCCCTTTAATTTCTTTTAATAGGTGTCTGGTTAAGTTTTCAAACACTGTTAAAATATCCTCTTGCTCCACGAAGGCCATTTCACAATCTATTTGGGTAAATTCTGGCTGTCTATCGGCACGTAAATCTTCGTCTCTAAAACATTTTACAATTTGAAAATACTTATCCATTCCGCCCACCATAAGCAACTGCTTAAAGGTTTGTGGGGACTGGGGTAGTGCGTAAAACTGACCTTCGTTCATACGGCTAGGCACCACAAAATCTCGTGCCCCTTCAGGAGTAGATTTTATTAAATATGGTGTTTCTACTTCGATAAAACCATCGTCAGATAAAAACTTGCGCACTTCCATGGCAACTTTATGCCTGAACATTAAATTATTTTTCACAGGATTTCTACGAATGTCTAAATAGCGATATTTCATTCTAATATCTTCGCCACCATCAGTTTTATCTTCAATGGTAAAAGGGGGTACTAATGCTTTATTTAAAACTGTAAGTGCTGTGACCAAAACTTCAATAGCTCCTGTAGGGATATTTGGGTTTTTTGAAGCACGTTCTACCACATTTCCCTTTACTTGAATTACATATTCTCGACCAAGGTTTTGCGCTTGCTCCATAAGGTCTTTTGGTGTGTTTTCCGTGTCAAAATACAATTGTGTAATTCCATATCGATCTCTTAGATCGATATAAATCATAAAACCTTTATCTCTGATGCCTTGTACCCAGCCAGAAAGGGTAACTTCTTCACTAATTTGTGCTTTTGTTAAATCGCCACAGGTATGACTTCTGTACATGGTTTTCTTAATTTGTGCACAAATTTAATGAACTGATTTAGACTTTTCGCAAATAAGCGAAAATTAGTTATTTTTTGTTCCATTGAACATTTTTTTGAGTGACATAGTATTGCTATAGCAGTAGAAATAGGTAAAAAGCTAATAAAAAGGTGTAGAAGAGTATCCTTAGTATTGGTTGCGAAATACCATTGAGCAAGGCTATTTTTAATGTACGCTATTGCTTTTACAGTTTTTAGCTAAAGTGCTTTAATTCAATTAATTAAATTTTGTATGTAAATTTAATGTAAAGTAATTGTTAGATTAATGCATAATAATTGTATATTTAAAATGTTATTGAAAAGAAAAAACACTAAAATTAAATCATTATCCCATGAGAATTATCCCGTTGTTTATAGCACTAATGCTCACTTTGGCATTATCAGCACAGGAATCAAAGCCAACTTTTACCAAGGATGGCGATAAAGTAATAGCAACCTATTTTCATGAAAATGGAGATATCGCTCAAACAGGAGAGTTCTTAAGAGGGAAACTTCATGGAGAGTGGAATATGTATGATGAAGCTGGAAATAAAATAGCCTCAGGAGAGTACTTTAGTGGAAAGAAAACTGGGAAATGGTTTTTTTGGAAAGGTGAAGAACGTCAAGAAGTAGATTTTGAGGATAGCAGAATTGTGAGTGTAACTAAATATGATGCCAACGGCGCTGTAGTGGTTAACTAATTATAGACTTAAGCATAGCACTAAAAAGCCCCAATGACAATTTTGTCATTGGGGCTTTTACTTTTATGAATTGTTTTTTTTACTTAAACCTCGTTACTCTACAGGGTGCAATTCTTTGCTTATAGTTTCGGAAGTCGACTTGGCTTTTAACCACATTTTAAACTTCATGATTAAAAAGAATAAAACTGGCACGAGAATTAAAGTTAAAAACGTTGCGATTAGTAAACCGTAAATAACGGTCCAAGCTAATGGCCCCCAAAACACCACATTATCACCACCCATATAAATATTGGGATCAAAATCAGCAAATAGCGTAAAAAAATTAATGTTTAAGCCAATGGCTAAGGGTATTAAGCCTAAAATAGTAGTGATCGCTGTTAATAATACAGGACGTAAACGTGCTTTTCCAGCAATAACGATACTTTCGAATAAATCATTTTCTTCTAAATAATCAGTCTCGTCTAGATCTAAGGTGTTCTTTTTTCTATCGATCACTAACTGGGCATAATCTAAAAGTACCACCCCATTATTAACGACAATACCTGCAAGTGATATAATCCCTACCATCGTCATCATAATTACAAATGAGTTGCCAGTAATCACCAAACCACCAAATACGCCAATAAAGCTTAAAAAGATGGCAATCATAATTATTGCAGGTTTTGAAACGGAATTAAACTGAAAAATTAATATAAAGAAGATAAGTCCTAAACCTGTTAAAAAAGCACCATTTAAAAAGTTTTGTTGTTTTTCTTGCTCTTCTAGTTGTCCGGTATAGTCTACTTTTACATTAACGGGCATGGCTTCATAACTTTTCATTTCGTTCTGAATTTGAGCTACAATAGCCCCAGCATCAATAAAACCCGGTGATAAAGCCGAATATACGGTAACCACACGCTGCGTTCCTTTGTGCTTAATGGCACTAAAACCAGAATTATTGGTATGGGTAACGACAGTAGATAAAGGAATATCTTTTAATTTTCCGGTATTATCTCTAAACGTAATGTTCTGATTAAATAAGGCGCTAGTATTAAAGCGGTTAGCCTCGTTAAAACGCACATAAATATCAAAATCATCACCGTCTTCCTTGTAAACACCAGCTTTAGCGCCAAAAATTGAATTTCGTAGTTGTTGTCCAACTTGCGCAGCACTGATGCCCAATTCTCCTGCTTTTTTTCTATCAATTTCCACGCGCATGGTGGGTTTATCTTTATTTACATCGATCTTCAACTCATCAATACCAGCTATATTTTTAGTATTGATAAATTCGCGCATTTTTTCAGCTGTTGTAATCAATTCATCATAATTATCACCTTGTATTTCGATATTTATGGGTGCACCTGTTGGTGGACCATTAGCATCTTTTTCAACAGATATTAAAACCCCAGGGTAAATACCCACAAGTGCGGTTTGTACTTTTTGGCGTAAAAGCTCACTATCTTCTCCACGTCGGTACTTGTACTCTCGCATAGACGCTGTAATTTTAGCTTTATGTGGCATCTCGGCGGCAGAACCGCCATCGGTTTGTGGGTTTCCAGCACCTTCACCTACTTGCGATACTGCACTTTCCACTAGAAAGTTGTAATCACCATCTTTATATTGCGAATCATTCAATACATCATAAACGCGTTTTTCAATTTCTTTGGTGATGGCATTAGTTTTATCAATATCCGTTCCCTGTGGATATTCAATGTAAGCAATAATCTGGTTAGGTTTATTGTCAGGAAAAAACTCAATTTTCGTTCTTTGAGATTCCACTGATAGGCCAAAAGCAACAAAAGATAAAATTAGCAATAAAAAAGTACCAATGGTTAAAGCGTAGGGTCTCCAACCTGTTAAAGCACTGCGCAATTGACGCTCATACCAATTTTCGAGTTTTACTAAGGTTTTTGTTTGGAAATTATTAGCCCAATTACGCAAGAATAAGCGGTAGGCCCATAATAATAAAGCTGTAATCACCATTAACGTACCCAAACCTCTATAGGCGCCGCCAAAAATAAAAACAACAATACCAATACCTGCCATGATAGCGGTATTTCGAATAATAGTTTTTAAAGGCATTGCTTTGTCTTCAATAGTCATATATTGAGATACCAGTACAGAGTTAAAAAATATAGCTACAAATAGTGAAGAGCCCAAAACAACAGAAAGGGTTATGGGTAAAATCATCATAAACTCACCCATAATGCCTGGCCATAAGCCTAAAGGAATAAAGGCTGCAACTGTAGTCGCAGTTGATATAATGATAGGAAAGGCTATTTCGCCAATTCCTTTTTTAGCAGCTTCATAACGGCTCATGCCTTCATCCTCCATTAGACGGTATACGTTTTCAACCACCACAATACCGTTATCAACGAGCATCCCAAGTCCCATAATTAGTCCGAAAAGTACCATGGTATTTAAACTTTGTCCTAAAAGCTCTAAAATCATTAACGACATAAACATCGACATTGGAATAGCAAAACCAACGAAGATGGCATTTTTAAACCCTAAAAAGAACATTAATACCGTTACTACTAAAATTACTCCAAAGATGATATTGTTGACCAGATCATCAACTTGGCCAATGGTAACAGAGGATTGGTCGTTCGTAATTGTAACTTTTAAATCTTGTGGAAATACCTCTTTGACAGCTTTATCCACGATAACACGAATTTGTTCAACCGCTGCTACCATGTTTTTTCCTGCACGTTTTTTAACATCGAGCATTACAACAGGAGCACCAGATTCGCGGGCGTAAGTAGTTTTTTCTTCTTCTTTAAAAGCGATATTTGCAATATCTTTTAAATAAATAGCATTCCCATTTTCTGCCTTTACCACGAAATTTTCAAGATCAGCAGGACTTTCAATTTCTCCCAGAATTCGGATAGTACGTCGTTGGCCGCTAGCAATTAAATTACCTGCAGACATGGTCATGTTACCATTATTAATAGCGCCTATAATATCGTTAAAAGTTACCTCAGAAGCCATCATTTTATAAATGTCAACCGCAACTTCTACTTCTTTTTCTTGAGCACCACGAATATCTACTTTCTTTATTTCTAATAGATTTTCTATTTCATCCTGTAAATATTCTCCAAATTCTTTTAATTTTTCAATAGGATAATCACCTGTTAAGTTGATATTTAGAATCGGCATTTCTTCCGATAAACTCAATTCAAAAACATCAGGTTCTACTTTGGCACCGTTAAAAGTAGGCCAATCTTCACTTGATGTTTCCGTATCAATCTCGTCTTTTACTTTTTGCTTGGCTTGTTCAACAGTGATTTTTTCATCAAACTCAACCACTACCATTCCATAATCTTCTTGAGAAGTAGAGGTTATTTCGATAACATTACTTACCGTTTTTAATTTATCCTCTAAAGGGTCAATAATGAGTTTTTCAATATCTTCTGCTGTATTCCCTGGGAATATAGAGCTTACATAAATTTTAGTTTCATTAACTTCTGGGAAATTTTCTCTAGGCATATCGAAAAATGCGGCAACACCTAAATAAAAAATCACCAAAATAAGCACATACATGGTCGTTTTATTGTTAATAGCCCATGATGAAAAACCAAATTCTTTATCGACTTGTTTCTTTTTCTTAGTCATGCTTTTTTTGGTTTATAAATTAATTACTTTAACTGTTTGTCCGTCTTCAACGCTGCGCGCTCCCTCTTTAATAATTTCTGCGCCATTTTCAATACCTTCTAGTACTTCAATAATGTCGCCTTGTGTTCTACCTGTCTTAATAATTACCTTTTTTGCAATTCCCTCATCATTACTACCTTTTTCATTTACAACATATACGTATTGCTCACCATCTGCATTTTCAGAGATAATACTTTGTGGTATTAAAAGGGCATTTTCATTGGTGTAATCGTTAATTTTTAATTTAGCCGTTAAGTTTGGTTTTATGTCTTTTTCTTTAGTTGGAATACCAACTTCAACCTTAAAAGTTCTATTGGCTGGATTAATGAAGTCTCCAGCTTGCCTAACAGTAGCAACCATGGTTTTTCCTAGTACGGGAAAATTCACTTCTACATTTTTACCTTTGGTAATGTTTCTAATATAGTTTTCAGGAACATCAGTTTCAATATACATATTGTCTAAATTTACGATACGCATTAATTGCGATTGTCCGGCGGCTACCACACTACCTTGATCCGTAATGACATCGTCAATAGTGCCCGAAAATGGTGCTGTAACCCTAGTTTTAGCTATTTGTTGTTGTAATTGATCTACTGCTCTTGCTTGAGATTCATAGGTTGATTTTGCCTGTAAATATTGAATTTCACTACCAATATTTTGATCCCACAAACGTTTTTGACGCTCGAAAGTGGTTTTTGCTAATTCAGTTTGAATTTGTAATTGGGCTACTTGTTGCCCTAAACCACCGTCATCAATTTTTGCCAAAAGTTGACCCTTGCTTACTTTTTGACCTTCCGTTACATAAACATTGGTTAAAATACCATTGTATTCAGGAGTGATCACAATTAGATTTTTAGTCGTTACATTCCCTTGAATTTCTAAATAGTGATTAAAAATTTCAGTTTTGGCGGTAAACGTAGTAATTAAGGGAACTTTTTTTATAGTATCATATTTTGATAGCGCTTCATCTAAGCTTTTAATTTGATCCAATAAAACTTGTTGTTCTTCCACTAAGGAAACACGTTTTTCTTTTATTATTTCAGCATTAGACGTAGCAATAACATCTTCGACCGTTTGTTTTTTATCATCTCCGCAAGCTATCATAAGCATAGAAAGACAAAGTACAGTGAATATATAGGGTTGTTTCATTTTTGAAAGAGTTTATTAAGTTTATGTTTTGTGGTTTTCCTTTAATTATCGTTGAGTACTGTTTCTAAGACAGTTTTAGTATTGATCACATCGACCATTGATTGTAAATGTTTGTTTTGAGCATCATACAATTGTGTTTGGGCCTGTCTTAGTTCAAAGCTCGTAGCAATACCTTCTGCATATTTAATCTGATTTTTATTTTCAATACGTTCAGCAAGTGCTAAATTTTCTTTGTTCGTTGCATACTGCTCAATAGCCAAAATATAATTACTTTTTGATTGTTTTAGTTGCAAGCGTATTTGTTCTTTAGCTTCAGTTAATTGTGTTTTAGCTTTTTCTAAGGCAATTTTAGCTCTTTGGGTACTAGCACTTCTTCTTAAGGAACTAAAAATGGGAATACTTAAATCAAAACCTAAAACAGACGAATCGAACCATTGTGAATCGGCACTCAAAAAATTAAATTGATCACTAAAAGCAGTACTGCCGTAATTTATAAAGGCGTTTAACGTGGGAAGGGCTCTACTTTTTTGAAGTTTTAACTCAAAAAAACGTTGTTCATTTAGGTTTAAAGCTAATTTGTAATCCACATTATTGTTGATATTAAAGTCAGACTCCAGAATACTTAAATCGGTTTGCTTAAGCGTTAAGTCATCTAAATTTTCAGATAAAATCGTTTCAGTATCGATAGCAATGCCCAATGTTAAGTTGAACATCTGTAAAGTGATTTCTTGCAACCGAGTAGCATTTTTTAACTGATTTTCTACAGACGACAAAGTAATTTGTAATTGTTCCACACTTTCTTCATCACCTAAACCATTTTCAAATATTTTTCTAGTTTCAAAAAGGTTTTTTTCTAATGTGGTAATATTTTTTTTAAATATGGCTACGCTTTCTTCTGCTAAAAGCACATTGCCATAAGCTTCAACAACAGCTTTTTTTACTTCTAAAACTGTTTTTTCTTTGTTGTTAGCGCTATAACTAATGAACGTTTTTGCAGCCTGCACGCCAACAATATAAGAGCCGTCAAAAATTTGCTGTGATAATGTTGCTGAAATATTTGCCGTTTGAGGCTGTCCGAAAACTATGGGTATAAAAGTGCCTGGATCCCCACCTGCTAATTCTCCAGGTAATAACGATACGGGCTGTTTGAGCTGGTTTTGGTAGCTTACGGCAGCATTAACTTGAGGTAAACCGTCAGCAATAGTTTCCCATTTTTGTTTTTGAGCATCTATAATATCTCTGTCTGCATTGATTGCATTGTAATTATTTTCTAGCGCAAAAGCGATAGCTTCTTCTAGGGTAAAAGTTTTAGGAACTTCTTGTGAAAACCCATTAAGCATGGAAAAAATACCAAGCACTACTATTAATTTAAAGTTCATTTATTCGTGGTTTGAGTTGATGAGATTGTTTAATATTTTTCTTCCATCTGGTGTAATTATACCTCTGAGATGGTATTCCAAAAAATCGTCTTGCAATTTGTTGGTGGGAAACAGATCAGGAGGAAATAACTTAATATCTTTTATGCTGATGACCCCTGAAAAGTAAATTCTAGAAACAAAATCTATATTTAAGTTTTCACGATAAATACCCATTTCTATTCCTTTTTTGATGTTGTTTACAACACAATGTTGCATCATATCATACTGTTTTGACCGAATGGAAGCATAAATTTTAGGATAGTACTTCTGCAACTGGTATTGGGGAGATGATTTTTCATCTTTTAAATGTTGCATGACAAACTTTTTGATGTCTAGCAACTCCTCAATGGGGTTTTTATGCAAAGCGCATATGGTATCGATTCCGGTTGAAATACGGTTAAATAAATAGGAAGTACTTTCTTCTACCAATTTGGTTTTGTTCTCAAAATGTGCATAGATGGTCTTTTTGGATATACCCATTTCATGGGCTAAATCGTCCATCGTAACACTTTTAAAACCAAGTGTTAAAAATAATTCTGTTGCTTTTTCTAAAACTTTTTCTTTCATAAGGGCGCGCAAAGGTACTATGGAAACTTTAAAAACAAATTAAGTTTCCTAAGTATTTACATTTATTTAACATATAATGTATGTGCTACCTGCAATAGGAAAAGAGATCGAGCTTTAGTTTTGCTAATTATTGGGGTAGGGTGAGTGTTTATTTTAAAAATTACAAATGAATTTATTCCGAGCCCGAACAGTTACTCTTATAATTTTAGCATATAAGAAAGCAATGAACTACCTAGGGCCTAAGGCTACTTGAACTCAATAGGATTCATAAAGATTAGAATATTCACCTTATTAATGTATTTTTGAAAAAAATTGTAGCATGCAAATTATCGAAACCTACAGAACATCATTTATTAGTTATTTAGAGCTAAAAACAAAGGAAAAAGAACCCATAAATCTTTACGAACCCATTAGCTATATATTAGGCTTAGGAGGTAAAAGATTGAGGCCTTTGTTGACGCTTATGACCACTGAAATTTTTGGAACAGATTATAAAAAAGCACTAGACGCTGCTTTAGCTATTGAAGTATTTCATAATTTTTCGTTAGTACATGATGATATTATGGATGATGCGCCTTTGCGAAGAGGTAGCCTTACTGTGCATGAAAAATGGGATATTAATACGGCGATTCTTTCAGGTGATGCCATGCTAATCAATGCCTATCAGTTATTCGAGAATTATGAGGGTGAAGTTTTTAGAAGTTTGGCTAAATTATTTAGTAAAACGGCAATCGAAGTTTGTGAAGGACAGCAATACGATGTAGATTTTGAAACACGTGACGATGTAACCATCCCGGAGTATTTAAAAATGATTGAATATAAAACAGCGGTGCTCGTTGGGGCAGCAATGAAAATGGGCGCCATTATTGCAAATGTTTCGGAAAATACGCAGCAGGATATTTATGAGTTTGGAAAAAATTTAGGAATAGCTTTTCAGTTGCAAGATGATTATTTAGATGCCTTTGGGGATCCAGAAACTTTTGGAAAGCAGGTAGGGGGTGATATTATTGAAAACAAAAAAACATTTTTATACTTAACTTCTTTAGCATCCGTAACAAAACAAGAAGCTAAAGAATTAGAACATTTATTTTCAATTCAGCCTAAAGACGTTACAGATAAAATTAGCACGGTTAAAACTATCTTTTTAAACAGCGGTGCCGCCGAACAAACTAAGAAAGAGATAGCCATGTATACTGAAAAGGCCTTTCAAGTTTTAGAGAAATTACCTATTTCAGATGCTAAAAAAATGCTGCTAAAAAAATTCGGAGAGAGTTTAATGCAACGGGAAGTTTAGTTTGCACTTAATTGTCTAAGAAGTTTAAACTTATTGGAACTCCAAACAGCCTCAAAACCCAGTTTTTATTCTGTTTAACAGTGCTTTCATAAAAGGCCAAGGTGGAGGGCTACTAATAAACTTAAAATCTTCTGAAAAGCTGGTTTCTTCATCTAAAAATTTAAAAATTAGTTGAGGACTTCTCTTTTTAAAAAGTAATTCAAAAATAGATTGACCCAAGGTATTATTGGCAAAAAGTACATCCAACAATAACAAATCATAAAACCAAAACTTATCTTTTTTATTAAAAGTGCTCAAGGGCTGGTCGTTTTTTAAATGTGCTACTAATTTTTTTACCTTTTTATTTGTATTCATAAAGGTGTAGCCTGTACTCGCTTTGGTCCAACCTCCAGCAGTGCCAATGTATAGGATATCGTCTGTGTTTTTTTGAGAGAAATTAAAACAAGTCATAGGGATGCTCCCTTTCTCTGTTTCCGTTATTTCGTAATTTTTAATCCCTAAATCATCTTTTAAATATTTTTTTATAGCCTCTTCATATTCGGATTTTTCGAGCAGTTTTTCAGAAAATAAGGTATATTCAACCAGTGCCTCTGTTTCGGAAAATGGCAAAATATACATAAAACGAGTATTTCCTTTCTGTGCTATGGAAAAATCCATAAACGTAGCTGTTTTTTCATTAAAAGCTGACTGGTCTGTTTTTACAAACCAACCTATAAAATGCTGTTGTAAAACAGGATATTTTTTTTGAAGTAGAGGTTCTTTATAGTTGTAAATGCTATTGAAAACTTTTGCTGCTTTATAAGTACTACTTTGGGTTTTTATACGTTGATGGCTAGTTGATTTCTCTATGCTAATTACTTCGTCTTGTATGAAAGTAATGTTTTTATGCTGCGCTATTTTTCTTAAATAACTAGCATAAAAATTTGCGCCCTTAATCATCTTATAGCTATAGGGGGCAATACTATACTCTTGTCTCAATTTTTTTCCAGCGAAGAAAATAGTGTGCCATGTTTTAAAAAGAATGTCATCGAAATCGCCTTCATCCTTTTCCCAAAAACACCAAGTTCTGTCATTGGTTTGTTTGGCATCTTTATCTAGCAGTAAAATAGATTTCTCCTTAAAAAAGGCATCTTTTCCTAAAGCATCTGCTAAAAGCAAGCCTGCGGCACCGGCGCCGATGATTATATAGTCGTAGGTTTGAATCATTCTATGAAATAAGGTGTTTTATTTGGAGCAATGCTTATAATTTCATCGTGCAATGATTGTGCATTTAACATAAAACACCTACAAAACATAATTAGGCAACTCAAGGCTTTCATTAATAATTTTTTATTCAAAGATACTAATTTATGCAATTGTTATTGGTGTAAAAGGTCCGCGTTGAAAAAGGTACTTGACTAACAAATAAATTGTTCCAAAAGAATTATTGAAAAAATTTATTTCAACATTTATTAATTAGGCATGATTCATGTTTTTAATTTAAAATACTTTTAGGACCAAATGAGGTAGTATTTTTTAAATTTTAATCTGAACTTAGCACTATGAAAAAATTTCTTCTTTTAATATTACTTCTTCCTATGACAATTTTTGCGCAACACAAGGTGACTTTACACATTACGAATGTTAAAAATACTAATGGTGAAATAAGAGCGGCGCTTTACAATACTACAGAAGACTTTTTAAAGTTTGATAAAGTTTTTAAAGCGGCAGCTGTCAAGGCTATTAAAGGAAAAACTACCTTAATGATTGAGGACATACCTTCAGGTACTTATGCGATAGCCGTTTTTCATGATGAAAATTCCAATAAAAAATTAGACACTAATTTTATGGGTATTCCGAAGGAACCTTTGGGCTTTTCAATTGGGAAAATGAAAACGTTTGGGCCTCCGAGTTTTAAAGAATGTTCTTTTGAACTCGATAGCAACAAAGAAATCACTATTGAAATTAAATAAAATTTCGGTTCATATTTCCGATATTTTGACTCCTCTAAATACCTTTTTTTTAAGGCTTTAGTTGAAAATACGAGTTCTCGAATTCAAGAGATTGGTGTTCGTTAGTGATGTGCAAATCTGAACTTCTTTGATTAGAATAGCTTAATTTTTAAAAATAAATTTTCAACAAAAATCAGCAAACCTTCACCTACTTCAGGAGTACATATAGGTTTGATCATTTATTTTTTTAGTTTGTCGTAGGTGGTATTTTAAATACTTTGCTACTAACGTTCGTTCTGATACCCTTCAGGTCGTTTCCAACGAATAGGTGCTGCTGGTTCAGGCTTGACAATGAATTCTTGAGTTTTTAAAAGTCGCAGTGCTTCTTCAATCCCTTTTTCTAACTGCGGATCCTTACCTGCTAACAAGGATTTCGGATCTTGAATAACTTCAATATCTGGCGCAACACCATCACCTTCTACTGCCCACTCTCCATTAATGTCATAAAAACCACCTCTAGGTGCTACCATTCTACCACCATCTATAAAAGGCGGTGTATCCCAGGTGCCTACTAAGCCACCCCAAGTACGTGTACCGACCAAAGGACCTACTTTTTTCATGTGAAACATATAGGGCAACAAATCGCCCCCAGAGCCAGAACGTTCGTTGATGAGCATCACTTTGGGGCCAAAAATCCCCGCTGCAGGAGAAGTCCACGGTCGGTTTCCTTCTGTTTTACTGTTAAAATATCCGTAAGGTTCTCTCGTCATAATATCAATCATATAATCTGCCGCAGAACCACCACCATTATTACGCTCGTCTATTATTACTCCTTTTTTATCTTGTTGTGAAAAGTAATAGCGATTAAAAGATGTATAGCCGCCATTTCCTGTATTTGGCACATATACGTAAGCTAATTTTCCTCCGGAAAGCTCATCAACTTTACGGCGGTTGCTTTCTATCCAATCGTAAGTTCTTAGACCTCGATCGCTACGAACAGGCTTTACTAAAATTTCATTTCCACCGCTTTTGGCAATGCTATTAATGGTTAATCGTGTTTCGCGACCTGCTGTTTGCTCTAGGAGTAAAAACGGATTTATAGCTCCTGTAAGTGGTTTGCCATTAATAGCCGTAATAAAATCGCCTTCTTTTACCGCAATACCTGGTTGTGCTAATGGTGCTTCGGCATCCGGATTCCAGCTTTCCCCATTGTAGATTTTTGAAATTTTGTAAAAGCCATTCTCAAGGACTAAATCACATCCTAAAAGTCCTACTGGTACATTGTCAATATCTGGCATATCACCACCCGAAACATAAGAATGCCCTATAGCTACTTCACCACTCATAATATCCACCACATAGTTCAAATCTGTCCGGTGACGCACATGTTTTATCCAAGGTGAATACCATTCGTAGATTGTGTTCCAAGGTGCTCCATGTACATTATTTACATAGAGAAAATCACGCATATAACGCCATCCTTCTTTAAAAATTTGTTCGTACTCTGCAGTTGGATCTACCTTTATTTTGATGCTAATGGCTAAGTTATCTTTAGCTGGGTCTGGCTTTGACGCAGTTTCAGTAAGCATCCACGAGTTGTTTGCATTGAGTAAAATATGCTTGCGATCATTTGAAACAACCATTGCATTAACTTTTGATGCATAGTCATCGGCCTTCATTTTTTCTACATCATATGTATGTAATTTTAGACCATTTTCATTAGGTATGGCTTCTGCAATAAAAATCGTATTTTTTGGTCCTTTCGCTAAAGCAGTATAATTCCTATCTGATAATGGTAGCGTAACAATCCTGTTATAAATGCCTTCTGCATCAATAGTGACAATTACTTTAGGTGTTTTTTCTTCTTCTTTGTCTTTATCCTTTTTATTATTTTTTGATGCCATTTCTGGAGCGCTTATCGCTTTTTCTTCATCAGTTTTAGGCAAATTTGGAGCTTTGCCCTCTTTCGAAAGTACAATGGCGTAAAGGCTTCTAGTAACATTGGTGTCATAAGAACTCATATCTAGCCAACCCGATTGTAAGCCGTAATTGGTACTGGCCAAAAAGTAAAGATAGGCCCCAGTTTCATCCCAAATAGGACTGATGGCATCTGCGAGTCCGTCAGTAAGTTGAATTGTTTTTTTGTTGTTTATGTTGTACGCAAAAATAGCTTTGAAATTACTAACTAATTGTTTTGGATAGCTTATCCATTGGCTATCTGGCGACCAAACAGGATTCATAGTTCTGTTGGGATGGGCATACGAATCTGTAGCTACCTTCTCAGCATTTCCGGTATTGAGATTTAATATCCATATATTATAATCCGTATCTGAATAGGCAATATAATTCGCATCAGGAGACCAGTCTGGTGTAAAATAGAAGGTGTTATTGGGTAAGCTATAACTTTTTTGATTAGCGCCATCTTGATTAGCGGTTACCAGTTGATATTCGCCTGAAGCGTCAGAGAACCAAGCAATTTTATCGCCTTTCGGTGACCAAACTGGAGCCCGATCTGCAATACCTGGGGTGTTCGTGATATTTTTCCAAGTTCCATTTTCCTTAGGAACCGTAAATATTTCCCCTCGATGTTCAAAAACTGCTCTTTTCCCTGTAGGGGAAATATTGGCATTTGTGAGTTGCCTAGCACTTACGTCTTCCCATCTTGGTCTAGAAAAATTCATGTCCCCATTAATGGTGATCGAAAGTTGTTTTGTTTCACTTGTTTTAGGATTAAGAAGATGCAAATATCCGCCTTGTTCGTAAACGATGGCACTTTTACTGGCATCTAAACTTTTAACATCGAATTTTTTATGAAAAGTAAGTTGTTTTTCTGCTTTGGTTTCAGGATCGAAAGACCAGATATTACTGGCAAAATCGCGTTCCGATAAATAATATACTTTATTATCGAACCAAACAGGATCTAAATGACGTTCTTGAGTAGGTTGCGGAGTTGTTATTAAATCTTTGGTTTCCATATTAACAATCCAAATGGGCATGGCTTGACCACCTCGGTAATTCCGCCACTCAGGATCCCAAGAAGTAATAGGCGTGTAAGCAATATATTTACCATCATCAGAAATTTCTCCATAAGCGGCTCTCGGAATATCAATGGCTATGGGGAAACTACCGTTTACAGAAACCTTATATAATTTATTGGTCAAAGTTGGCTGACCATCTCTACCAGAACGGAAAAGCACTTCTCCCTCCGGTGTCCACCCCTGCACAAAATCGCCATCAGGGTGGTAGGTTAATCGTTTAGGTTCTCCACCTTCAGACGGGATGGTATACACATCAACATTTCCATCATATTCAGCCGTAAAGGCAATAGTTTTTCCGTCTTTTGAAAAATGTGGACTAGATTCATAGCCTTCGTTGCTCGTTAAACGAACTGCTTGTCCGCCATTGATGCTTGATTTCCATAGATCGTTGGCATATACAAAAACAATTTCGGTTTCTGATGCTGTTGGTTGTCGCAGTAGTTGTGTTCCTTGCGCTTGTGAGTAAAAGGAAGCTAGTAAAATAGCAATCGAGTAGAAGGTTTTCATGGGTTGAAGTTTAGACTTTAAATATAAAGAAAAGATTATTAAAAAGGGAATATTGAAAAATGAATAATAACCAAAGTACAAGGATTTATGTTTAATTAAAGAGCCAAGAGCCAAGAGATGAAAACCGATATAACATTCTTATCTTTGACTAAAATTTGAAAACTATGATTTTATTAGTTCAATTTATGGGTGCCTTATACGGAATGTTGGCTGTTCTATTTGGCGCTTTTGGGGCGCACACCTTAAAAAAGACATTGTCTGATGACCAGTTAAAAAGTTTTGAAACTGGGGTCAAATACCAAATGTACCATGCTATTTTGCTAGTGATCATTGGTTACAATTTTAATTTTATAACATCTTTAGAAACCAATATCGCTTATTGCTTTATCATTGGTACATTTTTATTTTCCTTTAGCATCTATGGCCTTAGTATTAGTGCCTCAAAAAATAAAAAACTTAGAATATTGGGGCCAATAACGCCCATAGGTGGTTTGTTTTTGGTCGCAGGTTGGGGACTATTATTGTATTCTTATATAAAAGATATTTTTTAATGCATTGAATTCCTCAATGCCTTGAAAATTTGGCGTTCAGATATTCAAAAGCTGATAAAAAAGAATGAGAGACGAGATGCTTTACGCGAACAGTCTAGCGGTCTTGATTCTTGTATCTAATTGGGTTCACTTACGACTTAATTCATTTACTCTGTTTTCTCCTCCGTTGCTGTAAAGGTTTTTATGGCTGTATTAGGTTCCATAATTGTATAACCTTTCCAAAATTCAGGATCATAACGTGCTAAATAGGTAGGGGTAATTTTATTGTTTTCTTGAATAGCCTCAAAAGTTCCATTATTTATTTCTTGGGTATCAAAAACTACAATTTCATATTTATTTACGTTTGTAACGGCTGCATCAAAATCAAGTGAAAGTTCATTTTGTTTGTTTTTACCTTTTACAATCTTATTAAATTCTATAATTTTTAGTGGTCGTTTTGCGCCTGCTAAAACACCGCCTTCTTTTTCTACATACCGCAAATTATATTTATTAGCGGCATCTTTATAGAATATCATTTTTCCTTTTTCTAGATATTCATTCATAAAAACACCTAAAAGTTTAAATGATTTTAATGGCTTTACATTTTCATAATCGGCCCGCACTACGGCAAAATCATCTGCATTTATGTATAAGGTTCCTTTATAATCTGCGCCTCCTTTGGGTTCGAAGTTTAGAACATATACTACATCAGCTCCTAAATAGGTCAATTCTTTTAAGGTGAAGTTGTATTTTCTAGATTTTGTAATAAAATTAAGATCGGTATCTTCCATAAAAATCAAATCTTGAAAAAGCTTAGAGATTTGAGATTTTGTGCTATTGGCAAAATAGCGTTTGGCATTTTCTTTTCGTTTTTTCTCTTCTTCTATTTTTTTGTTTAAAGCATTGACATCACTTGAATCTATTTCCTTTCCGAAGAGTTCGTCGTTATCTATTTTAGTGCCAAATAAACCCGATTTTATTTTTAAATAAGAATCTGGTTTTACATTTTCTTTTAAAATTTGTTCCAGTTTTTTCTCTAAAATATCAAAATCTACTTCCGTATTTTTATCATACATTTTAGAGGCTTTAATAAGCTCTATTTTTTGTTTGTCGGTGGATAAGTTACCTGATAAATCGGCCAAAACCTCGGTGTAATAATCAGAGCTTCTAGGCACTGAATTTATAAAATTATCGACAAATTGTTTGTCAAAAGCATCAATTGTCGATTTAAAATCTGAATAGTTGGTTCTGTTAATGTATTGATGGTAATGATCTCTAAAAAACAATCTTTTTGTAGTCAATGAAGTATTGTAATTCTTTTCCAGATGATCTTCTACCAATGCTATTAATTCGTCGGCAGTATAGTTTTTATTGGTAACGATGACGTTTTTTAGCGCAATGCTTTGTGGAGCTAATAGCACAATGCTGTCCTTAAAATTTTCAATGCTATTGGCGTAGGTTTTAAACCCCAAACTTGAAATAAATAGGGAATCTGTTGGGGCACTTTTTTTCTGAAGCAACACGCTAAAGCTACCCTCTGCATTAGAAATTACACCGCTTTCGTCGGCGAATTGGATGGTTGCAAAAGGAATAGGTTCTTTCGAAATCGAGTCTAAAATTTTAGCGCTTAAAGTTTGGGATTGGGCTTGTGCGCTAAAATATAAAGCAAAGCATACAAAAAAGAAAGTGAAATAAAATTTCATAGAATTAGTTGGGTGTTAGAGCAACAAAAGAAACGATAGATCAGAAACAATCCATCCTATTTTTGATTTTATTAAGAGCTATTTAGTACTTATTTAACGGATATTTAAAAAAAATGTCGATTCTTAATCTAAAGACGTTTTATTTTTGCAAAAGGTTGCCTGAGGCAGAAGAAATTTTAAGTTGTAACGGGATGAAAAATTACGATCTACTAAACCCCAGGGATGTGGGGATAAATATTTTCGACTAGCCCTTGGTAATTAGTGGCATCCACAATCGCCGCAAGAACTCGATTTTTTTTGAGTCGCAAAAAAACGTTTTGGTAAAAAGAATTTTTTAACAACATAGCCTACGGCAATGGCAAGGGTAATATAAACAAGTATGTGCTGTAGTGCTTCCATTTTATTTCAGGGTTTGATAAGCAATTAAGGCAACAACATAGGCAAAGGCACTCATAAAAACTAGTTGAGCAATGGGCCATTTCCAGGTATTGGTTTCTCTTTTTACAATAGCCAAAGTACTCGCGCACTGCATAGCAAAGGCATAGAATAATAATAATGAAATTCCTGAAGCCAAATTAAATAACGGCTTCTGTGTTTTAGGATTTACTTCGGCGGCCATTCTATTGGTTATGGTATCCTGTTCATCGCTACCAACACTATAAATAGTGGCTAAAGTACCTACAAAAACTTCACGTGCCGCGAACGAAGTTAAGACAGCAATACCAATTTTCCAATCATAACCTAATGGCTCAACAATTGGGGTAATGGCTTTTCCCATGTAGCCTATGTATGAGTTTTCTAGTTTAAAACTAGCAATCTCTTGACTTTTGGCAGTTTCAAAAAGAGCAAGCGATTTTTGAGCTAAAGAATCTTTCATCGCCATTGCATCTATGGTATACCTATTCGTGGCGACACTATCCTTTAAAGCCTTCTCGTACGCTAGTAATGTACTTTTGTTGTTCAAGGTATTAAATTCAGACAAGCCTTGTTGTTCAATTTTATTTTGAACAATGGTTTCTGCATTTTTAAAATTATCAGAAATACCGTTAGAGCCTAAAAACCAAAGAATAATAGAAATTGCTAATATAATTTTACCAGCCCCAAAAACAAAACTTTTGGTTTTTTCAAGAACGGTATAGGCTACATTTTTAAGTAAAGGAAGTTTATAGTTCGGCATTTCCACTACAAAAAAAGATTTGCTTTTGATTTTTAAAATTTTATTTAAAATCATAGCGGACAGAATTGCTGCCGCAAAGCCAATTAAATATAACAGCATTAAGGTTAATGCTTGATAACTAAGGCCAATAAAACGCCCTTCGGGAATCACCAGTTCAATAATAATTAAATACACAGGTAATCTGGCAGAACATGTCGTAAAAGGAGTTACTAAAATCGTAATTAAGCGTTCTTTCCAATTCTCGATTGTACGTGTTGCCATGATGGCCGGGATAGCACAAGCCGTACCTGAAATAAGGGGTACTACACTTTTACCACTGAGTCCAAATGGGCGCATAACACGATCCATCAAAAACACTACACGGCTCATATATCCAGTTTCTTCAAGCAAGGCAATGAATAAAAATAAAAAGGCTATTTGAGGGATAAAAATGACGATTCCACCAATACCGGCTAAAATGCCTTCCGCCAATAAATTGGTAAAGACTCCAGGTGGTAATGTATTTTTAACCCATTCACTTGCATTGGCAAAAAAACCTTCAATTAAATCCATCGGATATTCACTCCAATCATAAATTGCTTGGAAAATGGTCAATAGGATAAGAAAGAAAATAAGATAACCAAAAACCTTATGGGTTAGTATTTTGTCTAGGGTTGCTCTTAGTCCTTTGGCTGCATTAACATCTATTTTGAGCGTTTGTTTAAGAATACCATTAATATACTGATACCTTAAAATAGTTTCTTTTTGTTGTAATCTTTTTAACTCCGATTTGGTTTTTGTGGCAAATGATGCTGTATTTTGAAAAATGTTTTTTTCAATCGGCATAAAGTTTACATCCTGAGTAATCACCAGCCAAAGTTTATACACATCTTCTTTTGGAAATGTGTTTTTTAATTTTTCAAAATAACTGGGATCTATAACCGTGGTATCTATATTAGGCTTTGTACTTAGGTTTTTGTAATCAAGAATAAGTTCTTTTAGTTGTTCTATCCCTATTTTTTTGCGAGTACTTACTACGGCAATTTTAGTGTCTAGCTTTTCTTCCAGTAATCCAACATCAATTGAAATGCCTTTTCTTGACATTCTATCCGCCATATTGATTACGAGTATAGCCGGTATTTTTAAATCTTTAATTTGGGTAAATAGGAGTAGATTTCGCTTTAAATTTTCTACATCCGCAATTACTACGGCTACATCAGGAAAATCTTTATCGTTTTTATTTAATAGTAATTCAACAGCAACACTTTCATCCAAAGAAGTGGTGTTTAAGCTGTAGGTCCCTGGCAAATCAATAATATGTGCTTTTATGCCACGTGGAAGCTTGCAAATACCTTCTTTTTTTTCGACTGTAATTCCGGGATAGTTACCTACTTTTTGGTTTAATCCAGTGAGTTGATTAAATACAGATGTTTTTCCTGTATTTGGGTTTCCGATAAGTGCTACATTAATTTGTTTGCTCATAATAGGGCAGCATCTTCAGTTAGTTCCAATTCAATTAATTCAGCCACAGAACGGCGTATGGCAATATGCGAACCATTTACATTAATATAAATAGGGTCTTTCAATGGAGCAACCTGTATTAACTCTACCTCATTGCCAGGCAAGCAACCCAACTCTAGTAGCTTTATAGGTAAAATATCATCGGCAAATTCCTTGATAATTCCCTTTTCTCCTCTTTTTAGTTGTGCGACCGTTTTTATCAATTTTTATTTAGATTGATTATAATTAAGACAAATGTAAGCTTAATTTAGGAAAAGAAAAAGGAAATAGTAGTTCTCCATTTACTGCTAAACCTATACCCTATTGTTTTAGCTTTAAAAACCATTACTCCGTATCGTTATTCTCGGAAGACGCCTTTAATACTGCTAAATCTGCTAAAAGCCGTTGTATTTCTTCAGGATCTGTGCCGTCGTAAGTACCTCGAATTCTACGTTTTTTATCAATCAACATAAAATTTTCAGTGTGTATCATGTCGAAAGGACCTCCATCACCATCCGATTTTACTGCCATATACGATTTTCTTGCGAGGGCATAAATTTGTTTCTTGTCGCCAGTGACCAAATTCCATTTACGATCAACAACTCCTTTTTCTAAGGCATATTTTTTTAATTGAGCAACAGAGTCAATCTCTGGAGTTACGGAGTGTGACAACAATAAAACATCCTCGTCATTTAAAATTTCTTTTTGTATTACGGCCATATGTTCTGTCATAATGGGGCAAATGGTAGGGCAAGTGGTGAAAAAGAAGTCAGCAATATAAATCTTGTCTTGGTAATCTTCGTTAGTAATCACTTTCCCATTTTGGTTGATTAGAGAAAAATCGGCAATGGTATGGTATTTTTTTACATGGGTAATCGATGAGTCAACCAGTTCAGGATTAAAATCTGCAGGCTGGTAAATACGCAAAATTTTAACGGGTTGTAGGGCATCAAAAAAAAGGTACATGATGACCGCAGAAAGCCCCAACATCACTACACCAAATAATTTGTATTTTGCAAAGAATTGACGCATATTTTTTTTTACAAAGATACAGCCCATTATTAGAAATATTAAACGCTTTTAGCACTTATGCTGCTAAATATTTCCTAAAAAAAATGGGCGGGAAATACTTTGCTTTTTTTAGACTTTTTAAAAGCTTACTTTTGGCGCTTTAAAATACTAATTATTTCGTTAATGGATTATTTTATACAGATTCTTACCTTTATTTTAATCATATCAATTTTAGTTGTTTTACACGAATTAGGACATTACATCCCAGCAAAATATTTTAAAACCAAAGTAGAAAAGTTCTATTTGTTTTTTGATGTAAAATTTTCACTTTTTAAGAAAAAAATTGGAGAAACAGAGTACGGCATCGGATGGTTGCCGCTAGGAGGTTATGTCAAAATTGCTGGTATGATTGATGAAAGCATGGATACCGAGCAACTAAAGAAAGATCCAGAACCATGGGAATTTAGATCAAAACCAGCTTGGCAACGCTTGATTATTATGTTAGGTGGTGTTACGGTAAACTTTTTTCTGGCCTGGCTGATTTATAGTGGTTTATTTTTCACGGTGGGTGATAGGTATATTCCAGCATCGAACATAAAACACGGTATTTTAGTAGATTCTATCGGGGAACGAATTGGACTTAGAACTGGAGATCAGATTTTAGAGATAGATGGTGAAAAAACAAAGAAGTTTGATGATGCTATGATCGACATTCTTCTTGGGGATAATATTACTGTAGATCGCAACGGAGAAAAAATTACATTTCCGATACCAGAAGAGGGGATAAGAGATGTTTTAGGTGCAAAAGGAAGACGCTTTTTAAGCTACAGAACACTTTGGGTTGTTGACACTGTTATTCCGGGGAAGCCTGCAGAAAATGCAGGTATTTTAAAAGGCGATAGATTAATTGCGGTGAACGACAAAAAAACGGAGTATTGGAATGAGTTTGTGCAAGAAATAAGTGCTTCGGCTAATACATCCTTAAGCATTACTTTAGAAAGAGACGGTAGAGAAAAAATTATTGATATAACGGTAGGGGAAGATGGTGCTATAGGTGTAGGTCCAAAAATAGAAGATATTAGTATTACTGATGATTATACGCTTTTAGCATCTATACCTGCGGGTTTTACAGAAACTATTAATGTATTAACCAAGCAAATAAAACAATTCAAAATCATCTTTAAACCAAAAACAGAGGCGTATAAAGCGGTACGTGGACCTATAGGTATCGTTGATATGATGCCGGCGCGTTGGGACTGGATGTTTTTCTGGAGCTTTTTAGCGATGTTTTCGGTTTGGTTGGCATTTGTAAATCTATTACCCATACCAGCATTAGATGGTGGGCATGTAATGTTTTTACTCTACGAGATGATCTCAGGAAGAGCACCGAGTGAAAAAGTTTTAGAGCGCGGACAAATCATTGGTTTCGTGATTATTATGTCGTTGATGGCGGTGATTTTTGGTCATGATATTTGGGTATTGATTCAAGAGAAAATTTTAAATAAGTAAGGAATTAAAAAAAAAGTAAAATTTCCTATTTCTTTTGTTTGCCTAATTTGAAAAAACATTTATATTTGCACCCGCTAAGGCGATAAAAGTACACTCCTCCTTAGCTCAGCTGGTTAGAGCATCTGACTGTTAATCAGAGGGTCCTTGGTTCGAGCCCAAGAGGGGGAGCTAGCAATAGCAAGGCTTCAGAGAGTTTACACTCCTGGAGCCTTTTTTATTTGCACATAATTTGCACTTAAAAGTCAGTATTTTCCTTTTCTAATCGTGTTTAATACTATTTTAACATAATTAGTATTAAACTGAAATCAATTTTATTACTTACTTTAGTTTTGTTTAAAAATATTCTACAGCCAATTGTATACGAATTAAGGTATAGATTCTAAGATTTTTTACTTTCGTTGTTCATAAGTCATTTACAACCCCTTTATTAACTAAGACTCATTTATTCGGAAATAGGTCATTCAACCATATATGCCACCAATCAAAATTATCTTACATTTCAGTTGTTGATCTTTAGTTTAAAATGACATAACAAATCTATAGCCAGTTATTTGTGTATACACTCTTTAAAATTTTGTTTTTTAAAAGAAAACAACTATTTTCGTGGCAAATTATTATTTTTTGAAATTATTAAGAAATATACTTTTCTTTACGGCAGCCTTCATTATGATAGGTCACGATATCGTGCCTCATACTGATATATCATCTGCTGATGAACATATTTCAGTTTCATCATTAAGTTCTCAACAAATAGATCACGAACATTCAGAGCTAGGCCATATATTTGAACACTTTCAGCATTCTTCTAATGGAAAGACTTTAAATTATGTAGCTGGAGATGTACAAAATCTTAATGTTAAGACAAAAATCCTCCAAAATTCTGCTTTAATAGTTGATATTTATAATCAGTTTATTTGGCACTCAAATTTTGAAAAGCAACGCTTTCGGGATTATCTTATAATTCCATATTTTACTACATTACCTTCCCATCCACTTAGGGGACCTCCATCTTGTTAATTTATTAATGTGATATTTATAATTTAAGCTTTAGTTAAGCTTAAAAATAACTATATCACTGTCTAGTTATGCCATAATCTTTTGTCATAACTATTTTCCATTAGTCATCTTTAGAATTAAAAATCTATTGCACTTTATTTAAAGGACTTATATAGTCGGCTCTTGGTGTTTCATATTTTTGTTTCCATCTTAAAAATTCTTCTACTCTAATGTTAGATAAAATCATTCAATTTTCGATAAACAACAAACTTGTTGTCGGAATATTAACCTTGTTCCTCATAGGCTGGGGAACCTATTCCCTTAAACAATTACCCATTGATGCCGTTCCAGATATTACCGACAATCAAGTTATGGTAATTACCATATCACCCACTTTAGCCGCACAAGAAGTGGAACAATTAGTTACGTTTCCAGTAGAACAAACAATGGTAAGCATTCCTGGTATTAAGGATATGCGTTCCTTTTCTCGTTTCGGGCTTTCCATTGTAACTATTGTTTTTGAGGAAAGTGTAGATTTATATTGGGCAAGGCAACAAGTTCAAGAGCGATTAACGCTGGCTGCCAAAGACATTCCTGAAGGCATTGGAAAACCCGAAATGGGACCCGTAACTACAGGGTTGGGTGAAATATATCAATATGTCATCCATACCGAAAAAGGATATGAAGATAAATACGATGCCACCGAATTGAGAACTATTCAAGATTGGATTATCAAAAGACAACTATTGGGAACACCCGGTGTTGCAGAAGTGAGTGGTTTTGGTGGTTTGGTCAAACAATATGAAATTGCCATAGATCCAGATAAACTTCAAAGTATGAATGTTACTATTGAAGATATTTTTACCGCGCTGGAAAAAAATAATCAAAACACAGGTGGAGCTTACATAGATAAAGGTCCTAATGCCTATTTTATTCGGAGCGAAGGTCTGGTTAACAATTTACAAGAGCTGGAGAAAATAGCTGTTAAATTAAATAATGGAACACCTGTACTTATTAGGGATGTTGCCAAAGTACAGTTTGGTCACGGTGTACGCTATGGAGCGGCTACCCGAAATGGTGAGGGCGAAGTTGTTACTGGAATTGTAATGATGCTAAAGGGAGCAAACTCTTCTGCCGTTATCAATGATGTAAAAGCTAAAATTGAACAAATTAAAGAAACTTTGCCCGAAGGAGTAACCATTGAGCCTTATTTGGATAGGAAAGGTTTGGTAGACCGTGCAATCGGGACTGTAACAACTAACCTTACGGAAGGTGCGTTGATAGTAATTTTTGTACTAATCCTCTTTCTTGGAAATTTAAGAGGTGGGTTGATAGTGGCTTCGGTCATACCGCTCTCAATGCTTTTTGCAATTGCGATGATGAACCTCTTTGGGGTTTCTGGAAACCTGATGAGTTTGGGTGCCATAGATTTTGGTCTTATCGTGGATGGGGCGGTTATTGTTGTTGAATCTGTAATGTTTGGGATTCATACCAGTAAAAAGAAGTACGCAGGTGTTGAAAAGCTAACATCTGAACAAATGGATATCGAGGTAAGGCACTCTGCCGGGAAAATGATGAATTCTGCTGCCTTTGGACAAATTATAATATTAATCGTGTACGTGCCTATTTTGGCTTTGAGCGGTGTTGCAGGAAAAATGTTTCATCCAATGGCACAAACGGTAATGTTCGCAATTTTGGGGGCGTTAATTTTATCACTTACCTACGTTCCAATGATGTCTGCCCTTGCACTGGGTCGCAAGACGGAACATAAACGGAATTTTTCTGATAAAATGATGGATTTCTTTCAACGTATCTACCAACCTATTTTAGAAGCTGCCCTGCGCGCAAAACTATTGGTACTTGGATTGGCAGTAGGATTATTTGTCATTACGCTTATAGTTTTTGCAAATATGGGCGGTGAGTTTATACCCCAATTGGACGAAGGAGATTTTGCGGTTGAAACCCGAGTGCCCGTCGGAAGTTCTATCGACCAGATGATTGATGTTTCTCAAAAGGCGCAGACCATCTTATTAAATGAATATCCAGATGAAGTATTGCAAGTTGTTAATAAAATCGGTTCAGGGGAAATTCCAACAGACCCTATGCCCATTGAAGCTGGCGATATGATGGTTATTTTAAGCCCAAAATCGGAATGGACAAAAGCTGGCGGAAGAGAAGAACTGGCAGCAGAGATGCAGGAATCCCTGTCGGTCATCCCTAATGCTACTTTTGGTTTCCAACAACCCATACAAATGCGTTTCAATGAACTTTTGACTGGTGCAAAACAGGATGTAGTTATCAAAATTTATGGCGAAGACCTCAATATTCTTTCAGATTTGGCTGGTAATGTGGGTAGCAAAATAAAATCGGTAGCAGGTGTTGAAGATTTATATGTGGAAGAAGTAACAGGATTGCCACAGATTAATATTAAAATGAACCGTGATAAGATTTCTCAATATGGTATGAACATCGAGGACGTAAATAATGCTATCGAAACTGCCTTTGCGGGTACTTCGGCAGGACTTATTTATGAGGGAGAACGTAGATTTGACCTAGTTGTAAGGTTGGAAAAGAACTACCGAACCGATATTACCGATGTGCAAAATTTGTACGTCAGTACACCACAGGGAAATCAAATTCCGTTAAGTCAGGTGGCGAACATTTCATTTGAACCGGGACCTGTACAAATTCAACGTGACAATGCGAAGCGCCGAATTATTGTTGGCTTTAACGTGCGTGACAGGGATGTACAGAGTATTATCGAGGACATCAAGCAAATTATGAATTCAAAAGTTGATATGCCAGCAGGTTATTACGTAACCTATGGCGGTCAATTTCAAAACCTACAAGAAGCTAATCAACGGTTAATTATTGCTTTGCCAATAGCTTTGTTGCTGATTTTAGTGTTGCTTTATTTTACTTTCGGTTCAATGAAACAAAGTTTGCTCATTTTTACGGCAATCCCTTTATCAGCTATTGGTGGTGTCTTTGCACTAATCGTAAGAGATTTACCTTTCAGTATTTCAGCAGGAATTGGATTTATTGCCCTATTTGGTGTGGCTGTTTTAAATGGAATCGTACTGGTGGCAGAATTCAATAGGCTTGATAAAGAAGGTGTAACTAATATCTATGAGCGTGTCATTCTAGGAACTCGTGTGAGATTGAGACCTGTATTAATGACGGCAACCGTAGCTGCTTTAGGTTTTTTACCTATGGCATTGTCAAATTCATCAGGCGCTGAAGTACAGCGACCATTGGCAACCGTGGTTATTGGTGGTTTGATTACGGCGACTGCACTAACACTAATCGTTCTGCCAGTCTTGTATATTTATTTTACGGATAGAAAAGCTAAATTCAATTTTAGAAGTAATAAAATCGTTACCACTTTATTAGTCATTGGTGGTCTATTCTTTACGGCAATGCAACTTCAAGCACAAGAAACAATTATGATGCAAGAGCGTGAAATTACGTTGCAGCAGGCTATTGAAATGGCACTTCAGAATAATAACCGTATTAAGATTGCTCAATACGAAATCGAGGTTGAAGAAAATGGAAAGTACGGTGCTATAACAATTCCGAGAACAGAATTTTCATATCAAAGCGGCGAATTTAATACGCCTAATGTAAAGGATAATCTATACGGAGTTACACAGCGAATTAATTTCCCAACAGTTTACACCAGTCAGTTCAATCTCGCAAAAGCAAGAGTTAGTAGTAGTGAGCAACTAAAGATTATTGAAGAAAATGACCTTATTGCTGATGTAAAAGCTGCCTATTCAAGAGTTGTGTTTTTAATGCAGAACAAACAATTGTTGCAGCGTCAAGATAGCCTGTATGGCAATCTCAATCGTTCAAGTTCAATGCGTTATCAATCTGGTGAATCCACAAAACTAGAAAGTGTCACCTCGGCGACTCAATCAATGCAAATAAAAAACAAGCTTCAACAAAACGAAGCCGATATGAGAATCGCCAAAAAGCAACTTCAGGTTGTTTTGAATACGAATGATGATATTGGTATCGTAGAGAGTGAGCTGGTTCGTCGTGAGATAAATTTAGATATTGAAAGCCAATCTGTGGAGCAAAGCCCATTTTTCGTTTATCTAAAACAACAGATGGAAGTAAGGAAACGGGAGACCAATGTGGAGAGGAATAAAGTGTTACCAGATATTATGTTCGGCTATAATAGCCAAACCATAAATGGGGTTCAAAATAGTGGTAATGTAAACCAAAATTTTAATGACGATGACCGATTTTCTTACTTTCACGTAGGTGTTGCAATTCCTATTTTTCCTGGTGGACACCGTGCCAAAATTCAGGCGGCAAAAATTGAAGAGGATGTCGTCCAGGCTCAAATTGAGTTAAATAAGACGCAGCTTGAAGGCGAACTACAAAATTTATTGCAAGAATATTATAAACTTCAAGGTACTTTAGATTACTATCAAAATGAAGCCCTGCCACAAGCGGAACTTATCATTGATAATTCAGAAAAGAGCTTTAAAAGTGGTAATGTTTCTTATACGCAATATTTGCAAAACCTCACTTTGGCGAACAGTATCCAAACGGAATATTTAAACACACTATATCAATATAACCAGTCTATTATAGTTATTGAAGCCTTATTGGGCTTATAAAAAACTATTGATTTCAAATTAAAATATAAAAAGATGAAAATTCAATTCAATACAAAAATTTCACTGCTCATTTTATCCACCTTGTTGATGGTGGCCTGTGGTAATACCGATTCCGAAAAAAAGGAAGCTTCCGAAGAAAGTTCGATGAAAGCAGAACAACCAGCTTCCGACGGAACTAAACAAATCAACTTTACAAAAGACCAATACAATCTCGCCGGAATTGAAACCGGTGCGATTGAAATGCGGAATTTAAGTGACATCATAAAACTAAATGGCACTATAGACGTAGAGCCTGAAAGTATGGCATCGGTATCTGCACCTTTAGGAGGTTATTTAAAAACGGCTGGTAGGTTGCCAGGGGAAGTAATTAAAAAAGGGCAAGTCTTGGCGACCATTGAAAATCCTGAATTTATCCAAATCCAGCAAGGATATTTGGAGAGTTTGAGTAGACTTCAGTTTCTTGAAGAAGAATTTAACCGCCAGAAAAAGTTGAGAGAAGAAGACATCAACTCTGCAAAAACGTTTCAACAGGTTTCTTCTGATTATAAAATCACACAAGTAAGAGTGAAGGCATACGAACAACAGCTTGCACTTGCAGGAATAAATAGAAATTCTGTCCAAAATGGAAATATAACCCGAACCGCAAACCTCTATGCCCCTATTTCAGGTTTCATAAAGGCGAGTAATGTAAATATTGGCGATTATGTTTCGCCACAGGATGTTTTATTTGAAGTGGTCAATTTGAACGAAGTTCATTTGGCTTTGAATACTTTTGAAAAAGATTTGGAAAAATTGGAGATTGGTCAAACCGTTAAATTTTCACTTTCCGATGACAATACGTTCAATCGCACTGCCGAGGTTTTCTTAATTGGGAAAGCGACTGGAAGTGACCGTATGACGCCAGTGCATTGCCACATAAATAAAGAAAATGAAAAAGGGCTCTTGCCGGGAATGTATGTAAAGGCTTGGGTAGAAAGCGGCACCAATAAGCAAAATGCAATCCCTTCAGAAGCAATTGTTCAATATCAAGGAAACGATTTCGTAATCCTTCAAACAGAAGAAACGGAAAGTGGCTATACATTCAAATTGGAACAGGTTAAAAAAGGAATTGAGCAGGAAGGCTTTACTGCCATCACTTTTGCTGAAGGTTCCAATGTTCAAAATTTTAAGCCTGTGACCAAGAACGCTAATTCCATCTTGTCTGCATTAAGAAATTCTGAAGAGGAAGAATAATTTAAAATCAATAACTATATAAATCAAACATTATGAAAAAAGTACTTTTTATCGCAACCATTAGCTTAACGTTATTAGCATCTTGTAGAGACAACAACAAAGTTGAAAATATGGAGGAGCAAAACACTGAAACTACCTTAAGCCAAGAAGAAATGAGCCAAAGAGAAGATAGTCTGAAAATAGTAAGAGAAGAAAATCGCGTAATGGATAGCATACAACAAGTAAAAAGCCACGGTCACGCTCACTAATAATCAAAGTCCCATTGTACAGCAATGTGCAATGGGATTTAAATAATTGAACTATGAAAATCAAAAATTTATATGCCTTTCTCATTATGTTTCTATGTGGAGCATTTGGTTCAATGGCGTATGCTCACGGAGTAGATGAAGACACACAAACATTTCTGTTAGGAAATAGCGGAGTGGCATTTGGACCCTTTCTTTATATAGGAGCAAAACATATGATTACCGGTTATGACCATCTACTGTTTTTGGTTGGTGTTATTTTCTTTCTATATAAACCGAAAGAAGTGCTTTTATATGTTAGCTTTTTTACCATTGGACATAGTACCACATTACTATTAGGTGTATTAGCCGATATAAATATAAATGCATATTTAATAGATGCTATCATTGCACTATCCATTGTTTATAAAGGATTTGACAATTTGGGTGGATTCAAACGTTTTTTTGGCAAACAACCTAACACGAAAGCAGCAGTTTTGATATTCGGTCTGTTTCACGGTTTTGGTCTTGCCAGTAAACTGCAAGAATTCAAGTTTGATAAAGAAGGACTTTTTACTAACCTAATTGGTTTCAATATAGGTGTGGAAATAGGACAATTTATTGCTTTAGCGGTCGTGTTAATCCTTATAACAATTTGGAGAAGACAACCCAGTTTTATGAAATTTTCAACCATTACAAATACAGCTCTTATGGCAGCAGGGTTTTTATTGCTCGGCTTCCAATTAACAGGCTATTTCACATCTTAAAAAAATAATTATGTCAGAAATGAAACATCCAATTTTGGAAAAAAGTAAAATTATAAAGGCGACTATCATAGCATTAGTTGTTGGTGCACTTCTATTAGTTGTTGCAGTATTACCTGCGGAATATGGAATGGACCCTACAGGAGCAGGCAACCTTTTAGGCTTTAGTAGATTATATGTACCTAAAAGTAACCAAACGGATGGTTTGGGCACGATGGTATCAACATCCGAACTTCCACTAATTAAACTCGAAAAAGCTGGTTCAGGACCCGACGTCGCTCGTCCTGTTGAAGCAGATAATCCTGCAACCGAAGAACAATTAACTACTCGCGAGGATGAAACCAAAGTAGTGGTTCCGGCAGGAAAAGGCATAGAATTTAAAATAAATATGCTCAAATACGGAACAATGAAATATGAATGGACAACTGCCAACAACGAAGTGCTGTACTTTGATTTTCACGGTGAAGTAAAACAAAAAGAAGAAGTTAAAGAAGTCTATTTTGAAAGTTATACAATTGCCAATTCTCACAATATGGTTGGCACTTTTTTAGCACCTTATGAAGGCAAACACGGATGGTTTTTTAGGAATACCAGTACTGAAGACGTTGTAGTTAATTTAAGGCTAAAAGGTCAATATACATTATAATCTTAAGTCCTGCAATGGAAGGTCAGTTTCTACGCCTAATTGAAATAACCTTCCATTTAGCAGGCACAAATTATGTCCTAAAAAGAGTAAACTTTCTAATTAAAAAACTATTTCTTAAAAGAAGATGAAGCTTTCAAAATTACTAGAACCGTTCCAAGCCCTTCGCAACAAATTATTTGCAAAGTTGTATTTGGCACAGACCATAAGTTTATTGGGCGATGCTTTTACGTGGGTTGGTTTGGCACTTTTGGCATATCAATTTGGAGAAGAAAGAGCTGCCCTCATATTGGCGACAGCGCTTACTTTAAGGGTAACGGCATTTATTGTTTTTTCCCCTTTTGCAGGTGTACTTGCCGATAGAGTGTCCCGAAAGAAAATTCTATATATCACACATTTCAGCAGAATGGGTATCGTAGGATGTTTGCCTTTTGTAACCGAAGAGTGGCAAATCTATGTTCTCGTATTTCTGATGAATGTATTCAATGCGTTTTTTAGTCCAACCTACCGTTCTATAATACCTCAAATTGTTGAGAAATCATTGTATAGGCAAGCGATTGGATTATCTGCTGCAACTTATCAACTATTGGGTGTATTAGGTCCAGGACTGGCAGGTATATTGGCAATATGGCTGGGTGCCAGGGAAATATTTTTTGTTGATGCCGCGACCTTCGTCATCGCAGGAATATTATTGTTGAGCCTTCCCAAAAGTGCGTTGGATGTAACGCAAAGGCAAGATGATGATGCGGTTGCACATTCCACTTGGCAAGATGTTTTAAAAGGCATACGCTTGTTATTTTCAAATCAATATGTCCGCTTTGCATTGCTTATAGAATTGGTATCTGCGGTTGCAGGTGCAATGATTTTGGTTAATACCATTGTTTTGGTAAAAGGAGGTCTTCAACTTACCGATAGAGATTATGGAATCATAATGGCAGCTTTTGCCATCGGTGCAACTATTGCTGCTTTTGTTTCTGGAGCAGTTGATAAAACCAAATCAAGACGCATTTCACTTATTATGGGCGCTTTAATTTTAGGAATCGCCATCAGCGCTGCCAATTATCTCAATTTTTCAATGCTATTTTTAGTGTGGATTGTGGCAGGACTTGGGCAAAGTCTCGCGGAAATCCCTTCTGAAACCCTAATTGGCGAAACCGTACCTATTGAAGAACAAGGCAAAGTATATGGGTCTCATTTTGCATTTTCGCACCTCTGGTGGGCATTCGCATATCCGCTTGCAGGTTTTTTGGGCACAAAATTCCCAGACCAAAACTTTTTGTACGGAGGTATTATTACAATTGTATTACTGGTTGTGGTAGTGGTTTTTTTAAGACTAAAAACCAAACAACCAACTAATACCTTATCTAAAAATCAAACCTTGAAGTCACAAAAAGCATCAACAATTACACTATGAACGATTCTGAAAATATTAAACCCATCATTTACAGATGTGACGGAGCAAACTGCCGAAAGAAAAAGGGAAAGCTTTTAGATTATTATATAAAGAAATACAAACTGAAAAATAAAATTGAAGTTGAACAAATGGATTGTAATAATAAATGCGAACAAGCCCCTGTTCTTCATCTTCATCCAGAGGATATATGGTTTTCAGAGAAAGATTTAGGGACAATAGTTAAAAAGCATATTTTAAATAAATAGGAATTGCACCTTTTGTAGATGTAATTCTGAAAAGTCCACGCATACTTTTCCACATACTGCTTTTATGCCAAGCGTTGTGTACAACCTAAAAAAAAATAAATGACTAACGAACAAACGGCCATACGAACCACTTATTTCAGTATCATTGGAAATACTGCTTTAGCCCTTATAAAAGGACTTGCAGGGTTTTTCGGTAATTCTTATGCTTTAATTGCAGATGCGATTGAATCGACAACAGATATTTTCGCTTCATTTTTAGTTTTAGTAGGTTTTAAATATGCTAAACGTCCAGCAGACGAAAATCATCCCTATGGGCATGGGAAAATTGAGCCATTAATAACATTTGGAGTAGTGGCTTTTCTTGTTGTTTCTGCCACAATCATTGCATACGAAAGTATTCAAAATATTCAGACACCACATAAAACCCCAAAATCTTGGACTTTGATTGTTTTGGGTTTAATAATAGTTTGGAAAGAAATCTCATTTCAAATCGTAATTAAAAAAAGTAAACAAACAAAAAGTTCCTCACTTAAAGCAGATGCTTGGCATCATAGAAGTGATGCAATAACTTCGGTAATGGCATTTATCGGTATATCAATAGCAATCATATTTGGAAAAGGTTATGAGACTGCTGATGATTGGGCAGCCTTATTGGCTTCTACTTTTATTTTATATAACAGCTATTTAATTTTAAGACCAGCTTTAGGAGAAATTATGGACGAGCAGGTTTATGATGAACTTATAATTGAAATAAGAGCAAAGTCTCTGGATGTAAAAGGTGTTTTAGGAACGGAGAAATGTTTTATAAGAAAATCTGGTATGAAATTCAATGTAGATTTACACGTCATGGTCAATAGTACAATTACTGTAAAATCTGGTCATGATATCGCACATAAATTAAAAGACTATTTAAGAGTAGAAATACAGAATTTAGGGCATGTACTCATTCATATTGAACCAAATGAATATTAAGTTTTTGAGGTAAAATCAATAAATTAAACGATTTCTAGATTAAAAAAAGTCTAAATAAATAATTTTTCAATTAAATAGAAAGTATAATGTCGGAAAATCGGAGAAATAAACGTTTCAAAGAACGTAAAATGATTCAAACTGAAAAAAGTAATATTTCTAAAAGAAACAAAGTAATTTGGATAGGTGTTATAATCATTTTCATTTTGATTATCTGCTTGTTTCTTTTCCTTGAATTTTTAAAATTTTTCATAAAAATTGAATGATTAAAGTCTGAAAATAGAATTGATTTTTTTGACAATTCCGCTTTCAATTGATCGAGAACATTCACTGCTTAATTATTATAATTTTACAATGAATTTAGAATATAAAAAAAATTATCGGAATTGCTAAAAGAGTTGGATATATAATCTAAAATAAAAAATGTGGATTAAATTCATAAAACTATAAAACAACACATCATTTTTGTAAAAAACAATAGAACAATAAAAAGTTTACCTAAATATGCCCTATGTGAAGAAAATTGCAATTATGATTTGAAACAAGACCTGAATTCCCATTGCAATAACTGTGATGACACAGTGTCTGTCTGACAGAACTAAATGTATCGCTTGTAAAAAGCGATATTACTCAAATCGTTTTTATGGCGTTAATATATTTTGGCTTGTTCTTGAAATTAGCAAGAATTTTTTTGCATAAAGAATTGATAGATATACATTAAAAAAAGCATATCCATTAAATAAGCAGAAGTTATGAAGGATAATTAGATTTGTTCTCTAAAGCAAAATGCTTGTAATTTTCTCCATTTAATGCCGATTACAGTTTTGAATACTATTAGGTTATCAAAAATATATTGGTAACGTTTAGTTCTTTAAAGGGATTTTTTTGAGACATTATTGTTCAGAAGAATAGAAAGTCTTCTTTAAGTAGTACTAAAGTATTGGATTGCATTTAAAACAATCCAAACGTCAAAATTTGCATTTTTAAGGTTCAAAAATTCTCATCCCTTCAGTTTTAATTGTTGACAACCCTGTTTTCCTTCATTAATCAGCTACTAGCCTAATATTCAAATTTGTTTCATTTGGTATCAAAAATAACAAAATAAAATTACCTGATATTGATCTCAATATATATTATATCAAATTGATTTAATATACTGTTTATCAATTATTTGTGAACAACTTATTATTTTGTTTGCTTTCTTCAAAACTTAGTTTTTCTACCTTTATCGTATCGCTCCCATAAGGGAAAGCAAAAGCGCTTTTGTTCATTTTATAACCTTAAAATACATTTAAGATGGACACAATTTTAATACTAGATCGCCTAGATCGTTTAGAAAAACTATTTATAGGTCAGAAAGAAATTTTAACCCTAGATGAAGCCTGTGATTATACAGGAATTTCAAGAAGCTACCTTTATAAGCTTACCGCTAAGGGTAAAATTCCACACTCCAAACCTAATGGTAAACTGCTGTTTTTTGAGAAAACAAAATTGGTGGAATGGTTGCTTCAAAATAAAGTATCATCGCCTAAATGAAGAGCTTAACATAGCTCGAAAAAAATTACACTTCTTTCATTTTACTACATAATTAATCACACCTTATTTAAGGTGATAAAATTATTCTTATGAAACAAACACCCTATATACGTGTTGGCACTTCCTATTACAAGGAAGTCCAAGCCCCAACTATTGCGGGGCACTTTAATGATATTTTAGTGCATTGGAATATGGAAACCATAAAACAGGACCATGGCAAAGATCATTTAAGTAAGATTCCGAAATATGATGGCTTTACCTGTATTCCAAGTCATGTAGATTTTAAACAGGAATACCTTGGTTTTTATAATATTTATTCTCCCCTAGGTAAATCACCTAAAGAAGGAGATATACCCCTATCATTATTATTTATAAAACACATTTTCGGAAGTCATTATGAATTAGGATTAGACTATTTACAACTCTTATACCTAAAACCAATTCAGGTTTTACCAATACTATGCTTAGTTTCTAAAGAGCGCTCCACAGGAAAAAGTACTTTTTTAAAATGGCTGAAGGAAATCTTTGACAATAACCTTACCTATTTGACCAATGATAGCTTTAGTAGCCAGTTTAATGCCGATTGGGCGAACAAGCTGCTGATTTGTATTGATGAAGTACTTTTCAATAAAGAAGAGCTTACCGAACGTATTAAATATTTAAGTACCACGAACATTAATAAATTAGAAGCTAAGGGAAAGGATAAGCGCGAAGTAGAATTCTTTGGCAAATTTATTCTATGTAGCAATAATGAAGACAGTTTTATAAAAATCGATGCCAATGAAACACGATTTTGGGTCATTAAAGTCCCGTCCGTGGAAAAAGAAGACACTTACTTTTTACAGAATCTAATAAAAGAGATTCCTGCTTTTATGCATTTTTTACAACATCGAGAAATTAGCAGCAAACATGTAACCCGCATGTGGTTCACAGCGCATCAGATTAAAACTAAAGCTTTACTAAAACTTGTTCAGAATAATCGCAATCGGGTGGAGAAAGAACTGGCCAGCATTTTACTAAGCGTTATTGAAAAGTTTGATATAGACAAAGTAGATCTATGTCCCATGGATGCCTTACTCGCTTTAAACAAAACAAGAGTAAAAACAGATCTAACACAACTTAGAAGCCTACTTAAAAGAGATTGGAAACTAAGCAATCAGGATAATTCTAATAACTATCGAAAATTTGTGATTTGGACGGATGGTGATATGACCTTAGTGGATGCTAAAGGACGCTACTTTACAGTCGAAAAAGAATTTTTGACTAAGAATTTTGATGAAACGATGACAGAATCGTAGAACCCACTATTATAAAGGGCTAAAGCTGTCATCAAACTATCATTGATTTGTCATCAAAAAAAATAATGATGAAAGAATAAGACCCCATAAATTTAAGAATGATGAAATGATGAAAAACTGATGATGAACAAAGACTAGTATTCATAGGGCTTAACAAGTAGAATAATCAGAATATCATTTTTTTACCTAAAATCTATTGCTAATGAAGAAAAAAAGAACAACTAGACTATCGTGTGAAAGAGCCCGAGCTTTTCCCATCGAAAAAGCGCTGGCAAAACTCGGGCACTTTCCGACCAGGGAAACGGATAAAGAAGCTTGGTTTCTGAGTCCACTGCGTTCAGAAACCCAAGCCTCTTTCAAGGTGTCCAAGAAACTAAATAGATGGTACGACCATGGTCAAGGAATAGGAGGGAATGTTATTGATCTACTATGTCAAATTAATCTATGTTCTGTAAAAAGCGCTTTAGCGTTTATAAAAGAACAAATGGAAACTTCTTTTTTTCTTCAACAGCAGCCTATTTTAAGAAAGGAAGTACAAAAATCAGAAATACACCATAACATAACTATTTTAAAAGTCAAGAAACTAACACATCCGGCATTAGCGCAATATCTAAAAACAAGAAGTATAGGTATAGAAACAGCTAAGAAGATCGTAAAAGAAGTACACTATCAATTTAAAGACAAAAACTATTTCGCAGTCGGATTACAAAATGACTCAGATGGATGGGAACTACGAAATAAATACTTAAAGAATTCATGTTCTCCAAAAGATATAACTAGAATTGAAATCGGTCATTCAAAGCTCCTAATTACAGAAGGTATGTTTGACTTACTATCCCTAACTGAAATAAACAAAAATTTAACATCTGAATATGACTTTCTAATCATGAACTCGATTGGGTTTCTAGAAAAAGTAAAATTAATAAGCAAAGAATATGAAACAATAGACCTCTATCTGGACAATGATTCCAATGGAAAACTAACGACTGAAAACTTTCTCAAAGTATCTAATAAATTCAAAGATAAATCTAAACTATATGACGGATTCAAAGATGTGAACGATTGGCTGATAGATCGTGCTAAAAAGGGAATTAGTCAGGAGGCGCAAGATGTGTTTTTGTTGCCACAAAAACAAACTTGCTTTACGCCCGATGGTTGCAAAGAAAATAAAAAATGAAGAAGACCTATATCAAATTTAGATGCTCTATTTACGAGAAGAAACTACTCAAAAAAAGAGCCGAACGAGCTGGAATAACCCTTTCCGAATACTGTCGTAATTCCGCTTTTGAAAATTCGGTTATCGAACGTTTGACTTCTGAACAGCTAGCACATTATCAAATGCTGGTCAAGTATAAAAACAACTTTACAAGCATCAGTAATATGTTTAAAAAGCATAATCCTAAACTAGCTAACGAGGTTATTCAATTAGCCGAAGAAATACGAAATCACCTGTACAAATTTAAAAAATAAAGTCATGATTGGAAAAGGACAATCTATAACACATACTGGCGCTTCAATATCCTATGGATGGAATCAAGAGAAAGATGCCGAAGTAGTTTTTAGCCAACATATAGCAGGAGATACTACAGACCATATTACCGCAGAATTTAAAATGATTCAAGAACAGAATGTACGCTGTCATAAAAATACCCTCAGTTTTATACTAAGTCCTACTCAGGAAGACGGAAGAGAATTAAGTAAAGAACAATTAGGAGAAATGACTCAGAAATTCATACAAGAAATGAATTTAAAAAACCATCAAGCTGTAGCTTTTGTTCATAGAGATAAAGCACATACACACGTACATGCTTATGTCAATAGAATAGGTTTTGATGGAAAAGCATACAATGACAGCTTTATCGGAAAACGAAGCCAGGTAGCGGCTGAAAGCGTGGCTAAGCAAATGGGACTTACCACCGTCAAGGAAGTACAACAAGAAAAGAATATAACACTACAACCGATACGCTTAGAGATTAAAAACATCCACCAGAAAGTCATGGAAAAGGAAAGACCGAAGAACTTAGACGATTACATCAAAGCGATGAAGAAAGAAAATGTACAGGTCATTCCAACTATCAACAAGGCAAACAAACTACAGGGATTTAGATTGGAATACAAAGGTTATAATTTAAAAGCAAGCGAAGTACATCGTTCCATGTCCGGCCCAAGAATTATAGGGCAAATTGCTCAGAATAGAGGAATATCAAATCAAATTAAACCAATCAATACAGTGAAGCTTTTAGGAAAGACAACGGAACTTACAGTAAACTTTGCAGCAAGTATCGCCAAGAGTTTAGTGAAAAAAGTAATCAAAAGAAGTATTACTAAGGGAATAGAATTTTAAAGTAAGAAATAATGGGCTATAAAAAATTAGATGAAGTCATGGAGCTACTAAATGACGAATTAGACGGATTTAATAAGAGCATAATAAAGTTAGAAAAGTTGACTCAAAATACGGAAAACATCAAAATCAAAGCTGATACCTCAGGCATTGAATACCTGCTCAAAGAACACTTACGAAATGAAAAGGAGAGAAGCGATAGACTGCAAGAAACTATTCAGAATATGGTAAAGCAGCTATCCAAATCAAGAGTGATTCCAAAAGTTCAACTTTGGATTCATTATGGGATTTATTTCCTTTCTATAGTAATTATAGGTTATTTATTATTTAATCAAACACAACTTAGTAAAAGATATGAAAATGACGTAGCAAAAATTCTAAACTTGGAAAAACAAGAAAGTTCTCCATATCAAAAGTAGTATGCGCCCTATGCGGTTTTTGCTTTACGATTATCTGCCTGAACACTACAAAAACCGAATAGGATCCACGCGCAGATAAGTTATGGTAAGATTTGGGGAATAAATTAAGTACTTAAAGATAATTCAACTTATAATTAAAAAGTTATTCGGATCGTTTATAATAATGATTTTTTTACTAAAATTCATTTTAGTACTACAGGTTTAATATGTTTTACCTAGTAAATGTTTAAATTAGAGCTTTAAATTTGATATTTTTATTCTTCTTGCTTTTGACCTTCAGCTAAGGAATTACTTTAATTTCTTGCCTCGATTAGCTCTATTAGTCTTTCTTTTTAAGACCATTTAGGTTCATAGGTTACATCAACAATAGTGTTATTTTTAATTATTTTTTCATATCTTATTTTCGGATTTGCTATTTGAGTTCTTATTTGCTGTTTCAGAATAGGTTAAAGAGTAGATGTCTAGGTAATTATTAAAAGACTGTTGATTATGGAAAAGAAATTATCGGAGTTGAACGAGGCCTACCAAATTATGGATACTGTATCTGAAGTTGATTTTGATGAGATTACCAAATTGGCCTCCGTGATTTGTGACAGCCCTATGTCATTGATCACTTTTTTTAATGAAGAAAAACAATTCTTTAAATCTCATTTCGGAATTGATGCCACAGAAACACCTTTAGCTCTTTCTTTTTGCAAATATGTCATAAAAGGGGGAGATGAGCCAATGATTGTTGTTGATGCTAACGATGATCCGAGATTCAATCAAAATCCTTTGGTTGTAGGGGATCCAAACATTGTTTTTTACGCAGGCTACCCCATTAAAAACTATGAAGGTATTTCATTTGCTTCTATTTGTGTGGTAGACAAAAAGTCAAAAGAACTTACGCCTAACCAAAAGGAAGCTTTAAAATCATTAGCACATCAGGTCGAACAACTTTTAGAGCTTCGCAGAAGTAAAATTGAGTTGAAAAAAAAGAATTTGGCTATAAGTGCTAAAAATACAACTTTAGAAAATATTATTGAAGGGACTGATGCCGGAACTTGGGAATGGGACGTTAAGTCAGGCACAATTCTTTTGAATCAAAAATGGTATCAACTTTTGGGGTATGAAGATCATCATCTAGAACCGATGACCATTGAAAAATGGAAAAAATTAGTGTTTTTAGAAGACTTAGAGCGGTTTGAAAGTGGTTTAGCTGATTGTTTGAGCGAGAGCACAGGAACATTTAATTTAAAATACCGTATAAAAGATGCGAATGCTAACTTTATTTGGGTAGAAAATAGAGCAAAAGTTACCATGAGGTTGGTAGATGGCAGCCCCAAGAAAGTATTTGGTATTCAATTAAATATACATAAAGAAAAAGTCGTTGAAGACCAGTTTCTTGCTATTACCAATAGTATTCCAGGAGCAGTTTTTAGATATGAATTAGCCAACGATGGTACCGATGATTTAAGCTATGTAAGCCAAGGGTTTCTAGACTTATGGGGAGTCTCCTCGGAAGAAGCTATGGAAGATAATAGTCGTATTTGGAGTTTAATTTTAGACGAAGATTTTCCAAAGGTTCAAATATCTATACAAGAATCTGCCATGAATATGACTAATTGGGAATGCGAATGGAGAATAAAGCAATCTAATGGCGTAATTAAATGGCATAAGGGTATTGGAAAACCTTTTAAAAACACCGATGGAAGCATTTTTTGGGATTCTATCATTTTAGATATAACGGAAGAGAAGAAAATTTCTGAGAGCTTATTAAAAAGAAATGAATTTATTGAGGTCATCTTGGAGAATTTACCTATCGGTATTGCGGTAAATGATATTACCACAGGTCAAGCGAGTATTGTGAACGAAAAATTTTCCGAAATATACGGATGGAGTTCAAAGGATTTAACGGATGTTAATACATTTTTTGAAAAGATTCACTCAGATGACGTTAAGAAAAAAGAGATGAAGAAAAATTTCTTGGCAGATGTACAAAGTGGAGTCTCGGAAAGAATGACCTGGAAACGAAGGGAGATTGTACAAGAAAACGGTGAGAAACGGATAATAGACGCAAAAAATATTCCCTTGTATTCTCAAAATATTATGATTTCAACCGTGCTCGACCACACGGAATTATACACGAATCAGAATAAATTAAAAGAAATAAATGAGCGTTTTAAATTCGCAACAAAGGCAACCTCAGATACCATTTGGGATTATGATCTTATAAAAAATGAACTGTATTGGGGGGAGAATTACGATCTTAATTTTGGAAGTAGACCTTCAGAAGACCTATCTGAAAACATTACTATTTGGGAAGAAAAAATACACCCAGAAGATAAGTTGAGGGTAACCGAAAGCCTTCAAAATTTTATAGAGAGTCTGGAGACTAATTGGATCTGTGAATATAGATTTAAAAAAGCAGACGAAACTTTTTTAGATATATTGGATAAGGGCTTTATTGTAAGAGACACTAACGACAAAGGCATTCGGATGATTGGCGCTATGCAAGACATCACGCAGCAAAAAGTAAGGGAACAACAATTAAAATTATTTGAATCTGTTATTAATCATTCTGCTGATCCGATCATCATTACCGAGGCTGAACCATTAGATTATCCCAATGGTCCTAAAATAATTTATATAAACGATTCCTTTGAAAAATTAACTGGATTTAAAGAAGAAGAAGTACTAGGGAAAACACCGCGTATTTTACAAGGAGAGGGTTCAAGTCCAGAAACCCTAAAACGTATTAGAGCGGATTTAAGATCTGGAAATACGGTCGATGAGGATATCTTAAATTACACCAAAGATGGCAAAGAATATTGGGCAAACCTTTCCATTGCCCCAGTTCAAAATGAAAAAGGGCATTGTACCCATTTCATTTCTATTCAAAAAGATATTACTGAAAAGAAAAATTTAGCACTCTTTAAAGAAGTGTTAAGGAAAATTTCTAATGTTTTCAATAAAGAACTTAATTTCAAGGATTCTTTAAACGAGGTATCAACTCTTTTAATGCACTATTACAAATCAGACCTTGTGGAGCTTTGGTTATTAAGTGTAAATAGAGATAAAATTTATTTGGCAGCAAGTCAAGCACAAGATTCAAAATTTACAGACTTTACAAAGAACGGCTACAACTTGAAAGGTTTTAAAAAAGGTGAGGGTTCACCTGGTGTCACATGGCAAAGTGAGGCAAAACAACATTGGCAATACAATCAAGACAATAAAAATTTTGTACGTGTTGAGATTGCTAAAAATTTAGGCTTAAAAACTGTTGATAGTTTACCGTTAATTTACAACGGAGAAATTATTGGAACATTAGTTTTAGGTAAAAGTTCTTTAGATGCTAATTACGCTGAGCATGTTTCAAAAAACATAGCCGAATTAGGTGAATTCTTAGGGGTTGAATTAACAAGAAAACGTTTAGAGGTCGAGTTAGAACAATTGATAAATTATGCTCCTGGGTATATTTGTAGTTTAGACGAAAAAGGTTGTTTAAAAAGAGTTAATGCTGCATTTTATGAATTTTTTGAAATTGAAGCAGCAGATTTGTTTAAAATTAATTTCAAAGATCTTGTACACCCGGCAGATAGTCATTTGGTAGATGAAATTTTAAATGATAGTGATGCGCCCAGAAAGTCAATAGAAATGAGGTCCTTGACTAAGGATAAAAAACCCATATGGTTTTCGTGGAGTTTTAATCCAGGAATAGAAGATAATACCTTTTATGTGGTTGGAAACGATATTACAAAAGCAAAAGAAACCCTTGACCAAATAAAATATTCTAACGAGCGCTTTTTGAGAATTTCTATGGCAACCCAAGATGCTATATGGGAGTGGGATATCTTAAAAAACACTTTATTTTGGGGCGAGGGTTTTAAAGACCGCTTTGGACAAAATATAGCAGAAAATCAATTAAATTTAGAAACATGGTCGTTGTTGGTCCACCCAAAAGACCGTCAGACCTTTTTTGATAAAATTACAGATTCGCTTAAAGATAGAAACACATTATTTTTTAAAAATGAATATAGGTTCAAAAAAAATAATGGCAAGTATGCTTATGTCATTGATAGTGCTTGCATCATACGAGGAAATAGAGGGGAACCAATTAAATTAGTAGGTGCAATTCAAGATATCACCAACCGAAAAAAATATGAAAAATCTTTAAAGCGCCTAAACAATGAACTAACCGTAAAAGCTAAATTATTAGAAACCTCAAATACAGAACTAGAACAGTTTGCTTACGTCGCCTCCCATGACCTTCAGGAACCTCTTAGAATGATTACTAGTTTTCTATCCTTACTTGAAAAAAGATATTCTGATAGGTTAGATGAAAAAGGCAGACAATTCATCTCGTTTGCCGTGGACGGAGCAACAAGAATGAGACAAATTATATTGG